>OLII01000062.1_pt1 | contig 36873 bp, 25 predicted proteins | sample 1609481 | NCBI WGS metagenome assembly OLII01 (sample SAMN05416859, study PRJEB24817) | seawater metagenome | isolation source: Sea water | place: Canada:Atlantic | collected 2013-11 | reverse complement strand
GTGTATAAGAGACAGAAGCATAGCTTACGTTTAAGTTAACACTACGGCCTTCTTCATAAAACTCGATTGGGTTTTTAGGATCGCCATTTCTTTCATATTCTGTGCGCTGAGCATAGCCACGATCGAAAAGGTTAGTCGCCGATAACTTAACCGTTAAGCCCTTAACAGCTTTGGGTTGATAAGTACCAAAAATATCTATGCTAAACCAAGCGCTAAAACCTTCCATTGGTATTTCTTCTTGTTCACCATTTTCAATGAGTTGATGGGTCGGTACGCTGTCATGGTTGAAAGCAAACGTGGCACTAGTACCAATAACAAGCTCTTCGTTGACCTTGTAATTACTGAGCAAGTTAATTTTGTCAGACGGCATGCTTTGTAAATACCAACCGGTATTTTTATCGGTACCGCGTGTTCGACCGTAACTGGCAGAAAAATCAAAGTCACCGAGTAGATAACTGGTTGTTACTTCAAAACCTTTTAATTGTGCTTCACCAATATTAACTTTTTCACCATCAGGCCAGTCAGCACTGTAAATGTCGGTGATAAAGTCTTGAATATCGTTTTGGAATAGGTTCACACGGGTAACCAAAGAGTCATTATTTGAAAAAACACTTTGGTAGTCAAAAACCACCCCGAGCTCTTTATTGTCAGCACGCTCAGACTTCAACTCTGGGTTTGGTTTAAAACCTCGACCAGAAGTAAATAATTCGCCATTACCCGGGTTGTTAAGTGCTTCTGCATATGAGGCAAAAAATTTGATTTCATCATTGAAGTGATAAATCATATTCAGTGATTTTGATACTCGTGTCTCGGTACGTCCATCTCTTAATAACGGCTCTCCTTCTAAGCCAATAGCATTAGATGACTCGACATAAAATGAATCATAACGAATACCCGGGATCACTTCAAAAGACTCCCCCACCGGTAATTGCATATTTACCCAGCCACCCAGCTTACGTGATTTACTCGATGCTTCACTACTTGCACTTTCATCTTCAATGATTTCACCTGTTACTGAGTCAGTTTTGATAATAGCGCCGGTGTGATTGGTAAAGTGCCCTGAAGTACCATAATGCAATAAACCAAAATCTGTTAATGAATTATTGCCAATATTGTAGCCCCAGCTCTTATCTTGAATATCTTGAGTACCTTCGGTATTTCCTCTTTCTTCTTCCCATGAAAATGAATCAACATTGTTGAAATACAATGACGCTTGTAAGTCGACTAAATCATTATCACTGGCATGGTCGGTCCATACTAATGAACTACCGGTATATTTAGAGTCACGGTAACCAACATCATTTCTTACTTGGTAACTACGGCTATCGTCGTAATTGAGTGTAAATGCTAAACGTTGATCGGCATTAAATTGCTTACCTATTTTAATCAGGCCTGATGTTTGATCGCCTCGTGTTCTTTCATTTACGCCACCGACACCACCAATATCATAACCATCTCGGTCACTTGTTTGCCCTGACACTAAATAATCAAGCGTATCTGATTTACCAAAAAGTGATAAGCCATAATCTTTTTGTGCATTATTACTGCGGTAACCTAAATCAACTTTAGCGCCAAACGTTTCGTTCTCAGCGAGCAAATCAAGTGCTGATAAGGTTTCAATGGTTATTTTACCCGCGGCAGCGCCTGATGTTGGCCCTGCCGTTACTTTAATGTTTTTAACAAAATTAGGGTTTAAGTGCCAGCTACCACGCTTGGTGGCAAAATTACTTTGATAAATGCCATCAATTGAAATGTAAGCGTGGGATTGAGGTAAACCACGAATTGAAATGTTTTCACTGGTTGGCGTGGGTCCGCCCAAAATATCAACATTGGGTAAAATACGTAGCGCTGCCGGGATGTTTTTACTGGCAATATTCTTTATTGTTGCTTCGCTAACGGTTGAAATAGCCTGAGGCGCTCGCACTATATCTTGTTTATCGACGTCTGCGTCACTGGCGATAACAGTAATACTGTCGAGTAAATATTTATCTTGGTCGGTAACTTCTGCTATCGCTATTTGGCTACTCAATGCTATGCAAACAGCCACTGAAACTTTTGATGTATTCATTATGTTTTGATCTCTATACGTTGTTGCAAATGAGAATCATTATAATTTACGGTTTGTAACCCAATTGTCACTTAAGCACTTAAGTCACCATTAGTTGTGCTAAAAATAGCGGATCTAATTACAATAACAAAGAGAACAGTTAACGGGTTTGAGTTGAGTAGAATTAACTTTAGATATGAAGGAGAGTATGACGAATGCAGTGGCTGCACTCGTCATTTTTGCTTTATTGGGTTTTATTGGGTAACTTCAAATGTTAGAAATTTTTCAATCGATCTAAAGTCGGCTTTAGCATTGTTTTTCAGTTCTACACCGTATTCAACACTCAATAAGTAACGTCCTGGGTGTGTTGGTTTAAAAGTCACTTCGCCTTTGTCTTTTGCCGTCAAATCAACTTCAACTTTATCACTGTCTTGGTAATAAAATTCATTCATGCTTTTTAGTGTAACTTCGGCTTCAGGTATAGGTTGACCATTTAACGTTACTTTAAAGCTTAAAGGTTCACCTGCTCTTACTTTGTTAGGATGCTGCATTAATACGATTTGCAAACCATCTTTACTGGTTTGTTTTACCTCGCTAAAGCCGTTATAGCTTACGTATGTTTCGGTAACAATTTGCTTTTCCACTGTTTTTTCAGGTTTAGCGCCTTTTGGTAAGGTATGGTAATCGGTTTTAGGCATTCTAACTTTATGCTCTTCACCCTCTTCATCAAAATAGAACGAAAGAAACACTTGTGTCACAGGGCTTTCAAAATGATAAGTACCTGATTCATTAAATTCTACTTCAAAAACTTCTTTTACCTTACCTGAATAATCAGCCGTGATCTTTTTCGATTGACCGCTTGGCGATGTCATATTAAGGAATTTAATTTCATGGTTAGCTTCGGCGATATAAGCTTGAGCTGAGCGAGATACATCTAAAGTAAATACTTTCTGCTCATCACTATTTATTTCATGGGTATCGGCTTTTATCCAAACATCGTGGGCTTGTACAACAGCACAAGTAGATAATAACGCGCTTGCTAGTATAAATTTTTTCATTAAGTGACTTCCTTTAATTGATAACGATTTTCATTATCACCCAATCAGGATCACTGAATTGTCACCCTGAACTGACAAATTTTAGACTTATAGGCTTATATACTTGATCACTTAACTAATTCACTACTTTATGGATGAAAATGAGCTATTCACTTAAATATAAACTGTTAAGTTCAACCTTAATGTCTTTTCTTATGGCGCTGGTAATGAGTGGCTGTATTATGGCGATCCAGATGAATATAGGAGAAATCATGTTTTTATATGCTTGGCGTGATGCCTTTCTCTTTGCCTGGCCAATTGCCTTTCCCACGGCATTTTTTATTCAACCTGTAGTAAAACGCTTAGTGAATAAATTATTACCTACTGAGTAATTTAGTAGCTAGCAAAGCCGTTACATTCCTCTGAACGTAACGCTAGCGTTTAGAATAAAAAATTAAAATTTGGAATAGCGCTTTCCCCTAGTCACTCATGACTAACTGAGCGCAAAAACTTACTATTTCAATTTTTCCCTTCATGCATTCTGTCTTGGATGAAAGAGGGAAATATATCAACTCCCTGCTGCCATTTTCACGTACCACTTCTAATGATATATCTTGCCAAACACTTTCTATTTCATATAAGTAGTTAAATTTTTTATTATTGCTTGTGGCGCCGGTAACAGCGTCACTCTCACTTCTGTTTTCTCGAGCAATATTACGCCAGAATTTTTTCAAATCCCGTAACCACTTAACCTTTTCTCTCAATACAACGAGTGTTTTATACTCCTTGTTTTTATTACTTAACCACAGAGCAAAATAAGGGTTCTGATGTTTTTTCAGAAAAGAGGTTAGTTCAATTTGAACAACTAGCTGCTGTTTTGTAGAGGTTTTTGTGTTAGCTGAGGATTCATTTATAAAAAGTATGCCGCACAATAAAGTTAGGCAAAACGTCGATGATATTTTCAATCTTTTACTCCATTAATAATATAAAAACAGTCAGGCTTAGCGATAAAAATAAAAGATAATTCCGGCGTTTTTTAGTATCTCTCAGGCTCAACCAAACTCCGGTAACCGCAATAAATATGAAAACTATGGCTGTAATATCCGACACGATCTTCCATGTAGTGCTAGTATAGCGACCTTGGTGCAACTCGTTGAGTTGGCTAACTAAACCAAAATCACTTCTTTCAATAAATAACTGTTTATCTTCAATATATAACTCAACTCTTTTCCCTGGACTTGGTAAAGAAATTTCTTTGTTCAATAGCAGTTGGTCAATTTCTTTAACACTCAAATAGAGGTCAGCTTCACCTAAGAGTAATTTAATGCTCAGCTCATCAACGTCCCTAATGGCATGCTGACTGATACTTTGTTTTGGCGCAGCTTCAAAGGTCGTCCGATGATTCAAGCTGATCCCCGTTAATGAAAAAACCAATAACAAAGTACAGCAAATTAAAGAGCAATAAATATGCAGCTGTCGAAGGTGTTTGTTCTTTACTTTCATAAAATATGACTAACAAAAAGACTCATAAAAAGTGAAATATAGCATTAACAAGTTCACCCAATGATCAATGCTACAGAAGTTTTATGATTTGACATTTTGTAGACATTTAACCGCGTAAAGTACACCTCACAATTACGATTGATAACAATTTACATTTACTATTCAACCATGATCTTATTAATTGAAAACGACTTACCCTATGCTGAATCTATTGGCAACTTCTTTACTATGCACAACATTGAACTTGATTATGCCTTCAATGGGATCTCTGCCTTCAAATTAGCATCGATAAATAAATATGACGTGATTATCATTAATTATGAAATACCTAAATTAAATGCTGTGACTTTGTGTCATAAAATCAGAAATGAACTTTTTATTAGCACGCCAATTATATTTATAGGTGAAAAGGATGACACCCAGAACAAAATTTTAGCATTTAAAGCCGGTGCCGATGATTTCATAAAAAAACCATTATCCTATGAAGAACTTCATTGTCGTATTAAGGCATTAGCGCTTCGAGGGCCGCGTAGAGATATTGGTAAACAAACCGTAGCAAAGCTTAAAATTGACTATAACTTAAGAACCGTTACCTGTGATGAAACCACGGTAAAGCTTCACTTTCTCCAGATGAATATCTTAAAAGTGTTAGTGCAACATTATCCAAATACCGTCTCACGACAAATGCTTGAACAAGAAATATGGGGTGAAGAGTCCCCCGCAAGCTCTCCCCTTAGGACACATATATATCGCTTACGCATGGCAATGGAAAAACCTTTCCGACAACCTATTATCGATACCGTTTATGGCCAAGGATATCACCTAGCCCATCCGTTTTAACTTACTTTAAGCAACAGAACCTAGCATTGCTCACAGCAAAGAGCTGATGAGCATAAAACTCATAAACATAGAAAATATTTCAGGAGATATCATGATTCCTCAATGGTTAGAACAAGGCGGGTGGAGCTTATGGGTACTGATCGCACTTTCCATTATTTCCGTTTCAATCGCGAGTTATAAACTTGCACAATTCATCTGGTTTGGCGTCGCTAATAATCGCCACTATGCACTTTGGTTATCAAAACTGAGTACTTATTCGTTCGAAACCAATTATAGTAAAAAGCACTGCGATACTTTTTTACTCAACCAAGTCACAAAACATGCGCTTGAACAATCAAACGTTCATATTAACAAAGGTAATTTTGAAGCGGTGATGGAGCAATACGCTACCAATAAAATAGAAGAAATGCGTGGCGGATTAAAAACGCTTGAAGTTATCAGTATGACCGCGCCTTTACTCGGTCTTTTAGGTACAGTTTTAGGCATGATAAACGCCTTTGACCAATTAAAAAATTCAGGTATGCAAGTCGACCCAAGCATACTTTCTGCCGGTATATCTCAAGCCTTATTAACAACAGCAGCGGGACTTATTGTTGCACTGCCAGCACTCACGCTTTGGCACCTTTATGAACGTATGTTAGCCAAAGCACAACGTCAAATAGAAACAGTGCTGACAGACATATCAATCAGAACACCATGGCAAGAATAACGTATGAAACTGTCAACAAAACCTAAATCCTCACCAATGGTGAGTTTAACGCCACTGATTGATGTCGTGTTTATTTTACTTATTTTCTTTATGTTAGTCAGTCAGTTTATGCAACTACAAAAACAGAGCATCCCCTTAGGTACGATGGGACAAGCATCTACCGCAGCACAGGATAGTGTCAGTATTGACATCATCAAGAATGAAAATGCAACGGCTATCAGCTATCGCGTTAATCGTAGTGCGATGAACTTTTCACAACTCGCGTCATATTTATACGAAAATAAGGTGTCTGAAGTGTTGTTGATGCCAGCAGCGAATATAAAGCTACAAACGTTTATTAACGTCAAAGAAAGCTTATCTAATTTAGGTATAAGAAAAATTAACAGTGAATTTATTGGCTATGAAGTTAACTAAAACAGTAACAGGAACTCCGTTAATAGAACCTATGTTACCGCTGATCAACATTATATTCTTATTGCTGATATTTTTTATGGTATCTGCGCATATTGCGACGCCCATTACCGAGATTACGATCCCCAACCAGTCAAAGGAAAGTCCATTGGAACACCAAAATAGTTCACAAGACAAGTGGCTTTTTGTCAGTAAAGACGGTGAATTAACTTACAAAAAGAATGCCCTGGACATCAATACCTTAGCAATAAAATTCAACGATACAGAAGAGCTTTCATTACTGGCAGACAGTGAGATAACGACAGGAATGTTAGAAAAAATAACCAAAGAGCTCAGTAAAGCGGGTGTTAAAAACATCAAACTAGTCACACAGCTATCGCTGCCGACAAAACAGGATGAGTCATGAGCTGGCAAGCAAAGCCTATCGCGACCATAGTGACAGGGTTAATTTGTGTACTGTATTTTAACGTGATTTTTTGCGAAGAAATCAAAAGAGGCGGTAGAACAAATCATCAAAGCTTGCAAGTAGTTGATATGAAATTGACCTTTGCAAGTCCGCCGGTAAATAAAAACACAAAAAACAATCAACAAAGCCCATCCCCCGTAGCGTTGCACAAACCACCGGAGCCAATTAATAACCCCCCTGTGCCTGAAGTGCTTAAACCTGTGGCCCCAATGACAAAACAGGTGAACCACTTAGCTTCCGAATCGGTTCACAAATCTGTACTTGAAAAAAAGGTCGAGATAGAAATGGTGAATAATAATACCAATACAACCCTTAATGAAACGGATGACGACAAAAATAACGAAGCGACAACGGTTGAAAATAGTAGTGAGTTATCGTACTCCCCCTCTCTCGTTAAAAGTACCCATAGTGTTGAAAGCCAAACAAGTACTGGCGTGGAATCAGCTATGGAGTTATACATGGCGCAAGTGCGTGATTATATTGCTAAACAAAAACGATATCCTAAAGAAGCTAAAATTAGAAGACACCAAGGAAGTGTGAGCATCAGCTTTATTATTGATGCCGATGGGCGGGTGTCGGAATCTAAAATAGTTAAGTCTTGCAAGAGTCGTTACATTAATAAAAGCGTTAAAGTATTACTTTCAAAACTCAGATTTAACGTAGCACCGAAGATAATAAAAAATCAATTTCCTAAAACTATTTTATTGGAAGTAAATTATCAATTTAGCTAACAAATTATCTAACCGTTTCAGCATAAATACAGTCAAAAATGATGCCGGTATATCTCCTATCATTAGCGTTAACTGGCATCGATGTTAGTGACATAAATTAGACCTTCGTCACACTATAATATTTATCCTTTCAATCAAGCTATCTACCACAATACATTGGATCACAGCATGCAACATTTCATTTTTAAGCCATGGACGGCAATCATCGCCTTGGTCGCACTTATTAGCTCTGCCGCTATTTTAACAACATCACCAACCCAAGAGTTGTCCGCACAAACGGAAAAGGTGTTATCGGTAAGTGTTATTGATGTTTTACCACAAGAGTTTACGCCAAGTTATCAAGCTTTTGGAAAAATTGAGTCGCCTCACCTATTATCATTGACGGCTCAAGTTGAAGGAGAAATAACCTATATTAATAAAGCATTTATTGAAGGAGGTAACCTTATAAAAGGCGATGTGATTTATCAAATAGATGATGCTGATTTTCGGCACAGATTAAAGCAACGCGAAAGTGAATTGAAAATAGCGCAAGCGAACTTACAGTTAGAACTTGGCGAGCAAAAGGTTGCAGAAAGAGAGTATCAGCAAATCAGTGCTGATTTCAGTGGTGAAAACATCATTTTGCAAAAGTCACTGATGTTGCGTCAACCGCAATTAGAGACAGCAAAAGCGAATGTTACTATCGCACAAAGCAATGTGAATATTGCTAAAAAAAACCTGCAAAGGTGTGTTGTCGTCAGCAGTGGAAACTATGCTGTGTTAACGAAAGCAATATATCAAGGAAGTTTTGTTAACAAAGGCGATAATTTGGGAGAAATGGCGCAACTTTCAATATTACGGGTTTCACTCGCTGTTCCCAGTGATGTCGCGACAGTGTTAAGCATAAACCAAGTCGTTAATATTTCAGCTGATAGTAATAACAGTCATCAAGCCTTGGTATCACAATTATCACCTACCTTGCATGATAATAGCCAATTGCAACAAGTCTACCTCAGTATAAAAAATCCAGAAAAGCCCTTCATCTTGGGAGAGTTTATTACCGCCGATTTAACATTAACACCACAAAAAAACACCTTAAAAATACCGCTTAGCGCGATTGACGATAGTGTTTTCTGGATTGTAGACGAAGACAATAAACTATCGACAAAAACTGCAAATATTATTTGGCAAAACGAGAACTATGCCATTATTAATAACAATATAGCCAAAGGTGAATCAATTGTTACCAGTGCAATTGCAGGAGCACAAGAAGGTATGCTAGCAAATATCGTGACGGGAGTTTTGTAATGACAGCAAAGAGCATAACGTCAAATAAAAGCATACTGTCAGCGCCCTCACTTTGGATGATTGATAACCCTATCGCTTCAAGTTTATTAACCTTTGCGATTATCATTCTTGGCTTACTGTCCTTTAATAGCATTAACCAAGAAAGTAGCCCTTCGTTTCAGATTAATGAAATTTTAATCGAAGCAAGTTACCCTGGTGCCACGCCAAAAGATATCGAACAAGGTATCATTTTAAGCATCGAACATCAGTTAAGAGACAACCCTAATATTGATCGAATAAGCGCCAATGCTTACGAAGGCTCCGCTGAAATCATAGTAGAGTTAATTGAAGGCGTTAATCCTGACACTATATTGTCGCAAGTTAAAAACAGTATCGAGGGCATAAATAGCTTCCCCATTGAAATGGAAAATCCAACGATTACCTTTGTTGAGGAGCTTGACAGTATTGTTGAAATTGGACTGCATGGTAATGTATCAGAATTGCTGCTCTACCGTGAAGCCTCACAACTAAAACAAGCGATGTTAGACGCACTTGATTTAGCAAAAATTGACATCCAAGGTGCACGTTCCCCTGAAATAGTCATTGAACTTAATCAAGTAAAATTACGTCAATATCAGCTCACTTTAGCGCAAGTTTTATCTAAAGTGAAAACATCGGTGACCGATGTACCTGCAGGAAGTATTAATACGCAAGGTGGTGAAATTTTAATTAGAACCTTGGGTCGAAAAGAATTATCCGAGCAGTTTTCAGACATAACTATCATTACTGACGGCAGTGGCAATAGCGTGACACTCGCTGACATTGCAACCATTAGCGATAGCTTTCAAGGTCAAACAAGACCGTTTAAAGTCAATAGTGAAGCAGGCTTAGAACTAAAGGTTTATCAAAATAAAAGCAGTAAACCAATAGAGATAAGCAAAGACATTCAAGCATTTATTGCAGACTATAAATCAAAAACCCCCGCAGGATTAACGTTAACCATACTGCAAGATCAGTCGGAGCCTTTTAGTCAACGCATTAACTTGTTAACCAGTAATGGTCTTATTGGCATGTTGTTGGTTATCTTAGTCTTATCCCTTTTTCTTGATTTAAGATTAGCTTTTTGGGTAAGCATGGGCATACCTATTTCTATTATCGGCACCTTAGGAATCATGCCATTACTCGATATCCCCATCAACATGATCACCCTCTTTGCTTTTATCATTACCTTAGGAATACTGGTTGATGATGCGGTAATTGTTGCTGAAAACATTTACCTGAAAGTACAGCAAGGTATTGCGATGAATATAGCCCTTAAAGATGGGGTGAAAGAGATGACTTTACCTGTGGTATTTTCAGTGGCAACCAACATTATCGCGTTTATACCATTGCTGTATGTACCGGGTGAGCTTGGTGTTATGTATAAACCCATGACCTTACTCATTTTTGCCATTTTTATTGTTTCTCTCATTGAAGCCTTATTAATTTTACCGCTTCATTTACGCCATATTGATAAGCCAATGCGTTTTCGCGTTATATCTAACGTTCAAGCTCATTGCTTTAAGCGTTTCGATCACTTTAAAACAGCCATTTATGCTAAGTGGTTAAGAACCAGTTGCAATAACCCTGTTACGATAATTATCATCTTCTTATCACTGGCTACACTGGTTTTTTCATGGGTTTATAGTGGCCGAGTTGATTCAAGCTTTGTGCCTAAAATTGAATCTACACGAATAGATGCCGAGGTTGAATTCCCAACGGGCGCGCCATTAAAAGATAAAATTGACATTATTAATTATATTGAAGCGGCAGGTATAAAAGCCATTGATAGCTTAAACGGGCAAGACGATTATAAGTTTCGCATGCAAGATATTGGCTCAAGCAGTGGCTCGTCAACTTTTATGATTGTTGCAGATGATCAACGCAATTTTACCGCTAAAGAGTTTGTCGATGCTTGGCGGATAAATATTGGTGAAGTACCTGGCGTTAAATCAATTTTCTTTGACTATCAAGTTGGTCCTGGTGGTGGCAAAGAACTGGTAATAGAATTGGGCCATAAAGATGCTGACATACTAACCCTCGCCACCAATGAGTTAATGAACGGACTCAATAGAATATCAGGCGTAACTGATATTGATAGTGCATTGATGGATGGCAAACTACAATATAACCTTACGCCAACACCGTTAGGAAAAAACCTTGGTTTTACCAGTGACAGCTTAGGTGAGTTAATTCGTTTACGATTTTTTGGCGGCGAAGCCATTCGACAAATAGTGGCGGGCGATGAAGTAAAAGTAAGAGTGATGATGCAAAGAAACCAGCAGTATTATGCCAATCAACTCAACCGATTAATAATTACGGCACCTAATGGCGACAGTGTAGAATTAAGCCAAGTGGCTAATATCACCACCTCTAAAGCAGCTACAAGCATTAACCGTGTTGACGGCATTCAGTTAGTGGAAGTTACCGCTAGCATATTAAGGCAAGTAGCCAATGCCTCGTTGATACTCAAAACGGTTGAAGAAGACTTATTAAGCAAATTAAGCGCTAAATACCCAGAGCTTGAGGTAGAACTTGGCGGTGATGCTCGAATTGAATCTAAAGTTAATTCGGAAATAATAAAAGGCGTAGGCCTAGCATTCGCGCTTATTTTTGCCATGTTAGCGATAATATTCCGCAGTTATCTCGACGCTATTTTAGTACTACTTATTATTCCCTTTTGTTTAGCAGCCGCTATGTTAGGGCATATTGTGATGGGTTATTCGTTTAGCGTGATGAGCTTATTTGGCATGATTGCGCTTTCTGGGTTAGTGATTAATGGCTCATTCGTTATGTTACTTAAAGTTAAAACCTTGAAAAAGGAAGGTATGGATTATAAAGAAGCGGTAATTGAAGCTGCTTTAAATCGTTTTCGCCCCGTTGTACTAACTGCTGTAACCACTGCCGCAGGTTTATTTCCTATGCTGTTTGAAACATCCACACAGGCATTATATTTAGTACCTATGGTCATTAGTTTAAGTTTTGGATCGGTATTTTCTATTGCCACTATTTTATTATTAAGCCCGGCTATGTTTACATTATCAGAGCAATTAAAAACCAAAAGTCATAATAGTAAATCACTCATAAATTCGAGTATAAATACCTCAAGATTAAAAGCATCAAGTTAGCAGTATTATTAATATTAAAAATGCATAATGCACGGCTAAGAATCGGCGAAATTCTAATATAAAAAAGACACAAAAAGTCATGATATATTCTAAGGCGCAAAGTGCCCCAAAGCGCCTTAGGATTATAAAATTTATGTCCGCTATATGATCGGAGAGTTGACGTTTAAGATTTTGACTGGTTTTATTCCGCTTTGCGCACCAAGAAGTCATTCGGGGTGAACTATTTTTAACTATTCAATGGCTAAAGTCTAAAACCCACTTTTACCACAAAATGCTCTTAATTTGTTAGTGACAAACCTAACGTTATTCACTGGTTAAACTAATTGTTATTAGAAGGCCGTGTTAGATGATAATGACTGCTAACCTTAGTGCAACTGAGTGGCACTACTGATGTAATTGTCCAACTAACTTCATGCTTGCCTATATTGAATAGAGCAAGAATGCTCAGAAAATGAATAGAACGATGATTGACAATCCGCTTGAAATGCTTAGCGTTAGTGCTATTTAATTCATTAAAAGACTATGTCTATACAACTTTTCCTAACAATTTTAATTATAAAAGGCTTGGTTAAGTATAAAGCATCAAATTTAAGGCAAAAAAAAGAGCAGTATTAACTGCTCTTTTTTATCAGATTAACAATCTAACTTATTTTAGAAGCTATAACGCATTGATAAACGGTAACTTCTACCGTAGTTATAGATTTGATCTACACGTGTGTCATTAACACTGCCTAAGTCACCATCAAACTCTTTCGTTAAGCCTGTATCTTCAGGCGCAGTTAGCACGTTGTAGATTCGGTCATAACTTTCCGTTAAGTTAGTCGCTGAGAAGCTAAGTTTTAATGCCTTGGTAATATCAAAGTTAGCGGTAAAATCTAACGTACCACGATCGTCACGTATCTTACTGCTGTTACCTGAAGTGGTATCAACTAACGCTTTGGTTCTATAAGCATAAGCAAAACGGAAACTCATATCATCATTTTCCCAATACACTGTCGCGTTAGCTGAGTGTTTTGAGGTATTGATAAATGGTAAACCATTATACGGGTTGCTCTCATCATCAGGATCAACAATCGCTTCACTATCAGCGTAAGTATAATTAATTGAGCTACCAAGATGTTTTAGCAAACCTGGTAAAAAGTCATAGCTTTGTTGATAAGCCATCTCTAAACCCTTAATGTCAGCTGAAGCACCATTAACAGAGGTACTATATGGCACATAAGCACAAGGCGCAGTTGCGGTTAGTTGCTCATCACCAGGTATGGCTGAACGGTCAACAATACAGTTACCATCAATTGGGTTCTCAAACTCTTTAAAGACTGACGAGTCATAACTAAAGCTTTGGAAATCTTTATAGAAGAATGCCGCTGATAATAACGCACCTTCTTCAAAATACCATTCTGCTGAAAAATCAAATTGATCGGCTAAAAACGGGTCAAGTTGAGTATTTCCGCCTTTAGCATAAGGTGTTGCATTCATGTTTGATGAATTAAGGCGAAAGCTTGGGTTTAGATCATCGACACTTGGGCGCGCCATTACACGTGCCGCGCTAGTACGAAGCACTATGTCTTCATTAAGGAGGTAGTTTAAGGTAAAACTAGGTAAGAACTCAGCATAGTCATGCTCTTCTGTTACTGCAACAGGCTCATCATAATCACTGGCAGGTACACTAACGCCATCAACTTCAAACATAATATCGCTTGGATATTCATAACCTGAGTGACTGCGACCTTCAACTTTGGTATTTGCATAACGAACACCGAAGTTACCGTTGATATCACCGTCTAAAAATTCAAAGTTTGCTTGAATATAAGCACCATAGGTTTGTTCATCTACTTCCCAAGTTTTTAATGGGCTGGATACAAATAAACCGTCAGTACCATTTGGAAAGGCTGCAGCGATACTGGCATCAATGTCTGGAGATAACCAAGTAGTTGGCATACCAACGGGTGCAATACCTCCTAAGAAGTGACCATCGGTAATTGAGCTTTCCATGACCCCTTCAATAGAATCAGCAAATATTTTAGTTGATGGATCATCGAACTCTTTCCACTTTTTCACCGCTTCATCATGAAGTACCGCTTTTGTTCGGTCGGTATATTTAACACCAAATTCAACCGAGGTAATAAAGCTTGAATCAAAAGAGCGACTGGCATCTAAATAAGCACTGGTTTTACTATCATCAACTTCACGCATTTCTACGCGTGCCTGCCCCATCATCCAGCCACTAGGATCATCATTATTCCAGTTAGAGCAATAACTAAATTCAGGTAAATAGTCCCCTTGTGGACCGTCAACGTAATTTACGCCACACCAATCAGAAGGACTATTTGATGGCGTTGTTGCGCCTTTTGCCCACCAGTTTACTTTATTGCTGTCACTCCACTCTTGCGCGGTACTAGAGTGACCTACTCTCCCTTTTACTAACCAGTAATCATTAATAGCGTGATCGACTTCTAAACCGGTAACTAAAGTATCTGTAGTATTTGTCCACTGACCATTTTGCGCTTGCGTGCCTGGTTTTTTAGAAAAAGCACTTACCACTGTACTTGCATCTTCACTATTACCCGGTAACAAACCTATTTCAGCAAGCGTACTACCTGCAGCGCGGTCTAAATTATTTAAACGTGTTTGCGAGTGAATATGGTCTATTTCTTGACGAGAAAAAGAGGTATCAAAGCGAATATTGGTATCATCACCTGGGCGCATTTGAAAAGTAAAAGTACCTCCTTGTTTGAGTTTATCATCAAGGTTTACCCGCGCTTTAGCACCATCAGGCATCATACCTGGAGTACCTTCAGGCATTTTTTCACCTGTTAATACATTGGTGGCATTATCAAAAGCTTTATTGTTAGTTTGCTCACTGTTTAGTCGCCAACCATTGGTTGAAAACTCTTCTTTACGTACACTTTGTTGGTCGTGAAATAGTGAGCCTGCAATACCGATACTATCGGTAAATTGATATAAGCCAGAATAAGCAAATCTTGGCGTAACTTCTTCAGCTAATTCGTTATAACGTGCTTCAACTGAGAAAACGTTAACATTTTTATTAGCTGATAATGGCGCACGGGTTTGTAAATTAATAGATGCACCCAATGAACCTTCTTCTTGGTTCGCCGCAGGAGATTTAACCACATCAATGCGGCTTAGAATATCAGCTGAGAATAAACTTAAGTCAACGGCTTGGTTATCAGTATTACTGGTCATCGATACGCCGTTAAGCTTGATATCGTTAAGTGACGCTTTTACACCACGTACAGTAATAGTCTGTGCATCACCACCGTTTCTATCTAATGAAACACCTGAAACTCGCGAAAGTGCTTGGGCTATATTTTCATCAGAAGATTTACCGATTTCTTCGGCAATAATCGAATCTGAAATACTTTCAGCATGTTTCTTGGCATTTAATGCTGAGTTTAAACTTGAACGTACACCGGTAACTTCAATGACTTCAACATCTTCAGCTTTCTTATTTTTTTCAGCTGCAGCTGATGTAGTACTTGCAAGTGCTAAGCATACATAACTCGCTATTTTAGTTTTTTTAAATTGATTCTGCACTTTCTTCCCCTACGACATTTATATCAAATTATTGTTTTTTTTTGAATGATCATTTTAATAATGGTGACTTTTAGCCCTTGGCAATTAAAGGCACTCCCCTGTCATCTCGAAACAACAGCCCAAACTCAAAGTGGACTTTGTTAATAACAAACAAATCATGTTGTAACAATAAGGTAAAAAACATACTGAGCGCTAGCCTGAAAAAACATAACATTGTATCAATCTGTCGTAAGAAATGACATTTGCGACAACTTGATACAAATTAAATTATTTATAGGTGTTTTATTCTATATATTAATTACAGAAAGGGCTAGAGAGTACCTCTTTCACTTTTACATATTGAAAAAACAACAATATAAAGACGAACAATATGTAAATTGAGCAAAAATGAGGCTACCGCCCAACAACGTGCCTTATAACAATAAAAAACATCTAACAAGTGTTTTTACTAAGTAACGTTTAAGAACCTGAAAAACATATATAATAAATAGAGATAGGGGATCACATGAACAAAAAGCATTACAAATCACTAGTTGCTGCGGCAATTATTTCAAGCTTCACGCAAACGGCATTAGCTGCTGATATAGGTCCGTTAAGCGCAGTTCAAGATACTTGGACAAATGGCAGTGGAGCGGGCTCAGGCTCTAATTACGGCACCCAAACTACACTTCGTATCGACACAGGTAAGATGCGTGCTTTTATGCAGTTTACCGTGGCTGGAATACCAGATGGTCATGTTGTAGATACCGCGATTCTAACCCTTACAGCCCAAGGCAATAAGTCTGGCAACATTCCCGACACTTATATCGCTGCCATTCCTGGCGCTCCTAGCTGGGATCAAACCACTCTAACTGATTTAAATGACGATGATCTTCTCGCTGCCGTTACAGATACAATCGCTACGGCAACAGATATTGCCGTTGGTGCAACCGCTGATTTTGATATTGCGGCAGGTATTGAAGGAAATGGTACCTTTACCTTTATGATTAACATTGCTGATGCCGATGCCAGAGCTACCAAATATTACTCGAGTGAAGCCAGCGCAGAATTCCGACCAACATTAACCATCACCACTAAAGCTAGTTCCGTTGAACCAGAGCCTACTGGCGATACCACCAAACCAGTATTCCCAGCTGAAATTGAAGATATCGTCATCAATGCCACGACTGTAAGTACCGATATTAGTGGTGAAGTGGATCTTGTTAGCGGCTCATTGGATATTAACGCAACTGATGATACTGACGGCGTCATTGCTGCAACTATTGTTGGTGAGGCAAGCTTATTATCGGGCAAGCATACCGTTACTTTACAAGCTACCGATGCTGCGGGTAATACGTCAACTAAAGATGTAACGGTAAAAATCAAGCCTTACATCGTATTAACTGCCCCTGAAACAACCTTATTACCTGCTGGCGCGACCGCGACTGCAAGCATTGCTTTATCAGGACCAGCAGAAGACTATCCAGCTATCATTGATTACACAGTGACCGGTGAAGCGGCGAGTGCTGAAAGTGGCACAATAACCTTTGAAGATGCAGCCTCAGCAACGACAGCACAATACGTAGACATTACCTTACTTGGTAGCGCATCAACGGATCAAACAGCAGTATTAACCTTAACAGAAACGGTTAAGGTACAGGCAAGTTCTGAAACCATTACCATCACTGCTTTTGAAGGTAATACTAAGCCAAGTATCAGCTTAACCCTGACACAAAGTGGTGTGGATGACATTACCATCAACGCCAATAATGCTGATGAGATCCCTTACATTGATGCTAACAAAGGTGACGTTACTGTTACCGTTAATGTTACTGACTTTAATGCTGAAGATAGCCATGACATTACTTGGAACAACAGTGAAACTTTGCTTGGCTCAGGAACAAGCTTTGTCTTTTCTCCTGCCGAATTATCAGGAGATTTCACCTTAAGTGCACAAGCTATCGAGAACAATACGATTGAGAAATACCCATCAAGCACACTAACGGCACAAGTTCGAGTAATTGCTACTCCACTGCCAGAATTAATCGCTGATATAGATACTGATGGCGATGGTATCAATGATATTGACGAGGGTAATAAAGATTCAGACGGTGATGGCATCGTTGATTACCTTGATGATAGTGCTGATACCTCTCAATTACCATTAGCTGAAGAGCAAGCGCCATTAAAAACCCTAGCAGGATTAACGTTGTCATTAGGCAGTGTTAGTACAAGCGCTCAAGGTATTAGTGCAAAGTCAGCCACTATTAGTAATGATGATTTAGCATCTAGCTACCCAGATGCAGATACTACTGATGAAGGTTTCTTACCTATTGAAGGTGCAAGATTATTTAACTTCACACTTGATGGTTTAGCAGCTGCCGGTGATAGTGCACCTGTCGTTTACCCTTTACCTGAAGGTGTAGTTCTTGGTGAAGAAACAGAATACCGCAAATTCACGCCAGCATCTGGTTGGACTAAATTTGTTAGTGATACCGACAATAGCATAGCTTCAGCTGCCAAAGATGAAATGGGCAACTGTCCTGCACCAAATGATGAGCTATATCTTGATGGTTTAACCGCTGGTGATAGTTGTATTCAATTAACCATTAAAGATGGAGGTATTTATGATGCTGATGGGATGGAAAATGGCTCAATTGAAGATCCCGGTGTATTAGCAGAATCTTTTGAGTTAATCCAATGGAGTGCAAACACAATAACCTTACCGGCAGCCAGTGTAAATGAAGGTAGTAAAGTTACCCTTAAAGATGAATTAACTACTTATTTAGGTGATGTTGATGTTAGCGCTGTTACGTTTGCTCTAGAAGGTGAGTCAAGTTGGTTAACAGTAGAAGAAACTGGTGCGTTAACGGCTGATGTATCAAAACTTACCAGTGGTGAACATACGGCAACGGTAAGCTTTAACGATAACAAAGCACAAACAGGCGAAACAACGGTAAGTGTCTCTGTAGCATTTAACAATGCACCTAAAATGTCTACCATTGAATTAGCTGCTGGTGCTCGTAATGTTGCCTATAGAGAGAACATTGCACGAGCGATAAATGACGCAGAAAGTGATGGCTATACTATTGAAAAAATTGCTGGCCCATACTGGTTAAAAGTAGCAGAAGGTGGCATTTTATCGGGTACACCACTTAAAGCTAACATTGGTGATAATAATATTACCGTTAAACTGACTGATGAAAAAGGTGCGACTAATGAAGTAACCTTTAATGTTCCTGTAACAGATTCTGAGGTTAGAGCAAGTGAAGGTGGCTCTTTCTCAGCAGGGTTATTAGCCATGTTAGGCTTGCTATCATTACGCCGCCGGACATTATAAAGCGCATATTGACCGAGTCTAATCATCAATAGCAGCACTCGTTTTGGTTAGACTTCATTTCAGGACGAGACACTTTATAAAGGTAAAGCTTCGGGGATATCCCTGGAGCTTTTTTTTTTCTTACCTTTAGGGCCTGTTGATCTTTCAGGGTTGAAATTTTGTTCGAGCTAAAAGCGTTTTATTCGCGGCGAGTAGTATGTCGCCTAGTCATTCTACGCAAATACTACTCAACAATGAAAAAAGCGCTTTTAGCCGAACCCTTCGGGCAGCGTTTGTTTGAAATGTAGACTGCGTTATCGTATGTTCGAGTAGCTAGCTTCACGTCACATACTCTGCCTTGTCTAAATACCAAACAAGTTGCTGCAAAAACAATCTCGAAAGATCAACAGCGGCTAGTAAGTAATTAAAACCATGAAAAAGGAAATAGGAAGCTACCAAGTTAGGGGGCAACAAAAGAAGTGATTAAATTTCACCTTGGTTTCAGTGTGTTTTACAGTGATTATCAAGAAGGTATATACGAGGCTGCTTTGATTGTTCAGTGAGAATAACTCGTTAATTGGCGTTAGTATGATTAGTAAAAGACAAGGGAGCTTTATATAGCTCCCTTATTGTTATTCATTGATTAAGCGTCTGGATAAATTAAATATTGATAGCCAATACCACGTATGGTTTTTATTCTCTCTCGACCTTTATCATCTGTGCCTAATTTTCTTCTCAGGTTGCTAAGATGCATTTCAACACTTCGATGATGTGCTTGGAATTCTCGACCAACCCCTTCCTGACTTAATACCTCTTTAGTCACGATAGAGCCTGCAGCATCTACTAATAATACTAACAAGTTAAACTCGTTTGGTGTTAGGTTCAACGACTCATTTTCAATCAATACTTGGCGACTTGTTTTTATAATGGTTAAGTCTCCCATATTTACAAAATTATCGATGCGGTGGTATAGCTCAACAATATTGTCATCCATGACCTTTTCTAGATCAGCCAAACTATGAGATTTTTGTCCTTTAATATTAAGTATGCCACTTTCTATCAGAACAACCGCAATATCAATAGACAACCTTAAAGCCTGTAATGCATCAAAAGCATTTGATTTAGACTTATTAACATCAATCATAAGTGAATCAAATGCCTTGCCTTTAAGCTTGCCGGCAGTTGATATCAAGTTAGGCGATGTCAACTCTGCAATATCTTTATCTCCAAGATAGCGCTTGAGCAAAGCTTGACGACTGATATCAGTTTCTATGTTCATAAATCACTTCCTATTAACAATCTTTGTTTGGTAATAGTGTATCTAATATGGATTTTGGATATAAAAAACATTGTATCAAGGTGTCGCAATTTCGAGGTCTGAGACAAGTTGATAACAAATCAACAGAATTGTTATATTTGCTTTGCGCTTTTGGTTTTGGTTTTGGTTTTGGTTTTGGTTTTGGTTAAGCAGTGTGATTGTGAAAAATGAAGGATTTACTCTCTGACGTGACGCTATTGCTTAGGTAAGATAACCATGACATCTAGGCCTTGGTTAGCCCTATTATGCAAAGTAATATCACCGCCGTGACCTCGGATTATGGTTAAAGCAATGGTCATTCCTAAACCAAGCCCTCCAGATTGATTGTTTCTAGACTCTTCAAGTCGCTCAAACGGTTCAAAGATTCGCTTTTGCTGCGAATCTTCAATACCTGGTCCCTGATCAGAAATAATAATATTGAGGGTTTCTTCTTCTTCTAAAATTTTTACTAAAACGGCATGTCCATATTTAACGCCATTCTCTATCAAGTTACTAAATGCTCGTCTTAGTGCATTAGGGCGACAGCTGTAACTCATTCTGTCAGTAAGCTCGAATTCTACTGATAAACCAATATCTGATAAGTCTTGGCACAAACTATCTACCAAAGCAGAAATATCTACCTGTCTGCGCTTTTCAGACCAGGAATCTTGCTTAGCAAATGAAATAGTCGCCTTAGTAATATGCTCCATCTCATCAATTTTTTCGACAATGCGATCCTGAGTTTCAGGGTCATGAATAAACTCTGCATGCAAACGCATTGATGTTAATGGTGTGCGTAAATCATGGGACATGGCCGCTAAAGAGCGTGTGCGGTGCGTAATGATATTTTTTAAACGAAGCTGCATCGTATTAAATGCAGAAATAGTGTCTTTAATATCTTCTGGGCCTCGTTCTTTAATAGGCTCAACCTCTTCACCAACGCCTAAGAGCAGTGCTTTGCTTGTAAGCTCTTTAAGTGGCCGAGTTATACGTTTAATACTAAAAACAACAATGAGGGTTGCAACAAGTGACATCACCAATAATGAAGTCAGCGCCAAAAAAGCCCAGCTAGGAAAAGAAACTCGTCCATATACGGTCATGTTTAGCCAATGCCCTTGTTCAAGCATAATCGAGGTCGAGAGAAGCAAAGGACGTAACTCTGTCTGCTTTTTATTACTTGCAAAAGAAAAAAAATGGCCAAAAATATTTTTAAAAATAAAGATTATCCGGTGCTCTGGCGCAGGATACTGATGAACATAAATTTTGTCATAGCTACGAATAAGCGTTTCCTTCAACAATTCAACTTTATTGTCTTGACCATTGTTCAATAAGTGAGTTGGGATCCTTGGTTTATCATCAAGATGGTATTGGATCCTAAAAGTCGTTAATAAATTAACAATCGCTTGGTGGTTCTCTACTGGAATTTGCGTCAAGGCATTAGCAACCAGAGCTGATTTCCTTAAGATTCTATTATCTTCAACGCGTTTGAGCATGCTATCGGTTTCAGACAACGAAAATATTAAGGTAAATAACTGGGACAGCACTAACGTAGTTAATAATAATAATATCAACTGACCTGCTAAACGCTTTGGCATAAGCCTTATCATTGATGTATAACGTCAACAGTTAGCATATAACCTCCACCCCAAACCGTTTTGATTAGTTTAGGAGAACTAGCGTCTTCTTCAACTTTACGTCTCAATCTGCTGATTGAGTTGTCAATACTGCGATCAAAGGCTTTTGCTTCACGACCATGGGTTAAATCCAATAATTGATCTCGGCTTAATGTCGTTTTAGGCCTTAAAAGAAAAGCATACAACAATTTATATTCAACACTGCTTAGCGCTACGGCCATGCCCTCACTATCAATCAGCTCCCTTTGATTTATATCGAATTTCCAATCAGCAAATAACAAGATGTCTGACTCTATAGGCTGTGTTTGTACTGGGGAGCTTTGACTGCGGCGAAGTACTGCTTTTATTTTGGCAAGTAAAACTCTTGGGTTAAATGGCTTACGTACATAATCATCGGCTCCCATTTCAAGGCCAACAACTCTATCGGCATCTTCACCTAAAGCCGTTAATAAAATAACCGGAATTTTTAAAGTATCTTGCACAAAGCGACATAAAGATAAGCCATCTTCTCCTGGCATCATGATGTCGAGTAGTATCAGATCAATTGCACTATTTTTAAGGGTTTCACGCATGGCAACGCCACCATCAGCACAGGTAACTCGTAATCCGTGATCAGTTAAATATCGCTGCAGTGGTTGCCGAATATCTGCGTTATCATCCACAATTAAAATATGAGTCAAAATACCACCAATCTCTTTTATATATTAAGGTCACTATAACGAAAATAGAATACCTAAAACAGCTTAGACAATAAAATTAAATTGTATCAAGTTGTCGTAAAGCCGGTTATTTACGACAACTTGATACGAGAAATCCGATTAAGTGACTAGCTTCACACTACATCATAGGTTTATTATTTATAAAAGCCAAATCTTGAGTTACTGAAATAAATAACGGTAACAAACAGGTCTATAAACGTGTCGGAGAAGAGAACATGAAGCTATTATTTAAAAAATTATTTACATCCCTGTCAGTGCTAACACTGTTAAGCATAACAAGCTCAGCCAATGCCGGCTTAATCATTAGCAAGGATCACAACTTGATTTATGATGATGTCTCCAACATTACTTGGCTCGCGAATATCTCTTATGTCAAAACAAGCGGTTATGATAAAGACGGAAAACTAACTTTTTCTGAAGCAAAAATATGGTCTGAAGAGCTTGAAGTTTTTGGTCATGATGATTGGCGCTTAGCTAGCTTAGATGAAGGCTTATCACTACAGCAATCAAAAAATGATTTCGATTTATTTAGCAATAGGTTATTAGATGATGATCACATATGGACCAGCACGACTAAAGCAACAAATTCAGGGTTAAAATCCCACTTTTTTACACTCGGTGGCGACTCAAACATATTTTTACCCAAGACAAGTAGCCGATATGCTTGGGCTGTGTTCGATGGTAAGTTTACTGAGCAGAGTAATGATAAAGTAGATGCAACCATTGCTGAGCCTGCCACAGTAACCATTTTTTCACTTGCTCTAGCTGGTATGGTTGTTAGACGAAAACAACTAAAAACTTCGAAGTTAAACAAGCCAAAGTAATCAGTAAATCCGGCGAGGCTCTCGTCATTTTAGCTTAACTGATTGCTAAAGTGACGAGGTATGCTTTCAAGTTACAATGTATTATCCGCTTGCGGCGCTGGTATTTTCTGCTCTAGGCATATTAGCGATTTTGAGTTTAATAGCTCAGACAAACTGACTTAAAACAAATAAAGTACTCATATTTAGAAGCACAAAAAAGTATTGAAGTACTAAAGTATTAAGGATAAAGCAAACTTTCCCAGCTAACTACTCGCGTTTCGTCGATAACATCATCAGCATTATAATCTGCATCCAACTGCACATCGTTAGTATTTAATACGGTTAATATAATTGAGGAGTTATCTTCTGCGGTAATTTTTATTCGACCTGATGTTGGGGCATCACTATCCTGACCGTAAAACTCAAAGCCATCTAATGTAGTGATATTAATCAAGCCAAATAAAGCATTATCGTGCAAGTCGCTGCTAGCGGTGATGGTTTCAATATTAGTATTATGAATGTATGTTTTTTCAATCTCTAAATTTTGAATAAGTTGAAGATAATCATTAACGACAATACCAAGTACAGGTGATGAAATATCAACTTTCTGTGAATACTCATCTTGTGTGATCAGCAATGAATACATACTCGTTACCGTAACTTCTTTATTTTTTTCAAGAAAATTAATAGAGTACTTATCAAAAATCATATCTAGACCTAAAACGGTGTAATCGTCAAAATCATTAAAATCAGTCAACTGGGTAAATTGATAAGTGAACGAACCATTGGTAATACTACTGCCATCATGACAGTTCATCGCTTCAATTTTGACACTGTCTTCAAGAGACAAGCTAAAAGTTTTTTGAAAATTAATAGTGGTAGTTAAGGTGCCGCTTATTGCACAGTCTGTTGTGATAGCATTAACATCCTCGCTATAGGCAGCTCCAGAAGAAATCGCTCTTTTTAACGGTTTAAGAACCTGATCACGGGTATTAATTTGCAATTGCACAGCAGTTTTTTCAATAGTGCTTTGTGTAAAAATGCTTGAAGTATTTAATGCGAAGTTATTAAAAGTGGAAGTTATTGCGATTGATGCAGCTGTTTCAACATTATTCGTTGAAATAGTAAATTCTGAGGGTGTGGGTGTTGTATTAGGCTTTGCAGGTGTATCATCTTTAACGATAGGAATACTATCAGCCCCACCACCACAAGCCGACAAAATGAGAACTAGAAAAGCTAGCGTTGTGCTTATTTTAAAATGCAAAGTAACGTCCTTATTGAATAACACCAGCATTGATGTGTATTATATTTAAAGGACATACTAGCATTTAATCGCACTAGATTAACAGCATTAATTTTAAACAACTGACTTTTCACGTTTTATATCGTTGAGTTTTCTACAAGACAAGTCGATATCTCAACACTCAACTAGGCGGTCTCGTCCCTGTTCTTTTGCCTTGTATACGGCTTCATCTGCCCTTTTAATCATATCGTCAACGGATTCATCGCCTGCGCGTTTTTTAGTCACGCCGATACTAAAAGTGACTTTATGTTCAGCATCAGGCAAAGAGTAATGACGTAATTGTGTACTGATCCTCTTGATCAGCGCATCAATTTCATTGATATCGGTATGTGGAAAAATAACAATGAATTCTTCGCCGCCAAAACGTCCCAGTTTATCTTGAAGTCGGATGTTTTCTTCAGTAATACGACAAAAAGCTTTGAGTACTTTATCGCCTTCACCATGCCCGTATGAATCATTTTCATTAACAACTCATTTTCTTTCTGCTTAATTTCACCATCAAAACTCGATTGTAATTTACGCAAAACTTGCTTATTTTTTTTTCTTTAAAGGTACTTTTTAAGGTTTCTAGTTGTTGATAAAGTTGATAAGCTTTTCTAAACTTGCCTTGCTTCTCGCTATAATGTTTTTCAGCCTCCAACAAAGCAATTTCAAAGCTTTTATTTTTATGCTTTTTATAGAGAACTTTAGCCCGTTTAATGTGCTCTTGCGCATCACTGAAATTGTTTAATTCCCCATAAGCGAATGCTAGACCTATGTGACTATAGAAAACACCATCATTTTGATTCTTTTTATTAAAATTAATTGTAGCTTTATTATATAATTCAATTGCTTGAATAAACTAAAATTTAGCCAGCTTATTTTTTGCTTGATGAAAATAAACATCGCCCATCCCTGAGAATAGCTGTAATGAATCAAAAACTTTTAGGGCTTTATTTAAGTACTTATCTGAATTTTCAAATTCTTCAACTTGCTGATAGGCTTTGGCAATATCAAGATAAATAATTGCGGTTACATAACCGCGTTTATCAAATGAGTTAAGGTTTAGTGCTCTTAAATAATACTCTATGGCTTTATCCCATTGCTGATCATTTTCATAAATGCCCGCTAAGTGTTTAAGCGATATTGCCATTTCATAGTCATGGTTTTCTTGTTCAAAAAATTTATAAGCTTCAAGCACCAATTGTAATGCTCTATTAGCATTATATTGCTGCATAAAAATGTCTGCTAAGTGCAATTTAAAGGTAAATTCTTGCTTAGTATTCAGATTGTTTTGTGCCAGTAATATGGCTTTTTTAATTGAGGCTCTAGCTTTATTTTCGTCAGCTTGGCTAACATAAATTTTTGAACGTAATGCATAAAAGCCTGCTAAATAAGCTGGCTCATTTATTGACTCAGCTAATTTAATGCCTTTGTTAACACGGTTTAATAACTTTTTACCTACCCCAGTATAAAAATCAACCAAGGTGTATCGGTACAAATATTCAAGTTCATCATGACGGTTTTTGTTTTTTTTGGCTTTCAAGTAGAGGGCTTTAGCTTTTTTTATGGTGTTTTCTCTATCCATCAAAACATTTTTATGCAGCAGATCAAGTTCAGCTAAGCTGAGGTCAGACGCCATTACCGCATGACTTGAAGTCATGAGTACACATATAACAACTGAACTAACTAACCCAACTAAATGATTAATTAACAACATATTACTGCAGACCTGTCTTGCATTACCTCAACACCACCTAAGCATAGTAGATTTATAATCTAAATAAATAATTTTCAAAGTACCGTTATATAGCGTCCAACACATTAAGTAAATTTATGTAAAAGTAGTCGACTTAAGTTGGAGAAAACTGGTAATGTTTATTCTTTATAGTAACCACTATGCGACGATATGAATTTCAAGACAAGAAAATTTAAGCCATTAATAGCCATATTACTGTTATCAATTGCCCAAGTTAGCTTGGCTTCGAATATATTTGTCGGTGATGATTACTTTGTTGAAAAAAAATATGACTTGGCAACCAAAGCATATTTAGCCGCTGCAGATATAGGAAACCCGAGAGCATATTACCAACTAGGGGTTATGCATTACCAAGGGTTAGGCACTAAAGTTGATAACTTTAAAGCGTTAATTTGGTTCTCTTTAGCGCTAGAGCAAAATTATGAAAACTCTGCTGAATTCATCGAACAACTGCTCGCTAATGTTGCACCAGAAAAAAAAGAACAAACTTTAGCCTTGGTGAAATCATTTCAAGTCTCTTATGGAAAAGCCAAAGTTAATGCTAAATACTATCCTGAACTAGTTACAAAAAATATCAGCAATAAAATTCAATTTGGTGATAACGAAGGGTTAGAAGGCTCTGATTTTTTTGTTGATGAAAACATTGAAACTGAACTCTCTATCACTGATAGCTTAAACGATAGCAGTTTTGAAGACTCTCTTACGGATAACGATTTTTCTGGTGAAAACGAAGCGGTAGACAGTAATGTAAACTTCAAAGACATGACAAGCAGCAATAGCTTTAATCGCCTGCTCGATGGCCCTTATTTTCTCATTGCTGACTATGATATTGCTCCCGACGGCTCTATCAGAAATATCATCCCTATTCGCACTATCGGTGTACCTAAAGATGCCATTTACAATTTAAGTATGAGCCCACTGCCTAAACCCAAATTTAATGATAAAGGCGTACACTTTGTAAACCGTTCATATCTAGGGGTGGCTGGCTACGATAAGTTTAGAATAAGAAGAGATCACCAAAACTTATATTATCGAATCAAAAAACGGAAAAGTAAGTATTCGAAAAGTAAATTACCTCAAGACATATACCGACATGCCATGCTGCTGATGAGTTTCCCTTGGTTAGCGGAAGAAGAAGGCGAAGCGGATAAACTACTTAAAAGTGCTGCTGAACAAGGTCATACCGTTGCTAAATACGAATACGGCTTAAAGTTGTATCGAGAACAAAAAGATATCAAAGAGGCTATTTACTGGCTATCTGAGGCGACTAAACAAGGTAATAGTTTGGCACAATACCGTTTGGCGCGAATATTACTGGATAGCCCTTGGGTTATAAATGATGAAACCAAAGCGCTATTTTGGTTAGAACAAGCAACAGAGCAAAAGCACCGTCATGCAAAATTGAAACTTGTTGAGATGAAGTTACTCGCTAAAGATGAAGCGTTACACGATGTTGATAGTGCCCTGCTTTACCTTAATGAGTTGAGTGAGGATTATGAAACAAACCCGCAATATCATTATTTACAAGCAATGGCGCATGTAAAAATGCAGCCAAGACAGCTCTCTAAAGCGGTGACCTATATTCGTGAAGCTATTGATCGTGGTGAAGATTTCAATTGGGATGTAACACCTTGGCAGCAGCAACTGCAAAAATGGACCACAGGAGGTGGCGTCACCATTCGTGAATTATAAGGCTAGTTGCTAAACAACTTACTGCTAAACAAATAAGCACAATAAACCAAGCATCGATACGATAAAGAATTGATAGAGTACTCTGCAAATTCAAATCACATCAATTTGATGTTTAATACGTCATTAATCTAAATTTTTCGGATAGCAACTGTTTCAGCGACTACAAAGTAAATCGCTTTACCTATCTTTAAAAGGTAATTAATAACACGAGATTTTACGCTACTAAATTTGGAGGTTTACAATGAAAACTTACAAACGTTTACAGCACCAATAAGTCGTTTCATATTAGTCATCATTTTAATCTTTAATATGCGGTCAGAAATATCTTATTTTGGCGAAAAGATAAACTCCTAGCTTCCGCTTTGTGCTCAGAGTGAGATATAAATTATTTTTAGACCATAAGAACTATGGCAACATCGCCTCCCAAAGCCTTAAAACTACAAATAAATTGCTATAGTTCAATCGAGGTCATTTCATCAGCTTGCTCTAAAAGATGAGTCGCTCTTATTTTTATATGCTCGCTTACTTGATTAAGATATTGTATTTCTTCTTGAGAAATGCTCCCCTCTTTTTCTAACTTGGATGCAATATTATTAGCAGCTAATTCTTTTAATACCTTTGTAACTAGCTTTATTAGCATTCGACTGACTAACTCTCTATCAAGCTGGCAACTATCGGCAAAGTCCGCCAGTTGATACGTATTGATGGTGTCAGGTTCAAATTCATCTCCCATTGCCATCGCTAAAGTATGCTTAAACTGATCAAACATAGCGACATTAACTAAATCGTAGGCCGGTGTGAAAATACTTTCGTTAGCACCATAAAAAAAAGAAACATTTTTACCATGGCTATCATAATTACTGATCAGCAAATTAAACAGTTGCCAATTAATTAGCCATTGCATGTTTGCAATTGGCTCAGATGATTGTCGGCAAAAACTAAATAACCTTTCAAGGCTAGCCCCATCTCGAATATGCTTTACATCTCGACCATCACCAAGATTGCGCTCATACTTATAATCTCTTGCTAAGTTTAACGCTTGGCAACCATCTATCACATGCTTTCTTAATACTCTGTTGCTCGTAACATCATGTTTCCTATCAAAGCGTTTGACTAAAAGAGCAGGATGTTTACCAAATCGTTTTAACGTTACGTCTGATGTTGGCAAGCCGACAAGTTGTGATAATTTCATGCAAAAATATTCATTAATAACTAAATTAGCGCAGTTTTTTCGCTCAAATTTAAGAATAAACGTAGAGCTCAGTGTGCCATCTGCTAGACCAATTTCCCCATGTTCATTCACAAAGACATTTAATTTATCTTGTACACCAGCAACACTTAACCTTGGCTTTTCATCCCAATGCAAAAGCCCAATATCTTCTTTATGGTCTAGACGGTGAATAAGTTCATCTTCTTCAATTACTCTGAAAATAGCCTTATCTGATGACGATGACTGCTCTGCTAAAAAAGTGAAAGCACCACAAAGGTCGTTACCAATAGCTCTTATTTGAGGAAATACCTGCTTTTCATTTACACCAATATCTTGTGCAAGTAATTTTCTTGCTTCACCTTCAGGAAGTAGGTTATCCAAGAAGTTATAAGCAGCTGTTTTATCATGTTTTTCAAACGTTAAAGCAGGAGAAATTGCAAAGCCTGTTTCTTGCCACTGCTGACTATAAGATAGTTTGAGTAAGCCTGACTCTTTGTGCTGGGTTAATTGTCCAATGACTTGTCGGCCATAAACCACATTTAAAGAATAAGCCATTTTTATACCCAATCATTTTTAATGGTAGGTTTATCTGTATTCCCTAAAGTAGAGAGCTTTATCCCTAATCCATTCAAGACAGAAAATACAGCGCCAAGTGTACTATTGGGGTTGCCATTTTCGATACGTGAAAGCGTATTAATGCCTATACCACAGAGCGTTGCACAATCACTTAATTTCATCCTAATAGCCGTTCGTTTAGCCTTAATCACAGCACCTAAAATAGCTGGTTCGGTTATCCATGACTCATTCGGCATTTCTGTTGGAATCACTTGCTTTGCCATACGCCCTCTCCTCTATAATCACCAATAAAAGTGATTATAGATAAAAGAATGAATAACGCAACATTAAATCCCCGATAATGGTGAATTAAGTAATATAGTAATCTTAAAACAGATATAAAATTCAATAACGGTGATTATATAAATTTTTAATTAACGAGCGCTATAACTTGCCACTAAACCTATCTCACAAAGTGCCCAAAACCGAGATAGAGTTATAAAAATTTAACACCTAAAATCATGTTAATCGAACGTCCGCTTTTGATGTCTTTAATCAAATTAGAATTTTTGACCTTATAGATTCCTGATGGAATTTTGAACAATTCTGTTATCTAACGCACGGGGGATTTATATCGATTCAAATATCGTTAGATAAGCAAAGGCTAAGCTCTTCGTATCTAAAACGACATAAGTAGGTCTAACCTTAACGGCAGCAATAAGCTTATGTTTACTCTGATATCTAAAAGCGTCAAATCAAGTTTGAGCTACTACATATTAAGACGTTGTCTATGCAGTGGTTGATAAGTTCTTGTTCTTATGCTGTATATTAACTACATCCATGTTTCCCCTTGAATGCATGGATGTAGTTATTTTGCTTTAGTAGGCAGTAATACCATGTTGCCAATTCATCTCTTCATTGGTTTTAGCAAGCAAAAACTCATAGAATAACGATGCTGATAGTTCACTATCATTTAATTGATTTAATACCTTTCTAAGTTCAACAATGCTTATTCCTTCAGTCGAGTTAAAAGACGTATCAATTTGAACAGATTTACTTGGTTTTGCCACAATAGAAAGTAGTTCAACCGGGGTACGTTGTGATTCATTATTTAAACTTTTACTGACGTTAATATCGTTCATAATTATTACCTTTGTTGAAAAATCTGTATAAATATTAACGTATTGCACCAAGCAAAACTGTTACAACTTTGAAACAAGCACGTAAAGCATTGTAACAATTATGCCCTTTATAGGCAGACTACATGTGATAAGCACAAAAAATCTAGCGCCTTTCAACGCTGGATTTATAAGTGACTTTTCATGTTTTCAATAAATCGCTACAGCCCTAGAGGGATAGCCAATATCATTTATATTGCTTTGTTCTGTACGAATTTCACAGAATGTTAAAGCTTGTTCAAATTTCAATTAAAACACTCGGTAAAGTTACATTTATTTACCAATTAAATCGTTTTATGGTGAAATTTAACGCTTTATCATCAAAGATTCATTATATCGTTTTCGCAAAAGACTCGCTGTCTATCATACTCAGTGTTAACAAAAACGGCTTATATTTTTAAAATATAAGCCGTTTGATAACAAAGGTACTTATGATAACTCTGTTTAAGCAGTTAACTTAAGAGTCGACTTCATCCGTTGGTTTTTTACCACCTGGATTTTTGCGCTTGTTCTTCTTATCTTTTTTGTCTTTCTTTACTTTTTTATCTTTCTTTTTATTTTTATCTTTTTTCTTTTTCTTACCTGATTGACCACATTTCTTGTTATCCATTAACTCGATTGTACATTTATCATTGCTAGTAAATTCAATAGTGCGATCCGCTAACGTCACATACTTTCCGTAACCATGGTCTTTGCTTTTTTCATCAAAAGTTTCAGGAGCAACCCATTGCTCTTTGTCCCAACGAGCTAGATGCATATCATATTTTTCATGCATGCTAGCTAATAGCTTTTTGTGCTCTGGATTAGCGGCTAAATTATTACGCTCTTGGGGATCCTTTTCCACCACATAAAGCTCTTCAGCACGTTCAAAGGTTTTACCGTCTCTGTTGGTACCACCATAAAACCAATGAATATATTTGGCTTCAGGAGTCACTATTGATAAAGACTGCGCTGTTGCTTCACCCCACACTTGCATTAACAAAATAGAATCATGGGCAATATTATCTTTAGGTGTTTTGCCTTGAGCAATTTGCGTTAAGGCCGGTACTAAACTTTTACCATGCATATCCGCAGGTGGTTTTACGCCGGTGTAATCATAAATAGTCGCCGCAATATCAATACTGCCGGTTAATACACTGGTTTTTGTAAACTTACCCTTTGTAGGGTTACGCGGATCGTAAATATACGTTGGTGAACGAGCACCCGCTTCATACGCATAAAGCTTACCTGAATAACCACGACCACCATTAAAGTGACCATTATCTGCTGCAAAAATTACGATGGTATTATCCGCAACACCTTGTTTTTCAAGCTCATCAAAAATACTGCCAATGGCCATGTCCATGCCATAAATTAAACCATGGTAGCCTGCCATGTTTTTATTATAGTGCTTCTCTTGTAACCACTTTTCGCCTAAGCGTTTAGGGCGTCCTGACATAGGCTGATCTGGTGCATTTTTGTCATAGCCGTAATCTTCAGGTTTACTGAATTTGGTATCGGCATAAACGCTTTTGTACCTGTCATCTACCGCATAAGGTCCGTGCGGCGCTTTAAAACTAATTTGTAAGGCAAAAGGTTTATCTTGCTTAGCGGCTTTTTGAATAAAATCATTGGCCATAAGGCCTAACGCATGAGTTGAATGTTCTTTTTTACCTTCAAAATGATCAAACCAAGCATCTGCCTCTTTGTTTTTATCCATATCGTATTTACCTTGGCCTAACCAAGCACCCCAGTAATCAAAACTTGGGGTGACGATATCGTGATGTGCCTTTTTACCTTTTTCATTAAGAATATGAAAACCTAACTTACCCAGCATGCCAGTATAATAACCATTGTTTTTAAGGCGATGGTAATAGGTTTTATCCCAAGTATTTTTATCCATAGCACCGTGAGCAAAATTAGTACCTGTACGATACTCATACATGCCCGTAGCATATACTGCGCGGCTGCCTTGGCAAATTGCTGTAGTATTATAACTTTTAGTAAAGTTTACTGAGCGTTCAGCTAGCTTATCTAAATTCGGTGTTTCTACCTCGAACTTATTCATATAACCAAATGAATCCCAACGAAAATCATCAGCAAATAAAAATAAAATATTGGGCTTTTCTGCAGCCACGCTGACAGTACTTATAAGCGATGATGTTAAGCCAATAGCGAGTGCAGCTACTGTCCCCAACGCAGATTTAGTTTTCTTACTTTTCATAATAAAGTCTCATTGTGTTGTGCTTTTTTCTTTTTGCTTATTGCTTTCATTCAGAGAAAAAAAGAGCCACCTGGTAAAGGTAGCTCTTTGGTAATCTCAACAATTAATGAACATTCTTTTGCAGTTTTTCAATACCGCCATGTAATAAGGTTTCACCGCCCCATTGCATGGTATCTCTATCAAGCTTTAAGAAGTGCTCAGGGTAGTCTTTACTGACACCAAAAGAGTCCATGCTAACATCAAACGGTTTAAAACCTGTTTTCAGCGCTGCAGCATTGTCAACCAAGCGGTAATCTTTATTGGCGATATCAACAAACTGTTGCTGCTCTGTCGTTACCGAGTTTAATTCAACACCATTTTTTTGATGCGCTTTTAAGAATTTTTCAGCACCTTTAAAAGCATAGGTATTTTTATCTAACTCATACTCATAAGGGATCATCTTAGTACCTTTTTTAGTGGCGAAGAACTCTTTAGTGTTCCAAAGGTTTCTAGCGCCATAGGGTGGTCTGCGACCTTTAGTAAAGATGTTATTTTGAATCACTGAGCCCGGCTTAAAGTACTGACGCGGGAATGCGCGCATACGAATAGCTTCACCATTGGTATTAATAAAAATGTTATTGGTAATATGGTTATAGTCTTTGTGAACAATACCTGTACCGGCATTTTCAATAATATTTTGTGTGGTAATTGTGCCGCGCTGCCAGTCATCAGTACGTGCACCAATATAATCAACATCGTAAATGTAGTTATGACGAATAATATTACCTTCACCGGCACCTGAGACATTAATTGATGCACCATCGTGTAAACGTAGTAATGTTTTAGTCACCTTATTATTTTCGATAACATTGTTTTTACTGTGTAAATACGGCATAAAGTGCGCTTGTGTATCATCAGTCCAATCAACATCTAAATCCATTTCATTCCAACGAATGGTTTTAGCCGCTTCATCAAAATCTTCATTTTTCTTCATTAAAATTTGTACACGCGGGCTGGCTACACCAACCGCTTTACGTGGTACATGATGAATCCAGTTGTTAGAGATAATATTGCTACCACTTTGCCATGCAAAGATAGCGTGACCATGCCAGATGATTTCACCAACATGGTGAATAATATTATTGGTAATTGTATTGTGATGGTTTACATCTTTAGTACCAGGACCATATCCTGCTAATAACACGCCCATATGACCAACATAATCAATTAAGTTATCTTTGATAGTAATATTTTGTGCGTGTAAATCTAATCGAATAGCTGAGCCCGCTGAGTTAGTAAAATGACTCTTAAGTACTTGCATGTTTTCAGCGCCACGAAAACGCAACATTGCATTACCAGTATCGAAAGTATCCCAGTCATGTTGAATGCCCCAACCTTTATGCTCTTCATGCCATGTAGAGCGTTTTGCTTGGGTAAACGTCAACCCTTCAAAACTAATGTTTTTAACCGGTTGGTCCACTGGACCGTCATAATCAATTTCACCTTCAACTCGCACTAACTCTTTAAGTTGCGGAATAGTGATATTAGATGGTTTTTGATTATCATGCGGCCAGTAATATAATTTACCCGTAACACTGTTATGTGCCCACTCCCCTGCTTCATCAATAAAATCAACGGCGTTTTCGATTACAGCCCAAGGAGAGTTTTGTGAAAATGCCGGAGCATTGGCTTCATACTTTAAGGTTAATAACTTTTCATCTAAATCAATGGATTCAAGTGGAATAAAGTTTAGCGCCCAAGGAACTGGATTAAAAAATACTTCAATATCATCAAGGTTTTTCCAATCACGAATTGGTGCGCCTTCAACATAACGAATTTCTTTTAACAAATGACGATCTTTTTTATGCATCACGTTACGTGAATCAGCAATTTCATAGCCGGTTGGTTTAACCCCATCAAAACGATCACTGGCAGCACGAGGTAAGCGTTTGTCACCGGTAAACATGGCAGTAAAGCGACCATAATCTTCGCGAGTAACATCAGCTACCCAAACATTATCTTGAGCAACTTCTGGTAAACCTTCAACTTTGCTTGTTAGTTTTTTCCAACCACTAACCAATTTACCACTTGAAATAACAGGTTTTTCTTCTGCATAGGCTTTGTAGTGAACCACTGATTCACCCACGCCGCCATCTTGTCTATTGAGTACTAATGTATCAGTTAATGTATAAGTGCCGCCACGTAACCACACCGTGATATCTTGCGCTCTTTGTTCGGCATTAAGGTCTCTAATAGCATCACGAGCAGAAGCGATTGTCGCAAATGGCGCCTCTTTGCTACCAGCATTGCCAATTTCGCCTTGAGGAGATACATACAGCTCAAGTGATGTACTTTGTTGAGCGCTTGAGTCGGTAGAACTTCCGCCACAAGCTGATAATGCTAATGTGCAGCATGTCGCGAGTAAAAATGAACCTTTATTTATATATTTTTTTATCATAATGTTTCCAAACTAACTGATCTAATTGTTATTAATGTTGCTGATAGCACAATCAAAAGACATTCTGCTATCAAGCGAGAACCTTTTATCATTAACTTTCCACGGTAAATGACCAAACCTTGCCTTTGACGAGTTGCCCATTTTTCAAGGCATCAACTCGCCAGTAATAAGTTTTGCCCTGAACTAACTGTTTAGGGGTAAAAATATTATGCTTAAACTCTCCTTGATATTGAGGTGACGATTGGGTTGCAGAAAGCAGCGCTTGCTTACTTTCGCCAAAATAAACTAGGTGACTGCTTGCTTGATATGCGTGTAACCACATTAAGTCTGCGTCTTGTTTTACCTGAGCAGCACGTAACGGCGGAATAGGCTGAGATGCCTGTTCTGCTTGAAACCCAGGGATCCAATAATCTGTTGCACCAAATTCATAAGCCCCGATATCAGGTGCTTTACCAAGGAAATAATTAGTTTTGTTTTTAATAGCTAGACCCGCATCAATAAGCGATGAATTAGCTTTTGGGCGGAAGTCTAAATTGTCAGGATCACGCAGCTGTGAACGTAAATCTAAGCCTAAAGTAACGCCATCCCAGTTATGTTCAACAATACCCGGTACTGGGTACTTCTTTCCTGGTTTACTTCGATGCCCAGAAAATTTATTACTGATATTATTACGAGTTATCGTGCCGTGATTGTGACCTTGAATTGCTTTATTACTACTAATAATTAAGTCATTTTGATGATTATCAAAGCTGACATTATTAAAGATGAAGTGGTTGTCACCTTTAAAGTAAATTCGATCCGTGTTCCAAGCAACATTGTTAAACACATTGCCGTGTTGACCATAAGGGGCATTAGGTGTGTTTTTATTATCGAAACGAATGCCTTGCTTAACACTGTCATGAACCCAGTTATATCGCACAATACTGTCAGGTTGCTGTTTAACACTCACTTGAATCATCGAGCCATCATTTTGTAAGTGACCTGAATCTGACAAATCATTCAATTCAATGCGATTGCGAACACCCGCTTTAAATAACTCTGAACAACCAGCAGTTTTAACCGTATTACGTC
>OLII01000061.1_pt1 | contig 36908 bp, 29 predicted proteins | sample 1609481 | NCBI WGS metagenome assembly OLII01 (sample SAMN05416859, study PRJEB24817) | seawater metagenome | isolation source: Sea water | place: Canada:Atlantic | collected 2013-11 | reverse complement strand
TCTAGTACGGTCTCGTGGGCTCGGAGATGTGTATAAGAGACAGCTATACGTCTCTTAACGAGTCAAAAGTAAATATTCTGTTTAACAAAAAGTGTTAAAGATTAAACAAAAAATGTTAATAAAATATTAAAAGACTACAGGCATTTACGTATCCTTTGAGCCGACATCTCGCGTTCCGCCCATTACCTGTGAACTACTTCCTACCTAACTATTGGAACAAAAAAAGCTCAAGTACTATACTTGAGCTTTGTTGAACCTATTTCTAGGGTGTGCTATTTATCCTTTAAACGAAATTTTACGCATACGTAAACTTTCTGGAGTTACTTCTAAATATTCATCTGCCTTAATGTATTCCATATTCTCCTCTAACGAAAAATCTACTTTAGGTGCAATTTTCATAGCGTCATCTGAACCAGACTTACGCATATTTGTTAACTGCTTCCCTTTGATTAGGTTTACTGCCATATCCTCTGACTTCGAATTTTCTCCTATGACTTGGCCAATATAGATTTCTTGATTAATATCGATAAAGAAACGCCCTCTATCTTGAAGTCTATTTAAAGCATATGCAGTTGCTTTACCCGCAGCAGAAGAAACGATTGCTCCTTTTATATCTTCATTAAAATCTCCTTTATAAGGCCCGTACTCACTAAACCTGTGGTTGATTATTGCTGTACCCGCAGTAGCAGTTAAAATCTTATTACGCAAACCTATCAGTCCTCTAGAAGGAATTGTAAATTCTAAATGTTGTAAATCTCCTTTAGGCTCCATAATCATTAAGTCACCTTTACGCAACGAAACCAAGTTGACTGCCTTTGAAGCCGCCTCTTCAGGAACATCAATAGACAATGTCTCCATTGGCTCACATTTCTTGCCATCAATTTCTTTGATAATTACCTGAGGTCTTCCCACTTGTAATTCATATCCCTCTCTACGCATTGTCTCAATCAATACAGATAGGTGCAATACACCACGACCAAATACATTAAACTTGTCTTCAGAGTCGGTTGTTTCAACTTTCAATGCTAAATTCTTTTCTAGCTCCTTAAACAAACGATCACGTAAATGACGAGAAGTAACATATTTCCCTTCTTTACCGAAGAAAGGTGAATTGTTAATGGTAAACAACATACTCATTGTAGGTTGGTCAATTTCTGTTCTTGGCAATGCTTCTGGATTTTCTAGATCCGCAATTGTATCACCGATTTCGAAACCTTCAATACCTGTAATCGCACAAATATCTCCACATGGAACTTTATCTACTTGAATTTTACCCATTCCTTCGAACACATGCAATTCTTTAATTCTAACTTTCTTAGTGGTACCGTCAGCTTTACATAGCATGTAATCTTTACCAGCCTCTAAATCTCCACGGAATATACGACCAATCGCTATTCTCCCTGTAAATGAAGAAAAATCTAACGAAGTAATCTGCATTTGAGGAGTTCCTTCATTGTATTTTGTCTCTGGAATTGATTCTATTACAGCGTCTAATAAGGGGATAATATTGTCTGTTTCATTTTGCCAATCTGTACTCATCCAATTGTTTTTGGCAGAACCGTACACTGTTGTAAAATCTAACTGCTCTTCTGTTGCCTCTAGTGCAAACATGAGATCAAAAACCTTTTCGTGCACTAAATCTGGCGTACAGTTTTCTTTGTCAACTTTATTTACAACGACAATCGGAGTCAATCCTAATTCTAAGGCCTTTCCTAATACAAATCGTGTTTGAGGCATTGGACCTTCAAAAGCATCAACTAATAACAAAACACCATCTGCCATTTTTAAGACACGCTCAACTTCACCCCCGAAATCGGCGTGACCTGGTGTATCAATAACATTTATTTTTGTGTTCTTATAGTTGATAGATACGTTCTTTGAGAGAATTGTAATTCCCCTTTCACGTTCTAAGTCATTATTGTCTAGCAATAAATCTTTGCGCTCTTTACGATCGTCTAAAATCTTTGCTTGGTCAATGATCTTGTCAACTAATGTTGTTTTACCGTGATCTACGTGTGCTATAATAGCGATATTTCTAATTGGTTGCATGCTTGCTTATTTTGAAGCTGCAAAATTAGTGTTTTAGATTGAGATTTAAGGTTTTAATTGAGGTTTTATTTTTTCAAACCTATTTCTTCACTTTGAGAGCCATCTCCTCGGAAAGCGCTGGGCAATATATCTGGGATTAGTTTAATCAGTAAAGGCAATAGCAGCGCACCTCCAGGCAACATAAATACTGCAAATGCAGGAATGCCCTTACATATATCTAATAATTGTTCTTTTACTTTTTCTTTCTCTTGGTCAGATAATTTATGGTACGTAGATTTCTTTAACAATACAGCGAGTTCTTTACTCTCTTCAAACTCTTTTGCAAGGCGTTTCTTGTTTTTGTAAATACTTTCTTTTATTTCCTCCAGTGCAGTACTCACTAAATCTTTCTTCTTTTACGCTCTGTTTTAATTAAATTGAGTTCTCTACTCGTTTGCCCGGATACAGAGGTGTTTTCTTCTGCTCTTCTAATTAAATAAGGCATCACATCCCTCACAGGTCCAAAAGGAACATATTTTGCCACATTGTAGCCTTCGTTTGCTAAATTAAAACTGATGTGATCACTCATGCCGAATAATTGTCCAAACCACAAACGATAATCATTGGGTGCAATATTATATTTCTTTGCTAACTCCACCAGTAACAGCGAACTTTCTTCATTATGCGTTCCTGCAAAAATAGCCATCTTCGCGTGTTCCATCATATAGCTTATCGCGGCATCATAATTGATATCTGTAGCCTTCTTATCTAGACAGATAGGAGACTCATAGCCATTTTCTTCGGCTCTCGCACGTTCTTTTTCCATATAGGCCCCTCGCACCACTTTCATACCAATATGAAACCCTTTTTGATGCGCTTTTTGATACAAACTTTTTAAGTAGTCCATCCTATCATGACGATACATTTGCAGTGTGTTAAAAACAATTGCTTTTTCTGTATTGTACAGCTCCATTAATTCTTCTATTAAATGGTCTGCAGCATCTTGCATCCAACTTTCTTCTGCGTCAATTAAGAGGGGTACATCCTTCTTTACAGCCTCTTTACATACTGCATGGTAACGTTCTACTACGCGAATCCATTCAGACTTCTCATCAATTGTTAATGCTTTTCCTTCTGTGATTTTTTGATACAATGCAAAGCGTCCAAACCCAGTAGGCTTAAATACAGCAAAAGGAATTGCGTTCTTTTCTTTCGCAAAATCAATGGTCTTTAACGTCTTTTCTAACGCGTGATCGAACTGTGCTTCTGTCTCTTTACCTTCTACCGAATAATCCAACACAGCATGCACATTTTTTGTATGCATTTTGTCAATATTTGGCAAACAATCTTCTTCGGTTACGCCACCACAAAAATGGTCAAATACTGTAGAACGAATTAATCCTTCTACAGGTAAATGCGCTTTTAATGCAAAATTAGTCACAGCTGTACCAATTTTTACAAGGGGTTGACTTTCAATCATTTTAAATAAAAAAAAGGCACGCTCCAATTGTGAATCTGACTTTAGGGAAAATGCGATTTCTGTGTTGTTAAACAATTTCATTGTTCAATGGTTAAAAGATTACAAGACAAAGATAATTTTAAAGCGCAAATAATTCAATTTTTTCTACTTAATTTGCGTAATCAAATTTTACATAATGAAATCAATTCAGGCAGCCTCTTATTTTGTTCATTTTGAAAACACAGGTTACGAAGCACTCAATGCATTCATCGCATCAAAATCGTACTCTTCCATTTTTATTTTAGTGGATGAGAATACTCACGAACATTGTTATGCTAAATTTATACCTAAATTAGCCACAACGTGTCCCATAGAACTCATAGAAATCGTGTCAGGAGAGCTGCATAAAAACCTAGAAACATGTGTAGGTATTTGGAATGTACTCACGGAACTGCATGCTGATAGAAAAAGTCTCATGATTACACTTGGAGGTGGTGTTATAACAGATTTAGGCGGGTTTGTGGCTGCTACTTTCAAACGAGGAATCGATTTTATAAACATCCCTACAACGCTGCTCAGTATGGTTGATGCCTCGGTTGGTGGTAAGACAGGGGTAGATTTAGGTGTGCTAAAAAATCAAATTGGATTATTTGCCAATCCAGAAATGGTACTCATAGATCCAGATTATTTAACAACGGTTACTGCAAGAGAGATTCGATCTGGAATGGCAGAAATCATCAAATATGGTCTCACATTTGATGTGGGTGTATATCAAAGCATAAAGGACAATCAAAATGAGAACATCATAGATTTAATTCATAGATCTGTAGCGATTAAAAATGAGATTGTACTTCAAGATCCAAGAGAAAATAATGTGCGAAAAATTTTAAATTTCGGACATACCATTGGACATGCTATCGAATCCTATCATTTAGAATCTGAAGACAAAGAAAATCTTACACATGGAGAAGCCATTGCGATTGGAATGATTGCGGAATGTTATATTTCATCCAAACTTTTGAGTTTCCCTAACCAAGAGGTTATTTTTCTTAAAAACCTGATCACAGCATTGTATGGAAAAGTATCACTCTCAAAAGATGATGTTCAGATCATACTCACCTACTTAATCCACGACAAAAAAAATGTAGGTGGACAGGTAAATTTTGTGCTTTTAGAGGAGTTGGGCGTTACAAAACTTGACTGTAAGGTTTCTAATCAGCTCATAGAAGAAAGCATCGCCTACTACAACGCCTAATTATTCTCTAGCAGAGAGGTATAAATATCTTCATAAATAGGCAGCACGCTGTTCAACGAAAATTGTTTTGTATGTTCTTTTGCATTCTTTTTGAATTGAGCCATTACAGCTTCATCTTGTATGATTTCCAATGTATTTTTAGCCATGTCATCGATATCACCTATATTGCTCAGGTACCCGGTATAACCGTGGCTATTTACCTCTGGCAAACCTCCCGTGTTGGTAGAAATCACAGCAGACTCTGCTGCCATTGCTTCCAGCGCCGCCAAACCAAAACTCTCTGTTTCTGAAGGCAGTAAAAAAACATCTGTATAACACAGTATTTCCGCTACCTCAGAACTATTTCCTAAAAAAATCACTTTGTCAACTATTCCTAATTCTTTCACTAACAATTCTGCTGCTCTCCTGTCTGGACCATCCCCAACCATTAATAATTTTGCAGGGACAGCACGTTGCACCTTTTCAAATATTTTTACAACATCAAGCACTCTTTTAACAGGTCTAAAGTTACTAATATGAGTACAGATTCTCTCTTCTGGGGAGGCCAATGCTCCGCGTTGACAATCCTTTTGACTTTCTCTCGCATATTTTTTTGTGTCAATAAAATTCTGCACCACTCTGATTGTATTTGTGATATTAAAAAGACGCAAGGTGTCTTCTTTTAAGCTTTGTGAAACGGTTGTTACCACGTCAGAATTGTTAATGCTAAACTCTGCTGCTGTTCTATAGGTAGGATGACTTCCCACGAGTGTGATATCCGTTCCATGTAAGGTGGTAACCACTTTAATTTCTATGCCTTTTTCTCTCAGCATTTGTTTGGCCATATAAGCGGCATACGCATGAGGAATGGCATAGTGTACATGCACAATTTCCAATTCATATTTCTCCACAACTTCTACCATTCTTGTAGAAAGCGCCAGTTCGTAGGGTTGATATTGAAACAATGGATATTCTTCTATAGCTACTTCATGAAAATGAAGATTGTGAGATATAAAATCTAAACGCACAGGCTGGTTATACGTGATAAAATGCACCTCATGTCCATTATCCGCCAGGGCCATTCCTAACTCTGTAGCTACAACTCCACTTCCTCCAAATGTTGGATAACACACAATTCCAATTTTCATAAATACTTGTTTTTATCTGAGGTAAAGATACTCCTTTCCCAGGAAAACCTTTTTTTTAAAAGTGAAATAAATCATAAAAATAACGAAATAAAACCTCAGTGAACCTTTGTGTTTTTCACTGTAATGGGCGCAATGACCAACAAAAAATCCTGCACCAATCGTGCAGGATTTCATCTGTATCTTTTTACCTATTCGGAATACTAATAATCTCCCAATGTTTCAGGGTTTTGAGCCAATGCTTCCTCTAACTGAGCATCGTTAGGTGCTTTTCCGTGCCAAGCATGGGTATGCATCATAAAGTCTACCCCATTCCCCATTTCTGTATGCAATAAAATACAAACAGGCTTTCCTTTACCAGTTCGTGATTTTGCCTCTGCAACACCCTTTAACACTGAAGCTACATCATTTCCTTGAACAATCTCTAGCACATCCCAACCGAAAGCTTCAAATTTTGCTCTGATACTTCCCATTGGCAATACATCGTCAGTAGCTCCATCAATTTGTTTCCCATTGAGGTCAACGGTGGCTATTAAATTATCGATCTTCTTGGCAGATGCATACATTGCTGCTTCCCATATTTGACCCTCTTGCAATTCTCCATCACCATGAAGTGTATACACCAAATGAGTATCATTGTTCAATTTCTTAGCCTCTGCAGCACCAATTCCAACACTCATTCCTTGACCTAAAGAACCAGATGCAATTCTAATTCCTTCAAGTCCTTCATGCGTGGTCGGGTGTCCTTGCAAACGTGTATCTAGTTTTCTAAAACTTGCCAATTCTTCGACAGGAAAAAAACCTGTATGTGCTAATACACTGTAAAAAACAGGAGAAATATGACCATTTGACAAAAAGAATAGATCTTCGTTCACACCATCCATTTTGAAATCTGTTGCATAGTCCATTACTTCCTGATACAAGACTGTAATAAACTCTGCACATCCCAATGAACCACCGGGGTGACCTGAACTTACTGCATGTACCATGCGTAAAATATCTCTTCTAACTTGCTGTGTAAAAATTTCTAAACGTTGTACTGTTGTAGACATGTTGTGTATTGTTTTGTTGAAAGCAAAAGTAGGATATTAAATGGTTTAAACAAGTACCTATTTTAAGTTTTTATTGACAGAGCTTTGGAAGTTATTAAAATTTTTCAGCATTCTAAATTTCATTACTTCAACACATTCAAATCAAAAAATCTATAGAGGTTATAATAGCAACTGCCTCTGTCTTGTGTGACCTGCCCTCCTCATTCTATGAGGGAATCATCTCGTACCTGATGCAATGCTGAAACATGTGCAACATCTTGTTAGGTTTTCTGCTTCTTCTTTTTCGCTGCCGGAAATAATACATTGTTCAAAATCAATCGATACCCTGGAGAGTTTGGGTGCACATCTAATTCTGTTTTTGGATCTCCAACTCTATGCTGATAGTCTTCAGGATCGTGACCTCCATAAAAAGTAAACATCCCTTTGCCTTTGGTGCCATGAATGTATCTCGCCTCTCTATTTGTTTTATTTTCTCCCATTACAAGCACAGAAGATTTTATGGTTGCCCTATCAAAAGAGGTTGTTTGTCCCATAAATCCTTTTATCAATTGTGTATGGTTTTGTGTTAACATGGTAGGAACTGCATCCCATTTCGCAGAATATTCTTGTAAATAAAAATAATCTGATGTTTTCAAAATCCTACGTTTTCGAGTCATATCTATGGATGAAAACTCATAGGTTGTAGGATTGCGAACTAGTGAAAAATTGTGAAAAGCCAAGGTTTTACTAAAATCTAATTTTGACTGATAGTCAGGTTCCGAAGCGTCACCATCAAACATGGTCTCCGCAATATCAACTCCCTCGGCCGAAAGTGCAATGTCAAAACTATCGGTAGCAGAGCACATGGCAAACATAAACCCCCCACCAATAACATACTCTTTTATTTTCTTGCTAACTGCCAATTTTTGTTGAGACACTTTTGTATACCCTAATTTTTTAGCCAAAGCCTCTGCTTTTTGCTTCCTTTCAACATACCAAGGAGCTGTTCTGTAGGAGCCATAAAAACGACCATATTGTCCCGTAAAATCCTCATGATGTAAATGCAACCATTCGTATAAGAGTAATTTATCTGCCAAAACTTCTTCATCATAAATCACATCAAATGGGATTTCAGCATATTTCAATACCATGGTCACAGCATCATCCCAAGGCATTTTATCTTTGGGTGAGTATACTGCTATTTTTGGTGCTTTTTCCAAAACAATTGCATCTTGGTTCTTCGATGGAGATGCTATATCTTCTAAAATCAGTTGTGTCTTGGCATTAGAAATAACTTCATAGGATACTCCTCTAATTTTACATTCATTTATAATAGAAGCACTATGCTGAATAAGAAAGGCACCTCCGTCATAGTTCAGCAACCACTTTGCTTTTACACCGTTCTGAAGAGAAAAGAAAACGATGCCATAAGCTTTCAAGTGATTCTGTTGATTTTCTGCACTCATTGGAATGTAAATAAACGATGCCAAAAGTGAATTTGTACAGAGTAAAAAAGTAAGTATGATAAAAATTTTCCTCATAGAAAACTAAAATACACAATTCCTTGAAAGGATTTGTGTATTTCTAAATAATTATATCAGATCTTCTCTAAAAAGGCACATCACCACCATCATCTTCCATACCAAAAGCATCTTTCGGACTAATGAATTGATCCGGAGAAACATTCATACTCGATTGGAACTCGCTACTTCCCTGCTCTTCTAGATCAGAAAATAGAGCAAGATGCCCCGTAAATTTCAAACGAATATTGTCTAAACCTCCATTACGATGCTTTGCAACAATAAACTCTCCTTGCCCTTCACAAGGCGAATGATCATCATCATCCCATTCTGTTACTCCGTAATATTCTGGTCTAAAAATAAATGAAACAATATCCGCATCTTGTTCAATAGCTCCAGACTCACGTAAATCAGACAGCAACGGTCTTTTAGACCCTCCACGTGTTTCTACAGCACGGGATAATTGGGACAAAGCAATCACTGGAACAGATAATTCTTTTGCCAATGCCTTTAAATTTCTCGAGATGGTAGATATTTCTTGTTCTCTGTTTCCACCAGAGCCACCAGCTGTCATTAACTGTAAGTAATCGATGATTAATATTTTTACGCCGTGCTGAGAAACCAATCGACGCGCTTTTGCTCGCAAATCAAAAATGGATAGCGAGGGGGTGTCATCGATATAGATCGGTGCATCAGACAACTGCTTTACTTTAACGTTTAGTTGCTCCCATTCGTGCGGTTCTAAATTTCCTTTACGGAGTTTTTCTGATGTCAAGCCTGTTTCAGAAGAAATCATACGCATAATTAACTGAACAGAAGACATCTCTAAAGAAAATACTGCTACAGGATGCTCGAATTTTATGGCCATATTTTTTGCCATTGATATTACAAATGCTGTTTTACCCATACCCGGACGCGCAGCAATGATAATTAAATCAGACGGTTGCCAACCAGACGTCAATGCATCTAATTTTGTAAAACCCGTAGCCAAACCAGACATTCCTTCCTGATTCGAGATATCTTGAATCTTCTTTAATGCTTGCTTTACTAAATCTCCTGCATCTTCTGAACCCTTTTTTAGGTTCCCTTGTGTTACTTCGAATAATTTACCTTCCGCTAAATCTAACAAGTCAAATACATCCATTGTCTCATCGTAAGCATTCTCTATGATATCGCTAGAAATAGAAATAAGTTTGCGCTGTATGTATTTTTGAAGGATGATACGAGCATGGTATTCTATGTGCGCAGAGGAAGCTACTCTTTGTGTCAGATTGATTAAGTAAAAGTCACCGCCTACGATGTCTAGTTTCCCATCTTTTCTTAATTGTGCTGAAACTGTTAATAAATCTGTAGGTTCAGAATTTTGAAACAACTTATAAATAGCTGCATACACTTCTTGGTGTCTTTTATCATAGAAAGCCTCTGGGTGTAAAATATCAATTACATCATCAATTCCTTTCTTATCAATCATCATAGCACCTAAAACTGCCAACTCTAAATCTAATGCCTGTGGTGGAATTTTTCCTTTTTCTAAACCAATTATTTTGGTTTTATCAATCTTTTTCCCGGGCACAAATTTAGTTTTCTCCATAGAGACAAATGTAGTTTTTTAGGTTGGTATTTTAAACGAGAAATTTCATTTTCTTTATTCACAATTTTTGTTCATTAAAATGTTATTAACTTGTTCATAAAAACATAGTTCATAAATAAATTCATTATTTTTGAGCCTATGAAAAATAATAAGATCAACTTTTTATTAATTTTTTTGTTGGGATTTCAAATTTTATTCGTGCAGATTATAAGCAATCATCCCGATATAATTGAAACCTACTACTCCAATGGAATGTATCCACATATTAGCAAGCTATTTCGCGTGGTTTTGGGATGGATCCCTTTTTCATTTGGAGATCTGTTGATTCCAATTTCACTGACTTTGAGCATTCGATTCCTCTACAGCATGATGCGAAATAGGTGTATGAATTGGAAACAGAAAATGTTACAAGTACTGGGAGTTATTTCCATTTTTTACAGTTGTTTTTATTGGTTCTGGGGATTCAATTATTTTAGAGAACCTCTGTCAAAAAATTTAGGTTTGAATCAAACAAAATATACGACAACACAACTGATTCAAGTAACAAGAAAAATTGCTAAAAATCTAGATAGCATTCATTTCAAAATTTCAAAAAACGACACCTTGGTGATTGAAAGTCCACATACAACTAAAAAATTGTACCAAATGTCTGTTGTTGCTTATAAAAATTTAAGTAAAAATTTTCCACAATTGTCTTACGAGCATCCCTCAATCAAAAGTTCGTTAATGAGTACAATACAATCCTACAATGGAACTTCAGGATATTTAAACCCATTTACAGGAGAGGCCCAAGTAAATGACAAAATTCCAAAAACGGGATATCCGACCACAATCTGTCATGAAATAGCGCACCAAATTGGTTTTGCAGCAGAAAACGAAGCTAATTTTATAGGCTATATAGCCGCACTGGCTCATGATGACCCGTACTTTAAATACGCTGCCTATAGAATGGCTTTTGCCTATTTAATTTCTGAAGTTAAAAAACACAACTACAGCCAATACAAAGAAATTATTTTAGAAACTAACAAAGGTGTTTTAAAAGACTATAAGAATAGCGCTGCTTTTTGGAATCAATACCAAAATCCAATAGAGCCTCTCATTAAAAAAGGTTATAACTCTTACTTGAAGGCCAATAAGCAAGCACAAGGCATCCAATCTTATCATTATGTAGTTGATTTGATCATTGCATACAACCAAACTAATAGTAAAGAAAACAAATAAAACAATGTTACCATGACTTTATTCATACGTACCATAAATGAGTTCATTCAATGTAACGCTATATTAAAATAAACCAATGAAAAAAACACTCAGCCTATTTTTGATACTGTGCAGTTTAATTGCACAAGCACAAGACTATTTCCCAACAAATTCGGGCATAAAAACTACCAAAAATACAACCGTAGCTTTTATCAATGCTAAAATTCATGTAACTCCAACCCAAATTATTAACAGAGGAACGCTACTTCTAAAAGACGGGAAGGTACTTGCCGTTGGAAAGAAAATACCTATTCCCAAGGGAGCAAAAACAGTGAACCTTTCAGGCAAGTATGTCTACCCTTCATTTATTGAAGTGTATTCAGATTTTGGTATAAAAAAACCAAAAAAACCAAGCAATGCTGGTAATACCAGACAATATGAAGCGAATAGAAAAGGCTATTATTGGAATGACCATATTAGGCCAGAAACAAATGCTTTTGCACACTTCACCTATGATGGCAAAAAGGCTTCAGCACTTTTAAAGGCGGGTTTCGGTGTTGTCAATACGCATCTCAAAGATGGGATCATAAGCGGTAGTGGTGTATTAGTAGCGCTAAATTCGAACTCTACAAATGCTTATCGCATCTTGGATCCGAAATCTGCTCAATACTTCTCTTTGAGTAAAAGTAGTATGTCTAGACAAGCCTATCCAACATCTTTTATGGGCAAAACAGCGCTATTGAGGCAAGTGTATATGGATGTGAACTGGTATGAGACGGGCAATGTAAAAAACAGAGATATGTCGCTAGAAGCTTTGATTAGCAATGCAAATTTGTCTCAAATATTTGATACGAATGGCAGTAATTTGAATGCTATTAGAATGGATAAAGTTGGAGATGAAAATGGAATTCAATACAGTTTTGTTGGCTCAGGTCATGAATATGAAAATATGGCAGAGATTAAAAGTTTAAATGCGACCATGATTGTTCCAATCAATTTTAGAAAAGCATATGATGTCTCCAATCCATATCTCGCAAATGAACTTGAATTGAATGATATGAGAAGATGGAACCAAGAGCCCTCTAATTTAGCCACACTCGCAAAAAATAAAGTAAATTTTACCATTACATCTCATACCTTAAAGTCGAAAACAGATTTTCTCAAGAATCTTCAAAAAGCCATTTCTTATGGATTATCTGAAACGAAGGCGCTAGAAGCATTGACAACGCTACCCGCAAAATTACTTGGAAAGTCAAATACACTAGGAAGCCTGAAGCCAGGAAGTCATGCAAACTTTTTAATCAGCTCTGGAGCCATCTTTGATAAAAATACAATCATTTATGAAAATTGGGTCCAAGGAAACAAGCATGTTATTCATAACATGAATTTGCGAGATGCTCGTGGCAACTATACCTTAAACTATAATAATAAAACCTTAAACCTTGTTATCACTGGAACAGTAGAAAAACAAAAAGGTGCTCTAAAGCAGGAAACTAAATCATTAAAATCTAAATTTTCTTTTAAGAATAACTGGGTACAAATCACCTTAAACAACGAAGATGATCGCAAACAATTTACGCGTTTCATAGGTCGTTACTCTGAAAAGGAGCATTCATTTAGTGGAAAAGTAGTAGATGAAAATGGAAATGAATCTACTTGGAGCGCTTATCAAAACCGATCAAAAATTGCGAAACCTACTGCAAAAAAGAACAAAGTAAAAAAAACAACACCTTTTGTTGCTCCCGTTACTTTTCCAAATGTAGGATATGGATTTGTAAACAAGCCGAAACAGGAGACCATTCTATTTCAAAATGCAACAGTATGGACTAGTGAAAAAGAAGGCATCTTACAAAACACAGATGTACTTTTAAAGCATGGTAAAATAGCGCAAATAGGAAAAAATTTAGCGATTCGCGGAGCGAGAACTATTGACGCCACAGGCAAACATCTCACTGCTGGAATTATTGATGAACACACGCATATTGCACTCTCTTCTTCAAATGAATCTGGACATAATTCGGTTGCTGAGGTTACCATGGAAGATGCCATTAACCCTGCAGACATGAACATTTATAGAAATTTAGCTGGAGGAGTTACCTCCGCTCAATTACTGCATGGCTCTGCAAATCCAATTGGAGGAAGATCTGCCATTGTAAAATTAAAATGGGGAGAGACCTCAGAAAATATGGTGTATAAAAATACGCCAAAGTTCATAAAATTTGCCTTAGGTGAAAACGTAAAACAATCGCGCTACACCTCGAGTTTTAGATTTCCGCAAACCAGAATGGGTGTTGAGCAAGTCTATGTAGATTACTTCCAAAGAGCGAAAGAATATGCGGTTATGAAAAATAGCGGGCTGCCTTATAGAAAGGACTTAGAACTGGAAGTATTGGCAGAAATTTTAAACAAAGAACGCTTTATCACTTGTCACTCATATGTGCAAAGTGAAATTAATATGTTGATGAAAGTCGCTGAGAGATTTGACTTTAAAATCAATACGTTTACACATATATTAGAGGGCTATAAAGTTGCTGATAAAATGAAAGCACATGGTGTTGGCGGTTCAACTTTTTCCGATTGGTGGGCTTATAAGTATGAGGTAAACGATGCCATTCCTTTTAACGCGGCTATTATGCACAATCAAGGTGTTACGGTAGCTATCAATTCAGATGATAGAGAAATGTCGCGAAGATTAAATCAAGAGGCAGCAAAAACAATCAAATATGGAGGTCTATCTGAACTCGATGCTTGGAATACGATTACAATCAACCCTGCAAAATTACTGCACCTAGATGCACAAACAGGAAGTATCAAGGTGGGTAAAGATGCAGATGTAGTGCTCTGGACAACTCACCCGATGTCTATTTATGCAAAAGCAGAAACTACTATTATTGATGGTACTGTATATTTCGACCTAGCACATGATTTGGCAAAAAGAGAGGCGATAAAAAAAGAGCGAAGCATGCTCATGAATATGATGTTGCATGAAAAAAATAACGGCGCGCAAGTTCAAGCACCTAAGAAAAACGTAAAAAGAGAATTTCACTGTGACACTGAAGAAACTGAATTAAATGATTAAGATTATGAAAACACAATGGCTATGTAACATCCTATTTCTATGGATTATTGGAAATGTTTATGCTCAGCAAACACCTGCGCCGAAACAATCTGTCGCTTATTCAATAGAAGGAGCAACAGCTCATTTAGGAGATGGAACAGTACTCAAAAATTCACTCATTATGTTTGCCAATGGCAAGATTACTTTTGTGGGGTCTGCAAACTTAAAAATTGCAAGAATAGGTACCGTCATCAATGCGAAAGGGAAACATGTGTACCCCGGATTTATCGCTACTAACTCTACCTTAGGACTTGGTGAAATTGATGCGGTTAAAGCTTCTTTAGATGTAGAAGAAGTGGGCACCATGAATCCACATATTAGAAGTCTAATTGCTTATAATGCTGAATCTAAAGTCGTAGAAAGTATGCGTCCTAACGGAGTTTTAATGGGACAAATTACTCCTAGAGGAGGCCTCATTTCAGGAACTTCCTCTGTAGTTCAGTTCGATGCTTGGAATTGGGAAGATGCCGCGATAAAGGTGGATGATGGAATTCATGTGAATTGGCCTGCAAGCATTACCTACGGTAGATGGTGGTTAGGAGAGGATCCTGCAGCAAAAATGAATAAGAAATATCCAGAACAAGTCGCACTATTATCAGATTACATACAACAGTCAAAAGATTATTTAAAAGGTGCAACAACCCCAGTTAATCTAGAATTTGAAGCTTTAAAGGAATTATTAAGCGGTTCAAAAAAACTATATGTTCACGCCCATGGTGAGAGAGAAATTACAGATGCTATTCATTTTGCAAACACTTTTAAATTAAAAATTGTGATTGTGGGAGGTGATGAAGCACATAAGGTAGGAAACATCTTAGTTGAAAATCAAGTTCCTGTTATTTTAGAGCGTGCTCATAGAATTCCGAATGGAGACGATTCTGATTATGATTTTTCCTACAAACTCGCTAAATTATTATTGGACAAAGGCATTGTTGTTGCTGTTGGAATGGATGGACAAATGGAACGAATGAATACTCGGAATTTACCCTTTTATGTAGGTACTTACGCCGCACATGGCATTGATAAAGAGGAAGCGTTAAAAATGATTACATCAAATGCGGCTAAAATATTAGGGATCGAATCTAGTGTAGGAAGCATTACCGTAGGTAAACATGCAACTCTTTTCATTTCTCAAGGAGATGCGCTTGATATGAGAGGAAATATACTTTCTCATGCATTCATACAAGGTAGAGCAATAAGCTTAGAGACACATCAAACTAAACTTTGGAAACGTTACGAAACGAAATATAAAAACTAATAATTTAAGAAGCCTATAAACCGTAGCATCTTCTTCAATCATGAAGTGGCAGCGTTCTTAACAAAAACACATTCGTTTTAAATTAAAATAGACACTATTGTCAAGTATGAAAGAAATTAATAGCATTCAAAACCCAACTGTAAAAAACCTCTTAAAACTTCAAGAGAAGTCGAGAGAACGGAAAAAGATGGGGTTATTTGTGATTGAAGGAAAACGAGAAATCACTTTGGCATCTCAAGGCGGTTATCTCATAAAAACTATTTTTTTCTATGAGGGGGCTATCAAGGCATGTGAACTCGAGGATCTTACAAGTACAAATACTGAGCGTATCGCTGTTTCAAAAGAAGTGTATCATAAATTGGCATACAGAGACAGTACAGAAGGAGTTATTGCTCTTGTAGAAGCAAGAGAATTCCCGCTCAAAAACATTCATTTTAAAACGAATAACCCATTGATTTTAGTTGCTGAATCACCTGAAAAACCAGGTAATATAGGTGCTCTACTTCGCACTGCTGATGCAGCTAATATTGATGCCGTATTTATAGCAAATCCAAAAACTGATCTACTCAATCCAAACTGTATCAGGTCTAGTGTAGGCTGCTTATTTACGAATCAGATTGCTATTGCTACTTCAAGTGAAATTATAGAATTCCTTCACTTAAGAGGTGTTGATATGTATGCTACGACATTGCAGAATTCAAATGAATACCACAAAGAAGACTATACCAAAGCTACTGCAATTGTGGTAGGAACAGAAGCTACCGGATTAACAGAGGAATTTAGAAAAGCTGCAAAACAAAACATAAACATTCCAATGCAAGGAGCCATCGATTCCATGAATGTCTCTGTTGCTGCAGCGATCGTTTTATTTGAAGCAAAAAGACAACGTAATTTCTCATAACATGACTCCCAATATGCTATTTTATATTTTGGTTGGGGTGCTTTTCATCGACTTTATGGTAAATAAGGTGTTGAGTCATTTAAATGTGAAACACTTTCATGATGCCATTCCCGAAGAGCTGGCTGATGTTTATGACAAATCAGACTATAAAAAATCGCAAGAATATAAAAAGTCAACTGCCAATTTCGTTGCTGCTACCGAGCTCTTCTATTTTGTGGGTACCATTGGATTTTTATGTGGCAATGGCTTCAAATATGTAGATGAAATTGCCAGGAGCATGAGTGCGAACTCAATAATAATTGCACTGATTTTTTTTGGTATTGTAATGGGTATTTCAGCGCTTATACAAACAGTGTTTTCATACTACAAAACCTTTACTCTTGAAGAGAAGTTCGGCTTTAATAAGACTTCAATAGTTACTTTTTTTAAAGACAAACTAAAAAACTTATTGCTAACAATTATTTTTGGAGGAAGCATTTTAGCTTTGATCGTTTGGTGCTATGAATTCTCAGGAGATCACTTTTGGATCTATGCCTGGATAGGAGTATCTGCAGTTACAATATGCATCAATATGTGGTATTCAAAATTAATTGTTCCTCTCTTTAATAAGCAAGAATTACTCGAGGAAGGCTTGCTAAAGAATGCGATACAAGCATATGCTACAACTGTTGATTTTGAATTAAATGCTATTTATGTAATAGATGGTTCCAAACGTTCAACAAAAGGCAATGCCTATTTCTCTGGTTTTGGGAAACAAAAACAGATTACGCTATATGACACCTTAATTAATGATTTGGAAACTGATGAAATTATTGCAGTTTTAGCACATGAGGTGGGGCATTACAAACACAAACATATTGTCTTTCATCTTGTAACTTCGATTTTTTTAACGGGCATTACCTTGTTTGTGTTATCTTTATGTGCAGGATCACCCCTCTTCTCTGCGGCATTAGGAGTAGCTGCTCCTAGTTTTCATGTTGGACTTATCGCTTTTGGAATTTTATATGCTCCGATATCGGAGATCACTAAATTGGGCATGAACATACTTTCGAGAAAATTTGAATACCAAGCAGATAATTATGCAAAAAAAACGTTTGCTGCAACTCCATTGATAGCTGCTTTAAAGAAACTATCTCGGAAGAGCTTCAGTAATTTAACTCCACACTCTGCATATGTCTTTGTGCATTATTCTCATCCAACCTTGTTACAACGCGTTCAAAATTTAAAAAAATAAGTTACTTTTTTGAAAAACGAAAAATTAACTTTGTTGACACATTAAATTAGTTTATTTTGCAGTATGAGGTATACGGCAACTATAGAAGAAGAAAATAAGGAAATCACAAAAAGGTACAAAGATCTATTAAAAGGAACCTACCAAGTACTTTCATCAAGTGACAAAAAGCTCATCAGATCTGCTTTTGATGTGGCTGTAGAAGCGCATTCCTCACAGCGCAGAAAATCTGGTGAACCTTACATATTCCATCCTATTGCGGTGGCTAAAATTGTTGCCTATGAAATTGGTTTAGGAGCCACCTCTATTGCCGCTGCATTATTGCATGATGTTGTTGAGGATACGGATTACACGGTGGAAGATATGGAGCGGTTGTTTGGAGAAAACATTGCAAGAATTGTGAATGGGCTCACTAAAATCTCTCGATTAAACAAAGAGAAAAATGCCTCTATTCAGGCAGAAAATTTCAGAAAAATGTTATTGACATTGCACGATGATGTTCGTGTGATATTAATTAAAATTGCCGATCGCTTGCACAACATGCAAACCATGGATTTTATGCCGGAACACAAGCAAGTAAAGATTGCCTCGGAGACTCTCTACATTTATGCTCCTCTAGCTCATAGATTAGGCTTGTACAATATCAAAACAGAATTGGAAGATCTCGGATTAAAATACACAGAGTCTGAGGTATATTATGACATTTTAAGTAAAATAACGGAAAGCAAAGAAGAACAAGAAAAATACATTGCTGCATTTTCTGCAACCATAGATAAAGGTTTAAAAAAAGAAGACTTTACATACGCAATCAAAGGGAGGTCCAAATCCATCTTTTCCATACGCAGAAAAATGCGAAAGCAGAATGTTTCCTTTGAAGAGGTCTATGATAAGTTTGCAATACGTATCATATTTAAACCAATTTCTAAAGATGAAAAGTTTGATGCTTGGAAAATTTACTCCATTGTAACCGATTATTTCAAACCAAACCCTTCTCGATTGAGAGATTGGATATCACAACCCAAGTCTACAGGTTATGAAGCCTTGCATATTACAGTTATAGGACCTGAAAGCAAATGGGTAGAAGTTCAAATTCGTTCTGAAAGAATGGATGAAATTGCCGAAAAAGGCTATGCGGCACATTTCAAATACAAACAAGGAAACATCAAAGAGAGTGGTTTAGAAGGATGGCTCAATAAGCTAAAAGAGACTCTTGAAAACCAAAGTGTCAATGCCGTAGATTTTGTAGAAGACTTTAAGTTAAATTTATACGCGAAAGAAATCTTTGTCTTCACTCCAAAAGGCGATTTAAAATCACTACCCAAAGGAGCCTCCGCATTGGATTTTGCTTTCTCAGTTCACACTGATATTGGCTTAAGATGCCGTGGTGCAAAAGTAAACGGAAAACTAGTTCCTTTGAGTCATGAACTTAAAAGCGGAGATCATGTAGAAGTTCAAATATCATCGGTGAAAAAACCAAATATTCGATGGTTAGATTTTGTAATGACCGCAAGGGCTCGAACCAAAATAAAAACAGCCTTAAAAGAGGAAGAAAAGAAAATTGCAGAAGAAGGTAAGGCTATTTTAATTAGAAAACTTCGTCATTTGAAAATTACCATGAACGATAGAGTTATCAATGAAATGGCAACCTATTTTTCGTTAAAAACAAGCTTCGATTTATTTTATAGAATTGGTAATGGCGCCATCGACAATACCCAATTAAAAGGATTTGTGACTCAAAAAAATAATGCTTTTATCAGTTTTTTCAAAAACAAACTAAAACGAGCACCTAGCAACGAGGTTTTAATCAAAGAAGAAGTTACAAATAAATTTGATGCTTTGGTCTTTGGTAAGGAAGATGAACAATTAGCATATACATTATCAAAATGTTGCAATCCAATTTCGGGAGATAAGGTGTTTGGATTTCTCACGATAAATGACGGTATCAAAGTGCACAAAATGAATTGCCCAAATGCAATTGCAATGCAATCTAATTATGCCTATCGAATTATGCAGGCAAAATGGATCGATACCACGAAACAGGAATTTAAGGCAATCCTCAAGATTAGTGGGGTAGATACAAAAGGAATTTTGAACAATATTACTCGTATCATTTCCAATACGATGGACGTCTATATCCACAATATAAATATCTCAGGAGACGAAGGAGTCTTTGAAGGTAAAATTTTAATTAGCGTTAAAAATAATTCGCAATTGAGTAAATTAATCAATCGAATTAAGAAAATAGAAAGTGTCTTAAAAATAGAGCGCGTGAATGCGATGTAAAGATCGGTGCGTGAAAAACTTTTTTTATAGATAAATAAGGTTAAATTTGTTCTTTATCTAAATCCAGAAATAATGGCTGCAAAAGAAAATCAGGAAATTGTAAAAAATGTCTTTACTACGTTTTTAGAATCGAAAAAACATAGAAAAACTCCAGAGCGCTTTGCGATTCTTCAAGAGATCTATGATTTGGAAGACCACTTTGACATTGAGTCTTTGTATATCAATATGAAGAATAAAAATTATCGGGTGAGTAGAGCTACTTTATACAATACCATAGAACTGCTCCTTGAATGTGGATTGGTAAGAAAGCATCAATTCGGCGGACAAAGTATGGCTCATTTTGAAAAGAGTTACTTCGATAAACAACACGATCATGTCATTTTAACAGATACCGGTGAGGTAAAAGAATTTTGTGATCCAAGAATTCAGATTATTAAGAAAACCATAGAGGAGGTTTTTGACATTGACATCCATAATCATTCTCTCTATTTTTATGGGACAAAAAAAGAGCCGAAATAAAACAAAACATACACAACTAACAACACACAAACAAAAAGAATGGCAGTAGATTTATTACTAGGATTGCAATGGGGAGATGAAGGAAAAGGAAAAATTGTAGATGTTCTCACTTCGAACTATGATATCATTGCAAGATTTCAAGGAGGTCCAAATGCGGGTCATACTCTAGAATTTGATGGTATTAAACATGTATTAAGAACAATACCCTCAGGAATTTTTCATAAAAACTCTATCAATGTAATTGGAAATGGAGTAGTTATTGATCCGGTTGTCTTCGTCCAAGAACTTGACGGATTAGATCGTTTTGATTTAGACTATAGATCTAAGTTAATTATTTCTCGAAAAGCACATGTGATTTTACCCACCCACCGCCTGTTAGATGCGGCCTCTGAAGCCTCTAAAGGAAAAGCTAAAATTGGCTCTACGTTGAAAGGTATTGGTCCGACATATATGGATAAAACCGGTAGAAATGGAATTCGAATAGGCGACTTAGAACTAGCGAATTGGAAAGAAAAGTATAGAAACCTTGCCAATAAACATGAAGCAATGATTGACTTTTATGATGTAGACATACAATATGATCTTCAAGAAATGGAAGCTACTTTTTTTGCAGCTGTTGAGCGATTAAAAGAATTGCAATTTATCGATAGCGAAGAATACTTAAATCAAGCCCTAAAAGCAGGGAAAAAGATTTTAGCAGAAGGCGCACAAGGTTCTTTATTGGATATAGATTTTGGGACCTACCCTTTTGTTACCTCATCGAATACAACAGCCTCAGGTGCCTGCACAGGACTGGGGATTGCCCCAAATAAAATAGGAGATGTATACGGCATCTTCAAAGCCTATACAACACGTGTAGGTTCGGGACCTTTCCCTACAGAATTATTTGATGAAGTTGGAGAAGAAATGGCCAAAATTGGAAGAGAGTTTGGCGCTGTAACTGGAAGACCGAGACGCTGTGGTTGGCTCGATTTAGTAGCGCTGAAATATGCTTGTCAGGTGAATGGCGTAACACAACTTATGATGATGAAAGGTGATGTACTATCTGGCTTCGATGCTCTTGAAATATGTACGGCATACCACTATAAAGGTGAAATAATTACGCATTTGCCCTATAATATTGAACCCGAAAATATTCAACCTATCTATACAAAATTTGACTGTTGGACAGAAGACCTTACGCAAATGACAGACGAAAGCGAGTTTCCACAAGCATTGAATGATTATATTGCTTTTTTAGAAAAGGAATTGGAAATTCCTATTAAGGTTATTTCAGTAGGTCCAGACAGAAAACAGACCATACACAGGTAATTCTAATCATTATTTCAATAGAAAAAAGCATCTTTCTCAATCATGAAAAGATGCTTTTTTGTTGGTGTGTATTTTAGATTATAATTCGATTTTTTTACTGTTCTGCTAAAGCTAAAAAACAGCTCAATAAACGCGCATGCCCACCTCTATTGGTGGACCAAAATAAAGTCATGAAACACTGCTCTATAACACGCAATACTCGCTGCAAATCAGTCATTCTAAAGAAAGACCCCATTCTGCTATAATCTCCCTCGCAAATCCATCACACTGTGCGAGTGTATCTTTAATATCGCTCATGCTTGTTTTTGGATTGATCAAACACATCCTAAGTACCACTTGCTGCTGTAATAATGTGGTCACCAACAACGCTTCTTTAGAAGCCAATACTCGTGCAGAAATCTCTTGATTCAGTGCATCAATTTGCTTTTCGGATAAAGACAAACCCAAAGGATTGTACCTAAAATTAATAATCGCTAGGGTAGCTGGAGATACAATTTCCCAACTCGTACTTTTGCGCAAAAACTCTTCTGTTTCTTCAGCCAAATCTATGTTGTAAGTAATCGCATTCCTAAAGCTATCTAAGCCGTAGGTCTTAATGGACATATAAAACTTTAATGCTCTAAATCTTCTGGTCAACTGTATGCCATAATCATAGAAATTAATCTCCGATTCATTGCCTTCTATATCTCTAAGGTATTCTGGTTTTTCAGAAAAGGTATTGCTCAACCAAGAGGAGTCTTTGACCAATAAACAACCCAATTCATAAGGTTGAAAAAACCATTTATGCGGATCCACAGTTAAAGAATCTGCTCTTTCTATTCCACGCAGTACTTTCGCTCCTTTTTCGGCTAAAATTGCTGCACCCCCATAGGCGCCATCAACGTGCATCCAAAGATCCTCTTTCTCGCAAATATCAGCAATACTATCTAAGTCATCTACAGAGCCCGTATTTGTTGTACCGGCAGAAGCAATGATGCAAAAAGGCTGCTTTCCCTCTAACCTATCTTTCGCAATTGCATTTTTTAATTTGTTAAAGCCTATTTTGAATTCTGAATCCGTGGGGATGATTCTAATTTGTTCTTTTTTAAATCCAAGAACACGAATCGCCTTGATATTTGATGAATGAGCTTGATCTGATAAATAAATAATCGCCCTTGAAAAATCATCTCCGCATTTGATTCTTCTTGCCGTCACCAATGCCGTTAAATTAGCCATAGAACCTCCACTTGTGAAAATACCTCCACCCTTCTTCACAGGAAAATTAAACATTTTTAATAACCAATTCATTGTCACTATTTCTAGCTCTGCAGCTGCGGGAGAAACAATCCAGCCGCCAGAAAATATATTGAATCCAGTAGCTAAAGTATCAGCAAGAACACTAATATAATTGCTTGGTCCTGGCACAAAAGAATACGATTTAGGGTGTGTCTGTAAATTGCTATATGGAACTACATTATCCATAACAAAATCCAATACATCATTGGCAGGCATGCCACTATCGGGGGCTTCTTGAAGAAAAATACGATCCATCTCTTTTCTTGTTGCAGAAGAAACGGGATTTTTGGATTCAAGTGTATCAAAATGTTCTACTAGGATATCGATAATTTTATATCCATATGTTTTCATTTCTTCCTTAGACAAATCAAAAGGTGGTTTCATGTTTTTATTTTTTGCAAAAATACGGTATCTCTTCACATTCTAACCTCTTAAAATTGACTTTTAATGAGATGACATACTACTTCAGACTCTTTTCTATGAATAGAATCGTTTCCGGAGCGTTTTCAAACAGAAAATTAACGGGCTATTTGAAAGCGGACTTACTCATAATTTTCACTTTTCTTTTAGAGGTAGCATAGATCTTTTCACTATTTTTGTTGAAAATATACAAAGTTTTGAAACAGCGCTATTTTCTACTTTTTCTACTTTTTGTTGTTGCGAGTTATTCACAACAAAAACTAGTTCATATCGAGTACTCTGGTGTCACTACTTTCGATGATGAGCAATATCCAGGAGCGACTATTTTAACCAAAGACGCTCGAAGACTTGTTGAAATCCATCATGAAGGAGCCGTTTTAACATGTAAGCGTGCCATTGTCTATAAAAAGAGTAACTTCTTTAAAGCCTTTGGAAATGTCTTGATAAAACAGGGAGATACCATAACACAAACGAGCGATTATGTGGAGTATAACGGAAATACAAAAATGGTGGTTTCTAAGGGAAATGTCATTCTCAAAGATCCTAAAATGACACTCACTACAGATACCTTAAATTTCGATCGGCAACAACAAGAGTTATTTTACCAGCACAACGCCACAATCAAGGATGCAACAAACACATTAAAAAGCAAGGTTGGATTGTATTTCTTGCAGAATAAAAAATTTACAGCTACAACAAAGGTAGTAGTTACCAATCCTGATCACCAGCTAGAATCTAACCATTTAGACTATTACACAGATTCTGCATATGCTTATTTATATGGTCCCTCTACAATTATTGGTAAAGACAATACAATCTACACCGAAAGGGGATTTTACAATACAAAAGCAGAAATATCTCATTTTGTAAAGAATTCTACACTTTATCTTAAAGACAGAACTATTAAAGGAGATAGTTTGTATTACGACCGATTTGGCGGCTTTGCCTCGGCAACACAGAACATTCAAGTTCAAGATACCGTTCAAAACTTTGTAGCGAAAGGAAATTATGCTGAGTTTTTTGAGAAAAAAGACTCTGTATTTATTGTAGACAGAGCTGTAGCAATCTCTTTAGTAGAAAAGGATTCTTTGTATGTTCATGGTGATACGCTGCTTGTCACAGGTAAGACAGACAATAGAATTGTTCGAATTTACAATGATGTAAAAATTTTTAAATCTGATTTACAAGGCAAAGCAGATTCTATTCACATGAACCAAACAAGTGGGTTGACCAAGATGTATAGAAACCCTATTTTGTGGTCAGGTAAAAATCAAATTACGGGAGATAGTATTCATTTACTCAACAACACAAAAACCGATCAATTAGATTCATTAAAAATTTTAAATAATGCCTTAATTGTTCAATTAGACACTATTATTGACGGCATTGCTAGCTATAATCAGATCAAAGGCAGAAATATGTATGGAAAATTTATAGCCGGAAAATTAAAACGCTTTTTAGTAAACGGCAATGCTGAAGTAGTTTATTTCAATAGAAATGAAACAGGAACAATAGAAACCATTACGAAACAACAGTGCAGTTCCATAGAGTTTACACTAAACGAAAGCAATGCGATAGAAACTATTACATACATAAAAAAACCCGAAGGGACTTCTTTCCCACCGAAAGACCTCCCGGAGAATGACAGAAAGTTGAGAGGGTTTATTTGGCGAGAAGATGAGCAACCCAAAACAATGGAGGCTATTTTTATTGATGATGAAAAAGATACAAAAGCGGTAGCGATCTCAAAAAAGAGGAATCAATAATATGAAAGCCGATTTTTTAACATATCAAGCACAAACAACTCCACACCCACTCTCTTTGGAGATTTCTCATGCGAAAGGAAGTTATGTATACGATACAAACAACAAATCTTATTTGGATTTTATCGCTGGAGTATCAGCCAACACTCTAGGCCATAACCATCCAAAAGTGAGTGAGGCCATCAAGCGTCAAGTAGATGCCTATACGCATGTGATGGTGTATGGAGAGTTTATTCAAAAACCACAACTAGAATTGTCTCGGGCATTGGCCCATACCATTCCTAATAAAATCTGTGCTGTGTACCTAACCAATTCTGGTACAGAAGCTGCAGAAGGTGCTTTAAAGTTGGCAAAACGTTTCACCGGTAGAACCGAAATCATTGCTGCAAAAAATGCATATCATGGCAATACACAAGGCGCCATGAGTGTCTGCGGGGCAGAAAAACAAAACAGCGCATACAGACCCTTGATTCCCGGAGTTCGATTTATTGAGTTTAACCTAGAAAAAGATCTTGAAAAAATTACAACGAACACTGCCGCAGTGATACTTGAAACCATTCAAGGAGGTGCAGGCTTTATAGTACCAATTCAACAATATTTGCGAAAAGTACAAGAGCGATGCAATCAAGTTGGAGCCTTGTTAATTTTAGATGAGATACAGTCAGGAATTGGTCGCACAGGGACCTTCTGGGGGTTCGAAAATTATGAATGCTCTCCCGATATTGTGATCACAGGAAAAGGATTGGGTGGTGGTATGCCCATTGGTGCTTTTATCGCAGAAAAAAAAATCATGGATGTACTTCAAGACAAACCAAAACTAGGTCATATCACTACATTTGGAGGGCACCCTGTAATTGCTGCAGCTGCGCTCGCTACATTGCGTGAAATCAAGGCCTCTAATCTAATAGCAGAAACACTTCGAAAAGAACAATTGATTAGAAGTTATTTAAAACATCCAAGAATTAAAGAAATACGAGGAAAAGGACTCATGCTCGCAGTACTTGTTGAAACCCCAGAGATTGCCTCGGAAATTATACTCAAATGTATGGACGAAGGCCTGTTCCTATTTTGGTTGCTATTTGAAGGGCGCGCCATCAGAATTACCCCGCCATTAACCATCTCTGACGAAGAAATTAGAGAAGGCTGTGCACGCATCATTCAAGTAATGCATGAAGTAATTTAGGTCGCTCACAACACTTCTTATCGCATGTCTTATTGTTTAATTTGAAATGAGATAACATCTAAAAGAGCTGTAAGCCCTTCTAGATGTTTCTATACTTTGAGATGAATTAAAGCTGTGGTGCTATGGATGTAGCGCTATCAATAATGGTTTTTTCAAAAGAAATCGGTTGCCAATTAAAGGTCTCATTCGTTGCAGAGGTATCTGCACTCACTTCAACATCAAAGAAAGGTGACATCCCTTTCATTTCTCTATTAAAAATACTTAGCACTCGCAGCAACCATGTAGGGGCTATTTTAGGAGTTACCTTATCAAATCCATTCTTTTTAAGAATTGAGGCTACCTCGACAAATGAATTAGGTACAGAAGAAGTGGCTATAAATCGCTTGCCATTCGAGTTGCTATTTTCAATGGCCTTAACGTGAAGTGTGGCAATATCTCTCACATCAGACATTACATAACTACAATTTGGTTGCATAGGCATCTTACCAGTGATCATTTCTTTGATCATTTTCATAGAAGCACCTGTTAAATTACCGGTAAGTGTTGGACCATATATTGGCCCAGGATTGATAACAGTTAACTCCATCACATCGCCTTCTTTTTGACTCTTATAAAAATCCCAAGCAGCCATTTCAGCAAGCGTTTTACTCTTGATATAAGCAGATACTTTGTCATTCTTTGGGTCTGTCCAGCTATCCTGTGTCAATGTATTTAGTTTTTTATCTCCTGCCATGGCAACCGTAGATGAGGTCAAGACTACCTTTTTAACACCTGCTTTCTTCGCAAATTTTAAAGCACGCTGAGTTCCATCTACTGCGGGTTGTATCATTTCATTTTCATTTTTTGGCTCGGCAATAATAAAAGGAGAAGCCACATGCAATACATAATCACATCCTTGCATTGCTTCTGCCCATCCTAAATCCTCTAATAGATTCAAGGTACAAAATTCCAAATTATTTCCGGGATCTACTTGCTTTTTAATGCCATGAATTACCTCTTCTTTTCTTGATAAATTTCGTACAGATCCTCTTACCTTGTATCCCTTTTTTAATAATTCCACGGCACAATGCTGTCCAACAAAACCTGATATTCCTGTTACTAATACTGTTTTCATATTTTATATTTAAATTCTACTTCATGATAATTTACCTCCATTATTTACAAGGGTTAGTCATATAACAATACCCTACAACCACAAGGGGTGCATACATAACCTCCAACTTTACATCCATACTCACTACCAAGTGAGAGTTCCTTATTGAGACCAAGTAGTAAAAGCAACATAGACTGCGATCACAGGACACGGATCATCTACAGTGCATTATTTTTGAAGGAGTCTAATGAATTAAAAATTAATTATTACTTTTGTTTCGAAAGCAAAAATAATAAATTACTTTTGTTTTACAAGTAATAAAATTGTAAAATTTAGAATGATAAATAAGCACATCTGCTATGAAAAACACATTTCGTTGTAATTGTCCGGTTACCTCCGCCCTAGATATATTAGGCGATAAATGGTCTTTAGTACTCATCAAACAAATGCTCATGGAGGGAATGAAAACATTTAAGGATTTTTCTGAAAGTGATGAGGCGATTGCCTCAAACATATTGTCTGCAAGACTAAAAATGTTAGAGGAATTTCAAATTGTGCGCAAAGAAAAATTGCCTCACAACAAAAAAACAAACATCTATGTTTTAACAGAGCGAGGACTAGAACTAGCGCCTACTATTGTAGAACTGGCATTATGGAGTCATCGAAATGTAAGTACTTATAATTCCATAGCGATGTCGGAAGATCAGTTTACATCTATCAAAGAGGACAAAACAGGGTTTATTAAGCTACTTGTTGATAGGTATACCAAAGAAAACACATAGTATAGCCTATTGAAGAAAGCATGAAATTTCACTCAAAACAGCAGCCATTTGCTATTTTTGTTCACAATTTTATACCATCTATTTTAGGTAAAATTAAGAATTCATAGGGAAAAACTGCGTTAAATTGTTAAGGATATATTAAAGTCGCAGGACTGTTGAAACATCTACGATGAATATGAGTCTAATGGGTAAACAAAATCATTTAAAAAATAATATTATGAAAAATTTCAAAACTCTAATTACTATTTTAACCATTAGTATTGCATCTATTTTACCAGCCTCTGCAAACGCAGATTCAGATCCAAAAAATCCTCAAACTGTTCACACAGCTTTGAGAACAGAAATTGCGGAGCTCTTGGGCAATCATGACAATACTTTCGAAGGGCAAGACTTACATGCTGAAGTATCGATCATCATCAACAACAATAATGAATTAGTTATTGTTGATGTAAAGACAAACAACCTAAAAGTTGATTATTTTATCAAAGACAAATTGAATTACAAAAAAGTAGCAATTCGTGGAATTGCGAAAGGAGCGCTTTTTAAAATACCTCTAAAAATGAATTCCTCTAATTAAATTGTCTTGACACCACTGAAAAAAGCTCCAATTTTGGAGCTTTTTTTTATTTTATTAAAGCATCTAACTGTTTTCTTATGCCATTCGTATTCCAATTGGCAGCACCCTTTTCGCTAACAACAATACGTCTGTCTTTTGATACAATATAGGTTGCCGGAATGCTTGTATGCTCGAATTCTTCAGGAGCCTCATTTTGTTGATGATAGCTCGGAAAATTATACGTATTTTTATTGTAAAATGCAGCAACCGTGTTCCATGGTTCATCGGTAATAAAGAGAAAGGTTACTTTATTTTTATAATCTTCATACAGCGATTTCATACTCGGCATTTCAGCAATACAAGGTGGGCACCAAGTAGCCCAAAAACTCACAAATACAACCTGTTGATCGAGCTCAATAAGATTGATATTTTTTGTATTTAACCCTTTTAAGCGCCAATTTGAGTCTTTCAGTATCTTTTGACGCTGACGATCTTCTACTTTAGGTGAAAAAGAGAAAAGACGAATGAAATGGATTTTTGTTGGAGGATATATCAATAAGCCTATGAGCAGTACAAAGGCCATATTTGCAATTCGTTTTTTTGAAATTTGAATCATGTAGTTTCCTGATTATACAAGGGCTAATATATGTAAAACCTTTATATATGAGATTAGAAATCCTTCATTACAGTCGATAAAATACGAAGGTCTGCGTCATTACCGCTTGGTTATGTTTAATATCTTTTTGAATAGCTTCTTCAGTTCGTTTCATAAAAAAAGCCCAAATCTATTGATTTGGGCTTTTTTAAAATCCGTATCCAAAAAACTATCCTACTAACAATTTGTGAGATGGTTTAAATTTGGTTAGATTAATTCCTTGAACTGCAGCTTCATATTCTGCTAGATTTGGAGTTCTACCTAGTACCGTAGACAAAACAACAACAGGAGTGGAAGAAAGTAAAGACTCTCCTTTTTTCTCATCAGAATCTGCTACAACACGACCCTGAAATAAACGTGTTGAGGTAGCCATAACAGTATCTCCTTTTTCTGCTTTTTCTTGGTTTCCCATACAAAGATTACATCCAGGACGCTCTAAATACAACATGTTTTTATACTTGGTACGTGCAAGTCCTTTCGGTGCATTATCATCAAACTCAAATCCTGAATACTTTTGCAATACTTCCCAATCGCCTTCAGCCTTCAACTCATCCACAATATTATAAGTTGGAGGGGCCACAACAAGAGGTGCTTTAAATGATACACTTCCCATTTGTGCTTCAATATTTTTTAGCATTTGAGCAAGTATTTTCATATCACCCTTATGCACCATACATGAACCTACAAATCCTAAATCTACCTTTTTAGTTCCTCCGTAATAAGACAACGGTCTAATCGTATCGTGTGTATATCGCTTAGAAACATCTTCATTATATACATCTGGATCCGCAATCATTGGCTCTACTATTTGATCCAAATCAATAACAACCTCAGCAAAATATTTAGCATTTGCATCGGGAGTTAAAGCCGGTTTTTCACCAGATCTTATTTCAGAAATTCTCCTATTGGCGATATCAAGTAATCCTTGGAGCACCTGCTTATGATTGTCCATTCCCTTATCAATCATGATCTGAATTCTACCCTTTGCAATTTCTAGAGATTCAATCAATGTTTCATCTTCAGAAATACAGATAGATGCCTTTGCTTTCATCTCTGCTGTCCAATCAGTAAATGTAAATGCCTGATCTGCAGTTAGAGTTCCAATATGCACCTCAATAATTCTACCTTGAAATACATTATCTCCACCAAATTGACTCAGCATTTGTTGCTGTGTTGCATGAACTACGTCGCGAAAATCCATATATTCTCTCATTTCTCCTGTAAAAGTAACTTTTACAGACTGCGGAATTGGCATCGAAGCTTCACCGGTCGCAAGGGCTAAAGCAACGGTACCAGAATCTGCACCAAAAGCAACTCCTTTCGACATTCTGGTATGAGAATCACCACCAATAATAATAGCCCAATCATCAATAGTTATGTCATTAAGAACCTTGTGGATTACGTCTGTCATCGCATGATACTTTCCTTTAGGATCGCGTGCTGTAATCAAACCAAAATCATTCATGAACTGCATCAATCTTGGAATGTTTGCTTTGGATTTATCATCCCAAACAGAGGCTGTATGACATCCAGATTGGTATGCCCCATCTACAATAGGAGAAATTGTGGTTGCAGCCATCATCTCTAATTCTTGCGATGTCATCAAACCTGTTGTATCTTGAGAACCTACTATATTTACCTCAACACGCACATCAGAACCAGCATGTAAAATCTTACCAGGTGTTGCACCTACTGCATTTTTATTAAATATTTTTTCTACTGCCGTTAAACCCTGTCCTTCAATAGAAATTTCTTTTGAAGTAGCGTATACCTGAGGTACCTCTATCTCCAATATATTTGCGGCAAAGGTTTGAAGTTTCTTACCAAATACAACCGCATAAGAACCTCCAGCCTTGATGAACTCCACTTTTTGAGGAGTCAGCGAAGCAGAAATATCCATAACTTCCTGATCTCCTTTATATAATTTCTTCTCTTTGGTATTGATGGTTAAAACGGTACCTGTTTCAACAGAATATGTTTGTTCTAATACAGGCTCTCCATCTGCATCAAGTATGGTATTACCATCTGCATCTTTTTGTTTTACCCAGTTTTTTAAATCGATTCCAATACCTCCTGTTACACCAACTGTTGTTAAAAAGATCGGCGAAATACCATTGGTACCTGCAATGATTGGTGCAATATTTATAAATGGTACATATGGACTCGATTTAATCCCTGTCCACAAAGCCACGTTATTCACACCTGACATTCTTGAAGATCCCACACCCATGGTACCTTTTTCTGCAATCAACATCACACGTTTATCTGGATGCTCTTCTTTTAAAGCCATCAACTTGTTTTGTTGGTCTTTATTATGCTCAAACAAACACTGTCCATGCAATTCTCGGTCAGACCTTGAATGTGCATCCCCTCCAGGAGAAAGCAAATCTGTAGAAATATCTCCGATACCTGCAATGAAAGTAACCACTTTAATCTCTTCTTCAACCTCTGGTAATTTGGTGAAAAATTCAGCCTGTGCATAGCTTTCAATAATCTCTTTTGCAAGTGTGTTTCCTTCTTTAAAGGCCTCTTCCAAGCGGGCGGTATCTGCTTCGTACAAAAACACTTGCGTCTTTAAAACTTTGGCCGCCTGATTCGCAATGGAAGTATTGATTCCCAATGCCAAATCAAGTAAAACCTCAACTGAAGGTCCTCCTTTCATGTGAGATAATAATTCAAAAGCAAACGTTATTGAAATTTCTGGAACAATGACATCACCAAGAATAATCTCTTTTAAAAATTTAGCCTTCACACCAGCAGCACTTGTTGTACCGGGCAAAACATTGTATATGAAAAATAATAGAGAATCTTCTCTGTCTTCATTGTGCACATCTTTAATTTGATCAATAATTTTGATCAATAATTCAGCACCATCAATTGGTTTGGGATGAAGTCCCACCTCTCTTCGATTTTCGATCTCTTCGAGGTAATTTTCATAAATGTTCATAAATAATGTATTTTTGTTGTTTAATTCAATATCCTAGCGTTGCTCTAAATATACGGTAAAATTACGCAGCAATGCATGCTTCTTGTCATTTGACTTTGAGCTCAGTTGCAAGTGCCTCAGAAGTTCTTTGGAACGGCATATATAGATCAAAAATAACGACAACAGTTCTCTATTTATTTGAAGCGTATTCGCATAAATTTTTTTCTGTTGTAAATTATTCTTTTTGTGATTTGCAAAATTACAATTTTTTCTCAAGATTACACAATAAACATCGAATCAAGGCAATTAATAATAAAATTTCATTTTTAAGTAATAAAAAAAAGAATATTGCAAAAAATAAGTACCATACAGGTTCAAATTTATCATATTCATAATTGAAGTATAAAATAAAGCAGATCAATAAGCCGAATCCTGTTTCCTGTTTTCCAGAATCTTATCATTTATCTAGTTTTAAAATTACTCTTAAAATCAATCTGCCCACCCCTTAGAATCGAACGAGTAGTTCTCAAGCTCTAATATACGTGGCATTGCACCGCATAGAGTTTACCTGGTTTCACTACAGCCGAACTGTACTTGCTTTCTGTTGCACTGGTCCTCAACTCACGTTGGACGGACGTTATCCGCTATGCTACTCTTTGGTGTCCGGACTTTCCTCTTTGCTATTCAAACAAAGCGATAAGATAGATCTGCTCAATTTTACACGACAAAAATACAGTTTTATTTAATTTTTTAAACAAAAAAAGTCGGTCAAAAAAATTGACCGACTTTGATGTATTTATTTATGCATAGAAATTATGAAAACATGTCTTTTACTTTTTCAAAGAAAGACTTATCAGAGGTATTTGGACTTGGCTCAAAGTTTTCATCCTCCTTCATTGCTTCAAAGAATTGTTTTTGTTCTTTGGTCAATTCTTGCGGTGTCCATACATTGATATGTATTAGGAAGTCACCATCTCCGTAGCGTTCTATACTCGGCAACCCTTTTCCTTTAAGCCTTAAAATTTTACCAGACTGTGTGCCTGCGTCAATTTTAATTTTTACTTTTCCTGTTACCGTTTCTATTTCTTTACTAACGCCTAATACTGCTTCAGAGAAATTCACATACAAATCAAAATGGATATTGGTTCCTTCTCTCTTCAAAGACTCGTGCTGAATTTCTTCAATAACCACCAATAAATCACCAGCAATGGCATTTTTACCTGGTGCTTCGTTCCCTTTTCCTGCAACCTTGAGTTGTACTCCTTCTGTTACACCTGCCGGAATTTGAATGGATACCGTTTCTTCTTTTACGATTAATCCATTTGCATCACTCCCCTTTGGTTTTGACTTGATACTTTGACCTGCTCCTTGACATGTTGGACATGTTGCAGCTGTTTGCATTCTACCCAAAATGGTATTGGTCACTCTCATCACCTGTCCAGTCCCATTACAGGTGGTACATGTGCTGTAGCTCACACCTTCTGCTTGGACTTTTCTTCGAACTTTTACTTTCTTCTCAACACCTTCAGCAATCTCTTTTAAAGTCAATTTCACACGAATGCGCATGTTACTTCCTTTCACTCTCGATTGCCTGGAGCCTCCGCCTCCAAAGCCACCTCCAAAGCCACCTCCAAAGATATCTCCAAACTGACTGAATATGTCATCCATATTCATTCCGCCTCCACCGAAACCACCACCTCCATGGCCACCTTCAAATGCTTGGTGTCCATATTGATCGTATCGTGCTTTCTTGTTGCCGTCGCTCAGTATTTCGTATGCTTCAGCTGCTTCTTTAAATTTCTCTTCTGCAGAAGTGTCATCAGGGTTTTTATCTGGGTGGTATTTAATTGCCATCTTTCGATATGCTTTTTTAATCTCACCTTCAGATGCTGATTTACTAATCCCTAATACTTCGTAATAATCTCTTTTTGCCATTTGATTTCGTTTGTCTATTCGATGAAAGTAGAAACGTTCTTATCTTGTCTTTGCTTTACAAGGGCTGACCTCATTCATGTATTATTGCCCTATTACCACTTTTGGGTAACGAATGATCTTATCTCCTAACTTATAACCACTTTCAATACAATCAATTACTTTCCCTTTTAATTTGTCTGTTGGTGCAGGAATTTGAGTAATTGCTTCATGAATGTCCGCATCAAAACTATCGCCTTCTTTCACCTCCATTAAGGTCAAGCCTTTTTGCTCCAATGTTTTTTTTAGTTTGTCATTGATCAATTGCATTCCTTTGAGCAATTCTTTATCTTTTGCTTTTTTAATTTCTGCCAAACCTCTGTCAAAATCATCCATAATTGGCAGCATAGATGTCATTAACTCTTGTCCAGCTGTCTTAAATAGCTCTATTCTCTCTTTGGTTGTTCTCTTTTTATAGTTTTCAAACTCAGCAAACAAACGCAAGTATTTGTCTTTTTCAGCTTGAATTAATTCTTCCGGTGTTGCCACTTCTTCAATAACCTCTTGATTTCCTTCCAATTGAGGCTCTACTATTGGATTTTGTATGTCTTCTTCTTTTATATTGTCTTCTGTACTCATTCTTGTAAGCATTAAATTCTATACTCATATTGGCAATAATATTGCCAATAAAAAAATAGTGCCACATTGACACTATTTTTAACTTATTTACATCTATTCATACATGATTCAGATCTGCACAATGTCTTCTCTATTTGTATGCGATTATTTCATAGAAAAAACGTTCTGCTAATCTTCTATTCGCTGAATTCTTGCTCCTATCGATTTGAGACGTGCTTCAATATTTTCATAGCCTCTATCAATTTGTTCAATATTGTTAATAATACTTGTGCCTTTAGCAGAAAGTGCTGCAATTAGTAAGGAGATACCTGCTCTAATATCTGGTGAGGTCATTTTAGTCGCCTTTAATTGCGACTTATGATCGTGTCCAATGACTACTGCTCTATGCGGATCGGAGAGAATAACTTTTGCTCCCATATCAATCAATTTATCAACAAAGAACAGTCGACTTTCAAACATTTTTTGATGAATTAATACGGTTCCTTTTGCCTGAGTTGCAATCACCAAAACAATACTTAATAAATCTGGAGTAAATCCAGGCCATGGTGCATCCGAAACTGTTAATACAGAGCCATCAATATAGTTTTGAATTTCATAACTTTCCTGTGAAGGAATATAAATATCATCACCTTTGCGTTCTAGTTGTATGCCTAGCTTTCTAAATACATTAGGTATTTGCCCTAAATCTTTCCAGCTAACATCCTTTATGGTTAATTCTGATTGCGTCATTACAGCAACGCCAATCCAACTTCCAATTTCAATCATATCTGGCAATACTCTATGTCTACAACCTTTTAATGCGCTAACTCCTTCAATGGTTAATAAGTTAGAGCCAAGTCCTTTAATCTTCGCCCCCATAGAGTTCAACATCTTTGAAAGTTGTTGAATATAAGGTTCACAGGCTGCATTGTAAATTGTGGTGGTTCCTTTTGCCAATACAGAGGCCATCAATATGTTCGCGGTTCCGGTAACAGAGGCTTCATCTAAGAGCATATCTGTCCCATACAACTCTTCTGCCTCTACTCCATAAAAATACTCTTCTTTATTGTACCTAAACGTAGCACCGAGTCTAATAAAACCTTCAAAATGTGTATCCAATCTTCTGCGCCCAATTTTATCTCCACCGGGTCTAGGAATATATCCCTTACCAAAACGAGCAAGCAGCGGACCAACAATCATAATAGATCCTCTAAGAGAACTACCGTCTCTTTTAAAATCTGCAGATTCTAGATACTCTAAATCTATCTCATCTGCTTGGAAACTGTACGAATTCTCCTTCAACTTTTCAATCTTCACACCTAATTCTCCTAGAATAAAGATAAGCTTATTGACATCTATTATATCGGGAATATTTTCTATAACTACTTTTTCTGGAGTCAATAGTACAGCACATAATATTTGTAATGTTTCGTTCTTCGCTCCTTGCGGAGTGATCGTCCCATTCAATTTATGTCCTCCTTCAATTTTAAATGATGCCATATTTATCTTTTTCTATTAGTGTGATTGTTTCTGTTGTTGTTTCTATTCTGACCTGTATGTCCCTTTCCTTTATTACCTTGTTGTGAAGTTCTCTTTCTCAAAAGGTTTTTACTTTCTGAAAGTTTCTCTTCAGAGGAAGTTAAGTCAATTTTACCATCAGATAACTGCAGTAAATGTTTAAAAATTACAGCATCATCAACCGTGTCTTTATTCCAATTCAAATAGCATTTTTTCATGTGATTCGCTATGGTAAAGACCAATGCTTCTCTTTTTTCTCCCTCTTCCCATGACAATGCTACATCGATCATCGTTTGAATATTATTTCCATAGTAACGATATCGAGAAGCTGATTTAGGATATGGCAACGATTCAGGCTTTTCCTGAAGCTCTTCTTTTG
>OLII01000060.1_pt1 | contig 37120 bp, 1 predicted proteins | sample 1609481 | NCBI WGS metagenome assembly OLII01 (sample SAMN05416859, study PRJEB24817) | seawater metagenome | isolation source: Sea water | place: Canada:Atlantic | collected 2013-11 | reverse complement strand
CCAAATGCCGAAACGTTAGAGGATGTGGATGCATTATTGCCTTGGAATTTCAAGGGCGTGGTTGTTTAGGCGCTTAGAACGTCAGGACAAGCTGGCGTTGAATAAAGGGTGAAAGTCCCTGTGGGGTAAGAGTTAACCACTCGCCCCAGCCTCGAGCTATGCGCTTGTGCGGGTAACTTCACAAGTGAAGTGTTAGTAGAGGTGCTTGCAGGCTAGGTATTGAGCCACGTAATTAATCTATTCCGAGTGCCGATGCCGTTAAGCGATGCAGAAGGCAACATGGTTAGCGCTATTTTGGTTAGGTGCTAAACAACTCGGCGGGGTCGTAGGCCCTATGCATGCAAGTATGTTCAACGTACGGAACCTGAGAGATCCTGAATGATGTCTCTTTAACGTGAGTTTTTATAGAGAGTAAATTGTGAATCGAAACCCGAGCAAGGCAATTTATTCCGTCATCAGGAAGTCGGACGAGGCCATATTACCAAAGAAACCAGCGAACAAAATTTTTAGGAATAAAAATGGCGGAGCAGGTGGAGGGAAGGGTCTTGACTAAGAGGAACGTAAATGAGTTGCCCCGTGACCAGACACAGAGCTGGGGAAATACGATGTCACGACTTATTTGCGTGCGTGAAAATGCAAAGAGGGATAAGAAAAAAACGTTCACGACTTTAATGCACCACCTTAATCCAGAGTTATTGCACCAAAGCTTTTATCAGCTCAAGCGTAAGTCAGCGAAGGGAATAGACGGTATAGGTTGGCAACAATACGAAGAGGGTTTAGAGACTCGTTTAATAGATTTACACAGTCGAATACAGGGTGGATATTATAAGCCCAAACCAGCAAGGCGTGTGTACATACCGAAAGGTAATGGTGAGATGCGGCCGCTGAGTATTCAATGTGTTGAGGATAAACTGGTGCAACAAGCCACAGTTACGATCCTTAATAAAATTTATGAAACGGACTTTAAAGGTTTTTCTTACGGTTTTAGGCCGCAACGCAGTCAACACGACGCGTTGGATGCGCTGACATATGGCATCACCAAAAAGAAAGTGAATTGGGTGTTGGATTTGGATATACGTCGGTTCTTCGATACGGTAGAACATGATTGGCTCATCCAAATGATTCAGCATCGCGTACAAGATAAGCGTTTGATAAAGCTGATCACACGCTGGATAAAAGTAGGTGCTGTAGAGGAAGGTGGGGCGCGTAAACCGGCTAACCGTGGTTTACCACAAGGAGCGGTAATTTCTCCTTTGCTTTCCAATATTTACCTTCATTATGTGTTCGATCTTTGGAGTCACCAATGGCGTAAAACGAAAACAAAGAGTGAGGTTCTCATTGTGCGTTACGCAGATGATGCCGTCTTGTGTTTTCAAAATAAATGGGATGCGAATGAGTATCTGGCGCAGTTACACCGAAGGTTAAATAAGTTTGGTTTAACGGTGCATCCAGATAAAACTAAGCTAATCCGATTTGGTCGCTTCGCAAAGGAGCAATGTGCAAGGCGTAAAGAAGGAAAGCCGAAAACATTCGACTTTTTGGGTTTTACACATTATTGCACAACGCGACAAAATGGTGAGTTCAAATTAGGTCGTAAAACCATAAGAAAGCGCCTTGTGAATCAGATTAAAAACGTACAGCGCGAATTGCGCAGGCGTATGCACGACCCTATTGCGCTTACCCTAAAATGGTTAAGGTCGGTATTGACGGGGCACATGAACTATTACAGTGTGCCCGGTAATAGCCTGAGCGTATCTCTGTTTCATAATGAAATCGTGAAGCGATGGTTTAAAATGTTACGTCGGCGCAGTCAACGTTTTGTCATTACTTGGGAGCGGTTTGGTCCGCGAATTAGACAGCTTCTGCCCAAGGTACGAGTAGTACACCCTTATCCCGAGATGCGTTTTCGCGCCAGATACTCGAAGTAGGAGCCGTATGCGTTAGTAGCGCACGTACGGATCTGTACGGGGGGCATCGAGTGATCGGTGTTCCTACCGTGACCGTTAGAGTTGCTTTAATGATTAATTAACGTGTCGTTTTCTCTAGCTTGATAGAATAATAATAGCCTCAATTAAAGCGTTAAAAACTATCTAATAGACGATGAATGTTTAAAAAATAGTCAACTTTCTTTGTTGAACAATATCTTTTACGTGATGAAGTTGCTGTGTAGTAATGTGACTGATATAGTCCGCCCGTTATTATGGATGGTAAGTCGGTAGGGATATGCTTCGCTTTTTTAGTGTGCTTTTGTTTCTTTTTTCTGCTACAGCACAATCGTTAGAAGTTGATCTTAGGGTTTCTTCAGCTCTAACCCCTCTAGGTGGTTTCCCTCTTTATGACTTACAGGTATCTGATTGTACGGGATTGGTCTCTGTAAATTTTGGGAGTAACTCGTACTCAATTGATACAGCTGTAAGGGATTTGTCATTTCCTGCATCTTGCTTATTTAAGTCATTAGTCTCGAATACTGAAGATGGCCTTATGTCGGTTGAATTAATAGACGTAGACGGGGGCGTAACGAGTTATGGCGAAGAATTTATTTATGAATCCAATGACCCCAGTATTTCCTTGGAAAGTGTTTCCGTAGACCCTGACAATACTAAGTTACAATTTAATATTTCAGACGATACAGATGTCTCCTACATATATGTCGACGTAAAAGGTTTCAGGGCCAGTGATATTCGTAATAACGACGGGGTGCTGGGTGACTTAGACTCGTCTGCATTTGTTCTGTTTTCTGATCGTATTTATCCTAATAGTGATGGGCAAACAGAAATAAATCTTGAGCTGCCTAATCAGCAAAAAATGAGTACTGAAGACTTAACTTCCAATGGCGTACTTATTATTGAGGGAAAAATAGTTGATTCTTCAGGTAACTCTAAATCAATTAGTGAATTTCGTCTTACTGGAGAAAGTATTGATGATGAATTGTTGTCATTTCATGTAGAGACTAATCAGCTATTAATATCTAGTTTGTTTGATTATGTACAAATTATTCCATACGGTACCTATAAGTTTCGTGGTGATGTTGAAATGTTTGGCCAGGGGACAGGAATAAGCTACAAGTCGCTAATGCCTGAAGTGATTGACGTGACTCCAGCTGGTGTCGTTTATGCCAAGTCGAACGTAGATGGGGTGGTTGAAACTGAAATAGAAGTTAGCTATCCCGGGTTGGGATTGAAGCGTATCCCTGTAAAACTTGATTTAAGTAAAGTGATTACTGCTCTTGAGTTTAAAGGTCACTCTGGCTTTAAGCCAGTAATAATCCCTTCATTGAATACTGTTCATGCTCTTCCTTCAATTGTAGCCGTATATGATGATGGTAGCATTGCAGATATAGCTTCAAATTTTCCAGTATCGTTAACTCTCGCGTCAGGTTATGAAAATGTATTGTCGTTGAGTGATGCTGGGTTAGCAACTTCAGTGGAGATCTCAGTTAATTCCCCCGCCCAATTGAATTTATCTTCTGAACGATTACCTGGAAAAAGTTTTCCTGTTTATGTGTATGCAGAGGACGCCGCGCCTTCCATAACTTTGAGTGCTCCACGGACAGTAGGGTTAGGTGACTCAATTATCTTGGTTGGAAAGGCTTACGATGATGTAGGCATTAGGTCTGTATCTTTCATCCAGCAAGGTAGTGTAATCGGAGTGGTTAATGAACCTCCATATCAGCTGCAATTGATTGCTACTGAGGCTATGTTAGGGCGCTCAATGTCATTCGCTGTTAGCGCAGAGGATTCCACTGGAAAAGTGACTGTTTCAAATGAAGTAGTTATTAACGTGGGTGAGGCAACAAATCCAGAGCGACCAGAGTATATTCATGAGTCACCTACAGATGCTTTGAGAGTTGTTGAGGGAACCGCTTTTTGGTATCGCATTGCTAGAAATAAAACAAAATCTGATGAGGGGGTAATGGGAGTAAGCCCGGTATCATCTGTTCGAGTTTTTATGGATGGAGAGCAAGTTGGTAAAAGCACGTTCTCAAAGTTTGAGGCTCGATACCTTAAGAATGAAAAAGGAGAGTTGGAAGAGTACCTGTATGAAGTTTGGGAGGTTAAGGTCGTTGCCCCTGAAATATCAACAAATGAAACTTCAATATCTGTCTATTCAGAGTGGGCACTTCAAGATGGGTCGACATATAAGGATGATGGCCGTGCTATTCGAATTGTAAGCAATTCACACCCAACAGTATTACTGGAATCACCTATTAGTGGTGACTCCTTTACTGTTGGAAAAGCAATAAACATTACTGGGCAAATAATTGACGATACCTTGTATGAGGGTACAGATATTAATTTGCTAGTGAATGGAAAAGTAGTAAATAGTCGAACCAAATCCATTTCAGATTTGTTAGATGCAGAAAATGAATTACAAAAATCGAAGACTGAGTATAAATTGCCAACTCGGTTTTTAGGCTCAATAGACCCAAAGATAGAAAAACTAAATATTGAATATACATTGCCTGAAGATAGCTTGGGTGAAGAACTTAGTTTTGTTCTAGAAGCTAAAGATTTCCAAGGAATAATGGTACGTACAAACCCCAGTATTATAAAGGTTGTAAATGATTCTGCTCCCACGATTTCAATTAGCACTCCTGTTGAAGGGCAAACAATTACCGAAGGAGAACATGTTTCGGTAGGTGCTACTGCAGTTGATGATATTGCGGTAAGTCAGGTTGAGTTTTTTGTTAGTGGTCGTTCATTGGGTGTTGACAAGGTAAGTCCATTCTTTATGTCTTATCAGTCCCCTAAAGATATTGAGAGTGAGCAAGTATTAGAATTCTCTGCTGTAGCGACAGATTCAGTTGGCAATACTGCCACCAGTCAAATTGTTAAAGCTACCTTAGGCCATGATGATCGTAAGCCTGTTATCGATTGGGTTAGCCCCGAAATAAGCAACACTGAAGGTGGAGACTCTATAGCAGAGGTTACGGAAGACTCCACTTTTGTTCTCAAGTTTGTTGGGTTTGATAATATTGGTGTAGATGCGGTTAATGTTTCAGGGATCAAGCATACCGGTCAGGGTTATGTTTTAACTGGATTAGAGACCGATGTAGTTGAGTTTCAGCCAACTATTATTCCAGAGACCCTAAATCAATATTCTATAGCTTTGATTGTTAATTCTGGCGCTATTCCCGAAGGCGAATTAAATTATGCTCGCTATTCTATCTCTGCCACAGCGACTGATAGTAATAACAATCAATCGGTTGCTACCTCAATAATAAAAGTCGTAAAAAATACTGGGGCGAGAATAGTGTCTATAGATGCAGAGCGGAGTATTTTATTTGTTAAGGATATACTGAGTGTCACTGTCTTAGGTAAAGATGATACAGCCGTATCAAGCTTTAAAGCTCAACTTTTTAAAGGCGATACGTTACTAGAGGAGCAGAGCGTAGGTCTTTCTGAAGGACTTATCCCTCAACCATCAAACAATATTAATTTTGAGTTTGATTTATCTATGTTGCTTGATGAAGAAAAAGACAATATAGAACAGTTATTAAAATTTGTAGTTTCAGCTAAGGATAATCTTGGGCTAAGTGCAGGGGAGCAAGAAACGACTTTAAAGATATTAAAGGATGATATAGCTCCTAAAGCAGCCATAGTATCACCTGTACAAGGGACTGAATTGTACTTAAATCAGTCTGTTAGATTTAATATCAAGGCTTCTGATATAAGTTGGATTAAATCAATTTCATTAAATAATGGTTCGAACTCACTGTATTCGGAAGTATTTGGTAATGAGCGAAAAAATGGTTTATTACAGACAAGCTCTCCAAAAATATCAATTGAGGATCTTTGCATTGCACCAAATTGTGACAACATTACTTTAGAGTTAGTTGTAACTGATTTTATTGGAAATCAACATAAGTCGAATTGGAGTTATGGAGTCCTGAAGGATAGCCCTCCTTCTATTAGTGTTCGTTTGCCTGCATCTGGTAGTCGATATTATGAAGGCGAAAGGATAGGGCTCTCGATACTGGCCAGTGATGATATAGGTTTAAAAACAGTAGGGTATAAAATTCGTCGTGGCAATGAAGTGATTGAAGAAGACTATCTATCGGGTAGCCAAAAAGAGGTTTTAGAAACAGGGTCGTATTTTAATTTCTCACTGAGAATGCCCAGTGTAAAAAAAGGCGATATCAACTTTAGTATTTATGCCGTTGATAGCTCAGATCAATTATCAGAACTTCCATTGGATCTTCAAACACTTTCAGATACTAGCCCACCTGTACTTTCACTCTCTAAACCTGATACAGCAGATCGGAATTTGGAAGTTGCTTATAATTCAACAATGGCAATAAAAGGTATTGTTGAAGATGATAAATATGTAGGTGTAGATGGTCTTAATGCTGTTCTTGCATTGCCTACAGGAGATTATTCTCTTCCATGGCATGTCCTTACATCAACAGGAGAGAGTATAAAAGTTAAATTATCAAATCCTGGCACTTTTGGTTCAATTTTGTTCGAAGAGAAATACAAAAGAACTTTTGAGGGGCTATTAGAAATTGACAAGTCGCTTTCAGAGTTTGGGGGGCAGACATTTGATTTGAGAATTGAAGCCAATGATTATGCTGGAAATGTGGTTTTGGAAACATTTAGCCTAACAATCCTAAAAGATGAAATAGCGCCTGTAATTGAATTTAGCAGCCCAAGTGCACCAATCTATGAAGGTTATTATACTAATCTGTCTTTTGAGGCATCAGATGACAATGAATTGGAAAAAATTGAAGCCCGGATTAAAGGCGAAGATATTGCTTTATTGATTGATGACTCGATTGAAAGTATGAATTTCTCAGGGGATATATTTGTCCTATCTGAAGATGTCGCCAAATTAGTTAGTCTTGGTGATAATGTTATTTTTGAAGTAACAGCAGAGGATAGTGTTGGGAATATAACAAAGAGCGAGCTGGTTGTTCAGTATTTACCTGATGAATTACCAAAGTTATCTGCTAAAAAACTTTATCCCGAAGGTACGCCTGTTAAAGATGGGTTAACGCTTACTCAAGCACATTTAAATGACAATCAGGCTGGCCCCATTGAGGAGCTGGAAGGATTTCTATTCGCGACGAGTTTGTCCAATGTAGAGAATTTTCGATCGCTCAAGTCAGGGTTTGTAATTGATAACGATGCTTCTTTAATTGAACTTAATGAAGAACAGTCATTAGAATATTTTGGAATTGATGATCGATATGTATCTTTAGATTACTCAGAGCACCAAGGCTCGCCTGTGTCTGTCTTCGTTGGAGGCGCAGATGTTATTAGTCTAGTAGATGGAAAAATGGTGATCAAATCATTACCGAGCAGTGCGTCGAAGCTATCTATACTTGGCGCCAGTGATACATATTCACTGACGTTTGGCTCAGAAGAGCAGTGTGTCGATGGTGGTAATGTCTTAGTTTCAGAGTCAGATTTAGAAGGAAAAATTGACAGTTTAATAGGTGAGTCAGCTATATCATGGTTGAAAATAAAGCCTGTTAATTCAACTTCCGCTTTGAAAGAGATTAAAGTGGAGCTGGCAAGTGTAAGTGAATTGACTATGAGTTCGCTCCCTTTGGAGCAGAAAGATCAATCTCTATTTCGCGTCATATCTAATATTATTGTACAGGTTGCTGATAATGAAAACGGAGTTGCTGAAGTTATTCCTATGGCTAGTATTGATTCTGCTCTAAATTCAACGACGGCAACCAATTTGCATTCTTTTTCCAAGAATTATTACATGTTCCCTAATTTGCAAATGGAAAACCTTTTCTTTTACGGTTTTGGGACTGACTACTTATCTTCAACTCGAAATTACCCAATAGTAGAAAGCTTGCTCCAAGTAGAGGTGGTAATGGACTTTGAGCCACCCTTTTTTGAATTGGAAAACAATACCACCCAACTAAAGCCAAATGAGCGTGTTGAATTTGATTTTGTTGCTTTGGATAATAGCCTTGCATTAGGTTCGATAGATGTTTACTTGAATGATCAACTAATTGATAGTTTTGATGGGAAATATCAGCGTCGAGAGTATTCATATACCTATGAACACCAATCTGACTATACGCAGGGGGAAGCTTCACTATTATTTGAAGTTTCAGATCGATCTGGAAATAAATCTAGTCAGTCCTTTTTATTTAATGTGAATGAAGATGGAGAACCTTCTCTAGACTGGGAGTCTTTTCGTTCCTATAAAGTGGGTAATGACTATCTGAAAAATATTACCGATGGAACTCGATTGAACTATGGGGAGTTTTGGGTACGTCACGGTGAAACGTTTAATATAAATTACGATATTAAAGATGACGTCGGACTTAAACAGTTTGATATTTATCGAATTAATAAGGATGGCTCTAAGTTTAATCTTATATCTGATAACTTTGATAAACAGTGTGGTCAACTCTGGAATAAATCTGAGACCCGCAGTGAATTTATATTGTTTGATCAGGTTGAAGCGACTGAATATCTTGTACAGGTCACAGATCGTTCGGATCAAGTGGATGAGATTCGTTTCATTGTTCATCCGCTTGAGAATATTCAACCACAAGTACAAATTATATCTCCAGTAGATAACCAATATATAGTGGCCGGAAGCATCCACCTATTAGCTACTCTTGTATATGCGGATGATAGGAAACTAGATTCAGATACAAACATCCAATTTTACTTAGATGACGTAGCACTATCTGATCCGCAATCGTTCGCTTCAGGTTTAACCATGCATCACCCCGAAGTAGAGCAAGCTCTTAAGGTGATTCATGATAGGCTGGAAATTAAATACAATCAGGATGTTGCCAGTGAACTTAGTAGGGTCGATCACCCATATTCTGGTATTAAGAAGTATGGCCTAGACATTCCACAAGGGTTGATTAGAGAAAATCAAGAAATGGAGCTTCGTGCGGTCGTTAAAGATTCTGATGGTTCAGTGAATACTCATACTATCAAACTGATTGTTGCAGCGGACAATATTAACCCTGAGATTGTATTAGAAGAGCCTAGCTTTTCGTACGCCCCAATTGAAAATACCGACTTCACCATTGCGTTGTCAGCTTTTGATAACGTAAAGGTAGCGAGTTTAGATGCTTATATCGGATACGGTATAAGTTATCCTAACGGTGATTACACCAGTCCATCGTTCGATGAAAAAGTACTGACTATCAACAATATTCCGCCTGAAGACTCCTTGCCCATATCGACGAATAATATTGATACACCTTCGTATTCTCGTAAATTTCATGTGCCTTTTTTAGTTGATGCCATTAATAAATTGGGCGTGGACGCCAATACTTTCACTGAAAACCACAGAGTCGATTTATGGGTTCGCATGAAAGCTATTGACAGCAATGGCAATGAAAACGAGTTGGATATACGTTTTCCTATTCGAGTAGATGAAAAGCCTGTAATTGATATTGCCGAACCGTTACCGGGTAAGCCAATTGTGGAAGGGGATCGCTTGTATGTAAACGTGAATGCCTTTGATGATGTGGGCTTATCTTATGTGAGATTGTTTGCTTATCACGGTGCCAGTGAAACGCTTATTAGTGAAATGAAACTCACCGCCGCTCCTTTTAATTACCTAGTGGATGTACCAGAGTTTGATACGCAGAACCCAGACAATAATAAACTCACCATTAAAGCAGAAGCACTGGATACCTATGGCGAAACCACAGGTGACTTTGACAAACACCGTGTAGTCGAGTCTTTAAGTTTGACCATCACTGAAGACCAGCCCCCGGTGGTAACGGTGGCGAATCCACTGGATGGCGCTCAATTTGTAGAAGGCCAGCCTGTCCTAGTTCAGGTGAATGGCACCGATGATATTGGTGTTGAATATGTGTCCTTGAATATCAATGGCTTGATTTCCGGCAGCGAAGCTCGCGTAGATCAAGAATACCCATATGAATACCTGGTTAAACTACCTTATGGCCAGTCCGGTAGCGACGTGGCATTCACTGCACTGATTAAAGAATTAACTTATGGTGCCAATGGCGGTCGAGTGATTACTTCCAATCAAGCGGTAACCATCAATGTTATTAAGGATGACCTTGCTCCTTCGATTACCCTGAACGAGCCTAAAGAAGGGGACACGGCCTATGTGATTGAAAACCGTTCTCTGCCTTTCTCAGTAGAAGCTTTAGACAATGTAGAAGTAAAAACCGTTACCTATGAAATTGTTTATGACAATACAGTGTTGTCAAAAACGTTAAGCACAGGCCCTCCGTATTTTGGCCGTATGCCCATTGCCAGTATTGCTGATTATTATTTAGGTGAGGACGCCGCTCCCGCTGAACTAGACGCACAATTTGTTGTAACCGCCATCGATGGCGCCGGCAACACCTCTTCAAAAAGTGTTCCTCTTGTTATTAAAGGGAACCTCCCCCCAACGGTCACCGAAATTCAAGTATTGGATCAACGTGGATTCAGCATCATTACCGACAATGGTTTAACCCGTGGTCGTGACATTGTATTGGTGCCTTTGGCCACAGATGAATTTGGTATCGATCGAGTTGAGTTGTATTCAATCGATGCGGAAGGTAATGAACAAAAATTAGGTACCGATGCCGCAGCACCGTTCCAATTTCATTACAGCATTAATGCAGTTGAAGGCAGCACACTGACCTTCAAGGCTAAAGCACAAGATGTGGATGGGTTCTGGTCGGACTTGTCGGGTGATTTACAGTTTGTGGTTAACGAAAACCAAGCACCGACAGTAACGATCCTTAAACCCATCAATGACAATTCAGCCGTTCTAGATGGGCAGTCTTTAGAAGTGGTGGCGAGTGTTCTTGATGATTTAGGAACAGAAGGTATTGAACGTGTTGAGTTTTATTTAAACGACCTTTTAGTTGAAACCAGTTACATCAGTTTAGAAGATCAGGGTGAAGGATTTGCCCTAGACAATGTCTTTAGCACCTTAATCACTCTGCCTGAAGGTATGAGTGGAGCCGTGGTTCAAGTGAAAGCCTTTGACAGACAGGGTAAGCAAGGCTTATCACTGCCAGTTCACATTAAACAGATAGACGATACCGTCAAACCCAAACCTTACATATTAGCGCCTGCTCATGGCGACATTATTACAGTGGGTGAAGCCACACGTGTGTTAGTGGCATTAGAAGATATAGGTCGTCGTGAAAGTGGATTATTAGGTAAATGGACCAAAGAGCGATTTAACGAGAGCACTCAAGTTTGGGAAAGCGTGACTGAACAAGTGATCAACTTAGATCGCAATGACAGTTTATTAAATGATGATGAACCCAAGAGTGAACCTGAAAATCATTATTATATTTACTGGGAAGATTTTGTTGCTGGCGATATTTTAAGTCACGATGACTCAGGTAAACAACGTGTGCGTTTGCAGGTGTGGGACCCAGAAGATGAAAACCCATTAGTGGCTGAGTCCATCGTGGAAGTGGGCTTAGGGTTTTCACGTAAGCTTTACATTCAACCTTCTAAAGATGCCAGCTCTCAATCGGCTGCGCGTTCTATTTATTATTCAGCGGTGGATCAATTTAGTAGCTGGGATAAGAAAGGTGCATTAGTGACGGCATGGAGTAATTACAGTCGCCATAATGTCGAGCAGGGTTTGGGCAATCACGTTTATGAAGGCATGTATCAAACGGGAACGGATGATCCTTTAGGGCCGAGAACCGGTTTGTATGTAATAGGCGCTTCTAATTTAACCAATGAGCCCGCAGGGTCATACGCCTATTCTGATTTGTTAAATGGGTCCGCGGAAATGTTTACGGGTGCCATTAATGAAATTTATACGGACAGTGAATTTGTATTAGCGGCGAAATCACAAGTGGGTGATGCCAATTATGTTTATTCAGATAATTATGATTTTCATGGTGAATTCTCCAATATATTTAAAGATAGCATTAACGAAATCGATGAAACTGGAAGCATAGACCTAAATTACGAAAGCGAACTTTTGATTTTCAATCGTCAAAATGGAGATGGCCAATTTGGCTTGCCTTACCTTTTAAAAGGCCGAATAGAACTGCCTTTTGAAGATGTGTATGGCTTAGCGCGTAAAGATGACTTAGCGCTAGTTGCTAACGGCACGGGTGGTGTGATCGCTGTGAATATCAGTGATCTTTCAGCACCGTACCGTGTGGGTTTTGTGAAACCTGATGGATTTTCCCGTGATGTATTAATTCAAGGTCAATATGCTTATATCGCTGCGTCTTATCAAGGTGTGGTCGTGGTGGATATTAGCGATCCAGATTTACCCATAGTAGCCACCATCGATACCTATGGTGTGGCTAATCGTTTGTCCATTGAAGGGGATGAATTGTTTGTTGCCAACATGGCAGGACAGGGTACCGTTGCGCAACTGAATAAAATTAATATTAAAGATCCACTGAATCCTAAACATGTATTTGCTTACGATGTGGCTCATGCCCGTGAAGATTTTGTTTTAGATGGCATCTATGACGTAGAAGTGGTCGGTAACCTAGCTTACGTCAGTGTGAATTATTCTGATCAAGAAGATGCACCGGTTCAATCCATGATTGAAATTATTGATGTGAGTGTGGATCGCCAACAGGATTCTTTTGAAACCCGCAGTGCCGTGACCCACAGAAACCCAGATGCTAAAGATTTAGGCGCAGGGGATTTAGTGGTTTCTTATAATGAAGTGTATGTGGCCACCGGCGGTCAAGGTATTGGAGAATTAGAACTTAATACCTTAACGGTATTGGGGCACTCGCCAGATGCCAATGCTTCTAATATTTCATTGCAACTGCCTTACATTGATATTCGCTTATCCCATTTATTAGATAGCACCCAAGACTTAAGTGAGTTTGTGAGAATTTGGGAAACCTATCCAGGATTGGGTGAAGACGTTACCGGTCGTTTTTCTATCAACATGGCTACTTTCGAACTGGATCCAGATAGCGAAGAATATGAACGTGTTAATGGTGATGCTACTCGAGTATTACGTTTAACCCGAGCAGTGGATTATGAACTACAGGCGGGTATTAATTATTATGTTGAACTGTTGCCAGGACTGAAACCGCTGACCGGCGGTGAAATGAAGCAAAGTTATAGTTTCCAGTTCACCACAATTGAAAATGCCGATGCGCATGTGCCAGACATTGAAACCGTGACACCTGATGTGATTTCTACTCAGGGTGGTGAAACGATTAAAATAGTCGGCAGTGGTTTTAGTGACGACATGACCGTTGAAATTGGCGGGCAAGTGGCGGATGTAATTGAAGCTACATTATTAGACGATCAGACTCAGCAATATCAATTAAGTGTGATTACGCCATCCAACTATGCAGGGCCTGCATCGGTATTAGTGTCCAACCATTATGGCATTCAAGATATAGTGATTGGGGCAGTCACTTATACCAATGACTTGCGTTTAAGTTTTGTAAATCCTTCCATCGTGCGTGTGAAACAACTGGGTGAAAATGATCAGGCAGAGATTGTGGGTTATGGTTTCCACCCAGGCATTACGATTAAAGCTTACCCTGAAGGGCAGCCAGAAAAGGCAGTATTTGATGTAGTGGATAATGATCGTTTACGTTTGTACTCCGCAGAGAAAATGTTCTGGTCATTACCAGACTTTGGGGCCAGTTATCGTGGCTTTATGGATCTGGAAATATCGGATACTGAAGGCAACCACGTTTTATTGCCGAAGGCGGTATTTTATGGAAGCTTAATTGTTGATCGAACTTTGTCCGTACAAGCTAAGGCAGGCAGTAAAGAAGATGGCACATGGGATTACGCCTACGATCCTTCTATGCTTCCACCTGGCTCTCTTGAAGATATAATTACAGATGACCAATTAGATTTAATTTACGTACTGGGCAAAGGTGATATTCTTAATGCAATAGACGATGAAAAAATCTTGGCCAGTGAACCCTTAATGCGCCAAGCTGTACCTCCGGCCTGGTTATCTGTAGTGCATTATGATCGAAATAATTTAGTAGATGCAGCGCCCATGCATGGCCTAGGGTATTACAATTTACCGACAGAGCTTGTACCTACCGCTATGGTTCGTTCCGGCGATTATATTTATGTATCCGCCTATGCACCTTCATTTAGTGGCTTCGATACCGAGTATGAAGGCCGTGAATGGATCCTAGTATTTAATGCTGTTCAATCATTACCAGGTAGTGGAGACAGTGGCGAGCAGCATGAAGGACTGGATCGATTTATTGTTAACGCGATTCCACTGCCAAGTTTTGACGATCTAGATTTTAGTGCTCAATCAATTGGTTACCTTGATCACCACTTGTCGGTTAAAGATGATCTACTTGTTGTCGCGAATAGTGGCTATTTTACTTCGGTATTATCAATATTGAACCCTGCTAAACCAGCGCTACTATCTATAATTGATAAAGTTAATTCTGGCTCTAAAATTGTGGATATGGAAACTCAATCTATAGTGATTGATGATGACAGATTATTTATTCGTCACGGTACTGAGCTATCTAATCAGTGGTATATATTCGACTTAACGAAGCCATCTTTACCACAAATATCTCATATGAGTGGGGTCGGGGAAATTTCTCCAACTTCTTCTGCCAACCAATATCTCACTGGTAAAATCAAAGTAATTGATAGCCCTGAGCCTCTTATGTGGAATGAATTGGGTCGTTATGAACCGTTTGGGTTTGCAGTGTCTGGAAGAGAACATACTATTGCAGGTCATGCCTCGATAGCCTCTACTGTGACGCTAATTGATTGTGGTATTTTTGGCCTTTCTAGAGCTGCATTAAGTATTTTTGATTTTAGCAATAAAAATAATATTCAGTTATTGGATGCTTTGCAGTTCAAAACATCCAGCCAAGTGACCAGTATAGGGAAAGAAGAGCTAGATACTTTAGATATTGATGTAGGAGACTGTTTGTCTTCAAGGTTTGGGCAAGAGAGTCAATATACTGAGGACGGCCTGATAGTGTTTGCTGGTAGGGACCTTCAGTTGATTGATACTCACATCCAAGAGTTAGTGCATAGCTGGCCAGAAGATGGTAATAGTCATGTGCCACAAGATACCAGTATTCGCTTAAAGTGGACGCTGCCTATCGTGAGTACTGAGCAAGTTGCAAGTTATATTCAATTGATAGAAGTGAATGGTGATAGCGATGGAATTAGTATCGATGTTGAATTCAGTCTGGCAAACTCAGGTTCATCTGATGATGATCGCCAATTAATCATTACGCCTAAGTCAGAGTTAAAAGCGAATCAAGAATATGAAGTGCGCTTAATAGGGATTGATGAATCCCGTCGCACAACTGGTTTAATGGATCATACCATTCATTTTACCACAGCCCAATTCTCAGGTGACTCCATAGCATGGCTTGGTACTAGTAAAAACTATATTTCTGTTGCGGGTGAGTCTATCTGGATCACCTTGAGCAATGCCCAAAACCCTTCCTTTGTGTTTGCTGGTCAAGCAGGGCAAGTAATAGAACAAAAAATTGAAAGCGATGCTGTTAGCTATCATATTAATGTTCCGGCTGGTTTACCTGGACCTGTATATGTTGAAATAAATGACGAAGAAGGTCGTCAGTGGCAGAGCAACGGTGCTTTAGTTTATGTTGAACCTTTGCGCCTTGAAAGTGTGTCACCAGAAGAAGGTAGTTTAGAAGGTACACAAGAGATTCATATACATGGATTAGGCTTTGCACCGGATGTTAGTGACATTAAAGTATATTTTGACCAACAATTGGCAACGGAGAGCAGTTATCAATTGTTGGATATTACTACTCTGCAAGTTTCCACCCCTCCAGGTCGTCTTGGCCTTGTTGATATTAAAGTCATATTAAGTGATGGCCAAGAAGCCGTTTTAGAGAATGCTTATCGCTACGTACAACCTGTGCAGTCTAGTATTGGTCTAGGTGCACATGATGAATTATCGTCAAGTAAGTCCATGGTAACCGCCATGGCTATAGATCCGTCTTTGACTTATTTAATGGTGGGGAGTGGTAATACGGTTCGCCTGTTGTATATAGACCCATCTAAATGGACTGCAAATTTAAGCGATCATTTTCGTGAAAAAGAAAGTGATGAAATAGTTTTAGATGATCCACTTAATCCAGATGACCTCCGTCGACTCATCGATTTTAATGGAGACGATGTTGATGACCGTCAAGTATTGGAGTGGAGCCTGCCATCGGGTTATGTGGCTTTGGGTATTCAAGGGTATTTTGAACGTGGTGCCGATTTAATTTATGTCACCGCAGCCAAACCAAATGCAGACACTGAAACTGGTTTTGAACATGCTAAATTATTTATTCTGGGTGTAGATGATGCCTTAGGTGAAGCGCAATTAATTCGCGAGCTCGAATTACCTGGCGGCATTGTCCGTGGTGTAGTGATCGAAAATAATCAAGCCGTGGTGGCCTTGGGAGAGGCAGGTCTTGGCTTGGTGGATACCTATATTCCGAGTAAAGCGTACCTCATGGAATCGAAGGCATTATCAGGGGAATTTCCAGCTCTGGCTCTGGCACGTACTGAATCAGTGCATAACGGCGAACCAGTTTATGCGGTAGCTGCTGGTGAATGGGCATACCCAAGTCAAACCTTAATCAGTAATGAACAAGCTGGAGCCGGGGGCTTTCATTTAATGAGCCGTGATGAGGGCGGTCTAATTGAAATTGCCAATTTGGATTTACCATCATCCGATGTGGAAATACAGGGTGGTTACGCTTATCTAGCCTCTGGTGAACGGGGTTTGGTGATTGTGGATATTCTTGATCCACAGAACCCTAAAGTGGTATCTAGGATTAGCGACATTGGTACGGTAAGTGATGTCAGTATACAAGGGCATGTTATTTATGCCGCTATCGGTGATCGCGGTACCCTTAGTATTGATATTACTGATCCTACTTCTCCAGAAATTCTTACTGGGCAGGATTCATTTAACGGGGCCAGTAGTTTCTACGTGGTGGCGTTACCTTATTCAGTTGTGAACGGTGGCCTAGATTCGATTCGTGGTGTAGTGCAAGTGATTCCGGATTCCAATTTGAAACTGTTCAGAGTGGATCCTCAAGACAATATTTTGGATTTTGATGCAGATGGCAATGTGGCAGCGATCTTCCGTTTCAGTAAAGATATCTCAGACCACATAGAAAACTTGGATAAATTTGTGGTCTATGATGCCAGTGGCATAGAACTGATTTCTCAAATAGAAATAACGGGGAATGACGCCAAAATTATTTTAAATACAGACAATACTTTAACTGTGGGTGATGAATTGACGTTTGTGGCTCGTGAAGGGTTAGCTTCTGTTAAACGGCTAACCGAACCAAATTCACTTGCATTGTATACTTTAGAAAATGAGCAACAAAAAATACTCACTTATCGCGGTAAAGTGGCCACTAATCTTTCTATCGATACTGTATTGCCTCGTCGTGTTTTACAAGGAGAGGTTTTAAATATCACCGTGAGCGCATTGGGAGCACCACTAGACACGTCTCGTGTTCGTCTAATGATCGGCTCTCATTCCGTCACCATAGATAAGATTGAGAGTAATGATGATGTTGAACGTGCAGCCATTATTTATGGCTCCTTGAGTGCAATATCGACACCAGGCTATTACGACGTGACTCTAGAAGTCGAACGCTTTGGTATTTGGGAAGAGGTAAGTTTATTAGGTGCCTTTGCTGTAGATAAACCGGTAAAAATTTCCAGTATCTCACCACAGTGGGGTCCGCTAAGTGGTGGTACTGAGATTGAAATTTTGGGTGAAGGTTTTGAACCGGGAAACACTGTCACGGATGGCCTTAAGTTGAGCATAGGTTCTGCGCCAATTACCAATATTGATGTTATCTCTAGTACTAGGTTGATTGCTCGGGTCCCAAGGGGCAATGTAGGCCGTCAAAAAGTTTATGTAGAAAATCGCTTTGGCCAAAAAGACGAACTGAATAAAGAAGAAGGCTTTGGTTATGGTATGCGCCAGCTAAGTAAGACTTCATCCTCTTTGGTAAAGCCTACAGATGTTTGGGTTGATCAAGGAACGGGCGTGGCATTTACCACTACAGGTTTCTTTGCCGAGTATTTTACATCTGAAAAAAGTGAATTAGAGGCTAATCATCAATCTCTTTTGGGGAGCTCCATTCCTAATGGTTATCGCGCTGCTTCCTTTGATGTTCAGAAAGAAAATCAGATGCTGCACGTGGGTGCAGTACCCACTACTCCCAGTGGAGAAGATGGTCAGGTACGAATGGGCCGTTGGCTTAAGAAAAAGGATCTAGAGGGCCGTCAAGTTATAGCCGTGGTTGAGAATATAGAACTAGAATCGCTCATGGATGAAGAAGACTGGGACCAACTGCGTAAAGTTCAGCATGATGAAATTCCCACCAATATTGATTCATTAAAGCTCCAAGTGACTGAAGAATGGGAAGGAGGTAACTGGCGAAAACGTATGTACGTAGCCAATGGCTCTGGCGGCATTGCTCGCTTGAATCTTGATGAGCAAAATGGATTGCAATTAATCAATGAAATTGACTTTGACGATTGGGGTGGCTTTACCACCGACTTAGAAAAAACCGGCAACACCGTTTATACGGCTAGAATGAACGTATCGCCAGATGATATTAAAAAAGAATGTATTGCTGGCGCATATGAAAAAGACGGGCTAATTGCAAAATATTATAGTTACTTGGATGGTTTCGATCCTATTGAAATGGGTGAGCTAAACTCTGGTAATCTTTCCAATCAAGCCAGTAGTGTGATTTATAGTGACCAACAATGGTTGTATTTTGGGGGCGGAGAGACAGAAGGTGCGGGCTATTTACTCGATGGCATTTGTTCAAATTGGCGTAATGCTGCACTGAAGCCAGGAGGTGATACAGATGCCAGGTCTAACTCAGAAGGTGAAAATACTAAAGAGTCTGAAGAGTCTTCTCACGAAGGTAAAACCCTAAAAGGCGTCAACCTAGTAGACAGCGCGTTAACACGTCAATACGTCTTCAGCCATAACGTGCAAGACGTGGTGGCGTACGGAAAATATTTAATTGTCGCGCTAGGCAGCGGCGGTGTTTCGATCGTGAATACCGAAACCGAAGAAGCCAAGCAGTTTATGGTGGACGAAAACCTTCAGCAAACCGCTGGCCGTGTTGTGGACCTAACGTTGTTAGGGCACACGTTATTCATGGCTTCAGAATCTGGTTCGGTGGTGGTGTTAAATGTTAACGACTTTGAAAATCCTGTGGGCATCAGCGCGGGTAATACCGAATATGCCAGCAGTATTGATTATTATCGTAACCGTTTGATTGTTGCTGATCGCCAGTATGGTGTGCGTGCACTTGAACTGCCTGGCAGTATCGTAGTGGAAACCAGCTTAGATAAAGACGCTGAGTTGTCACAACATCAAGATGAAAAACTCATCGTCACCTTTAATGAATTTATGGCGGTGGACGCGTTTTCTCATGAGGGTGCGTTTGACCTAGTTCAATTGAGTAACACCACAGATGAAACGCAATCTGTTGACGTCAGTGTTGTGGCCTTAGACGAAGCGGAAGGTCGCGCCATGACCTTCGCATTTGAATTCACTAAAGCAGCAGGGCATTACACGTTAAACATTAACGATGTTGAAAACATTCGCGGTACACAAATGTGGATGCCTTATTCGAAAACTTTCGAAGTTTTGAATCATGATGTGCGTACGCCACAAATTCAATACTTAGAGCAGAATAGAATTGCCGAAGATGATTTGAGCGGTGAAATTATTGTTAAGGGTCAGCATTTCTTAGACGGAGATATTGACGTTAGTGTTGATAACTTTAGCGTATCTGCCACCGTTATTGATGATGAAACGTTAAGAATTCCAGCGGGCACATTGCAAATGTTGAATTTGGAATTTGGCCAGCATCACGTGGTGCTTAAGAATGCAGAGCGTACTGCCACATATATTGGTGCGATCTTGTATGGTGAGTCTTCCGAGTTTGCCGAAGTAGAAATGGACATTACCGCAGGTGATCGTTCAGGTGGTTACCATGTAACGGCTACGTCTGATAAAGATATTTTCTTGCCCGGTACTAAAGTGAGTTTTGTATCACGTACCACAGGTCACACGATTGAAAGTATTACTGTTGATGGTTATAAGACCATTGATCTGCAAGATGATGTATTAACCTTAAATCAGTTCCGTTTCCGTGCGCCGGGTGTTTCTATGCCGGACCTGTATGATGTTTACGCCATCATTCCCACTACGGATAAGAGTAAAACCATTAAAATTGGTCAGTTCTCTTACAACCGTGATGTGGGCAGAAGCTGGGATCTTCCCAATTACCCACCGATGAAAATTGGTGCTGCTGAGCACATTAACGAATGGTTATTTGTGGGTGTGAAAGACGGAGAAAAGCCAACGGATGAAAATCGCTTCTTAATGGAAAGTGGTTTAGAAATCTATAACGTGGCGATTCCAGATCGTCCTATTCGATTATCGCAAGTACCGTTCACATCTCCTGTAACAGGCATGGCGATTTTGGATAATCTTGCTTACTTAGCAGGCAGTGATGCCGGTCTTTATTGGGTGGACATTACCGATAAAGAAAGTCCGTTAGTGGTTAAAAACGAACGCTTCAGTGGTTTGAATGTGATTGATGTGGCGATTAACCCAAGCTCTAAGATTTTGTCAGTGGCCATTGCTGATGAACTGGGTGGAGGGTTTGTACGTTTCATTGATGCAGCAGATGATGATCAGTTATCACCGGCCGGTTATGATACGTTAGTGTTTGCGGATCTGGACAGTGACCCTAATGCCTTACAGGGCCAACCTGTAGATGTAACTTGGTATGGTGATTCACTGTATGTATTGCATAAATTTAAACAAGAACTGCGCTTAACGGTATTTGATGAGTTGGGGACAAGCTCACAATATAAAACTCACATTCTTGCCCAAGATGTGAATGCAGAACTGTCTGATCTTTCTCTTTATGTGGAACAAGGGCAAATCCATCTCGCTCTACCCACTCAACATAGCATTTATCACTTCGATCAAAACGGCGACCTTGAACTGGTTTATTGGCAACAAAGAACACAAGGTGGTGAGTTGTTTGTTCAAGATGGCCAAGTATTCAGCTCCAGTGTTACGGGCGTAGTACAAATCCGTCCGCATCGTTTGGCGGTGACTGAAGTTTTACCTGAATCCAATCGACTTATGTCGAAAGACGGTAAGATTCAAATTCAATTTAATAGCTTGATGGACACCACAGAAGCATTAGTGGCCAGTGCCATTACTTTAGAAAATGCATCGGGCGATGCCATCGCCACAGAGGCTTATACCTTAACGGCTATTAACACCATTCTAGGTGCTCAAGTTGAAATTACTCTATTAGACGCGATGCCTCTGGGTAAATTTACCGTAGAAGTCGGTACACAATTAAACGACCTTGACGGTTTATCTTTGGTTGCAGGTGTCAGCGAAGTATTTGAAATGGTGTCGGCAGATCGACCACAATTGGATGCCATTGACCGCATTACCTCCAATGGATTAGCAGGACATTATTTCCATGCTGACGGTACTGAGTCTGCACGTATCACCGGTACTAATTTAAGTAATGTTACTCAGGTTTCGATCGGGGATACGCCAGTAGACAGCGCAGATATTACGTTGGTTTCTGATACTGAAATTGAAGTAGACATTCCGAACCTTTATCTAGGGCTTAAATCCACTACTTTGCCATTGGTGGTGAGCAATGCTGCCGGCACCACTGAACTGTTCGGTGCATTAACCATATTGCCACGCAATAAAATCGATTCTTTCTACCCATTAACGGGCCCACCACAAGGGGGCAACTGGCTAGATGTTTACGGTTTTGGTTTTAATAAACTGGTGCAAGTAAAAGTGGGCGGCAATTTAGCGGCTAACTTAAGAGTGATCAACAGCTCTCATATTAAGATATTGATGCCCTCTGGTGAATTTGGTTTTGCCGATGTGGAAGTGATCAGTCCTTACTTTGTTGACGAATCGGCACAAGCCGACGATCAATATTTTTATGCCGGTTTACCAACCGGTACCTTGGGTCTTCCATCAAATACCGCATCGCCTGTATCGGCCATTGCCTTCCAGGATCAGTTGCTTTACACGGTGACCGGTGGTCAATACATCACTCGTGATTTGATGGGCAATGAATTAAATATTCTAAAAGGCAGTAAGGCTCGCTTAAGCATTGTTGATACATCCGACCCAGTGAAACCTGAGTTACTCACGAAGCAGGTCGGCACTGTTGTGGAGGCTTATCATTTTGAAGCCAACCAAGCAGACGGTGTGTTTGTTGATGTTGAAGTGGACGGCACCACCTTGGTGGCCGCTGCTGAGCATCGTCTATTTGTATTTGATGTGTCACTGAAAACGGATCCATTGTTATTGTTCAGTGCGGATGGCTTAGGGGATATTCGTGATGTGACCTTGCATCAGAACATGCTGTTTGTGGCCACCAGTACAGGCATTAAAATGTATCGCATGGAATTAGATTCCATTATTAAAGTGGGCGAAATTGATACGCTGGCGTTAGGGGGGACACCGAATAAACTGTATGTGAAGGGCAGCAAGCTTTGGGTGGTGCAAACTACCGCGCGACGTGTCATCAGTTTGGACATTAGCGATACTCGTTACGAAATAGATAACATTATTAATGTGGTCGATAACAGTGGTCGTAGCATCCGTCCTTATGATCTAGCCGTAGGTGAGCGTATTTTCTTAGTGGCTACGGGTCCGACAGCGACAGTCCAAGCCTATACTCTCGAATCGGATACTGAGTCGGCCTTAATGGGTGAAGCAAAACTCGCCTACCTTATATCCAATGGTGATTTGTCTGCCAACGGCATTCAGTTAGTGGGTCAGACTCTTTATGTATCGGCAGGAGAGGGTGACATTCAGTTGTTTAATGTCTCCAACTGGTTGTCAGGTGATTTCACTGAAGAGCCAAAACTTCAGTATTACTATTCTGTTATGGGCAGCGCCACGGATATGGTGGTGCATCCGGAAGCTATTTATGCCGGTACTGTTTACGCACTGGATAATGACAAGCCAGTTGAAAACCCAGTGGAGAGTTCAGCCAGTCAAATCAGTGGTGGGTTGAATACCATTGAAAACGATTTGTTCATTGTGACAGATCAATTCCCGCAAGCGGGTGGCATTCTTGCATCTGATCGTACCTTGAGTGTGACGCTGAACAGTGTCGTGGAAAAAGCGTCTGTTAATAATGACACCTTCCAGGTAACACGTTCAGGCGAAGCCGTATCAGGCAGCATTAATTACCACATCAGTAACGGACTTTCGAAATTAGAATTCATTCCAGATTTTGCTTTGGAAGATGACCGTGAATACGAAGTGTATTTGAGTGACTTAATTACGGATATTTCAGAACACTCTATGGACGGTGACTATCGTTTCCGCTTCACCTATAGCGATGCGGTTACGCCAAGTTTGAGTTCTGTTAGCGACACGTTTGTGAGCTGGAAAGGGGGCGCCTACATTGAGTTATTTGGTGAAGGCTTCACCGATAGCACTCGTATTAAAGTGGGTGATATTTGGTTAGATGCATCCAGTGTTGAATGGATAAGTGAAAACCAATTACGAATTCTTTTACCTGAATTTAGTCAGGCAGAAATCGAAAATGATTTACTGGCCATTACCGTTGAAAATGGCAATGTTGAAAGTACTCACCTAGCTCAGATTAATGTTGTGGCCAATCCAGAAGTGATGGATGTGGGCGTTTATGACGCCGGCAGTCAAAGTATCGACAGCAGTCGAACCACATTAGGCTTCAACCGAAATACTAAGGTGGGTATTGAAGGTCGCGGTTTTGGTCCGTTCAGTCAGGTGTGGGTAAATAATAAAGCGGCACTAGGTGTCGAATTGGTATCGGAGTCATTGATTACCTTTGATCAACCACAAGACACTCTGGGTGACTTGAGCATTCATGTTTCTAACTTTGATACCAGCTCTGTGACTAACATGGATATTACGATTGAGTTGGAAGAAATCAAGGCGCTAACGAATCTGACGGATTACACGCGCTCGGGTAATACCTTGTTTGCATGGGATAAGGAAACACTATCCATCTATTCAACTTTGGATAGTAACACTCCGAGATTCTTATCATCGATTTCAATGGATGACACGATTCATAAAGTCGTGGCCAGCGGACATCACTTATCCGTGATGTATGGCAATGATGAGATCACAACGTTTGATATTCAAAATATTTACGTGCCCGAAGAATTGGCGCACGTGAGTAATCCAAACAATATCAATATCACCAAACTGATCGCGCACCCAACGGGCTTAATGGCACTGGCCGATCAAAAGCTTATGTCCATTAGCTATAGTGGTACGGAATGGGAAACCTACAGCACACAACATTCTGTATTGGAATTGGTATGGCAGGGTGATTATTTATTAACTCTAGGAAACAATCAGACCGTTTATGTGTATAGCCTGAACTCCCTTAATACGCCAGTGGTTGAGTTCTTACACACAGCCATCAACCCAAGCGCTCTGCTGGTTGATCGCGATTTGATTGCTGTTGTTGAAGCCGAGCGTATTGAATGGTTTAACTTGCAGGCTGCATTAGATTCAAATGGTAATGCCGCAACCATGGGATCTAGCCCGCTGGCATCCAATGGTTCTGTTTCGTTTAACGGTGAATTGTTGATTGAAGTCTCGGATAGTCACCTGTATGCGTACGACATTAACCAAAATGATAACGGTGAATCATCGCTACAGTTATTAACCGACTTGGCTATTCCGAGCGATGCGTCTCATGTGACGTTAAGCAATAGCTTTGTTGAATGGAAAACAGATAGCACCTATTTCAATTTGGATATTCCGGTCTTAACCATGGTGCCTATGGGCAAGACAGTGATTCGTGACGCCGGGCAAACCATTGCTTTTAAATTATCACAATCCCATAGCAACTGGAGTTCTGCAGTGGTGTCTATGGAAGACAATCTGCACCAAAGAGTGGATGGCAGCAGTTCCGTATTGGGTGACCAATTGTTGTTTGAACCGATTGGTGATCAATTTGCAGTGGATGGTATTTATTCTGCAAATGACATGGGTGTACACGCTCAATATGTGGATGGTCTAACGCTCAATATTGATCGTCAATATTCTTATCGTGCACTGCCGACATTTAATATGGTGAGCCCTGAATTCACTGCCATAGCCCCGACTACGGTCATCAGTGGTAATGCCACCGGTTTAACATTATTTGGCAGTGGTTTTGATGGACTGAATCAAATCGTGATAGGTGAAGATGCATTTGATATGGCATCGGTTACCTTAAGCGATACTCAAGTTCAGCTTAATTATATGCCTCAATCGGCAGGCATTAAATCCATTCAACTTAAAACATTGGCTGACACGGTTATCGTGCCAAGTGCCATTAATGTAGTGTCACCTTTGACGATTACGTCTATCCAATCTGACTTAGTAAATACCGCGCAATTAAGTGACTTTGGTGGTGATGTTATTCAAGTTCAGCTTTCTAGCCAAAGTGCAGATTTGAAAGTGTACTGGATGCCAAATGAAGCTGGCTACGACGTTGCACCTGAGTTTGAAGTGGACTATCGCTTTGAAAATGGCGCTCTCATCTTTACGACGCCATCGGTAAATGATCAGGCGCAAAGCCTGAAAATAAATCGAGTTTATAAAGCGGTGATTACTCGCTCGGCTACTCAAGAACGTGTGGACTCTGCTGACCTAACCGTGGTGGATAACACTCAGCCATTGGTTCAATTGTATAAGCCATATTATTACAGTCAGTCTTTGATTCTTCAGGCCAACGAAGCGATTCAGTTAGGCAGCTATTCTGTTGAACGTACCGTTTATGCTAATGACTTGGTTGAAGTAACGGATGTGACGAATCAGTTTGACGTGATTTGGAGCTTTGACGATAAGCGTATGGAGCTTCAGCAGAAGTCTGAGTTCTTCACCTTACATAACGCCAAATACAGACTGTCTATTAATGATCTAACCGATGTCTCTGGTAATAAAGCGGTGGGTCAAAGCTCAGCGATATCTGCTATGACTTCAGAGGGGCAGTTTGAATTTATCGTTGTCACATACGACCGTGAAGCGCCTACAAATTTAATCGTAGCCGATGCGATCAGTGGTGAAGAGCTAACAGCCAGCAGTGCGCTGACCAGAAGCCAGTCCCATTGTGTGAAATTCAGTGCAATCGATAATATGGAAAACAACTTGTCGTATCGTTATCGTTTGTCCACCGACGGCGGTGTGAATTACGACGCTTGGAAAGGTCAAAGCACCAGCAGTCGTGATAACGACTGCCCAGTCCAACTGGATATCTCCATTGATCAATCTCGTTTAACCATGTTGGTTGAAGCCAGCGATGGTGCACAGAAAATTCAGAAAACGTTAGAAGTACCTTTAAGCGATCCGCAGATCGACTTGCAGTCTTTTGTGACTGTGCCTGTGGTATTGGAAGAAGTATCTGATAGCCAGTTAACCTTTAAATTAAGCGGCGACGTGAACTTGATTAACGCCAGTGGAATTTCAGTTGAAGTGAACGTGGCGGGTCAGTGGCAGCCACTTACTGCTCAGGCTGTATTGAACGGCGACGACTTTGATGTCAGCGCCAATTACTTCCAGCCTCGCTTGTTGGACTTCTCAAATTCTGCCGGCAACACAGTGAATGTAGATGTTCGTTTACGTGTTCCATATGGTTTGGACGCTGAGAAATTCTTTAACCAAAGCTATGTATTGAATAAAGACTTAACCAAGCCTGAAATTCGTATTGTGTCTCCTGCACAAAACAGCTTCGTGCCTTGGGATGAACCTTTGGATGTCTTCATTCAATCGTTTGACCGTTATGGTATTGAATCGGTTGAAACCAAAATCAATGATGGTGAGTGGACGTTACTGCCACAAGTGAATCATTTGGTGTTTACACCGACACAAGCGGATTACCCAACGGACATCACCATTCAAGTACGTGCCACCGATCCAAACGGTAATGTCAGTGAATTGCCATCAGTGGTATTGGGAAGTGAAATTACGGTGTCACCATTTGTAGCTGAGATGGGCGAACCGAAACTGACACTCATGAAACCAGTAGACGGTTCTGCGTTTAAAGAAAATGAAACCATTCAGGTGGTGGTGGACATTAATAATATTGAACAAGCTGAAGTGCTGCTGCATGTGGGTGGAGATGAGAGCAGTGTTCTGAATCCACAGGCTATTATGATCAACACAGATGGCACACAACAGGTGAGAGAAATTTCTATTACCTTGCCTGAAGTGACTGAAAATACCGCCGCCATTATTAAAGTAGCATCGGCTGGAAAAGTACGTCATCAGAAATACATCAATATTCAAAATGATGATGATATTGGAACCACTGCTGTGATTACCTCCATGCCGAATGCGCGCATGTTGAACGGTACTCAGTTAACGGTAACGGCCAGCCCAGAAAATACCATTACCGATATGGCTTCGGATTCCGGTGTGAGTTTAACGGATGAAAACGATGCGCTCTTATTTAATGCCTATATGGCACAAGGCGCTATTCAACAAGCCCGTTTACAAGAAGAAGTTCAAACAGACACTTCAGTTGTTAACGTAACGGCGCTATTAAAAGACGTGTCTGGCAACCAAGCCACCGACAACAAGCAACTGCAAGTGCTTGAGTATTTTGATGGTGCGCAAGCTTCTTACTACGATCTTGAAAATGGTGTTGAGAAATTTGTAGGCGCAGTTGAGCTGGTCAATGGCGTGAACGTTTACGCCATCAACAGTATTTACGGTGGTTATAAATTGCTGAGTGATTCAACTGAGCTTAATAGTTCAGCGACGGGTGCGATCACGAAAATAGACAGTCAGGGTAATGTGTTGTTCTTGGCGATTGAAGAAAATGGAACACAATCTCTCAAAGCATTAGATGTGACTTCTAGTAGTTTGGTTGATAAATATACCCTGAATGATTTTGAAGGCCTCTACCTAGGTGTGAACGGCGATGTGCTGTTTACTCAAATGGGCAACACCCTTTATGCACAGCAATTGAATCAAGCCAATCTTAATGCGCCTCTTGATATGGTGAGCATCAGTCTAGATCAAGCACTGGTCTCTTCAGCTCGTTTCCAGCACGGTGTGTTGAGTTTGTCAGAAAACAAACTGACATTTGTTGAACCGGTGATGCAAGACGGTTACATCGCTTTACAAGACACTCAATTTGTTGCGGTTGAAAATGCACAGAATCTGTCTGTGTCCAATGGCGTGATTGCGGTGACGCATAAAGCGGGCGTGGATTTCTATCAGTGGACCAACGGCACGATTACGAAGACACAATCTATTTTATTAGAAAGTGCCGTTGTTGACGCGCAATTCGATGGTCAGTATTTCTGGCTATTGGCTGCCAACGATCAATTCGAATCGCCGGTGTGGCATGGCTTTGATGGCGACGAATTAATTGCGACCTACGAAGCCCAAAGCAATGCGTTGATCACCAATACGGGTTGGACTTATGTACGCGATCATTCCGTATTTGGCCGTACTACCGTTACTCAAGATTTCGCAAGCGAGGCGACAACCATTGCCGCAACGTTCAGTGTGATTGAAATTGAAAGTGGTTACCAAGTTAGCAGCACTCATACGCAAGCGCTTAACGTGGCCATAGTAGACAGCAGTGATATTGAATTGCTGGCAGTAGAAACAGCCTTCAACCAGTGGTTCATTCCATTCAATGCCGCCGCTAATTTAATGGGCAGTCAATTAACGGTTCACTTCCGTTCAGCTCAAGTGATCGGTCAGCAAGACTTACTACTGACTACGCCAAGTGCCTTTACCGAAGTTAACTTTGCGCCAGCCGGTTCTTCTATTTCTGATGAGGCAAGTGCCTCATTGATGATGACGCCAAAGGCTACCACTCGAATTACCGACATGAGTATTGCCGGTGTGCCTCAAGTCCCTCTATACGGAATGGGGTGGATGAACTGGGCCTCAGCCAATAACCAAGTCACTTTAGAATTAAGTGCTCTTGCCAGTGGCAGTGCCGACTTAAACAAAGAGTGGATTGTGGTGGCGAACCAATCACAAGGTAAGATTGATTTTTCTCGACCACAAAATAACGACTCCTTCACGGAAGGTGAAACAGTTGCCGTGCAATTTAATTGCAGCAGCATCAGTAACGTTAAGTACTCTGTTATTTCGTTAGAAGATACCAATGATACGGTACTGAAACGCTATTACGTAAATGGGTGTGCCGCAGACTTGGCCATTACCTTGCCTAAACTGGCATTAAATGAGAACTATAAAATTCGTGCAAAAACCCATTTCTCTGACGAGTTGTTTGTCACTGAATCCAGCGTGGGCATCAAAGTATTCCCAGCCAGCAATACCATTAATGCTGTATTGGATGTGCCGAGTTTTGTGCTGTCGGGTACTGAATTAAGTATTGCCAGAAGTGATGACAATATTACTCAAAGTGGATTGATTCAAATTAAAGATGAATCGGACAATGTGCTGGCAGCCGGTGATAATCTAGCCGAAATAATCGTTCCGAAAAATGCAGGGCACCTAACCATCACTAGTTGGGTATCCGATGGATTGGGCAACAGCAATAACGCCAGTTATACCATGACGGTGATGACGCCGTTCGAATTTACCTCGGGTACGTCGTATCCAGAATTTAATTCAGCTCTGCCACGCATCCAAGACACCTGGTTTGTTCATGACCATAAAGTGATGAACGAACAGCAGGACACAGTATTTGAAGTGGCCAATACTATTGAACAAATATTGCCTCTGGGTGGTCGCGTTCTGGTGTTAACTGATAAAGAGTTAATGATTTTTGATACCGACTTGGATAACCAACAAGTGGCTAACCATCCAATGGAAGGCTTCAAAGGATTCACTCACAACGGCGCACAACTGTGGGTGTGGTCTGAGTCTAAATTAGTGACCTACAAGTTGTTTGGAAACGATCTGATTGAAGTAAAAAATCAAAGCCTAAACAGTGCCATAAAGTCTGCGACCTTATTGAAAGGCCAGCCTATTTTTGCATTAAATAACGGTTTGTTTGATGTGAAATCGAATCGTTACTTCTTGAGTGATGAAGAAATTAATTGGGCGCAAACCTATCAAGGCGCTACTTGGTTACAAACATCACTAGGTGATGTCTACGAGATTTCTGTGAGCAGCTCCTCGGCCACATCGCAAGCTGATATTACATTACAGGGTCAGTTTACGATCAGTGACCAGGCCATTGTGTTGTCTCATTATTTGGCGATGTTTGATCAAAATACGGCTCAGTTAAGCTTCTTAAATAAAGGCTTGAATCATCAAGTAAATGATTTAGGAACTTACGCACTGAATATGAATGTTCAGTCTCTTACCTTGTCGAATGGTCAGTTGATTACTGACTCTGGTGAATCTTTAAATATTACATTACCAAGTAATGATATCTCACCTTATCTAGAATCCTTTGAACAAGGCGGTGCGATTACCGCCATGGATTGGTTAGACGGAACGCTTTATGTAGCCGCCGGTGGATATGGTGCTTATGCATTAAATAATCATGAAGGAAACTGGATCGCCACCAATTTGTCTCAGCCATATTCAGAACGCATTACTGACATCCAAACTCAGGCCAATACAGACAAGCTGTATGTGATTTCACCTGATAGCAAACAAGTGGTGGAATATGGAAACGATTTTGCAGATCGTCGCACCATTAAGTCTGGCATTGAAGCCACGGCGATTGCCGCGAATGAAGAGTTTGTCTTTGTTGCCGATGGTGTGAACGCCAGTCTTTATTCATTAAATGATTCGAGCTCTGTTGAGGTCAATGTTCCCAACGGCGCGTCAGTGACCGCCGCGATTTTCGCCAACAACACCGTATGGTTCACCGGATCTGACAATGTCTTGTACGAAATGAACTTACCGCAATGGCCGTTCATCAATACCGATCTTCGCATATCTGAATACCCTCTGATTACAACGGATCTAGTGCTAGAACTGAAAGCACAAAACGGCATGTTATTGGTGGGCACCGAATATCAATGGGTGATGTTCGATACGGTTCAAGAAGCGTTTACCAGTATTACGCCAGCCGCTGCGACCAAACTTACAGCATTAGAATTGAGCGGAGACTTATTGTGGGGCGCGTATTTATCGGATCAAACTACTTTAGTGATGCCTTACAGTATTAGTGCTAAAGCTTGGTTAGAAAACTCAAGTTTCAGCTATAACAAACAGGTAACCGCCTTAACTGCGAACGGCCCGTTCCTAGCGGTGGGTTTCTTAGATGGTGAAATTCGTATTGAACATTTAAGTGCGAATCAGCAAACCCCCAATATCGAATTGCAAAACCCAGCCCGTGCTGGTGTGTATCAATTTGCTGAACACATGTCATGGATAGGTGCTTCCCGTGCTGCGTTATCCGCTTCTGAAATTAGAATCGACAATCAAATTATTACCAGCCAAGTACATGCGCCGCTTGATCAGCAAACCTTGATTCCTGGTTGGTTGCGTAACGGTCAAGAATTTAACGCACAAGTCACCGCACAAGACTTTGCTGGTCGTGTTTATAACAGCAGTCTTCTGCAGTCGAGAATTCAATCCCGTGATCTACCGAGCAATGCTTTCTCTGTGTCGGTGGAATTCACTGAACAAACTTACTATCCAATGCCATTGGAAGTGGAAGCGAAAATAAGTGATGCCACACAGCCTGTGCAACTGGTTGAGTACTACATGTCACCCACACAAAACGGATCCTATGAATTGTTTGCCAAGCATTATGGCCCGCAGTTTGTGCTAAATAAAAACTTTGACCTAAGTAAAAATAATTACTGGTTGAAAGCCCGTGCCATTGATATTTACGGTAACTATGTTGAATCAAGCAGTCAGAAAATTCAAAGACTGCCAGATGTGACCAAACCACAGATCTCAGTTTCTCTATCCGGTGTATCGGTACTGGATAGCGCCCGTGTTATTGAAGGGCACGAATATTCTGTGACGACTAATATCACTGAAACCCACAGTGGTGTGGAATCCATTTTACTTTATCGCGACGATAAATTAATGAAGGCCGAGTTTGGTTTAAATACACTGACCGCAGCGGACTTCGCGACTCAAGTAGGCGATGCCGTTGACTACCGAGTGGATGTATCGGACGTCAGTGGTAACACCAATACGCTGACACATCATGTGGACGTTATTAAAAATGAAGCGCCTAACATTAACGCATTGGAAATTAATGGCAGCATACTGAACCTGGCTGACTTAAGCGTTCCGGTTAATGTGATAGAAGGGGACCAACTGGTCGTGCGCATTCAAGGCCAAGATGAGATTGGTTTAGAACGCATTGGCATTAACTGGAATGGCGTGGAAGTCAGCAGTTTATTAAGTGGTGGTAGCTTTGAAAAAACCTTAACCCTAGCGGACACCCGTAATACTCGAGTGACGGTTTCTGAAGCGGAACAACTACAGATTACATTAAAAGACAGTAATGATTTTGAAACCCACTTGGTGGTTCCAATCACCGTCATCGCTGACCAAACACCGAACGCTGCGAACCTTACATTAAACGTGCCTGAAGCAGGCCTGTATGGCTATACCGCCATCGTCGATTACGTGGGTATCGAAAATGTGGATGACGCAGATAAAAATCAATTATCGTACGACGTACTGAATGACAACCAAGACGTGATCGCCAGCGGTCACTTCAATCATTCTCAGGCTACCTTGTATGTGCCTCTACCTGAAACTGAAATAGTCGGCGATATCTTTAACTTTACGCTGCGTATTTCGGATCGCTTTGATCAAACATCTGATACTGCTCAACAAAGTATCTTGATGACCAAGCGTCCTAACCAGGTTCGCTTTACGTCAACAGTGAACATGAACCCAAGTGCATTCACTCCTGATGATACCGTGCAATATGAAGTTGAAGTATTGGATGAATCAGCTCGAACTGTGTCGAACCAAAATATTAAGTGGAAAATATTCTCTGCTTACGATGCCAATCAGCAAGAAGTAATCACCACTTCTATAACGGATAACGATGGTAAATCGGTTATCACTTTGGCAACCGATCGCTTAGTAGGTCGTTATGTACTAGAAGCTCAAATCGAAAATTACTCTGACATCTTACCTGCCCGTTTAAACATTAAGGTAGATGCAGGCGAGGCCGTGGGTGTGCGTGCACAATATGCTCAGACCGTAGAAGTGGCCTCTAACTTCAACTTAGAACTATACCCAGTGGATAAAGGTGGTAACGCACCCAATGACAGCAGTGCTAAACCGATTTTAGTCACCTTGCCAAGTGGTTTCCATGCAGAAACTTCCAGCGGTGTAACGGTTGCTGTGAACGCACAATCACAAGAAGAAGTGAGCCTGACATTAGGCAGCAGTGTGGTTCCACTGAGCATCGACTCAAGTGAAACCATGATGACGGACGTCATGACACTGACTGGCCTTGATCATCTTTATGTTGATTCTCTTGGGTCAGGGAATGGCTGGAAAGAAGCCTCTAACTTGCCGATTGAAGTGGTGGCTGCCGCCGCTAATGACTTCACCATCGAAATGATCAGCATTGATACTAATCACAATGCACCGAGTCGCAGCGATGTGATAGAGCTGGGTGACTTGGTTAAATACAACTTCACTCTAGTGGATCGCTTTGGCAACCAAGTGACCAAGTTTAACGACAACGGTACGTTTGTAGACGCCACTTTCTACTTTGAACTGTACGACCTAGACAACGACGCGGTGCTAAACACGGCGCGCATGGATCGTGGTTTTGAAGAAAACAGTATTGAATTTAATTACCTAGGAGAGAACCGTATTCAGGTTCGTCCAACAACGGGTAACACAGTGGGCTTCACTAAAACATTCACCGCCAACGTACTTAAGAAGCTGCCACATGTGGCGAATGTTGAATTTATTTACACCACAGAAGCGGACGCTATCAATCCAGAAAGTACGCCAAGTATTAAAGTGACGTTCTCAGAAGCGGTCACGGCACCACAAGGCGCAGTGCTCACTGACTTGCTTGCGATTAATAAAATAAGCAACGCCGAAGGGATTACTGGCGCGTATGAATTAACTGACAACGTGATGACCATTACACCAGACCAAGCGATTGAGTTGGGAGAAGCCTTGAGTTTCACCACTAGTACTTCGTTGCTAACGGGCACTGAGCTGGGTAATGCCATGTTGGGTGCGAACCAAATCTTTAATACACCTGACGTGTTTATGCAGAATATGGCCGGTGGCTACATGATTGAAGGCCACTCTTTATTCTTAATGCCGAATGTTAGGTCAGATGCTTCGACTTTAAGTGATTGGAAAGTAGATTGGATTGGTTCAGGTTTAGGCGCTGTATCTTTGCAAGTGTCAGGTGTAGATAATCCAGTTAGTGTTGCCTGGCCAGAGCACTTAGAAAATGTTGCCGATGGTGACAAGGCAAGTATCTCGTTCACAGGTAAGGGTAAATATAGCCACGTCAATCATAATCTGAGCATAACCAACGTAGAAGATATCGTACTGCTATCTCCTGACGGTGACTTCGATGGTGATACATTAACCAACCTAGAAGAGCATGAATCGGGTGTATTGAATCCGCTATTAGCTGATACAGATAATAACGGTATCTTGGATGATGTTGACGATTATGATCAAGATGGTATTTCAAACTTTGATGAGATTGCCGCAGGTAGCATGGGCAATCGTTGGGATGGCGTTACCGAAGTACTTGACGATGTAGCCAGTTATGGCTCTGCTGTTATTAGTAATAGTAATCTAACGGGTAAAAATCTTATCTTTACTGGTTCACTTTATATTGAAGGTGACTCAATCTTTAATTTTGAATCGTTAGTGGTTTATGGTGATTTAACTATTGATAGTGTCGTTGCCGAAATGAATATTGATGACATTCAAGTGTTGGGAGACCTGAAATTAATCAATGGAGCCAAATTGACGGTGGCGAAAGATAGGGCTAACCCCCAAGCATTGCTTATTGATGTCACCAATACGATAACGATTGATGAAGCATCCAGTATTGATGTCAGTGCTAAAGGCGGCGCCAATGTAGAAGGCCATACTTCACGTGTGGGTGCCAGCCACGGTGGAGTGGGTGGTGGCCGTAGCGAGGATAGTATTTATGGTGATTATCGTGAGCCTCAGGACTTTGGTGCGGGTGGTGTGAGTTCATCCAGCTATGGTGGCGGTTACATTAATGTGCAAGCTGACACATTAGATTTGGCCGGCAAAATTTTGGCTAACGGCATGAATCAGTGGGCAGTGGGTGGTTCTTCTGGTGGCTCTATTTGGTTGGATCTAAATACTCTAAATGTTACTTCTGAAGAAGCCAGAATTCAGGCTAACGGTGGCTTGTCAGATGGTTCAAATAACGAACACCCTGGTGGTGGCGGTCGTATCGCCATGTATTATAACTTCCTGAATGATTTAGACTTAGACGTAAATATTTCTGCTTATGGTGGGATGGCAAAACGCAGCAGCCAGAATCATGCTGGTGCCGGTACCATTTATATTGAAGATAAGTCTGAGCCTGGTGTTGGTGAGTTGATTATTAAAAACGACAGTGTATTTGATCTTACTCGACAGGAAATTACGCCAGTAGCTGTTCTCACCCACACAGGGTCGATCACGGTGAAAAATTCGTCGATTAAATTTTCAGATAACTTGTTGAATATTCAAACAGTGAGCGTTATCGATGGTATCGCTGTATTTGCTTCAAATATTGTTAGCAATGCACTAATTGATGTTAATAACAGTAATGTTGAATTTGGCTCTAACGTTACAGTTAATGAAGCTATTAATGTCAGTGATAGTACAATTTCATTTGGAGAGGCTTCCCATTATCTAGGGGAAGTCTCCATCTCTGGCGTGAACGCGATTACTTATGAAGATAATGTGATATTTGATTTGGAAATAGATCGATCTGCCGAGATTGGTGAAGGTTCAACGGTTGTGCTTGGCCAGAATGTTAGTGCGTATAATACGCCTGATTTAGTGGTTGACGGTTTAAGTTTGTCTACAGCGAACCCCCTGCATTTTGAAAATATTCAAGTTATTAATGGCGGTGAAATAACCGTCCCTCATAACTCTGCTAACCCAATTGCACTTTCTATTACAGCAACTAATACGCTAACAATTGATGAAACCTCTAGCATAGATGTTACAGGTAAAGGTGGGGCCAATGTTCCTAGCCATACATCAGTTGCAGGAGCTAGTCATGGCGGTGTGGGTGTGGGTCAAAGCTCAGAGAGTGTTTACGGTGATTACAGAATGCCTCAGGACTTTGGGTCTGGTGGTGTTAAGTCATATTTGAATACTTATGGCGGCGGTGCTATTAAAATCACAGCAAATATCTTAGATCTATCGGGCAAAGTATTGGCTAATGGTAGCCCGTATAAATATCAAGTCGGGGGAGCATCCGGAGGGTCTGTTTGGTTAGATGTCAATACTTTGAATGTCACTTCTGAGTTGGCTCGCGTAGAAGCAAATGGGGGAGAGGCAGATTCTAGAAATCATGATGGAGCAGGTGGCGGTGGTCGTATTGCCTTGTACTATGAATTGCTAAGTGGTTTTAATGTAGAAGTTAATGCATCTGCCTATGGCGGTGCCCCTCGGTATGCTAATTATTCAGCGGGCAGTGCTGGCACTATCTATCTGGAAGAAAAATCTCAGTCAAATGTAGGTGAGTTATTTATTCGGAATAGCAGTGATTTTAGCTTTTCAAAACAAGGCTCTACTCCTGTATCTGGCATGATTCACAGTGGACCAATCACAATAAACTCTGCTGTTGTAGCCTTTAGTGAAGATCAAACCAATGGCCAAGTTATTAATATTAGTAACAGCGTGGCCGGATTCGCTTCAGGTATAGAAAGCAATGCCAATATTAATATTAATAATAGTTCAATTGATTTTGGGCAAGGGTTTACTGCAAATGGTGCTGTTAATGTAAGTGACAGCACGGTTACCTTTGGTGAAGACTCTCATTACTTGGGTGTTGTATCGATTTCTGGTGTGAATGACATTACCTATGAAGATGATGTTGTCTTTGACCTTCCTATTGATCGAAGTGCAGAGATTGGTGAAGGTTCAACGGTTGTTCTAGGTCAAAATGTTAGCGCTTATAATACGCCTGATTTAGTGGTTGACGGTTTAAGTTTGTCTACAGCGAACCCCC
>OLII01000059.1_pt1 | contig 37649 bp, 24 predicted proteins | sample 1609481 | NCBI WGS metagenome assembly OLII01 (sample SAMN05416859, study PRJEB24817) | seawater metagenome | isolation source: Sea water | place: Canada:Atlantic | collected 2013-11 | reverse complement strand
CGAGATCTAGTACGGTCTCGTGGGCTCGGAGATGTGTATAAGAGACAGATGCATTACATGCCTGGTCATTGTAAAATATTGGATCATTGCATTTTTATTGGTTCGAAAAAACCGTTATTCCATCTACTTTGTTCTTGGATATAGTGTCATTTTTTCATTAATCATTTTATACTATCTCTTTCCTGCATTTGGCTTTTACAATACAGGCGTAACGGTTACCACATTAAAATTAGGGAGCTTGGTAGAAATTATTCTGCTCAACTATGCCGTAGTGTATAGACTCAGTCTTTTAAAGGAGGTCAATGCCCAAATGAAAGAGAGTATTAGTAACTTCATGACAGAGATTGATGCACTTAAAAAATCTAAAATGGAAGAAAAAAAGCACAACGAGCATATTAAAAACAGCCTTAACGAGCGAGAAATTGGCATTCTAAATTTGATAAAAGCACAGAAAACAAATGAAGAGATGGCTCAAGAACTATTCATTTCGGTGAATACAGTAAAGTATCACATCAAAAATATATACCGGAAATTAGACATTAAGACAAGAGAAGAAGCCAGAATTAAGACCTTAGAATTAATCGTTTAACTACGTTACGCGCTACATGAAATTGCCTTAAGACCAAACCTAGTGGTATTAGACCCGACATCTGCAACCTTACAAAACATTTTTTATTGTTTTCACGCCATTTACAGTTCGCAGGATGCATAATGAGTTTCTATTTCTGAAGGCTACGAGTAATAGAATATTGGAACGGTTCTGAAAATTCACAAGTGTTATCGATCGATCAATGGAATGCACATCCACTGCAATAAACCCAGCATTTGTAGACGTTGGATTAGGCCCTCCCAGGCAAATAGAAAGACACAAATCTACACCAGTAACATTTAAATATCTTTCTCCCTGCATTATGCTGCACTGCATGTATGTGCTCTTTAGGCGCCATTATATATTCCTTTACTGCCATGAAGCTATTTATCAATTTCCTTTTTAGTTGCTGTAAAACCATCACTGGTTTCTCTTTGTTTTCGCATGCAACCCATAAAAAAATAGACTGGATACCTATAAATACAATGTTGTTTTTTTTAAAACACCCTTGCCGACACCGCCGCGAGTAGCTGACCTGCGTAGTTTTCTGCAAGCGCTCTGATACCCTTTTTCATAGAAAGACATTACAATAAAAACTGACTAAATCTACTGGCAACGTTGAACTTAGGTTTTAAATTTTTAACTTTGTTTAAGTAAACACATTTTTCGCAAAAGAGTTTCCATGAATTCAAACCAGCTATTAATCCAACAATCGCACAATACTTTTCGTTCAAAAATTGAAAATATTGATACACCTGAATTGCTAGAAATAATTAAAAACTACAAAAAACTATTAACTCAATTAGATGACTATAATGGTGCACTTCTGACTGACCTCATTCAGATAGCCGAAAAAACACTACAAAACAGATCTAATAAAGTTCTCTAATCTTTAAATAATTTTGAAAACACGCCAAACCCTTTTTTCATTAATATTCTTAAGTACTTTTAGTTTTTCTCAAGAAAGAGGAACGAATTATTTCCTACAATTATCTCCCGAGTTTAGGTTCAATACAAATAAGTTCGAATTCAGGTATAGACCTTATGAGAGTCTTTTTTTAACAAACACAGCTACCAAAGAGACCCTAAAATTTGGTCGAACAGATTTTATGGCGGGATATGTACATAAGAAGTTCAAGCTATTTGTCTATGCAAAATTTGACACCAATACAAATCATTTTATCGGTCCACGTCTAGATTTCGACACAACTGCATTCGACAATCGTCTTTTCATTCATGGGGAATATCGGTACTTTTGGGGATTAAACAAAACTTCGAAAGATCATCAATTTTTTATAACCATTTTGGAGTACGATACCAAGAAGTTTTTTAATCCCGGTATTTTCGGATTAAACAAACAGACTTTTAAAGGCTCAACATCACTGTTTTATGGTCCTTCAGTTAGTTTTACTGTATTCAAAGGATTAAGATTGTTAACCTCATTTATGAAAGACTTTAATACGCGAAGTGGATACTTTCTGTTTGTTCGTTTTGGCGTGAGGATCAGGAAAAAAGCTCGTTGATTAAGAAATGAGTATTTTTTTTATTAATTTCACCAAATAAGAAAATGAGAAATTCCTAGAATTATCAATACTGTACAAATATATGCCTCAAGAATTAAATCAAGTAACCATCGGAATATTAGGTGGTATTGGTCCTGAATCATCTGCAGACTTTTACCATAATTTAATCAAAGGAATCCAAGAAAAATTTAATATTCGGTCCACAAATGACTTTCCTCATGTTATCCTGAATAGTATTGCTATTGAAGACATGATTGACCCTAATATTGAGAGTAGTCAAATAAATCCGATACTAAAAGGTCTTGTTGAATTAGATCAATTCAAACCTGATTTCAACGCTATTATTTGCAACTCAGCAAACAGCTTTCATGATTATTTATCAAAAAATACAGCAACAGAAATTTTAAAGTTAAGAACAATTATTCATAAGCATATTGAAAATAAACAACTAAAGAAGATAGGTGTATTAGGTACTTTTACAACGCAAAGCAACCTTTACAACTACCCAAATATTGAGGTCATAACCTTGCCTCATGATCTCTGTAATTGGATCAACGATATCATTCTAAAAATAAACAGAGGAGAACATGTTTGCGCTTCTGCATTGGATGAGTCGGTCAATTATTTGGTTTCACATGGTGCTGAGCAAATTATATTAGGATGTACAGAAATTGAATTGATTGGAAAAAACATCCCAAATACCATCAACCCGATGGATTTATTATTAGAAGAAGTATTGGGCAGAATTTCATTCTTGGTTGAGAAAAAGGCAGTTTAGCATTCAATTGCCTTTCACAATGATGAAAATTCTCACTGTAACAAGAACAACATATCCTTAAGAAGTCACATGCTTCTCGAACATATCGAGAAATCCCATGTGTACATGTTCACCCTAATAAAACCGCTGCATCACTGCGTCTTCTCTTCAGCTTTCAATTTATAAAACATATGCAATACGGCGGCATATACACCTATGAAAGGTGTTGTAAATGTATGACGATTCAAAGGCCAAAATCTATTTTTATGAAATTTGCGAACAAAATAATTTGAAAAATCGCCGAGTATATGTATTGGGCTTCCCCAACAGTATGCAAGCGTAACACCAATCTCTCCATCTACAGGAGCAACACCATGTAGCCAATATGGCGGTATGTACAAGGCATCGCCCTCTTCAACATTGGCAATCATTGGATCTACTGTTATAGAAGGATCTAAGGTTTCTCCTTCTAGGTAACGCTCTTTGGTCAAGTATTTTGCTATTTTCTTTACTCCAGGTATTTTTGGAGAAAACAGGGCTACCTTCTTTGCTCCATTCACTTGGCACATCAATGTTTCGTCCATGTTGTGATAATGCCACGCAGTGGAGGCTCTTCGGTACATAAAAAATCTTCTATGCGGATAACCTCTTGGCTTTAATTCATTTGAAAGAAAGGTGAAATCTGGCATTTCCTTGATGAGTTTAGAAAACTGATTCGTTTCAGATATCTCATTACGTGATAGATTCAATATAAAATCTTGATTTTTAAATAGACGTTTCACAGCATCATAAAATGTTGTCTCAATAAGGTTTGCATTATGACGCTCTTTGACCATATGGTTCATATGAGGATATAAGGAAATGTCAAAATCATCACATGTAGAAAGCCAATAATCCAAATTTTTAAATTTATGCACAGCAGGCCAATGTTTGACAGCATTTTTTATGAGGCAGGGTTTATTTTTGGAGACCCAATTCTTATAAAATTCACTTTTGCTTAAGTCATGAGCATCGACAACTGGCACACCCTTTGCTTTTTCTATGTCAGGAATAATTGTAAACAAATCATCTCCGAAGCCATTAAAGTTTGAAGTAGCATTTGATTCAACTGTCTTTCTTTCCATATCTTGTACTTGTATTTTATTCATAAAAAACTGCGCTTATGGTGCGCTATTTAAGATGTTAGGAGTTTAAGTACCCACACCACTGACCATGAACTACTTCACAGAAACAGGGCCAAATAACCAGCATGTACCTACCTTGATAATAGACTACACACCAAAGGATTCGGTAAGCTAAAGATAACGATAATCTAGTTCATTTACTTGACATTGGTGATTTTTTTAGTATTCTTCGAATCCTGTTCAAGTTCATTCAATGATCATCGCATGCAAACGCGGCATGAGCGCTCCTTTCAAAAGCCTCTTTATGACTTCTCTTCTATTGCTTTTATGTAAAAAAAGCGCTGCGACAGGGTTTCTCATGAAGCTTGGCTAGCAAAGTTTCAAAGCGATGGGAATTGAATAGCCTAGTTGAAACAAATGATGATGAAACATTGAGCTCATTTCTTGCACTTCTCCTAAAACAGCTCGCAAAAACCTGTAATTCTATATGCTCTTCATCGATATGTCGTTTGGCACTCAGGAAAAAAGATTTTTTTCAACTCAGTTCTTTGTTATCTTTGTCTTTCTTCGGATTCTTTAACCATAATAAGAACGTAAGGAATTAGCGCATAAGATGAAGGCACTCGATTTTCCCTTCTCAAGACTGATGTAAGCATAAAATAATTTTAAATCATGAAAATTCAACTTTTAAACCAAAAAGAAGATCTTGCTGCAATTCATTTATTACAAAAAGAAATTTATCATCTAGACGCTGAAGATTCCCTTCCTTACCACACTTTGGTTACCTTATTCGCATCTGGTTGCTTGATCTATAAAGTAAATGACGGTCCAAAGATTGTTGGGTTCTCTATTTTAATTTTTGGTAAAGACAATAAGCACGATCAATTTCTTCATTTATATATGATTGGAGTCCTACAGAGTTACCAAAAGAAAAACATTGCTTTCAAATTAATGGAAAAACAAAAGGCAGATGCAAAAGCGCGAGGGATCTGTCTTATCAAATGGAGTTTTAACCCATACTCTTGCCAATTGGCCAACTTTTATATAAATAAATGCAAGTCGGAAATAGGAAATAGTTACCAAACAAACATGTATGTAAAAGAACCTGCAAATTCATTAAATGCAGATAGAATCATTAGTTTTATTGATTTTAATCACAAGGACCTAGGCATAAAAAACAAGGCCATTATCAATTCGGAATTACTCAAACTAAAGTCATATACCCCCATTGACACGGCTACTATGCCCTTTGAAGATGTTTGGTTACATTCTCGATTAAAACTGTATATTCCTTCAGAAAAAATGAAATTGAATAAAGATCATATCAAAATTTATAGGGATATTTTTTCTCGATTGCTAAAGAACTACTTTTTGGTTAAATTTGAACCTAAAGATTGCTCAGGTGCTTACTACTTCTATAAACTTTCCTAAGAATAAAATTCTCAAAAGAGCTATTTTTCAACACTTCAACAATCAATAAAGTACTTAAAATCACTGTATTTCAAAATAAATATGTTAGCTTTACGGAGAACTAGGTTCATAATTTGATCCATTTCAAGGATTCTATTCAAATATCTTGTAGAAAATTAAAAAATAAAAGTTGGAACGTATTACAAACCCTTTTGTAGGACTAAGATCTTTTGAAGACAGTGAAAGTCACCTGTTTTTCGGGAGAGATCAACAAATTCAGAATGTAATTACCAATTTAGAAAATACCGGATTTACAGCAATTATTGGTTCTTCTGGAAGTGGAAAATCTTCATTAATTCGATCTGGATTAATTCATGCCATCAAAAAAAAATCGGGAAAAGACGAAGAGAAAAATTGGAGAATAGGAATATTTAAACCAGGATATGACCCTATTAGTAATTTATCAGAATGCTTGTGTAGTGAGGAAATAATTGGAGACACAAAGACCACTCATCTCGACGACATTCAAGAGCATACTTTAAATATACTTCGAAGAGATGATAGTGGAATAAGCAATTTCTTGAATGAATTTAGAGAAGCTAGTTCAGAGAATATTTTACTAATTATAGATCAATTTGAGGAGATTTTCAGGATTGTCGATAATGAAAAACGCTACCCCAACGGCAATAGAGAGTCCGCTGCCTTTGTGAACTTACTTTTAGATACATTGCACGACAGTAGGATTCATATTGCGCTATCTATGAGATCGGATTTTCTTGGTGATTGTACACAATTTTTCGGACTACCCGAAGCTTTAAACAAAGGACAATACTTGATTCCAAGAATGACTAGAAATGAAGTCAAGGAGGTCATAATTCGTCCTATTGCATTGATTAATGCAAGCATTTCAGAAAAGCTCGTAACACTATTATTAGATCAAATTGGCAACAAGCAAGGTCAGCTACCTATTTTACAGCATACATTGATGCGGGTGGTTGATTTTTGGAATATTGAATCAAATCGCGACGGCCCCATTGATATTGAACATTATAATGCTGTTGGAGGTTTGGAAAAAGCACTATCTCATCATGCTGATGAAGCTTACAGTGAACTCGTTGATCCAGAAGATAAATTAATTGGTGAACTCATCTTTAAATCATTAACAGATGTGAGCACAAATTCAAAAGGGATCAGACGGCCTTGTAAGCTCAGTACTTTGGCTGAACAATTAAACATATCAGAAAAAAAGATCATTGAAATAATTGATATTTTTAGATCTTCTGAAAAATCTTTTTTAACCCCTAAGATCACAAAGAATCTTACTGGAGAAGATTTAATAGATATTTCTCATGAGAGTTTGATGCGCGAGTGGGATCGCTTAAAATTTTGGTCCAATGAAGAGGCTGAATCAAGTAAAACCTTTTTAAATCTATGCAGTTTAGCAGCATTGTATCAAGAAGGTAAAGGCTCTTTATTAACCAATCCTGAGCTAGAAGTTACATTGCTTTGGAAAGAAAGGGTACAACCAACGGAAAAATGGGCAATGCGTTATGACACATCATTTGTGAGAGCAATGACTTTTTTGACTCAAAGCAAAGAAAATCACGAATTTCTGATGCTACAAAAGGAAATAGCTCAAAAGAATAAAATTCGTAGGACAAAGATATTCTCTATTGTTATTAGCTTCGCTTTTATACTTGCATTGGGACTAGCCCTAGCATCTTATGTTTGGTACACTGATGCCGTTTCCAACAAAAAGTTAGCTGAAACCTCAGCAAAGAAGGCTATTGAGTCAGAAAAAAGAGCAACTACCGAGCGGGATAAAGCATTAATTCAAGAGCAAAAAGCGAATGCCTCTGCCGAGGTTGCTAGAAAAGCCAAATTGGTTGCACAGCAATCAGACTCAACCGCAAGATTGGCGCGAGACATAGCCGTACGAGAAAAAATTAAAGCCAAAGAAGCTGCTATCGCAGAAAAAAGAGCCGCAGATGAAGCAAAAGAAGCGCAACAAAAAGCAGTAAGAGCCGAAGGAGTAGCAAACATTCAGCGTGAAAATGCAATTAAGTCCGAAAAAGAATCTGAACGATTAAAAAACATTGCAGAATCCATCAAGGGAGCTTTTCTGTCACTGAAAAATTTGGATGCAAAAAACTATAAAAAAGGAACTGAACAGGCATTAAAATCATATGAACAATTTAGCTTAAATAGCCGAGAAAAAAGGAATTCTGATATTTATTCAGCTTTGAATAGAGCGCTCATTGAAGGAAAAAATGCAAGCTATTACGAACACATGTACGGCGTTAAAAAAGTAGCTTTGAGTCCAATATTGAATCGCATTGCAATTATCGATTCAAGAGGAGACTTGTCTGTAAAAACAGATGGAATTTGGAGTTCATTTCAACCAAGCAAAGAGCTGCAACTTCAAGGTAAGTTTGCAAGCCTGAGCTTTTCTAAAGATGAAGAACATCTTTTGTTAGGAACCAAAACAGGAGCACTTCATGTTTTGAAAACGAAACCTAGCATGACCCTTAGTGAAACTCTAAATTTTGAAAATGAAATAATCTCTCTGTATGCTTCCATCATAAACGGAATCAATTATGCAATGGTTCTAGAAGGTAATAACATGCATCTGATCAAAATAACGAAAGAAGAAGTTCGCGTCGAAAACTCTGTGAAAATTCCAAATCAGAAATTCAATATCAATTATATCGCAGCTGACTTCTCAAAAATTATGGTTTCGAATGGAGCAAATACAAAGATTTATTCAGTTTCGCTTGCTGATGAAAAAATGACTATTTCAGAAATGAATACAATCAAAAGTCCTTCGAAAGTTTCAACAATTGAGATGTCTTCAAATGGGGAATTTCTCGCATTAGGCCTACATAATGGTCTGGTAAATTTGGTTTCGCTAGATGAACAGATGAATGCGAACTACTCCAAAACAGTAAACGCACATAGATCTAAAGTTTCTGCTATTAAGTTCATTGTTAACAAGGAAGAATCACTGCTCATTACCTCAAGCTATGACAATACAATGAAAATCATAAACATAGGAAACACCGCAGATATTGTTTCTTTAAAAGGCCATAAAGGATGGATTCACCAAATAGAATTGAGTGCAGATAAGAGACGTATCACCTCTGTTTCTGAAGATAAAACGGTTCGTAATTGGTTCATTTACAAGAAAGATATAGTAAAACTTTTAAACAAAAAATAGTACTCTATGAATTTTAATTCCAAAAATAAGTTCGCATTTTTAATTTTTAATGTTTTTTTATGCATGTCTATTTTTTGTCAACAAAAAGAACAATGTAAGATCAACATAAAAGAAGCTGAGGATAATTATCAAATTGGAAAGTTTGAGATTGTTGAAAAATCACTGAGATCTAAATTAGAAAATTGTGACTTTTTAGATTTTAAAATAAAAAAAGATGCATACCGCCTGTTGGCAATGAACTCAATAGCCATGGATTCGATGGTTCAAGCAGAGGAGGACATAAAAGAACTTTTAAAAATTGACAGTAATTATAGTGTAAGATCAGATGATCCCATCGTGTTTGTTCAATTGATAGAGATGTTAAAAATTGGTCGAGGAGGAAGAATTGTAACTTCCGTTTCTAAAATTGCAGAGAATTTGAATGAAGCACCTGCTGTTATAAAAATAATGACCAAGGAAGAAATTAAGGAGAGAGGTTATATGGATATGGAACAAGTATTTCATGATTTACCTGGATTTGATATTTCAAAAACGAGTGGTGTAACCTACTCTAGCATCTATCAAAGAGGTTATAGAACTAGCAATAATAATGACAGGTCTCTCTTTTTAATTGATGGAATTGAGGACAATGATTTATGGACGAATGCCATTTATATCTCCAGACAATATCCAATATCTAACATCAAGCAATTTGATGTTATTCATGGTCCTTCCTCAACAATGTATGGGGCAAATGCCTTTGTAGGGGTAACCAATGTAACAACACTATTGCCTGAAGACATCATTCCATCTACATCAGAAAATGTAGGGATTACAGGATTTTATCAAAGTGGTTCTTACAATACACAAACAGCAGATTTCACAATAGGGTTCAGAAAGAATAAAATATCCGGTACCGTAACTGGGCGTTTTTTCTCTTCTGATGAATTTGACCGAAGTGGATTTGATGATTTTGATTACGCCTACACAGCAGCAGATATTTCTGACTATTTAAATTTAAGAATGGCCATTGATGACAGTGTTGCTGATAATGCCGAAACCCAAAGATATGTAACCATAGGTCCAGATTATGCTCAATATACAACGGAAGGTGCAGAACGCGCTCGAGATTTAGATGTAAGAGGTTTTACCACCGATGGACTTAATAAGAATATTAGATACTCCAATGAAAGTTTAAATAAGTATCTTTTGGCAAAACTCATGTATGGAAATTTCACTGCGGGCTATCAATACTGGAATAATGATGAAGGTATGGGGTGGTTCAATGATCAGGTATATGCCGGAACCAATAATGGCACCAAGTGGAATCCAACACAAAGTCTATTTTATTTAAAATACGATAAAAACATCTCGAGTAAGTGGAATATCACAAATTTAGCCTTGTATAAAAAACATGAGTTAGGTGACAACACGAGAATTACCTATGCCCCTGTTTCCTATCTATCAAGAGGAAACTGGTCTGCTAGTGACAATGGCACACTAACCTTGGGTAACGGTTACAAAGATGTACTGAGCCAAGCAGTTCCACAATGGCGCAGACTGAAATTTAATTTAAGTTCATGGCAAGTAAGAGATGAATTAAAAGCAACCTATGTGAATACTAATTTTAACTTGGTTTCTGGATTGGAAGTTCGTTACAGTGAAATTCAAGAAAATTATGTGTTCAATCAAAATGAATTAGACTCAAGGATCATTCACAATACCACAGACATCGGGCTTTATTCTCAGGGAAACTTTTCTAAGAACGATCTAAAATTCGTTTTGGGAGCAAGGGTAGATTATAATAAAATTGATGACGACGGAGGATATGGAACTGTTTTCAACCCTAGAGTTGCATTAATTTACTCTCCTAAAAAATGGGTTTTCAAAGGAATTTATTCTGAGGCATTTAAAGACGCAACTAATTTTGATAAATTTTCTGTTGTCGCAGGAACTAGAGATGTTCCCAATCCGAATTTACCGCCTGAAAAAGTGAAAAACATGGAGGTATCAGTCTCTTGGGACAATACCCTATCAAAAAAGAAAGGACTTAAATTTTTCATGGAAGCTTCTGCCTACTACACGAGTTATTCAGGTGTAGTTGAAACACTTCCGAATGCCCAAAACCTCCTTCAAAACCAAAATGTAGGTGCCCTTGAAATCATTGGAGGACAACTTCATTCAGTCATCGAATTTAACAAAAATGTGAAATTAGATTTTAATTACACCTATACCTCACCATTTTATATTCCAACGAATAGCGAAGAAAGCAACCCGGCAAATATAAGAATTGGAGATATTGCGACTCACAAGGGGAACGCTATTCTTAATTGGAGATTTCATAAGAGAAAAGATTCAGAAGAATATCGCTTTAATTGGAATAGCCGTTTAAATATATCAGGTGAAAGACTAACGGGTAGCCAAACAACTGTATCCTCGAACCCAGTTGCTCAAGTAGACTCCTTTTCTATTTTAAATTCCTATTTTTCATATTCAAATAAATTTGGATTAACTTTTGGAATTGGTGTAAATAACATCCTCGATTCTTTATGGTATGTTCCTGGAGCGAGGTCAGCAACAGCGCAGTACGCTTCAATTGTACCTCAAGAAGGCAGAAATTACTTTTTTAATTTGCGATATGACCTTCAGTAAAGGTTCTTATCTCAAGTTTTATAAAATGAATTGGCTCAATTGTTAACTTGAAATATGTTAGCAAAGGCATAAAAGAAATACACTCATTCGAAAAAGGTTTTTGATGAGGTATTGTGAAACAATAGATAGCGCCGTTATCATAACAAAAAGATTAGTATGACGTTTAAAAACATACTCAACAAGCTAAACATAAAGGAAGATGAATCTAGAAAAACAGGTTTATTACTCACGCAATCTATTTTTATTGGTATATTTTTAGCCTTTTACTTCTCCTTTGCAAATGCATTATTTTTAAATACTTTTCCTATTTCAAAATTACCATTGGCGTATATTGTCTCTGGTATCTTAGGTTTTTTTTCCTCCTTTTTGTTCTCTATAATTCAAAAAAGAATCAATGCCTCTAAAGTTTTACAATACCTATTTTTAATCATCGCACTCCTGCTATCTATTTTTAAATTGAGTTTAGAAGTCTACGGGGATCACAAGTATATTGTTTTTTTCATATTTATTTGTTTTGCTCCGATAGCAACCCTAACCTCATTAGGATTTGGAGCCATTTCAATCAAATTTTTTGATTTAAGACAGGGAAAACGACTGTTTTCAGTCATTTCATCCGGTGAGGTAATTTCGAGTTTTATAGCATTTCTATCGATTCCTTTGCTATTAAGTTTTTTTGCAAATGACAGTGACGACATTAGCTTTCTTTTATATTTTGGAATTTTTGGTTTGATTTTAGCTTTTACCTTTCAACTATTCATTGGAAAGCAGTATGATTTTTTATTTCGCGTAAAAACAAGCACCACCAATCCTGTAAAATCTAAAATTGGTTTTCAAAAAATTATTGGCAACAAGTACTACTTATCTATCATTGTTTTGTCGGTAGTTTCTGTACTCTGTTATATGTTTATAGATTATTCATTCGCTGATTTTTCCAGAGAAAAGTATACAGATAAAAGAAGTTTAAGTGCATTTTTAGGCTTATTCTTTGGTGCTGAAAAACTTACAGAATTTATTTTCAAAACTTTCATCTCCGGGAGATATATTGAAAAATATGGATTAAAGTTTGGCTTAGGAGTACTCCCGGTCGTGCTTGTTTCAATAACAATTCTAATTGTAGCCTCTTTTATTTTTAACTTTTCAGAAAGTACCATATTTATTTTGATATCACTGAACATGGGATTGCTGGTTGTTCTCAGAAAATCATTTGAAGAACCCTCTTTTAACTTGCTTTTTCAGCCACTTAATTCAGCTACAAAACAATCTGTACAGACATTGGTTAGTGGTAAAGCCAAATTATTTGGTATGATACTAGCCGGAGGAATTCTCTTAGCCATTAGTCTCTTTCAAGCCACTACTTTGATCATATCAGTGACCTTGCTTATATTTTTAATGTTTTGGATATTCACCATCACTAAGGTTGGTAAAAACTTCAAATCCCTCATCGCTGATTTACTAAAAGAAAGAAAAGGTAAAACACATAAAAAACACTCTGAAGGATACTATTTACATTCCTTCGAAATGCTTCGAAAAAAAGAAAACCCTCTCATTCACAAACATTTTACGCATAGATTCATACCTGGATTTCAGCAAGTAACTTTGTTAAAAACCCATGGAGATCATATAAAAAGTCTAGAGGAGTTAATTAACTCCAATCATGCCAATGATCATCTAGCGGCATTAGGAAAATTGAATCTCAATTGGGATGCGAAATACGTGAATTTCGTTTGTACATCAGCATTAAGTGAATCAATGCCTTTGCGCAAAAGTGCCATAGCATTACTCAGTTCAAAAAAAATAGATAAACTTCATATTGATGCCTATTTGAATTCGATGACGAATCCTACTTGGAGTACTTCGTTGTTCTTTCTTTTAAATATTGGATATCATTATTGGGAAGCCGTAAAAAAAATTGATTCATACTTTCAACACGATACAGCCAATCGCATTTCAAAAAGATTAAAAGAAATTTCATTCATTCAAATTTTAGGTGAAAATCACCATAAAGTGTTTGACGATTTTTTTCTCACAAAAATTAGAGACACAGATTCTGAAATAGAAACACATCTTTTAAAAAGCTTGTCTCGAAGAAAAATTGTGTACAAGGCATCTCAAAAGACCATGTTTCGATCTAAACTTGAGCTTGAGGTCAATTACTACTGTTGGTTGCTAGCAAGTATTTTAGACCTTCATGATCAAACTCAATTTAAAGAAATACAGGTGTTACTTTTGAATGAGTTGGAAGTATGTAAAAATAGAATTTATCTCATGTTAGGAGTCTTGTATAAGACGGATCAAATCAATGAAATTCAAAGCGCTTTAGAAGGAGATGAAAGTCATGAGATTGTATTAGCCATGGAGATGCTTGAAGAAATCTTAGATGCCGATGTAAAAGAGTTTATAGTTCCTGTCTATGACCGCCTAGATCCCAGAACCAAGTACAATAAATTGAGCTCTTTCTTTCCTCAGATAAAGATGTCTCCAATCAAAAGGCTTGAAAATATAATCAACTATAATTTTCAAAGATCTATTACTTTCCTAAGAATTACGGCAATCAAGAAATTAGGTCAGCTCAACGATGTACCTAACGACACCATATTAGCGAATCTATTTCATCCGAATGAAATTATAAAAAACGTGGCATATACCTCATTATTTGAGAACCATAAAGCAGCATATTTCAAATATTTTGAAATAGAGAATGATCCAGATTTTAAGGAAAGACTCACACATTTCAATTCAAATCAAAATATCTTGTCCATTGACAAAAAAGTTGGATTATTGTTTCAAAATGAGTTCTTCCCGCATACCTCAAAAGTACTTTTGTTTAAAATCGCTCATTTATCCGAGATGAACCTATCAAATACATTAGAAGAAACACAGTTAAAAGAGAATGACTTTGTTTTATTTATAGTTTCTGGACAAATCAAACAAACAAGTAATTCCAAAAAACCAACAATTACCAAAAAAGGTGGAATATTAGGGCTTAAAAATTCAATTTATAGCGACAAAACAACTCGTTTAGATGCTAGTGAAGATGTTCAATATCTGCGAATTCTAGCAACTAACCTCTTTCAAATACTCTTAACCGAACCTTTATTAGTAGCATCCTTATTAAATCACTTCCCAACATTAAGGATATTAAAAAGAAAAAAAACATTAGAGACTATTGACAGACGTTAGGTTGTTCTTCCATCTGAACTAATTGAGCCTTGAATATTTTTATGGGTCTCATTGCATCCCACTCTGTGGCTGCTATGCCTGATACATAGGTGCATAATTATTGTGTACTCATGAGCACAATTTGACACGGCTGTTCTAAGTTGTTAATTCACTTCAAAAGATTTCCCATCTTTTACAAGTTCTCTTCTTATCCCTGCTAAAATTTGCTTTTTTGAAATGGGGTTGTTGTGTTTTTTTGCAATCAACCAAGCATATTGAATTACATTTTTAATCACACCTCCGCTAATTTCATAAGATTTTGCAACCTCTTTGCTGAAAGATCTAGGAAGTTCAGAAATATTTTTCAGGGCGTTGAGCCAAAGAATTTCTCTTTCATTACTGTTCGGCACCGGAAAATTCACAACAGATTGAATTCTTCTTGAAAAAGCCAAATCAATATTTGGCTTCAAATTCGTTGCTAAAATAATGAGGCCCTTGTAGTTTTCGATTCGCTGAAGCAAATAGGCTGTTTGTTGATTGGCATATTTATCTTTTGAATCTTGAACCCCTGTTCTTTTGGAAAACAGTGATTCTGCCTCATCAAAAAATAGGATCCAATTCTTATTTTCTGCAACATCAAATATTTTTGCTAGATTCTTTTCCGTTTCGCCAATATACTTAGAGACTACTTGCGAGAGGTCTACCTTATAAACCGATTTATTATTTTTTTTACCGATTAGAGAAGCCGTTAGTGTTTTTCCTGTTCCGGGAGGTCCATAAAAAAGACATTTATACCCTTTATTAATTTTTTTACTCAGCAATTCGCTTTGCTCAATTTCAGATTTATTTTCTATCCATGTATTAATAATAGCAACTTCGTCTAAGGTATTTTTATTTAAGATTAGTTCGTCCCAAGTGAGTGGAGTTGAAATTAAAGTTGCAGGAAAATTACTACTATACCTTGGTTTATATCGAGTTCCAACTGTAAACAACTGAAAATACTCATCATTTAAATGAACCGTATTCGAAAGAAATGAATTGGTTGATTTTTCAGTGGACAGTTCTAAAACTCCCTCTCTCATAAAAATATGGTCATTATCAAAATAACGTTGAAGCAAGAATCGTGACTCAAAACTATCGCCATAAAAAATAAAAGCAATTGTTTCTAAGGTAGGTATAAATATTGAATTTGATTGATCTACTTTTCCTCCAAACTCCGTAAAACGTTTATCAAAAGCTTTATTTTTTATGAGGAATTTATCAAAAATTTGTGGTTTGAAATGTAAAACAAGGCAGGCAGCTATAAAAAATCTTTCGATTTCAATTAGCTTATTATTTTTTATAAAAAACGCATACTTGCTATCATCATCAATTAAATCTGGCGCATTTGGAGTTTCAAAATTTTTACTTGGATCGAAATAACTTTGTAGTCTATTTTCTACGAACTGATTTAACCAATCTATTTCTTTCGAAACTGTGTTTGCATTTTTACTCGTCTCATTCATTGTCTCCAAATATTTAATTTTCCCATTCCACAAATAACCTAAAACTCATAAAACTATTCTGTATCATTGATATATTCCAAGGAATGGTCCTCAAAAGCATATCAAATGGTTTTTTCTCCACAATCAGTTTGTAATTATCATCCACTTTCTGAATGATCCCCTCTCGTTTCAAAAAGGTTTCTTTGAATGTAGGAATACTTGTTTTACTCAACTGCTCCCAATTTCCCGTTACCGCATTTAACAGTGTTGTAGTAATACTTTTTTCTGTATCACTCAATTCGATTTCTACATCCACAAAAAAATCTGGTGAGACACCACATAACAGTTTATTTAAAACCAAATTCGTTTCTTCATTTTCGTCTCCTTCAAAAATCACATATTGCGTTAGCAATATAGCTTTTTGCAAACTATAGTCATCAATAAAAGCATTTCCATCTAAAAGCTCTAATTTATTAAAAAGTGTAGATAAAAACGGCCAAACTAAAATTAAACCGGCATTATTTATATAGATGGATTCTTCTGATTCATAAATTACCTTATTCTTTTCAGGAACAATAGACTGTTCGCTTTTTGCTGTAACTCTGGAAATAGCAGATTGCATTAAAATAGATTTCACCAAAAGAACTTGTGCTGAGTTGAGGCGCTCCAATCCTTTTTGTAGCTGTTCAGTCAACACACCTGCCTCGATATCTTTGTGAAGCAGTAACTCTTCAAAAAGGGAGTATACTATTCGATGAGGACTATTGATAATGATACGCTGTTTCGACCATAGGTTAAGAACCTTGCCAGTAAGTTTTTCAGGAGAGTTTATATTCAAGTAGGCTTCGATTTTATGATAGCCGAATACCTTTAAAACTTCATTAAATGTAGTTATGGATGCCATTTGTTTTGGATGGGCAAACGCAATTATTTTTGTGAGTTCCTTCTCTGGAAAAAGCTTAAATAAAACTGCAAGTTTACTAGGATGTTTAGACCAACTATAGAGCTGTTTTTTTAAAATCAGCTTTGACTTAAATTTCCAAAAATTCAAGTACAGGGCCGTCTCATCATAAATTTCAAAAGCTCTATTAAATGATTTGAACTCAATAAAGTAACGCAACTGATTTAGAAAGGCATGAAATACTTGTTCCTCATTTTTCTCAGACATGTCTTTTTCTGCATTGCTAACTGAAGCATATAAGGTTGCTTCTGAACGCACATAACTTAACAAAGGACTGTTCCTTTTTAGCATGAGTGAATTCAATACCGCATTCTTATCAAGTGGAAGATCAACGACAATTGCATTAGATGATTTCTTTGAAAAAGCCTCAAAATTCAAATAGGTAATGAGAGGAATGTCCGTTTTGAGATTGCTTGAATTTGCAATGAGCTTGTATGTAATTTTTAGAATCGTTTGATAGATTTTAGGAGTCGAGGATTTAAAATGACTCAACACTTGCTTTAAAGTGTTTTTTTGAACACTCCTTGGGGCAATAATAGTGTTCAATAACAAATCCAACAGTGCCTCTCTCTTTGCATTAAATTGAGCAATGTTCCATTGCAAAGCCATATTAAAAATAATTTTGAAATCTGCATCTATCTCTTCTAATTCCTCAAGAATCACCTCAAAAAAAAGATCCTTTGATGTAATCTCGATAAAATTTTTACTTCGCATCGAAGTTCCTGAAAACTCCATGATTAATAGTTTCAATTGCTCTTTATTTACAAAGGCCTTTAGTAACTGTATGTGAATCTCTCTTTTATGTTCTATAGCCCTCGGAAGTTTGCCACGTTGTATATAATATCGAACCAATTCAAGTTTGTCTGTATTCGAAACTAGCTTCGTTGGACCTACTACTACCTTAAGAGAGGGATAATATGTTTTTAAAGCTACAATAAATTTAAAGTGTTTTGGGGTTTTCTTCTTTAAAGATGTATAAATTTCGTCAAAAACATATAAAATACTCGGCTTGTCCCATAAATTATCTGCAATAATCTGTTCAAAGATCAGACGAATGTGTGCGTCTGATGCATCCTTGAGCTTCGTTATATTTCGATAAAAACTTGTTATTGAAAAGGTGCTATTGTTTGATATTTCTAATAATTTAAATACTTCAATCTGAACATCAAAAGCCACATTTTTAAATGTCGATGTGAAAAAAGAGGCTGTTTTCTTGTCTTGTAAAAGTTCTCTTATGTACGGGGCGTCCATTTTTTTAATTCTAGCTTCGATGAACTTCACCTTTTCTGCTGTAGAGAACGCCTCATCTTTGTCAGAGTTATATTTCTGATCATTGAGAATCGAGAAATAAATGGTGTTTTTTTGAAACTCAACCTCCTTGACATTGTTTTGAATGAATTCAAAATTATTTCGATCAAAAAAAGAAACGATTCCTTCTTTAATTTGCTTTCTAACCTTTGTATTCGCGGCAATATAAGTTGAGATACTAGAGGTCTGTTTAAAATTTATTTTTCTATTAACAGAAAGGTTTTCAATAAAATTAAAAGTAAATTCTGCATCATTAAATCGCGCGTTCAGCTTGAAGTGTGCAAAACCCTTCAACACGAATAATCGTAAAAATATTTTGAATTCAAGACGATTGAGTGTTGTAAAAAATGAGGTATCATGCAGTTTTATGAGCTCTTTCTCTAGTTTGCCTATTTGAGATAGTTCATTTTTAAACAAAGTCTCTAAACGAGATTTGATGGGATCAATAAAACTTGCTCGAGCAAATTCTAAAAGTAATTCAAAATCGTCTAAGTATAGAATTAGGAAATCTGTAAGACTTGCGTCAGAAACCAGAATATCATCAATGTTTTTAAAGGACTTGACATCAAATAATTGAGAAGGATTGTCTTTGGTCAATTCATTTTTCAAGCTTAAGAAGTAATCAAAATCTCTTTCATTCAAAGAATGAATAGGTTTATAATTTTGTAGTTCATAATCGTATCGCCTTTGAATGGCAGCATCTTCATCAACATCTTGTCGTCTATTTTTTGGATGTATTCCCTCGCTCTCATCATTCAATAAATCAGCGCTAGGCTCTAACAGCAATGAATCGACCTCAAAAGTCAATTTCGTTTTAATTTGATGATAAACAACAGTATCAATTCTATTTATTTCATTCAATAGTCTTTGATAAAACTGTTCATTCGACATGTTTTTTTCTTTAGCAAAGAAGAGCGCAGTTTGCTTTAATCGGATCTCAAATTCACTTCTTTTTTGGTAGGGTATTGCAGTCAGGATATTCGTTAAAATGATATGGTACTTCTGCGCTTTATTCAGTACTAAACTATACATCAATTCTTTGTAATTTTGCTCCTTGAGCTTGAGTACAGCCATTGGAGAACTCATGATATATTTTGTGAGTATTGTGCGCTTTATATCTCTATCAGATATTCCCTGAACCAAGTTTACGATCTCATTGACCCCCTCGCTGGAGGAGTTTTTTAAATTACTGTAACTAAATAAATCATCGTTTATTTGATGCAGTAGCTGAATATCTTTTGCATTATAAACCGTCTTACTTCCTATTCTTTTTAAGAGCAAGAAAGACAACTTTTTCACATCTGAATTTGCGAGATCAGCAATATTCTCTATGATGGTTTGATAATTGAATTGGTTTTTTTTAGAGGCATATTTTTTGAGCTCAATGATTAAAATTTGCAAGAGTAGCGTCTTGTTCAATTTTAAAACTGTAGTCGTATCGATGAGAGCATTCAGTTCTTCGAATAAATAGTATAAATTCTCCTTAAAGAAAGTGTCTTGACTTTTGAATTCTTGAAGATCGAAATAATCCAGCTCAGATTTGTAGTTCAACGACAAGACTTCAGGTGTGCTTTGCAACGCTTTATCCCCCGCTAATGATTGTATAAAACCCTGTTCGCTCTTATTGATAATTTGATACACCTCGGGTTTCAACATGTAAAGTACATATTCTAAAATCGCTGGATCTCCTTTTTCCAGTAATGGAGGAGTCGAATAAAACTTCATTAAAACACCTAGAACTAATCGATAGATTTCAAAACGATTCGTCTGTGCATAGATTTCTAAAACACCTAATAAACTTTTTTTATTGACACTCTTTAGACTTCCTAATGAATTGAAAACAAATATCTGTGTATCAGATTTTGTCCAAGAATTGAATACTACCGATTGATTTAAAAAATGAATCTGATCCATCAATAGCTCATAATAGTTCTTTTGTGTAGGAGATAATAATGAGACATCGAAAAAGATATTTTGTGCAAAACCTCCTTTGGTTTCACTATTCATTATCTTTTGAATGAATTGCTGTTCCCTTTTATCAAAACTAGCGTATAACTGAGGGTTCAAAATAAAACGGACATACTCTAAAATTTCATCACCTCCTTTTTCAAGCAAGAGCGGAGTCGGATAAAATTTCATTAAAACAGCAACCAACAATTGATGAATTTCTGAACGATTCGTATCTGCATAAACTTCTAAAACATGTAATAAGCCTTTTCTTTTTGAATCATTTTGTCTCATTAATAGCTCGTACACAAATGCATTGGTGCGCGATTTTGTCCATGAATTAAATACTACAAATTGATTGAGAAAATTAACTTGAGTAATCAGTAGCTCATAATATTTGGTTTGTGTAGCAGATAATAATGAGAAATCCAAAAAGGCATTTTGTGTACCCAACCCGAAACCTAGTTTGTTTTTGACGGTTTCATTGTTCTTTATAGTTTCAATGAACTGCTGCTCCACACTGTTAAAATTAAAATCTAATTGTGACTTCAGAATAAGACGTACATATTCAAAAATTTCATTGCCTCCTTGATCCAGCAAAGCAGCGGTCGAATAGAACTTCATTAAGACACGTACAACCAATCGATGCAAAGCAAAACGATTGGTCTCTGCATAGATTTTTATAACATCCAATAAGCTGTATTGACTCCTTGCTCTTTGTTCAATCATCAGATTAGAAATAAACGCTTCGGTAAATGATTGCGTCCACGAATTTAGAACGACGGACTCATTTAGAAAAGTAATTTGAGTAACTAGTAACTCATAATAATGCTTTTGAGTTCCCGGTGTTCGCGTTGCATCTAACTTGAAATTGTGTGTAACATTTAAGAGATCATATGTATTCTTAAGAATCTTATTTTTAATCATCTTTTGAATAAATACTTGTTCAGTTTTTGAAAATATTTCAAATGACTTCGCTTGAATGACAAGAAGAACATACTCTAAAACAATCATGTTTTGATTTTCAATGAATACCTCCGTTGCATAAAACTCCATTAACAATGCAATTATCAATTTATGAACATCCAAATTAGTGGCCTTTGCATATGCCTTGATCACATATACGAACGGATTTTGATTTCGGAGTTCACGCCTAATCAAGGTCTCAAAAACAAATTTCTTCGTATAGGACTTCGTCCAAGAGCCTGCTCCGATGTATTGATTGAGAAAACCAATTTGATCAATTAACACATTATAATGATCTCTCTGTGAACTTGATAATAACGTGGCATAGGAAAAGTTCGCTTCCTTTTCAAATTGCTGGATGAATAAAGTTTCCGAAGTCTTTGCACCCTGTTTTATTTTACTCGCATAAAGCAGCTCAATTACCTCTTGAAAATCAGTTTGATATTCTTGACTCGCAGAGAAAAAATAAAACTCAACAAACAAAAAAGCATCAGACAAGTTATAACTCTTTGATATAAAGTGAATTAATTTTTTATAGAAATCTTTTTTGGTGCTTGACGATAACGTTTTTAGTTTCATGATTACATGGAGAAAAGAAAAAACGGAAGGACTATTTATCTCACCTTTCAATTCCATAAACTTCACAAAACTATAGGTGTGTCGGAGGAAAACACTACGGGATGCTTCAAAATAAATTTTGAGATACTCATGCAGGTTCCCTAAATTCACAAGTTTAGAAACTCGATACAGCTTCATAGGTTCATCATCAATATTTAACTGTAAAAACAGCACATGTAAAGACTTTTTATCGACATTTAACAAATGTGTAAATTCAGAAATTAGGTAGGGCAATCCAAAATTTTTGAATTCATTGATGATCCCATGTTCAATAAACATTCTAATTTGAGCCAAACTAGACAAGCTACTTTTGAAAGATAACTGATTTGAAAGAAACCTGTTTTCATCAAATTCTAAATGCTCTGAAAACGATTTCAACCCTCTTGACTTTAAGGCTAAAACTTCCTGTACTGTATTCCATTCTATTGTAAAGTCTTCAATTACTTTTTTGAGCACCAAAGAAAATCCTACATCTAATTTATTGTGATAGCTTACCAAAGAAGTGAACAGTTCGTAATGGATTCGAGCGCTATCTTTTGATCTAATATTTCCTAAAATAGTTGCTAGAAGTTTTTCAAAAAACAAGATGCCATTTGAAAAAAAAAGGTAATTATTTTGAAGATACTCTTTAAAAAATCTCGCCTTATTTTTCGAATTTAACGCATTAAAAAAACGTTGGAAATAGAACTTATTTTTTGTTACTCCATCGTAAATAGATTTCTTGGAATCTTCTTCGTAATCATTCCTAGACAGAAATTGATTAAATTTTGTTTTATTATTTGCCCACCACGGCAACGAACCATGTCTTACAAAATGTAGAATTAATCCCTCAACTGTTCTAAATTTAACTGCATGTAATGCGCTATATCTCTCAATTTCTTTAATTAGCTTATCAATGATAGCCTCCGTAATTTCACGTTTACTCTGAAGTACTATTTCTCCGAGATCGACCACTATTTTATGAACAACGACATCTTCTTTTCCATCAACAAAAGAATGTGATAAATCGTCTAAACGGGGTACTAAGAAATCATTGGTTAGTTTCGTTAGGTCCAAGGCGACTTTATCAAAGTCATTATTTTCTTCAATATCTATATCAAACTTTAACTCCTTTATTGTAAAATCATTTTGAGACATAAGGATGATAGCTCGAAATTAGTTGAATTAGCTGAAGTGATTGTTTTTCAAGCTTTTCAAGATTTCCTTTTTGCTTGTAATTTAACCATTTAAAATAAACACTCTCAAAAACCTCAAGAGATTGAAAATTCAAATAATAGATCGTATAGCTAAGATGAGCAGGAATAAACTCATCAATACTCTCAAAAATTAAATTTTTAAAAGCATTATTTTGAAAACGAACGGGCCAATCAGGGAAAATAAAATTAATGTGATTTGAATAGTTAAAGTCATTCGGAAAGTTATTCGATTCGTTCTTGGTTGTAACTATATCTGAAAAAGAATTAACATCGTAATTCGACGCTCTTTTAGCAGAAAAATAGGCGATAATACGGGTTTTCTCTTCTTCTGCACTTTCAATAGATTCGAAATGTTGCTCTGACTTTAAGATAGGTTCATTAAAAAGATCATACACTACAATAAGATACTTTTTGGTCTTGCCTTTCTTTTCAATCGAATAGTTTTTTTCTTTGAGTACGCTCACCCATATATCGTCTCTTAAATCTCTGAGCAGCTTGTATTCAACGTTGTAGTAACTTTTTAATAACACCTGCTCGTTGTCATTGAAAACAATTAGTTGATAATTTGTTTCTATTTTGGGTCTCAATAAGATATTCTCTATTAAAAAAAAGGATTCACAATCTTTATTGAATTTTTTGAACTTATTCATGACCTTTTCCAATGCTTCCTCACATTTAAGCGCGGTAGTTGAAGTATAAATGTTTACCGGAGCAATTTGTTTAGGACTATTAAACAACAAACAGTATTTCGATGTAGACTTTACTATTTGATAGCTTTTACTTTTATGGGCATATAAAAAAAGAGATTTCAACGTCTCATAATCCTCGCAATAAAAACTAGCCTCGTCAAGTTCAGTTTGAGAGCTAGAAGGCGCGAAAACCGATATCGCAGGACCATTTTCAATTTGTAATAATTCAGACTTCCACTCTGCAGCTATTTTATTAATTTCAGAAGTTTCCAACAATGGGTCCAAACAAGATTTAATGGTATGGTTTTCAATATTTAAAATTAAATTCAAGCGCTGTTTCAATCCTGAAATATTGTCTTGTGATGTATGCCTTTCTTTGTAATTAAATCCTTTGACTCTATTTCTTCCTAATTGTACAATTGCTTTGGCATAGTTCAACTTTGATTTGAGTGACTGCAACTGTACTTCATTTTCAGATAAATCATCAAAAGTGTTGGTGTTTAGTTTTGAGAGTAATGAACTATCATAGATCTCACCAAATCGAGCTAACAAATGATCAACTATTTGATTCTTCCTCTTGACAAGTCTACTTTCAGATTCTGAAATAGTATTCATAAACTCTAAAAAAACATCGTTTTCATTGTCAATGAGGCTCTCTATTTGTCCGATCTCTTCAGGAATTTGATTGTACATGGTTCTCAGAGGACTTGTATCTAAATCAATTGAAAATAAATTTCTAATATTCACAAGCTGACTCAAGTAGTTCGCCATTATTTGTTCCATCAATAACAAGTATGCCTTTAACTGGTTTACTTGACTCTTTCGTTCTGGGGTAGCGGTACTTGGAAGCTCAAATTCTTTTAATCCGTAGATGGATGGAAGCTCATTTTGAATCGAATAATAATGTTCAATACTTTTTTGTTGAAAACGACCTGATTTGACAATTTTTTTTGATTTGTACCCTTTGAAATAAGATTTTTTATCATTCAGAGCTATGGAATCGTATAATTGAGTCAAAATGGTTGCATCTATTTCATAGAGCGTTTCATTTCTCTGGAATTTAAGTCTATCTGTGTTTGAATTGTAATAATCCTTTTCTAAAGAAGGATACGAATCATAATCAAATGGAATAATATCATTATACATCTTTATTCCATTCTTATAAATGATCAAATTATCAACTCTAAGCACTCCTTCAATACTTAAAATAATTTCCTTTATTTCGTACTGATAAATTTCATTGGTCTTCCGCTTTAATTCATCTTCTTTGATAAATTTATTTTTTTGACGAGGTCCAGAAAAGATATTTTCATAATTCCCTTCTTCGAGCAGTTCATCATATTCATAAAACTTTAATTCTTTGTTTAATTTTAAATCAATTTCATGATAAATTTCAGCTAGAATACTTTCTCCTAAAACAAATGAATTGATGGTAATGTCTCCAGAAATAGATATCATATCTTTTTTAAGTACGATGATCGAGTTAAAATCAGTACCTAAAGATCTATTCTGCATCAGGATATTCTCTATGTTAACAACGGTTGATTCTGTCTGTGCAGCATTTAAACCATCTTTGAGCTGAATCAAAACATCGAATGTTCCTAGAATACCTAGAACATTATCTTTAATAGGGTTTACCCAGGCATTTTTCACATGATCTTCTTCATCAATAATTACTTTTCTGTAATCCAAAGAAGTTAAGGGAGAAGAGGGAAATATTTTTTCTGGAGGAATTAATAAATTATGATTTTCCAAATCAAATTTATCGGTATATGCCAGCAAAATGTCTTCAATAGGGAAATTTGCTTTGTACCCTAAATCTGTTAAAGCATAGCAAATTTGTTCTAAAAAAGTAATTCCTGGATCATGGTAATTATAATCTGACCATTGATTCCCAGAGAATCGTTGAACAAAGGCTATGCCTTGTTTCAAGAGCTCATCATAATCTAAACTTAAAGAGCTATAATCTTCTTTATTTATAAATTTTGGTTTTATCATGCGAAAAGCTAATCCTCTAAAAGATTCATAATGTTGTACTTTATTGTATAGTTTTCTTTAGATGCTTCATCAATTCCGTAATTGGTTCTTGTTCTTACCTGCAATCCATAGCTATTGAGATCTCCTACCCACCTAAAAGAAAGTCGTCTAAAATAAGACTCGTAATAGGCATTTGTGGTTCTGATCTTGTTTTTAGACCCTCTCCCTCCAAAAGCTGATAGCGCTAATGCATGAGATACTGCATAAAATCCCTTCCCTATTTTACCTTCAGCTTTGGCGGTAACTTCAAACATGGAAATGCCATCTAGATTTGAGAGTATATAATGCCAATTGCCATCTGCAGGAACACGACCCTTTTTATACAAACCAACCTGAGTTTTAACTCCTATACTGCCATTTACCTCTAAATTATAATTAGGACTGTTGGTGTTAATACCCACCTGCCCTTTTCGATTGAATTTAATTATGGAAGAATCATCACTGTTATTTATGGAAAGTCCCTCTGCATTGTTACTGTTAAGATTTATAGAATAATCAGCAACTTTCTGAGTAATCCTATTGAAAAATGAAATGAGCTTTGATCTTTCTTTGAGTGGACTTAATTTTAAACCATGATCAGGTGTTTTGGAAATACCATCATCAACTGAATTTAAAGATGAATCAATCAGGTCGATAAAATGTTTTTCTTTGGCAAATCCGCCCTTTTTGAAATAATTTTTTAGTGTCTGCCTGTTTATTAGTGCCATCGTTTATAATTTAAGTTTAAAGTTAAATTTTGAATCCGCCGAATTACTATTCTTGTTAGGGGTAATAATGGTTTGACTGTGCTCGTTTACTTCCGAACTTATGAGAAAAGATTCTTCTATGCCTAATTCATTAAAATTAATTGGTTCTGGAGCAGCATACTCACTATTCTCTAAAATCTCAATTCTATGATTGTGTTTTGGCACCAAGATAGACCATTTAACCCCTGGCTCAATATAGTCATTATTCGTGTTCTGTTGAGCAGAATCATATGCAAACTGAGCTCCATTTTCTAATTTTTTAATATGAATGATAGAAATACCTGTGATAAAATACACATAAGGTCTGCTATTGAGAAAATTAATAATGTCTAGTTTCTTAATTTTAGCGCCTATCTTATTTCTTTCTGAGGGTGTGTACAACCATGAGCAAATAAAATTAAACAAATCAGCATGTAATTTGTGAATTCCTTTCCCATTTGAAATGTTTTTAAATAGCACTTTACACTTGATCCAGACGTCTTCAAAAACTGGATTGATAATTTCAATTTTTGAAAAAGGTGAGGTATAATTTTTTAAATACTTCTTTATTTCATTTTTTTCGGCTGAACTCAATTTAATATTATCTATGTTTTGATGCCCTTCAATTTTTTTAATACACAATAGTTGAATATTCAATTGATTATTATCTCCATTCACAGAATAGCACTTTACATGAGATAACCAATTAAATTTTGAGAGTATAAACTTTTCAAAATCCCATTTTGTTACCGGTCTATTTTTATGTCTGAGCAGTTCACTTGATCGCATGTAAAAATCCATATCCGATTCTCTATTCTTTCCCTGAATAGATCCCAAATGCTGCTCTACATTGATAATTCCGTCAACAGGATCTAGAAAACCTTCAATTGAATTGGGGGGTATAAATCTTCGATCACTTTGGTTTGAATCTGTTATAATTTCTGAAGCTGAGGCAGAATTGGTTCTAATGGAACGAATCAAACTAAACTGATTTGTTTTATTTTTAGAACACGCCTTTATAAAAATTTTACTTTCATTAAACTCATCTTTTACCGCCAAAATATCGGAAGGAGCTTTCAAGCTTAAAACTCCCGTTTTCATGAGGTTCATCGTTTGATCGTAGAGAAAATCACCTGCATTAAAAAGCGTCCATCCATCGGCACTTGAATAATACCAATCTAGCTTTCGACTGAACTCATAATTCTGATTTTCACTTTTTACGATTTCAAATAATAAATTTAACTGAAACGTAGTTTTCGAAGTATCAAAACCTAAAATCAATTCACCTTCATAACTAAAATTATCGACAATGGTATTTTTAGTAACCGAATTTTTTGAAAAGGTCTTTTCAATGCCAAATGGGGAAATCAAATAAAAAGAATTTTCCTGATCAAAATCGTTCTCTGAAAACAAGGACTGATTGAATATCAATGAGCTCTTTGCTTCATAATTCATGGTCAAACCTGATATCGATGGAGCATAGGGTTCATTTGGAAATTTTAGCAGATCAATGTTCTCCTTTTGGAGTTTCCCTTTGAGCGTTTCTTCTGTTACTTGATTAAAAACTTTATCATACAAATCAGCTCCAAAAGCAAAATTAGGAGCAACAAGCTCTATTTTTAAGTACCCTGCTTCTATATCATTTGAAAATTCTTCAAAATCTGATGATTTCAATTTGTAATTAGGTTTGATTGCTAATGCGTCAACATCGATCTGATTTAAATTTTTGTCATGCCTTAAAGCCCCCTCTTCTGTTTGATCAAATAAATCATAAACAAGTTCCGATTCCGATGATGTTGGATATTCAAAATTTGATAGCGCAGAAATCTTCACTTTAAATGTATCGTTTTGTATGCCTAAATTGTATTCTTTGTAATACGATTCGAGGGTTTGATTCAAACTATTCAAATTTTTATAATCCCACCCAATAGAGAGTTGATGGATTTTTTTATTGAACAATTCCTCCGTACCTAGCACTAAATTTGATCCTTTTTTAGGGGCAACTCCAAAGATTTCAAATTCCGATTGAACATCAACTTCTTCGCTATTTACATAGCAATTCATTTTTTTTAAGTTCTCAACTTTTACATTCAAATCTATCTGATGCACCTCCATACTATTCAAAAATGAGTAGGGATTGTAAAAGCTATCCTGATTTAATATAAACTTTAAGACTGGAAATTCTGATGTAATTTGTAGTTGATGACTTTGAGCATCATAAGATACGATATCAGGATACGTTTTGTCTAGGGTAAAAGAAATTCGAATTATGCCTGTAGACCAATCTGTTGGACTGATCACTTTATAATTTAAAATGCGCTTCCATGCTTCCTCAGCAGTATATTCTATTTGAAAAGCATTCGAAAAAATTTCATCAAAGACAACCTCCTCGCTCGTGTCTTTATTTTGAGCAATATCAATAATTAAATCAGATAAATATTTGATAGAATCAATAGTGAATTTAAAATCAATATCGATAGTTCGATCACTTTTTGATAACTTCAATACTGGAGATGACAACATAAAACCAATTGTTGCCTTGTCCATATTCATCTCCTCACTACTCAAGAAAATTTGTTCCTCTCCGAGTGACGAAAAAGCAGTCTTATCTGAATTAAAAAAGTTGACTTCATCTCTGTCAGAGGCATGAACTTTGGAGTACAATCCTGAAATTAAATTAAACCTTGATTGATGATCAAATAATTTATTTTCACTTAAGAAAAATGTACTAATATGAGTTAGCGGTATGTTATTTAGTTCAATATTTTCATCGACATGAAACAAAACATCAGCACCATTTTCCATTTGACCAACCTTTAAGACTGTATTGGGTTGTACATTGATAAAATCAATATTTTCATCAATTTCGAAGGATGCAAAGATTTTGGTTGGAGAAGCATCGAGATGTCTCAATTTTAAAACCTCCTTAAAATAAAGATCTAGATGTTTTTGAGTAAATGTATTTAAATCAGTTAGTGAATGTTTAAAAAGCTCTAAAAACGAAAATATCAATCCAATGTGCGCCTTATGATTATCATTTTGATAGAGTGATTTGGAAAATAAATTTTTGCTTTTTGAAACAAGATTATAGACAATTTCGTAGGCCGGATTGAATATGAGTGTTAGTTTTTTGAAAGCAAAATTTAAGTCATTCTCATCAAAAAGGGTTTCATCTGCGTCATCAGAAGTAGCAGAAAAATTTAACTTCCAGATAGAATTAAAAACTTCAAATTTAGCTAAAACCGCTTGGTCTACTATTTGTTTCTTTATGAAGTTCTCAGTAATATGAATAAAATCGTTAGCAAGTACAGATAGTTTTTCTTGAATTGCTGTTTCTAACTCAGTTTCTATTAAGGAACTTTGTTGTGTTAAGTTATTCTGTAATGCATCTAAATACCATTCATTGATTTGACTGAAGAGGTCCAACGTTGAATTAAAAAATTCATAAAAAACAAGCTTTTTCCCTTCAATAGAAAAAGCTTCGTCATATTTCTTAATAAGTTGTACTCTATGTACACTGAAATTTAAAATATTGAATTTAGAGATTTCAGCAATTAAAAAAGTTTCATCAGATTTTAATAAATCAAACCAAGTACCATCAATTTTATTCTTTTTATTGTAATAATGGACTTCCTTAGAATACTCTTTCACAAAAAGAATAAAATCCAACATCTCTCTATCATCGATTTGAAAGTTTTGGGGATTTAGTATGTGTTGATAATTTCTATTCACTTTCATTATTTTATTGAGGTCCCTTCATTCAAATAAAAAGGAAAAACTATATTATCTCTCACGTTGGTTGAGTGAATTTCATACAGTACATCTATATGAATCAATCCACTAATAGCATCAGACTTCGAAGCATTTACCCGATGCACAATAACTCTAGGTTCATAAATGCGAATACTTTGTTTTAATTCAAAAGCAAGTTCTTCAATAACATCTTGATCTGATTTCTCAAACATGTAATCATGAACAATGCATCCGTAATTCGAACGCATAATTCGTTCGCCAAGTTTGGTATTGAAGAAAATAATCAAACTTTGTCTGATATCTTCTTCCTTCGAAACCATTTCTACATCTGACTTTTCTTTGTTAAATGTAGGAGGAAAGCCCCAACCTCTTCCTAAAAATGATTTTTCTTGTTCCATACGTCTTTAATTAATTCCAACAGTAGCCCCTTTAATTGTTACTTTTCCTGAAGCAACCAAATCTGCTTTACTTCCTCCTTTTGCAACAAGGCTTGTTTTTCCGGCAATGTCAACTTTACTTCCAGCAATCTTAACTCCGGTTCCGGCCTTTCCATTAAGAGTGATCCCTTTCGAACCTGAAATCGTTACTGCAGCGGAAGATGTAATTTTGATGTTTTTCTTACTTGTAAGTTCAATACCTTTGTCAGACATTTTAACAACATTCTTATTTTGATCCGTTAGCGTAATCCCTTTTCCTTTTTCACTAATAACAATACTATTTTTCTTGGGAGTACTAATTGTTATTTTCTTTTCCTTATCGTCAAACTCCAGCGTTAACTTACTTTTCGATACAAAAGCCTTTAGCGCATTTTCTTTTTTTAATTTGGTATACGGTTTCTTTGTTTTGGTATATAACCCACCTAAAATAACAGGATGTCTTGGGTCACTCGCAATAAATGAGACGATTACTTGAGAACCGATTTCTGGTATAAAAAAAGAACCTGCTGCAGATCCTGTATAGAAATGAGATAGTTTTGCCCAAATACCATTTCCTGTACTTTTTAAAGCAGGAATCAAGACCTGAATTCGACCTTGGTTCAAAGGATCTGCATCGATTTTTTTTACCTCTCCAATATGCACACCATCAATTGGCTTTATGATATTAGATTTATCCAAATCATTGGATGAAAAATGAACCTTTTTCAAACCAAATTCAATTTTCGTTGTAAAAAAGCCACTTTCAACTTGATGCGAAACACCTGTAATGTAGATATTTCCATCAAAATGTTTTCCAAAACCATAAAGAGCAACCACGGATCCTATATCGAGATTCGTAACGCCTTTAAACTTCGCTCTTCCCACAATCCTACTCAGTCGAGCGTCTTGTAACAGCGCATTAGAAAGTGATTTAAGCTCTGATACTTCTGTGACTTGAGGTATGTTAATGTCTATTTTTGTAGGACTTGTGCTTTTACTCAAAACCTTCCCTGTCATTGATGTATTCGCTACAAGTCTGGGTTCAACAGCTTTACTTTTATTTTTTTTATTTGTAAAAGGATTCCAAGAATCAAGAGAAAGCGCACTGAGTTGTGTACTAGCATCTATTTGAGCGTCAAAGGTAATCGTAGCTTCACCATTGGTAATTGTTTGATCTGGCTTTGAGACTTGTTTGAAAGGCTTTGAGATTTTCATTTCATTGTCTGAATTCAAAACTACTAGTCCATTCAATTTGGCTCTACTGAGAATAAAATCCCAATCATTAGAATTGTATTTTGGTAAAAAAGGATGTGTAACTGTTGTGGCAGTAACAACAGATTTTAACCCTGCCACTTTCTTCAATAAAGTAGCAAAAATCTGACTATCCTTCTTTTTTTCATAGATATCAGAAGTATACGTATTTGTGAGTTTTACCGCTTTATCTACACAATCCAAAACTAAAAGACTTGCCCAAGGTTTCGTGGTAAATCCATTATTCAGTGTGATCCCTAATTTCTCTACAATTCCTTTAAAGAGCACCTGATTATTTTGTTCATAACCAATCTTTATTTCCACACTCTTTCCTGGGGCAAAACTACTGTCTTCACTCTCATCGAAGGTGTTTTTATAGGCATCACCTCCTGAGAGAAATACTTTGGCTCTACTCAATTTATTGACAGCCTTGTCTATATTAATTTTAACAACCATATATTTTGACACAATAGAAACACCATTTACCCGTATATCGAATGACACGGGTTTATCCATCGAATCTTTTGGCTTGTCTCCTGAAGTTTTTGACATAGTTCTATTTTATTGGTGGTATTTCAATTTGACTACCATGTTTTAGATTCCGAAATGAACTAAGACCATTAAATTCAGCTAATTTTATATAATATTTTTTATCGTCATAATATTCCTCGGAGAGTTTAACAATTGAATCTCCATCTTTTACGATGGGCATTTTAGTAATATCTGGACTCTGAAATAAACTGGTGTCATTTCTATCAAAGTCTTGTACTTGCATTGTTATTACCGCTCTCAAAGGAGTCCCGTAGGCATTAAAAAAGGTGTAATTATATTTGTAAGAGGAAACAATTCCGCTAAAAGAAAAATTTGTTCCCCAACTCAGCCTAACAAAAGGAGGGCGATGTTCAGATACTACATCATCTATAGCTACTTCTTCTAATGTATTGATAGAATCGATTAAATTGGCTGACGGTGAAATCCCCATTCCGTCTGGTTTATTTGGAACAGCTCCGGTGCCATCTATTGTAAAACTCAGATCGAGTGTTCGTTGACGATAAATCGGAGTCGTTCTGGATACATCTTTACCACTCGCTGCTTTGTCCTTGTCTCTACTTTGAGGGTTCCCTACACTTATTGAAATCTCTGAAGGATTCAGTTGCAATCTATAACTACCTATCTTATTGCTAAAATTAGGTTTTTTATAACCTGATATCATTAAATATTTCCCCATAATTAATAGCCAAACTTAGTTTCTAATTCTTTCATAACTGCCGAAACACATTCTTCAATTAATGCTCGTTTCTCAGTTTCCTTAAGTGCATTTCCGGAGTCCATCTTTGAGAGCTTTGCATCTATTATTTTAACAATATCCTCATCAGTTGATTTTGAACTCTTATTAATTTTACCTCGAACAATTAATTCTTTAATTACTACAGCCATGTTGTTATCAAATTAAAAAAGGTTATGATATTCCTGCTTAAAGTAGGAGTAAGCCAAAGTTAATGTCTCAACGGCAATTTCCGACTTATCAGCATTGAATGCACCAACCTCCAACTCTTTTGGATAGCAATCATAAAAAGACCAAGTCATTAATATATCGTCTTTGTCTTTACCTATCAACATCACATTAAAAATTCTTCTTTCTACTGAGTACAAATTATTATCTGCAATTAAAAAATTTCTACACCACCTTCCTAAAGATGAATCTTTTTTAATCAAACCTCTCGACAGGACTAAATCTGGATAGGTAGTGGCTGTAGGTAATTTGTACTGCCTATTATTTCGTCCGCCATTGATAACTATTGATTCACCTGCGGTTGCTTTGATCCCTGATATGGATTGAAAGTACGATTCCTCTACACCTATGATGCTATTGCTCAACATCGAAAAAACACCATCGCCTTGTGGTGATGCTGTAGAAGTTACCTTAAACCTAAATCCTAAAGCAGGGTAGTCTTTAATATCCACTCTATTTGAAATTATTTTTATTCTTATTTCGCATCATGCGCATAACTCTACTGCCAAAACACAACGCTTTCGGTTTCTTCACAGCCCTAGTTAAAGATGAAATTATGTATACTAAAAACAGGCTTGAAATAGTATAAAACACATCAAGCCTGTTTTTAATTAGGATAACTTATAGCAAATTTCAATAACCTATCTATGCAACTTCTTGCTTCATACCTTCGTGAGCAAAAACAATTGTTTCGATTCCTGCTTCTGAAGATTGTGAATTCAATTCAGTTGGTGTAACCTTCTGAGGAAATGCATTGGTAAGTGTCCATGTCATTCTAGGCGCATTGGTCTCGTCTAGTAATCGAATTACTACAGTAACTCTTTTGTATGTGTTAAGCTTCACTTGATCCATCCATTCATAGAATACATTATCGTTAGCAAAAACGCCTTTTTTGAGGGTTACATCGCCATACTTCTTGAGTCCTGGCATTTTGATTGTTGAAAAACTCTGACTATTCCCATGACGGTATTCTATCACTTCAGTTTCAACATCTAGACCACTCACTTCTTGAAATGCAATATCTGTTACATCTCCAATATCAACAGAAAAATAAAACTTTGGTAATGGCCAAAATTTATCTTGAACGTCCCCTGGACCTACTACTGGTGCTGCCATATTATATTTTTTTTTTAGTTAGATTTTAAGATTTTTGTTGTTGCTGCTCGAAAGTAATTACAATAAACTCTGCAGGTCTTGTAATTGCTAATTTCACAGACATCTTTAACGTACCGTCTAGAATATCGTTTGGAGTCATTGTAGTTCCCAAACCAATAGAGACTTCAAAAGCTTCTTCCGGTGAAGCCCCTGCTAAAAGTCCCGATTGCCATTGATTGTTCAAGAAATTCGTAACGGTCGCCTTCAGCGTAGACCATGTGGTAGAATTATTTGGCGAAAACACAAATGCCTCTGACGCAAACTTGATACTCTGCTCAAGGAAAGTCATGGTTCTTCTTACACTAATGTACTTGTATTCTTGTGAATTACCTTCGAGAGTTCTTGCTCCCCAAACCAATACACCTTTACCAGAAAAACTTCGAATCGCGTTGATCGCCTTACCATTTAAAGGCAAGTTTAGATCTTCCTGATTGTCGTTATTTATGTTTACTGAAGGTGCAATTACCGATCCCAGACTTATGTTTGCTGGAGATTTCGCAACACTCACCACATTATCACACATGGTATACGCTCCAGCCATCGCTGCACTTGGAGGCATCAAGTTCATCATATCACCCATATCTTCCATAATGGAATTGATTTTGGGCGACACTACCGTTAGTGTAGCATGAAGTGTTTTGATTAAATCTGCATCAGTGGTGTCTAAAATTTTATTAATTTCAGCCTTGATCCCCTCTGCTCTTGCTTCCGAAATATTATCCGCTGCTAAGTTTGCGTCTACTTCAGCCGAAAGAATTGCAACCAAATCTTCTGGATTATCAATTAAAGAATAATCTAATTCAGAAGACTTTACAATCGCCGTATTCAGATAAGGATAGTAGGCAGCCCCCCATTGCAGGAAGTTTGAACCCACACCTTCTCTAAATTTATTCACCACATCTTCCTCATCAAAAGTTCTCTCTTGGAAACCGTTGTATACATCCAAAATAGCAAATCTATTTTTCATTTTATACCCACAATGAGACAACATTGCCCCTTGGAGAGAATAGCAATCCGCCTCTGAGAGCAAAACAGCCTCTGGAATCACTAGGATAGTAGGTTCTAAATCTTTTTCAAGCGCCAACAAACCACCTCCACTCGGGTCATTTAATTGCGCTGCATCAATTTTTTCATTGTAATCTCCAACTGAAACGATGAAACAATCCGCTCCGCCATTGGCGAAAAATAAACGAATAGAATCATACAAGAGAAAACGAGTCCCCTCTACAAAAGATAACTTAAATCCTACAGAAGAAGTATCATCTGCCTCAATGTTAAATTTTGTTTTCGGTGCACCTCCAAACAATTCAACGAATTGCCCAAATGATGAGATTTTTGTTGGTTTATTGATTAAAGATTTTGAGCCTCTGTTGGCTTTTTCAGTGTAACCAACGAAAGCAGGAAGTGCTGTCTGAACTGGTACAACTGAAGTGCCCAAGGAGCTTTTTTCTTCAATGTAAACCCCCGGTGTTGCCAAGGTTGTTGCCATAAAATTATAAAAATTAGAAGTTCATAGAGTTGTAAATATATAACAAAAAAATATGATATTCACCTTAAAAGTCAAATTTTATAGAATATTTACTCAGATTTTAACAAAAACGTCATTAAAAAACGAATTTTTATCTGCGTCAAAATTTATCGTGCTTGGCTTGGGATACGGGAGAAAAACTGAAAAATAGGTAAGAAAATCATCATCCTTTTTTAAATACAATTTGGAGGAATAATTCTGTGAAACAAGAACCGAATCTTCAAGTACAAAATAATAAACCAAAGTTCCGTTGGCCAAAACTCGCGTATCATATTTCTTCATTTTAAAAGAATTCTGCTCGTCTGTAATGAAATATTTTTCAAAATCTACTATGGGTTCTGTCGAATAAAAATTATACCTAAATTTTACTTCCCTCGCGGCAAAATGAATCGAATACTTCAATTCATCAAGAGTTTCCCCCGCGCTTTCACTTCCGAAAAACTGATTTTTAGAATTTAAACTTAGGTAGATTTCTCCAAAAAGACCATCTTCATCCGTGTTTTGAATATTTTTTTCATCAACATACACCTCAGGATGCAACTTTTCACTCGACAAGTCTTGTGTATTTTGAAAAACAAATTTCTGATTATTTGAATACGGAATGTCTGTAATGTTCAAAAAAGCCGCATTCTTAAGTTTGAAGACAAACTTAAGCTTTAACGCTCCCGCAAAACTATTGGCTTCAAACTTAGCATCCTTTTTGGTAATCAATGCAAACCCATTGTCAATAGCCCTAATGAGAATTCCATAACTTTGAAGTAAAGTACTAGTCTCTTGATCTACCACAACTTCTAGATCTCTCAGCAGATTATCCTTGTAATAACTGTGATAAAGGTTCACACTCACAAATTGAGAAAAATTAGAAACATAAGTATAGTTGTTTTTTAACATTTGGAGATTTTTTTAGTTTTTGCTTTTTGCGCTTCAATAATTATTCTTCTTTATCATCTATCAAACCTAGGAGTTTGCCGGCATTTTTAGAGATCATTTCTCCATCTATTAGTGGCCTCCCCCCTTTCTTTGAAGCAACACCAAGAATCCTAGGAACATCCTCAGAAATCATTTCCCCATTAAACAACACGTGTTTCAGTTTATAACAAACAGAAGGTACATAATTTGCTCCGATATTCCCCCACAACTTATTTACCTCCTCTATTGATATATTGAATAATTCTGCATAGATTTTATTTCCATTTAAAGGCAATCCCGGAGTGTTTGAATCTTCAAACATATTATTGTTTTGAAAAAACTCAATAACCAATGAAACATACCTTAGCGCTTCTACATAATTAAAATTTGGAAAATATGCAGAAAACATGACATGGAGATTTATTTTAATCGGTGGATTCGCACCTGAGCTAAATTTCGTTCCAGCATTTTTAGAAATCTTCTCCTCTTCTATATGTAGTAAGAAAATCGAAATTTTATTTTCAATATCTTGATTAAGATTCCCTTTAATATCTACAAGGCTACTCACGATTACGGTATCATCTCGAATAGATAATTTATTCTGAACAAACTCATTGAGTTTTGCGGCAATCGAGGTAATTACATTGTGTATCATGAAATATCTTTATAAATAATTTTTAACTGCTTTTACTATGAGCCTGAAAATATAAATACTAATTAAAGAAACAAAACAACCAATAATATCTGTCTCTTATACACATCTCCGAGCCCACGAGACCGTAC
>OLII01000058.1_pt1 | contig 37745 bp, 25 predicted proteins | sample 1609481 | NCBI WGS metagenome assembly OLII01 (sample SAMN05416859, study PRJEB24817) | seawater metagenome | isolation source: Sea water | place: Canada:Atlantic | collected 2013-11 | reverse complement strand
GTCGCTGCCGAACAGCAGGGCGTGGGGGTTGGCGGCATCGATGTCGCGCAAGGCAGCGGCCACATCGAAATCGACCCGGCCAAAGCCGCAGGCCTTGATGCGTATACCTGCCTCGGCAAGTTGCAGCAGCGCCGGCAGGCCTTCGCGGCGAAGGCCCAGGTGGTCGATGCTCACCGCCGGCAAGCGGCGCAGCAGCGGGGTCAGCTCGCCCAGCTCGCGCGAATCGACGTACAGCTCGACGTGCCAGCCGGCCAGTTCGAACACGCGCAGGGCCATGGCTTCGAGCTGATCGGCCTGCGCCGAGCCGCCGCGCTTGAGGTTGAAGCGCAGTGCACGCACGCCGGCGGCATCCAGCGCGAGCAGCTCGGCATCGCTGATGCCGGCCGGCACCTGGGTCACCCCCACGTAGCCTGGGCCCAGCTGTTTCAAGGCGGCCAGCAGGTAGCCCTGGTCGAAGGCCTGGAACGAACCCGACACCACCGCGCCGCCGCAGATGCCCAGCGGCGTGACGGCCGCCAGGTAGTCCTCGGTGGTGAAGGCCTCGGGCAGGTAGCCGTTGTTGGGCACCAGCGCGAAGCGCGGGTCGATGATGTGGCAGTGGGCGTCGAAGATCGGCTGGGGCATGGGGGCTCCTTGACGGGGTTACAGCTCGCTGACGTAGGTGCCGGTGCCCTTGAGGATGTTCTGCAGGGTCTGCTCGACTTCGGCGAGGTCGGTGCCGTCGCTGCTGAGGGTGATTTCCAGATGATCGGCGCCGTTGAACACGTCGGCGTCTCCCGGTGCCACTTCGATCAGCAGGCGCCTGGCACTGAGGGTGACCTTGATGCCGTCCAGTGTGCTCGGTTCGTCATCCAGGGTGATGTCCACCGTGTCTTCGTCCGGGTAGCGGGTCATGAGGAACATCTGGCCCTTGTCGCTGTGGCAGCACAGGGTGGCCATGTTGTCTTCTTCATCATCGCAGGGGGTGGCGAAGAGCAGGGGGGTGGTCAGTTGCATGGACGGCTCGGTGGTCAAGAAGTGAAACGCGAGTGTGCCAGTCTTCGGTCAATGGATAAATCGCCGCCTGCCGCTGATTGACCGAATATGTCGCAGCATCGCAAGCAGGGGTGACCGGCCAGTCGTTAAGCTGCCCTGTCGATGGACAACCCGACGACACCCAGCGTGTGGTTGGCTATGGTTGATCCGAGCATGACGGCATGTGCGCGACGCTTCACTCAATAACAAGCCCAAGCGGAGTACCACAGATGGCGTTTTTCACCGCAGCCAGCAAAGCCGACTTCCAGCATCAACTGCAGGCGGCCCTGGCGCAGCACATCGGGGAACAGGCACTGCCACAAGTGGCGCTGTTTGCCGAGCAGTTCTTTGGCATCATCTCTCTTGACGAATTGACCCAGCGTCGCCTCTCCGACCTGGCCGGCTGCACCCTCTCGGCCTGGCGCATCATCGAACGCTTCGACCACACCGAACCCCAGGTTCGGGTCTACAACCCCGATTACGAACGCCACGGCTGGCAGTCCACCCACACGGCCGTGGAAGTGCTGCACCATGACCTGCCGTTTCTGGTCGACTCGGTGCGTACCGAGCTCAACCGCCGCGGCTACAGCATCCATACCCTGCAGACCACCGTGCTCAGCGTGCGTCGCGGGGCCAAGGGCGAGCTGCTGGAGATTCTGCCCAAGGGCACCCAGGGTGAGGGCATCCTGCAGGAATCGCTGATGTACCTGGAGATCGACCGCTGCGCCAATGCCGCCGAGCTCAACCTGCTGGCCCGCGAGTTGGAGCAGGTGCTGGCCGAAGTGCGCGTGGTGGTGGCCGATTTCGAGCCGATGAAGGCCAAGGTGCGCGAGCTGCTCGAGCTGATCGACCACACGGCCTACGCCCCGGCCGCTGCCGAGAAGGACGAGGTCAAGAGCTTCCTGCAATGGCTGGTGAGCAACCATTTCACCTTCCTGGGCTACGAAGAGTTCGTGGTCAAGGCCGACGCCCAGGGCGGCCAGCTGGAGTATGACGAGCAGTCCTTCCTCGGCCTGACCCGCCGCCTGCGCAGCGGCCTCAGCGCCGACGACCTGCGCATCGAAGACTACGCCGTCAATTACCTCAACGAGCCGCTGCTGCTGTCGTTCGCCAAGGCCGCGCACCCCAGCCGCGTGCACCGCCCGGCCTACCCGGACTACGTGTCGATCCGCCAGCTGGACGCCGACGGCAAGGTGATCAAGGAATGCCGCTTCATGGGCCTGTACACCTCGTCGGTGTATGGCGAAAGTGTGCGGGTGATCCCGTACATTCGCGGCAAGGTCGCCGAAGTGGAGCGCCGTTCGGGCTTCGACGCCAAGGCCCACCTGGGCAAGGAGCTGGCCCAGGTACTCGAGGTGCTGCCGCGCGACGACCTGTTCCAGACCCCGGTGGATGAGCTGTTCAGCACCGTGATGTCGATCGTGCAGATCCAGGAGCGCAACAAGATTCGCGTGTTCCTGCGCAAGGACCCCTACGGGCGCTTCTGCTACTGCCTGGCCTATGTGCCGCGCGACATCTATTCCACCGAGGTGCGCCAGAAGATCCAGCAGGTGCTGATGGAGCGCCTGAAGGCCAGCGACTGCGAGTTCTGGACCTTCTTCTCCGAGTCGGTGCTGGCCCGCGTGCAACTGATTCTGCGAGTCGACCCGAAAAACCGCATCGACATCGACCCCCAGCAGCTGGAAAACGAAGTGGTGCAGGCCTGCCGTTCGTGGCAGGACGACTATGCCAGCCTGACCGTCGAGAGCTTCGGCGAGGCCCAGGGCACCAATGTGCTGGCCGACTTCCCCAAAGGCTTCCCGGCCGGCTACCGCGAGCGCTTTGCCGCGCATTCGGCGGTGGTGGACATGCAGCACCTGCTGACCCTGTCCGACAGCAAGCCGTTGGTGATGAGCTTCTACCAGCCGCTGACCCAGGCCGGCAAACAGCAACTGCACTGCAAGCTGTACCACGCCGACACCCCGCTGGCGCTGTCGGACGTGCTGCCGATCCTGGAAAACCTGGGCCTGCGCGTACTGGGCGAGTTCCCGTACCGTCTTCGCCACAGCAATGGCCGCGAGTTCTGGATTCATGACTTTGCCTTCACCTACAGCGAAGGCCTGAACCTGGATATCCAGCAGCTCAACGACACCCTGCAGGATGCCTTCGTGCACATCGTCAACGGCGACGCCGAAAACGATGCGTTCAACCGTCTGGTACTGACCGCCGGCCTGCCGTGGCGCGACGTGGCGCTGCTGCGCGCCTATGCCCGCTACCTCAAGCAGATTCGCCTGGGCTTCGACCTGGGCTACATCGCCAGCACCCTGAACAACCATACCGACATCGCCCGCGAGCTGACCCGGCTGTTCAAGACCCGCTTCTACCTGGCGCGCAAGCTGGCCGGGGATGACCTGGACGACAAGCAGCAACGCCTGGAACAGGCGATCCTGAGCGCGCTGGACGACGTGCAGGTGCTCAACGAAGACCGCATCCTGCGTCGCTACCTGGACCTGATCAAGGCCACCCTGCGCACCAACTTCTACCAGACCGACGCCAATGGCCAGGCCAAGTCGTACTTCAGCTTCAAGTTCAACCCAAGGCTGATTCCCGAGCTGCCCAAGCCGGTGCCCAAGTTCGAGATCTTCGTGTATTCGCCGCGGGTCGAGGGCGTGCACCTGCGCTTTGGCAACGTGGCACGCGGCGGGCTGCGCTGGTCGGACCGCGAAGAGGACTTCCGCACCGAAGTGCTGGGCCTGGTGAAGGCGCAGCAGGTGAAGAACTCGGTGATCGTGCCGGTAGGTGCCAAGGGTGGCTTCCTGCCGCGCCGGCTGCCGCTGGGCGGCAGCCGCGACGATATCCAGGCCGAAGGCATCGCCTGCTACCGCATCTTCATTTCCGGCCTGCTGGACATTACCGACAACCTCAAGGACGGCGTGCTGGTGCCGCCGGTCAACGTGGTGCGTCACGACGATGACGACCCGTACCTGGTGGTGGCGGCCGACAAGGGCACCGCGACCTTCTCGGACATCGCCAACGGCATCGCCATCGACTACGGCTTCTGGCTGGGCGACGCCTTTGCCTCGGGCGGTTCGGCCGGCTACGACCACAAGAAGATGGGGATTACCGCCCGTGGTGCGTGGGTTGGCGTGCAGCGCCATTTCCGCGAGCGTGGCATCAACGTGCAGCAGGACCCGATCACCGTGGTCGGTGTGGGCGACATGGCCGGCGACGTGTTCGGCAACGGCCTGCTGATGTCAGACAAGCTGCAACTGGTGGCCGCCTTCAACCACCTGCATATCTTCATCGACCCGAACCCGGAGCCTGCCAGTAGCTTTGCCGAGCGCAAGCGCCTGTTCGACCTGCCGCGGTCGGCCTGGAGCGACTACGACACCAGCATCATGTCCGAAGGTGGCGGGATCTTCTCGCGCAGTGCCAAGAGCATCGCCATCAGCCCGCAGATGAAGGAACGCTTTGCCATCGAGGCCGACAAGCTGACCCCGACCGAGCTGCTCAATGCGCTGCTCAAGGCGCCGGTCGACCTGCTGTGGAACGGCGGCATCGGCACCTACGTCAAGTCCAGCGAAGAGAGCCACGCCGATGTGGGCGACAAGGCCAACGACGCGTTGCGCGTGGACGGCAACGAGCTGCGCTGCAAGGTGGTGGGCGAGGGCGGCAACCTGGGCATGACCCAGCTGGGGCGGGTCGAGTTCGGCCTCAACGGCGGCGCGACCAACACCGACTTCATCGACAACGCCGGTGGCGTGGACTGCTCCGACCACGAGGTCAACATCAAGATCCTGCTCAACGAGGTGGTGCAGGCCGGTGACATGACCGAGAAGCAGCGCAACCAGTTGCTGGGCAGCATGACCGACGAAGTGTCTGCGCTGGTGCTGGGCAACAACTACAAGCAGACCCAGGCACTGTCGCTGGCGGCGCGCCGGGCGCGTGAGCGGATTTCCGAGTACAAGCGCCTGATGGCCGACCTGGAAAGTCGCGGCAAGCTGGACCGGGCCATCGAGTTCCTGCCTACAGAAGAGCAACTGGCCGAGCGCATTGCGGCCAACCAGGGCTTGACCCGGGCCGAGCTGTCGGTGCTGATCTCGTACAGCAAGATCGACCTCAAGGAAGCCCTGCTGCAGTCGCTGGTGCCGGATGACGACTATCTGACCCGCGACATGGAGACGGCCTTCCCGCCGTCGCTGGTGAACAAGTTCGCCGAGGCCATGCGTCGCCATCGCCTCAAGCGCGAGATCGTCAGCACCCAGATCGCCAACGACCTGGTCAACAACATGGGCATCACCTTCGTGCAGCGGCTCAAGGAGTCCACGGGCATGAGCCCGGCGAACGTGGCCGGTGCCTACGTGATCGTGCGCGACATCTTCCACCTGCCGCACTGGTTCCGCCAGATCGAGGCGCTGGACTACCTGGTGCCCGCCGAAGTGCAGCTGACGCTGATGGACGAGCTGATGCGCCTGGGCCGCCGGGCCACCCGCTGGTTCCTGCGCAGCCGTCGCAACGAGCAGGATGCCGGGCGTGACGTGGCCCACTTCGGGCCCAAGATCGCGGCGCTGGGGCTCAAGCTGGACGAACTGCTGGAGGGGCCGACCCGCGAGCGCTGGATGACCCGCTACCAGGGCTTCGTCGAAGCCGGCGTGCCGGAGCTGCTGGCGCGCATGGTGGCTGGCACTACGCACCTGTACACCCTGTTGCCGATCATCGAGGCCTCCGATGTGACCGGCCAGGACCCGGCCGAGGTGGCCAAGGCGTTCTTCGCCGTGGGCAGCGCGCTGGACCTGACCTGGTACCTGCAGGAAATCAGCAACCTGCCGGTGGAGAACAACTGGCAGGCACTGGCACGTGAAGCGTTTCGCGATGACATCGACCTGCAGCAGCGCGCCATCACCATCTCCGTGTTGCAGATGGTCGATGCGCCTGCCGACATGGATGCGCGGGTTGCCTTGTGGCTGGCGCAGCATGCGGTGATGGTGGAGCGCTGGCGCGCGATGCTCGATGAGCTGCGTGCGGCCACCGGCACCGATTACGCCATGTACGCGGTGGCCAACCGCGAGCTGGTTGACCTGGCGCTGAGCGGGCAGTCGGCGGCGGTGCCGTCGTGAGTGTGTAGCAGGTAAAAAGAAGCCCCGGCCTGTGCCGGGGCTTTCTTTTGGCGGGGTGGGCCGTTGCGCCGGCAAGGCCGGCCGGGCGGCTTACTTGAAGCGCCGCTCCACGCCTTTCTCCACCAGGATCTTGGCGGATATCTCTTCCACCGAAAAATGCGTGGAGTTGATGTTGGGAATGTTCTCGCGCCGGAACAGGTTCTCCACTTCGCGCACCTCGAACTCGCACTGGGCAAAGCTGGCGTAGCGGCTGTTGGGCTTGCGCTCGTGGCGAATGGCAGTGAGGCGGTCGGGGTCGATGGTCAGGCCGAACAGCTTGTGCTGGTGGTTCTTCAAGGCCGGTGGCAACTGCAGGCGCTCCATGTCGTCTTCGGTCAGCGGGTAGTTGGCTGCGCGAATGCCGAACTGCATGGCCATGTACAGGCAGGTGGGGGTCTTGCCGCAGCGCGATACGCCCACCAGGATCAGGTCGGCCTTGTCGTAGTAGTGGGTGCGCGCACCGTCGTCGTTGTCCAGGGCGAAGTTCACCGCCTCGATGCGCTCCATGTAGTTGGAGTTGCCGCCGATCGAGTGCGATTTGCCCACCGAATACGACGAATGGGCGGTCAGCTCCTGTTCCAGCGGCGCCAGGAAGGTCGAGAAGATGTCGATCATGAAGCCGTTGGAGGTGGCCAGGATCTCGCGGATATCCTGGTTGACGATGGTATCGAAGATGATCGGGCGCACGCCGTCGCGTTCTGCGGCGGTATTGATTTGCTGTACCATGGTGCGCGCTTTGTCCACGGTGTCGATGTACGGTCGCGTGAACTTGTTGAACCCGATGCTCTCGAATTGTGCCAACAAGCTTTGTCCCAGCGTTTCGGCAGTGATGCCGGTGCCGTCGGAAATAAAGAAAGCAGATCGTTTCATTTGCGCCTTGGGCCTTAAGCTGGTGACGATTCTTGGATATGATACGTTCGGTTTGCCGAACATCCCTGGTCGGCATTCTCACTTATTTTCCAGGTCCAGGCCACAAACGCCCGGTACGGTCACAGCGAACTGACCGGCGTCATGAGCTTTTCCAACACAGTTAGTGGAGAGATCACCTTGGTAGAGTACGTAGTTTCCCTCGATAAGCTCGGCGTCCATGATGTAGAGCATGTGGGGGGCAAGAACGCATCCCTCGGAGAGATGATCAGTAATCTCGCGGGCGCCGGTGTATCGGTCCCCGGCGGCTTTGCCACTACGGCTCAGGCGTATCGTGACTTTCTCGAGCAGAGCGGCCTGAACGCCCAGATCCATGCCGCCCTCGACGCGCTGGATGTGGATGACGTCAATGCCCTGGCCCGCACCGGCGCACAGATCCGCCAGTGGATCATGGAAGCCGAATTCCCCGAGCGGCTGAACACCGAAATCCGTACCGCCTTCGCCGAAATGTCCCAGGGCAACCCGAACATGGCTGTCGCCGTGCGTTCCTCGGCCACTGCCGAAGACCTGCCGGACGCCTCGTTTGCCGGGCAGCAGGAAACCTTCCTGAACATCCGCGGCGTGGACAACGTGATCCGCGCGGCCAAGGAAGTGTTCGCCTCGCTGTTCAACGACCGCGCCATTTCCTACCGCGTGCACCAGGGCTTCGACCACAAGCTGGTGGCCCTGTCGGCCGGCGTGCAGCGCATGGTGCGTTCCGAAACCGGCACCGCCGGCGTGATGTTCACCCTGGACACCGAGTCGGGTTTCCGTGACGTGGTGTTCATCACCGGCGCCTACGGCCTGGGCGAAACCGTCGTGCAGGGCGCAGTCAACCCCGACGAATTCTACGTGCACAAGGGCACCCTGCAAGCCGGGCGCCCGGCCATCCTGCGCCGCAACCTGGGCAGCAAGGCCATCAAGATGATCTACGGCGACGAGGCCAAGGCCGGTCGTTCGGTCAAGACCGTCGATGTCGACAAGGTCGACCGCACCCGTTTCTGCCTGAGCGACGAAGAGGTCAGCGAGCTGGCCAAGCAGGCCATGATCATCGAGCAGCACTACAAGTGCCCGATGGACATCGAGTGGGCCAAGGACGGTGACGACGGCAAGCTGTACATCGTGCAGGCGCGCCCTGAAACCGTGAAGAGCCGCGCCCAGGCCAACGTCATGGAGCGCTACCTGCTCAAGGAAACCGGCACCGTGCTGGTGGAAGGCCGTGCCATCGGCCAGCGCATCGGCGCCGGCAAGGTGCGGATCATCAAGGACGTGTCGGAGATGGACAAGGTCCAGCCCGGCGACGTGCTGGTGTCCGACATGACCGACCCGGACTGGGAACCGGTGATGAAGCGCGCCAGCGCCATCGTCACCAACCGTGGCGGGCGTACCTGCCACGCCGCGATCATTGCCCGTGAACTGGGCATTCCGGCGGTGGTCGGGTGCGGCAACGCCACCCAGCTGCTCAAGGATGGCCAGGGCGTGACCGTGTCGTGCGCCGAAGGCGATACCGGCTTCATCTTCGAAGGCGAGCTGGGCTTCGACATTCGCCAGAACTCGGTGGATGCCATGCCCGACCTGCCGTTCAAGATCATGATGAACGTCGGCAACCCGGATCGCGCATTCGATTTTGCCCAGCTGCCCAACGCCGGTGTCGGCCTGGCGCGCCTGGAATTCATCATCAACCGCATGATCGGCGTGCACCCCAAGGCACTGCTCAACTATGCCGGCCTGCCGGCCGAGCTCAAGGAAAGCGTCGACAAGCGCATTGCCGGCTACGGCGATCCGGTCGGTTTCTACGTCGAGAAGCTGGTCGAGGGCATCAGCACCCTGGCCGCAGCGTTCTGGCCGAAGAAGGTCATCGTGCGCCTGTCGGACTTCAAGTCCAACGAGTACGCCAACCTGATCGGCGGCAAGCTGTACGAGCCGGAAGAAGAAAACCCGATGCTGGGCTTCCGTGGCGCCTCGCGCTACATCAGCGAATCGTTCCGTGACTGCTTCGAGCTCGAGTGCCGTGCACTCAAGCGCGTGCGCGACGAAATGGGCCTGACCAACGTCGAGATCATGGTGCCGTTCGTACGGACCCTGGGCGAAGCCAGCCAGGTGGTCGACCTGCTGGCCGAGAACGGCCTGGGCCGTGGCGTCAACGGCCTGCGTGTGATCATGATGTGCGAGCTGCCCTCCAACGCGATCCTGGCCGACGAGTTCCTCGAGTACTTCGACGGGTTCTCCATCGGGTCCAACGACCTGACCCAGCTGACTCTGGGCCTGGACCGCGACTCCGGCATCATTGCGCACCTGTTCGACGAGCGTAACCCTGCGGTCAAGAAGCTGCTGGCCAACGCCATCCAGGCCTGCAACAAGGCCGGCAAGTACATCGGTATCTGCGGCCAGGGCCCGTCCGATCACCCTGACCTGGCCAAGTGGCTGATGGAGCAGGGCATCGAAAGCGTCTCGCTGAACCCTGACTCGGTGCTCGAAACCTGGTTCTTCCTGGCCGAGGGCCAGGCCCAGGCCTGATGCGCTGAAGAGGAGCGGCCGCCAGCCAGGAGGCGTCGGGCGGCCGCTTCAACGGATTTTCAGGGCGTGATCCAGTGATGGGCTCGCCCTTTTTTGTGCAAGTAACCTATGCAAAGCAGCAGTACTCTTTTTCCCGTTGCCCTGCTCAGTGCCGAGCGGCGCGGCGACCTCAGCGAAGATGTGTATCGGCTCAAGGCCGGCAACAGCCCCGACCGTACGGTCGAGCTGGCGCTGACACGCCTTGGTATGGCCGACCAGAGCGAGGTGCGCGGTGCCCCGGTCATCCTGTTGCATGGCAGCTTTTCCAACCGGCGCTTCTGGTTCTCGCCGCGCGGTATCGGCCTGGGCGCGACCCTGGCACGCGCCGGTTTCGACGTGTGGATACCGGAAATGCGCGGCCATGGGCTGTCGCCCCGCAACCGCGACTACCGCCACAACCGTGTGGCGGACTATGCCCGTTACGATCTGCCGGCAATTGCCGCGTTCGTGTGCGAGGTGAGCGGGCGCACCCCGCACTGGCTTGGCCACTCGCTGGGCGGTACCACGCTGGCGGCAGCACTGGGCGGGGCTTACCTGGCCCAGGAGCAGGTCGCCAGTGCGGCCTTTTTCGGCACCCAGGTCAGCCGTACCTACTGGCCATTGAAAATCCCACCGGTGGAGTGGGGCGGGCGCCTGCTGCTCAAGCGCTTTGCACACCTGTCAGGTTCGCGGCTCAAGCGCGGGCCCGAAGATGAGCCCATCGGCCTGGCGCTGGAAAGCATGCGCTGGTTCGGCCTGTTCGGACGCTTTGGCGACAAGCAGAGCGACTGGTGGGCCGGGCTTGCCGAGGTGCGCGTGCCAGTGCTGGCGGTGGCTGGGGCCGGAGATCACCAGGACCCGGTGTGGGCCTGTCGCAAGTTGTTCGAGCAAATAGGCAGCGAGCACAAGCGTTTCGTGCGGCTGGGGCGCGAGGAAGGCTTCGACAATTTCGGTCATGTCGATATGCTGGTCAGCAAACCGGCCCAGGCCCAGGTGTGGCCGCTGGTGGAGCGCTGGCTGAGCGACCCGCAGGCCATGCTGGCCCCGGCCGAGACAGGTGACCCGCAGCCCGTCGGCGTGTAGCCTTGGTTAAACGCCGGTGCGCCGGCTTCGTCTTTTCAGTGAACGTGTGAAATCCGCTTTCCATTCAATTGGCCATCGACAGGAGTTTCCCATGCATTACCTTACCCCCGACTTGTGTGACGCCTACCCGGACCTGGTGCAGGTGCTGGAGCCGATGTTCAGCAACTTCGGCGGCCGCGATTCGTTCGGCGGTCAGATCGTCACCGTCAAGTGCTTCGAGGACAACTCGCTGGTAAAGGCGCAAGCCGACCTGGATGGCAAGGGCAAGGTGCTGGTGGTCGACGGCGGCGGTTCGCTGCGCCGGGCGCTGCTGGGTGACATGATTGCCGAGAAGGCCGCCAAGAATGGCTGGGAAGGGCTGGTGATCTACGGTTGCGTGCGTGACGTGGATGCGCTGGCGCAAACCAATCTGGGTGTGCAGGCGCTGGCCAGCCACCCGATGAAGACCGACAAGCGCGGCATTGGTGACCTGAATGTGGTGGTCACGTTCGCTGGTGTGACCTTCCGGCCGGGGGAGTACGTGTACGCTGACAACAACGGTGTCATCGTGTCGCCCAGCCCGTTGAAGATGCCCGAGTAATTTTCGCTGACGGTGCGTGGGGTAGGGATGTTCGAGGAAGAAAACGCGCAGTGGGGGCTGGTGCATGCCCTGGTACTCGATGGCAAGGGCGGTGCGCGTTCGATCGCTCGAACCGAACTGGACGATCTGCAGTTGCAGCCGGAGCAGAGCCTGTGGCTGCACTGGGATCGCAGCCACCCGCAAACCCAGACCTGGCTGCGCCATGACAGCGGCCTGAGCCCCTTCGCCTGTGACCTGCTGCTGGAGGAAAACACCCGGCCGCGCCTGGTGCCTTTACCGGATGCGCAGATGTTGTTGTTTCTGCGCGGGGTCAACCTCAACCCGGGCGCCGAACCCGAAGACATGGTGTCGGTGCGCATCTTCGCCCAGGCGCAGCGGGTGATTTCGCTGCGCCTGCGGCCGCTGCGCGCCACCGACGAGCTGCTTCAGCAACTGGACGAGGGGCGTGGCCCGACCACGGCCTCCGAGCTGTTGCTGAGCCTGGCCCAGTTGCTGACCGAAAAGGTCCAGGCGCTGGTGTCGGACCTGTCCGAAGTGGTGGATGAAGAGGAAGAAAAACTCGAATCCGACGAACGGTATACGCCTGAGCACGGCAGCCTGCAGCAGATGCGGCGGCGCGCCGCCGGCCTGCGTCGGTTCCTGGCGCCGCAGCGGGAAATCTATGCGCAGCTGGCGCGCAACAAATGGCCATGGTTCGCGCCGGACGATGCCGACTACTGGAACGAGCTCAACAACAGCCTGATCCGCTACCTTGAAGAGCTGGAACTGACCCGCGAGCGCGTGGCGCTGGTGCTTGAAAGCGAGGACCGGCGCCTGAGCGAACGCATGAACAAGACCATGTACCGCTTCGGAATCATCACCTGTATCTTCCTGCCCATGAGCTTTCTGACCGGCTTGCTGGGCATCAACGTGGGGGGCATTCCGGGTTCGGAAAACCCCTACGGCTTCCTATATGCCAGCTTGCTGGTGCTCGTGCTGGCCCTGGGCCAATGGTGGCTGTTTCGCCGTCTTCGCTGGGTATAGGGGCACTTTCTTGAAATTTCCTACAACATTTGCGCAGATTGTTCATGTGACCCGCCCTATGAGCGTCTCGTCTTTGACAGACATTGCGCGAGGTGCCCATGCACGATCCGTTTGAAGAATCCCTGCGGGACCTGCTCAAGGCCTCGCCGTCCGGCAAAGACCGCGACGACGACGCCTGCCTGGGCCGGGTCCTCAAGACCGCCAACCGTCAGGTAGGCGCGGGCGATCTGTTCAGCCTGCTCGGCCGTTGGAGCCAGGCGCTGATGATCGCAGTGAACAATGGCTCGGCGCATGTCGCGCCGGTGCGTCGTAACGCTTCTGCCCGTAAAGCTGATAAGGCTGATTGATTATGGAACTTGATCTCTGGACCCAGAGCCTGGTGGCGGCGATGACCGCCTTGTGGACCAAAGTCGCCAACTTCATCCCCAACCTGTTTGGGGCGCTGGTGGTGGTGCTGCTGGGCTTTGTGGTTGCCAAGCTGCTCGATACCCTGTTGTCCAAGCTGCTGGCCAAGCTTGGCCTGGATCGCCTGATGGGCGGCACCGGCCTGACCAAGATGCTCAGCCGGGTGGGCATCCAGGTGCCGATCTCGACGCTGATCGGCAAGATCGTCTACTGGTTCGTGCTGCTGATCTTCCTGGTTTCGGCCGCCGAATCCCTGGGGCTTGAACGTGTTTCGGCGACCCTGGACATGCTGGCGCTGTACCTGCCCAAGGTGTTTGGCGGTGCGCTGGTGCTGCTGGCCGGTGTGCTGCTGGCCCAGATCGTCAACGGCCTGGTGCGCGGTGCCGCCGAGGGCATCGGCCTGGAATACGCCGCAGGGGTCGGGCGTATCGCCCAGGGCCTGGTCATCATCATCAGCATTTCGGTGGCCATCAGCCAGTTGGAGGTCAAGACCGACCTGCTCAACCACGTGATTGTCATCGGGTTGATTACCGTTGGTCTGGCAGTTGCGCTGGCCATGGGCCTGGGCAGCCGTGAAATCGCCGGGCAGATCCTGGCTGGAATTTACGTACGTGAGCTCTATCAGGTCGGCCAGCAGGTCCAGATTGGCGAGGTCGAGGGGCAGATCGAAGAGATCGGCACGGTCAAGACGACCGTGCTCACCGACGAGGGTGAACTGGTATCGCTGTCGAACCGGATCCTCCTGGAGCAGCGGGTCAGTAGCCGCTAACCGGGCAAATCCTGCTAATGTATGCCGCCGCAAAATCGCCCAGGCAGGGCGAGCGGCGACAATGACCTGACTGTCGGCCAGATTTGTTTTGAATAAAGTTCACTCGCTGCCCATGCGTTACGACCCCCGCGAGCTCACTGATGAGGAGTTGGTGGCGCGTTCGCATGAGGAGCTTTTTCATGTTACTCGCGCCTATGAAGAGCTCATGCGGCGCTACCAGCGGACCCTTTTTAACGTGTGTGCACGTTATCTGGGGAACGATCGGGATGCTGACGATGTCTGTCAGGAGGTGATGTTGAAGGTGCTGTACGGCCTGAAGAATTTCGAAGGCAAGTCGAAATTCAAGACCTGGCTCTACAGCATCACCTACAACGAATGCATCACCCAGTACCGCAAGGAGCGGCGCAAACGTCGTTTGATGGATGCGCTAAGTCTCGATCCGCTCGAGGAGGCCTCTGAAGAGAAGGCCCCCAAACCGGAAGAGAAAGGCGGGCTGGATAAATGGCTGGTTCATGTGAACCCGATCGACCGCGAAATCCTGGTGCTACGATTTGTCGCAGAGCTGGAGTTCCAGGAGATCGCCGACATCATGCACATGGGCCTGAGCGCCACGAAAATGCGCTACAAGCGTGCGCTCGACAAGCTACGCGAGAAATTTGCGGGCCTCACCGAAACTTAGTGAGTCGCAAATATCTCTAACGTATCGACAAGGTCTGCTAAACTTGTCGACGAGTTGTCCCCCGGGTTTGGTGGGACTACTTAACAATCACCAGATGGGGATTTAACGGATGAAATTGAAAAACACCTTGGGCTTGGCCATTGGTTCTTTTGTTGCCGCAACTTCCTTCGGCGCTCTGGCACAAGGCCAAGGCGCAGTCGAAATTGAAGGCAACGTCACCAAGCAGTACTACGACAGCGAGCGTAACTTCAAGAACGACGGCACCAATCCTGGTGTTCGCCTCGGTTACTTCCTGACCGACGACGTGTCCTTGGACCTGGGCTACAACGAGACTCACAACGCTCGTGGCGACGTGTTCAACAAGGACATCAAAGGTTCCAAGGCCAAGCTGGACGCCACCTACCACCTGGGTACCGTTGGTGACGCAATCCGTCCTTACGTATCGGCTGGTTTCGCTCACGAGAGCCTGGGCCAAGCTACCCGTAACGGTCGCGATCACTCCACCTTCGCCAACCTGGGCGCTGGCGCCAAGTGGTACATCACCGACAACCTGTTCGCCCGTGCTGGCGTTGAAGCGATGTACAACATCGACAACGGCAACACCGAGTGGGGCCCATCCCTGGGTCTGGGTCTGAACTTCGGTGGTAGCGGTGGCAAGGTTGCACCGACTCCTGCGCCAGCTCCAGTAGCTGAAGTCTGCTCCGACAGCGACAACGATGGCGTGTGCGACAACGTCGACAAGTGCCCTGACACCCCAGCCAACGTCACCGTTGACGCTGATGGCTGCCCGGCTGTTGCTGAAGTCGTTCGTGTAGAGCTGGACGTCAAGTTCGACTTCGACAAGTCGGTCGTCAAGCCAAACAGCTACGGCGACATCAAGAACCTGGCTGACTTCATGAAGCAGTACCCATCCACCACCACCACTGTTGAAGGTCACACTGACTCCGTCGGTCCTGACGCTTACAACCAGAAGCTGTCCGAGCGTCGTGCAAACGCCGTGAAGCAGGTTCTGACCAACCAGTACGGTGTTGAGTCGAACCGCGTTGAATCGGTTGGCTACGGTGAGACCCGTCCGGTAGCTGACAACGCCACCGAAGCTGGTCGCGCTGTCAACCGTCGCGTTGAAGCTCAAGTAGAAGCCCAAGCCAAGTAATTGGTCTGACGCTTGAGAAAAGCCCGGCTCCGGCCGGGCTTTTCTTTGCCTGCGATTTGATCGGGCGGTGGGTGCGAGGCGTACGCGGGCCTGTCTTCGTGGCGGCTGCACCGCTATAATCGCTGCCTTCCCACACCTCGAGCTAAGCCTGCCCATGTATACCCTGGCCCGCCAGCTGCTGTTCAAACTGTCCCCGGAAACCTCCCACGACCTGTCGCTGGACCTGATCGGTGCAGGTGGGCGCCTGGGCCTCAACGGGCTGTTGACCAAGGCGCCGGCGCAGTTGCCGGTAACCGTCATGGGCTTGCAGTTCGCCAACCCGGTCGGGCTGGCAGCGGGGCTGGACAAGAACGGTGCCGCCATCGACGGCTTCGCTCAACTGGGCTTCGGTTTCGTCGAGATCGGCACCGTCACCCCGCGCCCGCAGCCAGGCAATCCCAAGCCGCGGCTGTTCCGCCTGCCTGAAGCCGAGGCGATCATCAACCGCATGGGCTTCAACAACCTGGGCGTCGACCATCTGCTCGAGCGTGTGCGTGCGGCCAATTACCATGGCGTGCTGGGCATCAATATCGGCAAGAACTTCGATACCCCGGTGGAGCGGGCAGTGGACGATTACCTGATCTGCCTGGAGAAGGTCTACGGTCACGCCAGCTACGTCACCGTCAACGTCAGTTCGCCCAACACCCCGGGCCTGCGCAGCCTGCAGTTTGGCGATTCGCTCAAGCAACTGCTCCAGGCCCTGGCCGAGCGCCGTGAGGCGTTGGCCCTGACCCATGCCAAGCGCGTACCACTGGCCATCAAGATTGCCCCGGACATGAGCGATGAGGAAACCGCACAGGTGGCGTCGGCTTTGCTGGCCACTGGCATGGACGCAGTGATCGCGACCAACACCACCCTCAGCCGCGAAGGTGTGGAAGGCCTGGCGCATGCTGACGAGGCCGGTGGGCTGTCGGGCGCCCCGGTACGCGACAAGAGTACCCACACGGTGCGCATGCTGGCCGCCGAACTGGGTGGCAAGCTGCCGATCATCGCAGCAGGCGGTATCACCGAAGGCAAGCACGCCGCCGAGAAGATCGCAGCCGGTGCAAGCCTTGTGCAGATCTACTCCGGGTTCATCTACAAGGGGCCTGCGCTGATTCGCGAGTCGGTGGACGCCATCGCTGCCATGGGGCCACGCTGAGTGGGCATAAAAAAGGGCCCCTCAAAAGGGGCCCCTGGGCCGCAGCCCGCCGCTCGGATAGAGCGTGCATGGTGACTAGAATTCAGATCCTCGTTCAGCCAACGGCGTGAAGTTCGTTGAGTCTATGGATACCCGCAGTGCCGGTCATACCGTCCCAGTTGTCGCCACGTCCCTCGCGCCAGCCGTTGACCCAGGCTTGGCGTACTGACGGTAGAGTAAAAGGGCAAAGCTCGCGGGATTTGCCGGTGACCCCATATTGGTAGCCACGTAAAAATGCTCTTTCCAACGGATCACGCTTAAGTCTTCTCATAGGGTGTTGCCCTCACTTGTTGACTGTAATGTCCCGTCGGCCTCGGCTGAGGCCGGGCAGAGTCGTTCTGCCGGTTATGCGCTCGCTGCCGGCGTGGCGAGCTGGAAGTGTTGCCCCGTTGCAGGACAACCTGATACGAGTTCTAACCAATGCAGGTCACAGTGTGAATGATCGTTTTGTCATAAGGACGTAACCTTTCCAAGGGTCAGGGGATAAGTAAAAAATTGCTTCAGCGGCGAAATGAAGGCAAAGCCAGCTATGATCAGGCTTTGCTCATGGCTCAGGTCAGAACGCCATCGTTGAGAATCACTTCCAACGCAGGGGCTCAAAACGACGAAGGGTCATAAAAAGTCGCAGTTTTACTAGAATTTTTCATTCTGCCGGACGATCAAAGCCTTTTTACCCTGGGGTAAATGGCCGTTGTCCGGCGGCCCGGCGCCATGTCAGCGCCATTCGAACGCCTGCTGGAAGGCGTTCGATCAAACAGCGAAGGGGCGATGCGCTTGCCTTTTCACCTATTGCTCAAGGCTTGGATTACTCATGTCGGACCGTTTCGAACTCTATCTCACCTGCCCCAAGGGCCTGGAAGGCCTGCTTGCCGAAGAAGCCCGTGGGCTGGGCCTGGAGGATGTGCGAGAGCACACCTCGGCCATTCGCGGCGAAGCCGACATGGAAACCGCCTATCGCCTGTGCCTCTGGTCGCGTCTGGGCAACCGCGTACTGCTGGTGCTCAAGCGCTTCAACATGAAGAACGCCGATGACCTGTATGACGGGGTCAACGCCGTCGACTGGCAGGATCACCTGGAAGCCACTGGCAGCCTGGCTGTGGAGTTCAGCGGGCACGGCTCGGGCATCGACAACACCCACTTCGGCGCGCTCAAGGTCAAGGATGCCATCGTCGACAAGCTGCGCAACGCGGCGGGCGAGCGGCCTTCGGTAGACAAGCTCAACCCCGATCTGCGTGTGCACCTGCGCCTGGAACGCGGCGAGGCGATTCTGTCCCTGGACCTGTCCGGCCACAGCCTGCACCAGCGAGGCTACCGTCTGCAGCAGGGGGCTGCGCCACTGAAGGAAAACCTTGCCGCTGCCGTGCTGATCCGTGCCGGCTGGCCGCGTATTGCTGCCCAGGGCGGCGCGCTGGCCGACCCGATGTGCGGTGTGGGTACCTTCCTGGTGGAGGCGGCGATGATTGCCGCCGATATCGCGCCGAACCTGCGCCGCGAGCGCTGGGGCTTCAGCGCCTGGCTGGGTCACGTGCCGGCGCTGTGGCGCAAGCTGCACGACGAGGCCAAGGCGCGCGCCGAAGCCGGGCTGGCACGTCCGCCGCTGTGGATCCGCGGCTACGAGGCCGATCCGCGGCTGATCCAGCCAGGGCGCAACAATGTCGAGCGTGCGGGCCTGAGCGACTGGATCAAGATCTACCAGGGCGAAGTGGGCAGCTTCGAGCCGCGTCCCGACCAGAACCAGAAGGGCCTGGTAATCTGCAACCCGCCCTACGGTGAGCGTCTGGGTGATGAAGCCAGCCTGCTGTATCTCTACCAGAACCTGGGTGAACGCCTGCGCCAGGCCTGCCTGAACTGGGAGGCGGCGGTATTCACCGGCGCGCCCGATCTGGGCAAGCGCATGGGTATTCGCAGCCACAAGCAGTACGCCTTCTGGAACGGCGCGCTGCCGTGCAAGCTGCTGCTGATCAGGGTGCAGCCCGATCAGTTCGTCACTGGCGAGCGTCGTCAGCCAGAGCGCGAGCGGGGCAGCGAGCCTAGCGAGCCCGTGGTTTCAGTCGCCAGCGAGCCGGCGCGTCTGAGCGAAGGCGGGCAGATGTTCGCCAACCGCCTGCAGAAGAACCTCAAGCAGCTGGGCAAGTGGGCCAAGCGCGAGAGCATAACCTGCTATCGCGTCTACGATGCCGACATGCCGGAATACGCGCTGGCCATCGACCTCTACCATGACTGGGTGCATGTTCAGGAGTACGCCGCGCCGCGCTCGATCGACCCGGAAAAAGCCCAGGCGCGTCTGTTCGATGCCCTGGCGGCGATCCCCCAGGCGCTGAACATCGACCAGAGCCGCGTGGTGATCAAGCGGCGCGAGCGGCAATCCGGCACCAAGCAGTACGAGCGCCAGAGCAGCCAGGGTCAGTTCACCGAGGTGAGCGAAGGTGGCGTCAAGCTGCTGGTCAACCTGACCGACTACCTCGATACCGGGCTGTTCCTCGACCATCGCCCGATGCGCATGCGCATCCAGCGCGAGGCGGCCGGCAAACGCTTCCTCAACCTGTTCTGCTATACCGCCACGGCCAGCGTGCATGCGGCCAAGGGTGGCGCGCGCAGCACCACCAGTGTCGACCTGTCGAAAACCTACCTGGATTGGGCGCGGCGCAACTTCTCGCTCAACGGCTTTTCGGACAAGAACCGCCTGGAGCAGGGCGACGTGATGGCGTGGCTGCAGGCCTGCCGCGAGGAGTACGAGCTGATCTTCATCGACCCGCCGACCTTCTCCAACTCCAAGCGCATGGAAGGGGTGTTCGACGTGCAGCGTGACCATGTGGAGCTACTTGACCTGGCCGTTGCGCGCCTGGCACCGGGTGGCGTGCTGTATTTCTCCAACAACTTCCGCAAGTTCCAGCTCGACGAACACCTGCAGGAGCGTTACGCGGTCGAGGAGATCACCGCCCAGACCCTGGACCCGGACTTCGCGCGCAACAGCAAGATCCACCGCGCATGGCGCATCCAGGCGCGCTGATGGCGCGCAGGATGTGATCAGGCGTGTGGGGGGTGGCTACCTTGCAGCCACCGCCTACATGCCCGGGTGGAGCCCTGAGCCCGGCTCAGGGTTGCAGCGCTGCGGTACTGCTGTTGAGCTTTGGCTGGCGGTACAGGTCCAGCAGCACCTGGTCGAGCACTGCCGAGGCGCCCCAGGGTTTTGGGTCGTTGAGAATTGCCACCACCGCCCAGGTGTTGCCGTTGCTGTCGCGGCTGAAGCCGGCGATGGCACGCACCGTATTCAGGGTGCCGGTCTTGATGTGTGCTTCACCGGTCATGGCGGTGCGCTTGAGGCGCTTGCGCATGGTGCCGTCCATGCCGGTCAGCGGCATCGAACTGATGAATTCGGCAGCGTAGGGGCTCTTCCAGGCTGCCTGCAGCAGGGTGGCCATTTCCCTGGCGCTGACACGCTCGGCACGCGACAGCCCTGAACCGTTCTCCATGACCAGATGCGGCGCGGTGATGCCTTTCTTCGCCAGCCACTGGCGCACCACGCGCTGTGCGGCACGGGCATCGTCGCCGTCGGCATCGGTGCGGTACTGCGCGCCCAGGCTCAGGAACAGTTGCTGGGCCATGGTGTTGTTGCTGTATTTGTTGATGTCGCGGATCACCTCCACCAGGTCCGGGGAGAATGCGCGGGCCAGCAGGCGTGCACTCTTGGGAACTTCGGCAACCCGGTCAGCCCCCATGATGCGCCCGCCCAGTTCGTTCCAGATGGCACGTACCGCGCCGGCGGCGTAGGTCTGGTGGTCGAGCAGTGCCAGGTAGGTCTGGGAGTTGCAACCGTCAGCCAACTGGCCGCTGACCACCACGCTGACGCCGTCGGCCTGGGTCACCGGGTTGTAGCGCACTTCACCCTTGCACTGGTTGCCCGGTACCGCCTTGACCTGGTTGTCGATGCGGATGCTGGCGATGGGCGGCTCTACCGATACCAGGACCTTGCCGCCATCGTTGCGTGCCACGAAGCGCAAGGCCTTGAGGTTGACCAGCAGGGAGTCGGGCTTGACCAGGAACGGCTTGTTTTCATCGCCGCCGTCGTCGTTGAACTGGGGAAGCTGGGGCTGCACGAAGTGGCTGCGGTCCAGCACCAGGTCGCCATTGATGGTCTGTACGCCGTTGGCGCGCAGGTCGCGCATCAGCAACCAGAGTTTTTCCATGTTCAGCTTGGGGTCGCCGCCGCCCTTGAGGTACAGGTTGCCGTTGAGGGTGCCGTTGCTCAGGGTGCCGTCGGTGTAGAACTCGGTTTTCCACTGGTGGGTCGGACCGAGCATTTCCAGCGCGGCATAAGTGGTGACCAGTTTCATGGTCGAGGCCGGGTTGACCGACACATCGGCGTTGAACACCGTGGGTGTGCCCGGGCCATTGAGCGGCAGCATCACCAGCGACAGCGCGGAGCCGTCGAGCTTGTTGGTCTTGAGGGCCTGTTGCACCTTGGGCGAAAGGGTGGTGTTGACGGGGGCGGCGTGGGCCGGCATGGCCAGTGGCAGCAGCAGGCCGGCGAACAGCAGTGAACGTAGAGATGTGGTCATTTGCACTGAAACCCTGCAGGCGAGGGGTGAAAAAAACCAGAGCGCAATAGGGTGACGGCCCCGGTATGGAAAAATATAGCGCGCATTATGCACCACGCATGCTGCCCATGTGCCTAACAATGCCTGTCAGTGCGGCGATTTTTCGGGTTTTATTCAGGCAGTTTCGCGGTGGAACTGGTAAAGTGCCGCGCGTTATTACTTAAGAGGATTGTTTCATGGCGACCAACCGTTCCCGCCGTCTGCGTAAAAAACTGTGTGTAGACGAGTTCCAGGAGCTGGGTTTCGAACTGAACCTGGAGTTCAAGGAAGACCTGTCCGACGAAGCCATTGACGCTTTCCTCGACGCCTTCCTGGATGAAGCCATGGATGCCAACGGCCTGGACTACGTCGGCGGCGACGACTTCGGTCTGGTCTGCAAGGCAGATCGTGGCTCGGTCACCGAAGAGCAGCGTGCTGCAGTGCAGGCATGGCTCAAAGGCCGCAGCGAGCTGACCAAGATCGAAGTCAGCCCGTTGCTGGATGCCTGGTATCCGGAAAAGCCGGTCAACCCGGCTAGCTGATACCTCGTCAAAGCGGCAGCCCTGGTGGCTGCCGCTTGCGTTCTACCCCTGCATCGGCCCCGCTCCCGTGGGCTGCGACAGCGCCTCCAGCGTATCGCGCAACGCCTGATCCACCTCGTTCATTGCCCTTAGCACCTGCCGTTTGCGTCGCCTGAGCACAGGTTCTGGCGCAGCGTCCTCGCACGCCGCTTCCAGCCGTTCGCAGGCCAGCATCAGCGCCTCGGACTGCACCATGCGCGCCACCCCCAGCACCTTGTGTGCAGCGTCCCTGAGTATTGCCGGCGAGCCGCGAGTATCGGCGTCGAGCAGCTGCTGACGGTCGATCGGGGCGCAACTGAGCAACTGTTCGAGCAGGCGGCGCAGTTCGCCTGGGTCGTTGCCGATGATCGGCCCCAGCCCCATCAGGTCGATCAGGGGCATGTCGCCACGGGCGCGGCCTGCCGACAGGGGAGCGTCGTTCAGGCGCTGGCTGAGTTCATGCAGGGTGATGGGTTTGAGCAGGCAGTCGTTCATGCCAGCGGCGTGGCAGCGATCACGCACTTCAGGTTGGGTGTTGGCGGTGTAGGCCAGGATGGTGCAGGGCGCGCGCCCGAGTATGCGCTCTTCCTCGCGTACGGCCTGGGCCAACTGGTAGCCGTCCATCTGCGGCATGTTGCAGTCCACGATCAACACGTCGAAAGGCTCCAGGCGCCATGCCTGCAGCGCACTCAGGCCGCTGTCGGCATTGGTGTGCTGCACGCCGAGAAAGTCCAGCTGCTGGCCCATCAGCAGCAGGTTGGCCGGGTGGTCGTCGACCACCAGCACCTTCACCGCCGGCGCCGGCAAGGTCGGCTGGGGCACGGGGTCGGCGAGCTTCTCGCAGGCTGCCAGCCCCGTCAGCGGCATGCTGATCTTCACCTCGGTCCCGGTGCCCGGTTCGCTGTGCAGCGTCAGCTGGCCGCCCATCATGGCGCACAGGCTGCGGCTGATGACCAGGCCCAGGCCGGTGCCGCTGCGTGCCAGCGGGCTGTCGGGGGCGACCTGGGCGAAGGGCTGGAACAGGTACTGCTGGTCGGTCGCGCTGATGCCGATACCGCTGTCGCTGACCGAGAGCAGCAGTTGCAGGGTATCGGGCCCGGCCCCCGGTTGCAGGGCCAGGTCCACGCGTACCTGGCCCTGGTCGGTGAACTTGATCGCGTTGCTGACCAGGTTCGAGAGGATCTGCTTGAAGCGCAGCGGGTCGAGCAGCACGTCGCGGCAGGCGCTCTCGTCGATGACCAGGCTCAGGCTGAGGTCCTTCTGCCGGGCCAGGGCCTCGAACACCCGACCCACCGACTCCACCAGCTCACCCAGGTTGACGCGCTGGGGGCTCAGGCTCATGTGGCCGGACTCGATACGCGCGATGTCGAGGATATCGCCGATCAGCGACAGCAGGTCCCTGGCCGAGCTGTAGGCCACCTCGATGGCGGGACGGTCGAGGTGCCCGGCATCGGCGCGCTTGAGTGCCAGCTCGAGCATGCCGATCACCGCGTTCATGGGGGTACGGATCTCGTGGCTCATGGTGGCCAGGAACTTGCTTTTTGCACGGTTGGCATTGTCGGCCTGCTCCTTGGCCTGGCGCAGTTCCTGGATCAGCTGGCGGCGGTCGCTGATGTCCAGCCAGCCGCCGATGATGCCCTGTACCTCGCCCAGCGAGTCGCGGTACGGCAGTACCCAGTGGTAGATGGTCAGCTCGCGGTTCTTCAGCATCATGGGGCGGTCGACGATCAATGGCAGGCCTTCGTTCATCACCTGCTGGTAGTCCGCTTGAAACTGACTGGCATTGTCGGCATCGGTGAGCGGCGCATCGTGGATGGACTTGCCCAGTACCTCTTCGGCGCGCGCCTCAACGGCCTGCAGGTAGCTGTCGTTGCAGCTCTTGAGCAGGCCTTGGCGGTCACGCACGTAGATCGGGTGCGGCGTGCCGTTGACCAGCGCCCGCATGAACTCGAGCTGGTCGCCCAGGGCGCGCTCGATCTGCTCGCGCTTCTTGATCTGGCGACGCATCCAGCCGTTCCAGGCCAGCGACAGGATCAGCAGCAGGCCAGTGCCCAGCACCAGTTGAATGATGAAGCGCTGGTGGCTTTGCCAGTAGGAGCTGGGTTCGCCGCTGAAATCGCGCCAGCGGCCATTGATTGCGCCCAGCTCCTGGGGCGGGATGCTAAGCAGGGCCTTGTCGAGGATGGAGGTCAGTTCGTCGGCGCCCTGGGCGGTGGCCATGGAGTAGGTCGCCGGCTCGTCGCCGATGTTGGCGCGGATGATCAGCTGCTTTTGGGTGGTGAGCCTGAAATTGGCATTGATCAGCGCGGTGACCATGCCGTCCACCTGGTGACGCGACAGCAGTTCGGCGGAGGCTGCGGGGCTTTCCGTTTCAACCAGCTCGATGCCGCCATGGCGAATGCGCAGCCCGTCGTTGAGCGTACTGCCGCGGGTCACGGCCAGGCGCTTGCCATACAGCTGGCGCAGCGAGGCAGGTTCGTCCTCGCCCTTGCGCGTGACCAGCACGTAGGCGTTCTCCAGGTAGGGCCGGCTGATGTTCAGGGTGGCTTCGCGCTGTGTGCTGGGCGTGATGGTGGCGATGACGTCGGCGCGACCCTGGTGCAACTGGTCGATCATGTCGCTGATGCCGGCGCTGCGATGGATCTCGAAACGCAGGCCGGTGCGCAGACGGATCAGCTCGAGCAGGTCGGCAACGATACCTCGCAGGTTGTTGGCACTGTCGTAGAACGACAGCGGCGCGGCGTTTTCGTCCACCACCACGCGCACCACCGGGTGTGCCGCCAGCCAGCGTTGTTCGCGTGGGGAAAGTTGCAGCTTGCGATCAGTCAGCAGCATGCCGTCGCCGATGCTCCAGCGCTGGAAGATGCTGGTGCGCATGGCGCTGGTGACCGCGTCCAGGGTGGTATTGACCAGCTCGAGCAGCAGCGGGTTGTCGGCGCGCAGGGCGAAGCTGAAGCCCACAGGCTCGTGTTTGCCGAAGTTCACCATCTTGAGGTTTTTCAGGTAGCCCTGGTTGATCTGGTAATAGGTCGACAAGGCGTCCCCCAGGAACACGTCGGCCTGTTCGAAGGCCACCGCGTTGAGGGCATTGTGGTAGGAGCTGTAGGTCTGCACCGTGGCGTTGGGGTAGGTGGCGCGAACCTCGCTCAATGGCAGGTAATGGGCAACCACGCTCAGGCGCAGCCCCTTGAGGCCGTTGTCCAGTGCCCGGGTTTCATTTTCGCGGGTGACCAGCACCGGCAGGTCTTCGGCATAGGGGCGCGACAGGGCCACCTCGGGGAGGGCGGCATCGTAGCCATTGGCACTTCCCAGCAGGTCGATGTGCCCGTCTATCAGGGCTTGCAGGGCCTTGTCGCGGTTGGCGAAGCGCTTGACCCGAATGGGCCGGTTCAAGGTATTGCCGATCAGGCCGGCGTAGTCGGCGGTCAGGCCCTCATAATCGCGGCCACTGGCGGTGATGTCGAACGGCGCGTAGTCCGGCGCCGAAGTGCCCATTACCAGCACGTCATGCTTGTCGAGCCAGTCGGCCTGGGCCGGTGTGGGGGTTACAGCCATGGCCGCCAGGCCGCTGCGGCTGAGCAGCTCGTAGTTGCGCTCGCCGGGTTCGTTGGCGCAGAGCGAAGGGGCGAGGCAGGCCCCGACGAACAGCAGGCAGAACAACAGAAGACGTTTGGCCATGCTCGCACTCATACCAGCGCGTTGCGTTTGGCCATCTCGATCAGTTCCACCAGCGAGTTGGCCTTGAGTTTCTGCATCAGGCGTTTTTTATAGGTGCTCACGGTTTTATTGCTGAGAAACATGCCGGACGCAATTTCCTTGTTGCTCTTGCCCTGGGCAAACAGTTGCAGAACCATCAGCTCCCGATCATTGACGGTCTTGAACAGTTCCATCTCGCTGTCGCCGCTGTCCTGATGGCGAAGTGGGTTTATTGCCTGGCTGGGGAAATAGTTGTAACCGGAAAGTACCGCCTTGATGGCACTGAGCAACTCGCTGAGGTCCTCCTGCTTGCATACATAACCGCAGGCGCCCGACAACATGCAGCGTGTTGCAAACAGTACGGGTGATTGCGCAGTCAGCACCAGAACCTTCATCGGCACGGCCATGCTGTTGAAGCGCGACAGCACTTCCAGGCCGTCCAGCTTGGGGATGCCGATGTCGAGGATGATCAGGTCGGGCACGGTTTCGCGGGTCATCTGCATGGCGTCCACGCCATTGTCGGATTCGCCGGTGACCCGATAACCCTCGTTCTCCAGCAACATGCGTACAGCCAGGCGAATGACGGGATGATCGTCGACAATAAATACGGAGTGCATAATCACCTTCCAGGTAGGGGCCATAAAGAAGCCGCACCATAGCCCAGTTGGAAGGCGTGCACGTAAATAGAGTTGCGCTCAAACTTAATATGGGAAAATTCCTACAATAAGTTGGGCGCAAGGCTACAAATAGTTGATTTTCAAGCGCGCCATATCGTTTTGCGCACTAATCAATACGGCTGCAATCGCCTACGTTACATACGTGGAAGTTGCAGCGTATTGATCGGGTCAACTGCATCAGATCGGGCTTGAACGCCCGGTCATTTCGCGGGCCATTTCGCTGGCATAGCTGTCGGTCATGCCGGCGATGAAGTCGATCATGCGCAGGAAGGCGCTGTGCAATGTGCTGTTGGGGTCGGGCGCATTGTTGCCCAGCAGGTCAAGGATGCGCCGGTGCTTGAACGAGGGCGTGCGTCCGCCGTGCTGTTCCAGCGCTGCGCCGCAAAATGCATTGAGCAGAATCTCCAGCGTGGTGTAGGCACCGATTTCATGCAGTGTCTTGCGCTTGTCCTGGAAGATCTTCTTGCGCGCCATGTCCTTGGCCTGCAGCACACAGCGCTTGGCCGGGCCGTGCATGTGCTCGACCAGGTCGCCGTGCAGGGTGCCGGCCAGCAAGGCTTGCTGCTGCTCGACGAATGCCCGTGCGGCGGCGTTGGTCAGGTGCTCGATCGCCTTGCCGCGCAGGATAGCCAGCTTGCGCCGGCGCGAATCCCCGGGGCCCAGCTGGCGGTAGGTTTGCGGCAGGTCGTCACCCACCAGCCCCAGCAGCAGCGCTTCTACCTCGGCGTAGTCGAGCAGCTCCATTTCCAGGCCGTCTTCCAGGTCGATCAGCGCATAGCAGATATCGTCGGCGGCCTCCATCAGGTACACCAGCGGGTGCCGGGCCCAGCGTTGCGGCTCGAGTTGCGGCATGCCCAGCTTGCGTGCGATCTGCTCCAGCAGCGGCAGCTCACTACAGGCAATTTGACAACCAAACTGGAAAGTTGCTATCTAATTGATTTGTATGAATAAAACTCTAAATTAAAGGCTGTTCTTTCAAAGTCCTGCACCACATGTATGGGCTGCGTTAGCGGTAGGGAACCTTTCGAGCTCTGAGTAGAACGTAGCTTCAAGTAATGAGGTTTCTTGATAAGGATAGGCATGCCAAGGGACAGCAATGGCACCTTAGGTCTATAGGGTCGATGACGTCGAGATGTGTGTTAGGTCGCCTATAGCAATACGACCCTCCCCAAAAAGGGTGCTCTGCAAAACTTAATCTTTCGGGTCGAGCACAAAGCGACCAAATGGGTGGCTAATCGACATCAGTGCAGAAATCATATAGGGTTAAATTTTTGAGAGTTTTCTCGCCTAGTAATGGAGTACTACATGTTTAAAAGCAAATCAAGCATATTGGAAGTCTTGAGTATTGAATTGCCTTCAATTAGCACACATCGAATATTATCAAGAATTCAGAAGGTCAAGTAGGTATGGCATTTACTCCAGCTTACCTTAATTGGCTGCAAGATACTGGTGTCGCACTCAAAACAAAGGACGGTACTCCTGTAAAAGTATTTGAGCTAATACACGAGACGGATCAGGCTATATTGTCAGAGTGGGCTAAACACTTCAGGAGCCAGTACTGTAGTGATTTAGATATTGACTTTCTAAGAGAGTTCACAGGAAAAAACAGAGCCGAGTATTTGAATGATTTAAAGTTTCCAACAAAAACAGGAGGGTTTGGACCCGGTACTAGATCAGGTGACTTCGCTGAAATACTGGTTTCGGATTATCTTGAGTTTATTTCAGGGTATTGGGTTCCTAGAACGAGGTACGATAGAAAAACTATCAGAAATGAATCTACTAAGGGCTCTGATGTCCTCGGATTCAAAATGCTGTCACCAACCGATTCTCCTGATGATTGCTTGGCTATGTATGAAGTTAAAGCTCAACTTTCCGGAAAAAAAGCCAGTGAGAGATTGCAGGTGGCGATAGATGACTCCGGTAAAGATAATGTTAGGAAGGCAGAGTCACTAAATGCCATAAGGCAGCGGTTTTATGAGGCTGGAAGCATTCAAGATGCACAAAAAATAGGTCGCTTTCAAAATCCAGTTGATAGGCCGTATAAAGATGTTTATGGGGCAGTTGCTCTTTACGAAAATGGAATATATGAACCATTAGAAGCTTCTAGCTCAGATGCAACTGGCCATCCCAGTAAGAATTCGCTGGCTCTTATTATCATAAAGGGCAAAGATTTTATGAAACTTGTGCATAGCCTGTATAAGCGAGCAGCCGATGAAGCCTGAAAGAGCGTCGCGTGTTTTGCTGGGTGTGACTCGTTCAAAAGCTAAAATGTACGAGTATAATGTTCCGTCCGAACATCACATTGAGATTAATAGCGACCCGTCAAAGTTGCTGATACTCTCCATCGCAACTCTTGGCGAGGTATGCTTAGCCGTTAACGCTGCAGATACATCCGCCGAGCGGTTAGTTGAGTTGAAAACTGATCTGCAATTTTCGGCTCAGTTCTTTGATTCATACCTCCAATCAAAACTTGATGTTGAAATCGATCCTTATTTGATTTTGCTGGCGTCGGCATCGTACTACTTATGTGATTTGCCCGGCAGCTCAACCGTTTTAATAAGGAAGTTATCACCGGATTGCCCCTATCTGGAGGCGTCGCATTTAGAAGATCTGTTGCACTGGTTGTTGGTAGGCGATTTTTCCATTTATTTTACTGATGCTAGAGAGAAATACAGGTCTAGTATTATTGGGGTTTCGCAGAAGCTTTCGGCTTATTACAGTACTGGAGATGGCGTCTCTGGTATTGAGATGGAGTTGGTTGCTCTTAGAGAAAAAGCTTATGATATAGGTTCAGATAGAGAGTTATTATTTGCAGATGTAATTTGTGCAATAGTTAAGTTCAGGCTAAAAAACTCCTCTTGGATTTTGTTACCTCGGTTCTCCGGCTTGCCAAAAGAAAGTTGGAGTGGTTACCTTGCTAAAGACGATGCGATAAAAGAGCTATGGCCCTCCCAGCGTTTGCTGGGGGAGGAAGGGGTGCTTAAGGACTCGTCAGCAGTAATTCAGATGCCTACCAGTGCAGGAAAAACAAAGTCAATCGAACTAATTATCCGCAGTGCATTTCTATCGGCGAGAGCAAATCTGGTAATTGTAGTCGCTCCATTCAAAGCACTTTGTCAAGAAATTAGGAGTGATCTTTCCAGAAGCTTTGACGGTGAAGTCGTCAGTATTGATGGTGTATCCGATGTGCCGCAGATGGATTTTTCTGAATTTGATCTTGATGGTTTTTTAGATCTTGATTTTAGCTCATTAGAAACGGACAGCATATTAGTTCTCACTCCCGAAAAATTGATGTATATACTGCGTCAAACTCCAGAGCTGGCAGAGCAGATCGGGGTTGTGATTTATGATGAGGGTCATCAATTTGACAGTGGCCCTAGAGGTGTTACTTATGAGCTTTTGCTTTCATCTCTAAAGTCTTTAATCCCTAAAGATGCCCAGACCATACTTATATCTGCAGTTATTAACAACTCGCATGCTATAGGCAGTTGGCTTAATGGCGATGACGGAATAAATGTCAATGGTGCAAGCATACTTTCAACGTATAGAACAGTGGCGTTTGCAAGTTGGAGAGACTCACTGGGTAGACTTGAATTTGTAGAGCAAAATAACACTGATGAAAAGACCTTTTTCGTTCCGAGAGTAATTGAGAAATATCAGCTTTCACTCAATTCAAGAGAACGAGCTGATAGATTTTTTCCGGACAAGGCTGATGGAAAGAGCATTGCGATATACCTAGGTTTGAAATTGGTACCTAATGGTAGCATAGCAATATTTTGCGGTGTAAAAGCAGCTGTCTTAACCCTTGCGAAAGCGGCAGTTGATATTTACTCGAGGAATCTACCAATTCCTAAGCCAAGTGAATATTCAGATAAGGTTGAGGTAGAGAAATTACTGAACCTGCACAAAGTTCATTTAGGTAAGGATAGTGAAACGACAAAATGTTCTGCCTTAGGTATTTACTCTCACAGCAGTAATACACCGCAAGGGTTGAGAGTTGCGATAGAATATGCGATGCAGAAGAGTCTGATAAAATTTGTTATTTGCACTTCTACTCTCGCACAAGGCGTTAATCTCCCAATAAGGTATCTGCTGATAACGAGTATTTATCAAGCGGGTAAGCCTATAAAGGTTAGGGATTTTCATAACCTAATCGGTAGAGCTGGTCGTTCTGGTATGTATACCGAAGGTAGTATAATTTTTGCCGACCCTGATATTTTTGATATGAAGTCCTCTGATAAGGGGCGTTGGAAATGGGCTGAATTCAAGAGGGTTCTTAATTTTGAGAATTCGGAGCCATGTACTAGTAGCATATTGAATATATTGGAACCTTTTAAAAGTATTGATGGGAAGCATTCCTTTACTCTTGATCCGATAGAGTACTTGGAAAGATACCTTGATTCCCCATCTGAGTTAGTTAAGCAATTAGTAGATGCGGCTAATTTTGGCAGTCATTTAAAATTCACTGTCGAAAGTGTTCTCGACCAATCCGAGCAAAAAGCTAATATCATCGCCTCGATAGAAGGTTATTTATTGGCTCACTGGGATGATACTAAGGAGGCGTTTGGAGAAAACGGTGCGGTCCATCTGGCTCAACAAACCTTGGCTTATAATCTTAGCAGCGAAATAGATAAAAAGACGATACTCTCTGTATTTGATTTAATTGCAAAAAACATTGAAAAAAAATGCCCTTTAGAAGTTGAGCGGCGGGCATTTGGCAGGACGCTCTTTGGTTTAACTCAAGCCCAAGAAATAAAGGGCTGGCTAACATCTAATATTCATTTGCTCGAGCGATGCACCAGTGAGTCTGAGGCTTTAGATCTCTTGTGGCCTTTCGTTTATTCGCAATCGAATAGCAAAAGTATTCGTAAGATTGAGTCAAGTGATAATTTGAGGTCTTTAGTGTCGGAGTGGATAAAAGGCATCCCTTACCATGAGTTAAGAACGCACTTAGTAAAAGCAGGATCTAAACTTATTTGGGGGAGCAAAAGGCGAGAACTTTCAAATGAGCATGTCATCGAGGCTTGCGAGTCCGGAGTTGCGTACGATGGGACTTTGCTTTTGGGCTCTGTGATTGAACTACTAAAGTTAATAAAACCAGACGTCGATCAGCAGCTTATAGATAATCTATCGAACTTACAGAAAAAGCTACGGTATGGACTACCCTCCGTAGATGCTATTCAGTTGTACGAAATGGGTGTCACAGATCGTCATGTCTCTCAGGTTTTATCGAATACTCTAGTCCAGTCCAGCGACTCAATTAATATTCGAATTAAAAACTCTGAAGAGGTTTTGATCAACTGTGTGAGGGATTTCCCATTGTACTATCAGGATTTTATAAAAAGGACTCTTTCTAGCTGATTGTTCTATTCACAATCATCAAAGCAAAAATATGTCAGGCACGCTAGTGCCTGACGCTAGCCTTGCCGCTTTACTTTGTAAACATACAAAGAAGGAAAATATGCGGTCCTAGTTTCTGGGTAAAGCCAAACTTAGCGATATGGAACCTCTCTAGATGCGATCAGGGTGTCGTCATCAGGTAGCGATTTTTCTTGGTGGTGAATGGACAAGGCTAGGTACATCATTGCCGTTTTGGACATTTTGAATAGGCCCATGATCTGCTGTTCAAGGTCTTCGACTGATATGGCTTCACCATACGACTGGAGCCGTTTTTTTTCTTTTATAAGCTCAACTAGTTCTTTGTGCTCTTCGCTATCAGCATCCAGCTCGCTCAGCTTTGTTTCGGCTGCTTTTAGGGTGTTTTCCGGGTTGTAGGGTCGTTGGGATAGCTCATATCCGAACGAGTCAACTATTTTCAGCGATTTATGTTCAAGAGCATTCCGTATTTTATTTACAACGTTTGCTCTTGGGTAGTTAACATCGGCTAGGAAAAGGTTAGCGTTAAGGTCTTTATTGGTAGTGCTGTTTTTTTCGCCAGTATCATGTATGTCTTGGCTCAAAAAATAAAGTGCTCTCAAATATGGATTTTTGACTTCACTCAACCAAATGGCGGGTTTCTGGTTGGAATAAAATATGCTGTTTATATTGACTTTGTGTTCGGGTATTTCACTATCTGAGACTTTAAAAAACTTATAAATAAAGTAAGCGATTTTGTCTTGTATTGAGTAAAGGCAGCGAAGGGCTGTTCTGTAGTGATTGGTTTTTAAGTCATAAAAGGTCGAGTCATAGCTTTCGACTTGTGAGGTTGTCGAATTATACATGTGCTCAGTTTCGATTGGGATTTGTAAGGCTGTATGGAATAGGTATCTAGCATATTTATAGGTATCTTTTATCTCTTCAAAGTGAGAGTGGTATACAAGTTCTTCACTGGGGAGCAATAAGTGATTTATATTTCCCCTAAATGAAGGCAAGTAAAGACAATCCTCGTATGCGTATTCCTCTGTGATGACATTGTTTGTGAAATTTAGGAATAGTTTATTCTGCCCCACCCAATCAAGGTATGATTTATGCTTTCTGTTCATAAAGTTTTCTTTGTGAGTGTCTGAGTGGTCGAAATCTAGGTAGTCAGGGTGTTGGGATTCAAACCATTTACAGTAATGATTGAGTCGGTGATTTAGTTGATCAAATAAGTCTTGTTCTCCCGGAGTGCTGATGCTTTCTGATAGTTTTGCTGTTTTAGAAAGCCTATATGCTTGCTTGTAAAAAAAAGAATCTTGAGTTTTCATCATATATGCTTTCGCTGGCGTCTATTAGACATCGTGCCTTGGTGGTGAGGCCGAAAGCATTTTTTTCATCTATAGCTAAATCATAAAACTCTAAGGCTTCAAGATGCCGATGTTGCTCGGTCAGGTAATTTGCAAGATTTATACTTATTTTTGAGCGTAGGTGTGCAGTGCTAAAGTGGGCAAGTCCTTTGCGGCTTTCAAAACTATAGTATTTATCCTTTTGATTGCTCAACTCATGCAAGGCTTTCCGTAAATAATAGATAGCTCTTTTTATGTGAGGTGAACTCCACTCGTCCGCGATTATAGCTCTGTATGCTGAGTAATATCCCGTACCCACTGTGTAATACAGTTGAGCTGTCAAAAATTTAGTTTCACCTTTCTTTTTTTGGACTATCTGGCAGTAGTTTATGAGGTTGGTGCTTGAGGTTTCTATCAGTAAATCCATTTTTTGACTGATTTTATCTATTTCTTGATTGTTGAGAGGTTTATCAGTCATGTGTTCCTGCCTGCGAATGTCTTGGTTGTTTTTCGATGTTGAAACTATATCCTTTCCTGAAGGATTGGGTAAAGTGATGTGCTGGCTGTGGAGTTTATTTTAGTGTTCGGGATGCTATGCGGGGTTAAGCAGTCAGCTCTTAATAAGTTATTTAGTGTGTATGTTTTTTCTGATTTTTATTGCATAAATCCATGCCTGAGCTATATTTATACGCTTTGCATATGTGTTAAAGGTAGTGATATGGGTAGTATGAGTTGGGATAAGCTACTTAATAACACCCGTCTTGGCGGTCGGCCACCGAAATCTGAGCTAGGCCGTTCACCTTTCCATTCGGACCATGACAAGGTTATTTTCTCCGGAGCTTTCAGACGCCTTGCAAGAAAAACTCAGGTACATCCACTTGCTACCAATGACCATGTTCATAATCGACTCACACATAGCTTGGAAGTCGCTTGTGTTGGTCGGACGTTGGGGGTGAGAGTAGGTCAAGAGCTTCTGAGTGAAAGGCTTATTCCTGAACAACATTCGGCTTCTGATATTGGTGACATTGTCCAAACTGCTTGTCTTGCTCATGACATTGGCAATCCTCCATTTGGTCATACTGGAGAGGAGGCAATACGTCACTGGTTCTCCAATGACGCTGGTGCAAAGCTCATTGAGCATCTTCCTTTATCAGAGGCCACTGACCTGCGTCGGTTTGAAGGCAACGCACAAGGCTTCAGAGTTTTGACGACATCTGAGTACCATCCTCATGATGGGGGCATGCGTCTGACATACGCTTCATTGGGTGCATTCATCAAATACCCATGGTTGGCTGCAGACGCGATGAATGACCTGCGGCCTGTGAAGAACAAATATGGGGTCTACTGTTCTGAGCTAGATCTCTTTAACGAGGTGGCAGATGCTACCGGCCTACATAAACTGGGTGATGGATGGCGTTGCCGTCATCCCCTTGCGAACCTGATGGAGGTTTCTGACGACTTCTGTTATGCCATTCTGGATCTTGAGGATGGTGTAGAAATGGGAATTTTGGAGTGGGATAAGGTGTTTGAGATCCTGTGTCTTGTCCTTGATGACCATCAGAAAAACCAGCTCGTGAAAGACATGCAAGGTATGAAAGTAGGTCGTCGGCTCTCTTTGGTACGTGGGAAGGTCATTTCAGCTTTTGTAGATGCTGGTGCTGCTGCCTTTATGGGCAACCATGATGAGATTATGACCGGTAAGGCTCTGGGTATACTTGACCTGTGTGACAGAAACGTCAGGGACTGTGTAGCGGCTGCTAAGGCCCTCGCTCGAGACGAAATCTTTCAGCATCCCCGCAAGGTTGAGCTAGAGATCGGAGCGTACAGCACCATTTCCACGCTGCTCAACGTGAGCTGTACCGCTGCATTGAACTACGTCAGAAGCGGTGGCGTAGCTGATTCTAAGACGAAAAGGGTCGTGGACCTTCTAGGACTCGACCTTGAAGCCTTGGACGACAGCAAAGGCGTTTCTATGGACTATGCAGCAATCATGCAGGTCTTAGATTACGTCAGCGGAATGACTGATAATTACGCAATGCATTTGGCCCGTCAATTCAACGGAATGGGTATAGAGCGGTAGTATAAACATTACTAATGATTTATAGAGTGGAGACAATGGGGAATGGGCTGGTTAGATTTTTGGAAGGGAAAGAAAGACGACGCTGCTATTAAAAGGGGCTTTGAAGTAAGAAAACAAGAAAATGTTGAGAAGGTTGCAAAAAACGAGCCCGAGGAGAAGATAGTGCTTTGCGGTGTTGAGTTGGATAGAATGCCAGCCGATGCTGAAGAACTGAACAGGATGATGGCTCGAGCAGCAATTTCCATCATGCCGTACCTGCCAACTGAACAAGATGTGTATTGGTTCGTCATTGAGCAGTACGACAGGATTATTTCTTGTGGTGAATTAGTCGCAAGCATAATGGCGACTTACCCATTCAAAATGTATGAAATTGAATATCTTGACCGTAAGTCAGAGAATTCATATGTGGGCCATAAAAATCCCGGAATCGTTTATATTCTTAATGCCATTCTCCCCGACTTGGTAAGGCATTACGGCATGGTACAGGCACAAACTATGCTGGCCTTTATTTTTGGTACATACCTTCATGGCAATAAAGATCTGATTAAAGCACTCCGACTGAAGTACGCCGTTCACTATCATAACAATTGTATTTCAAGCGGTAGCTTTCGCACTGCTGAACAATGGAATGAAGTAATTTCAAGCGTAGACAATTGATGCAAACGGTTAGAGTTTAATGAGAGAGCAACTAAATGGCCTTCCGGTGGAAGGCTTTAAAATGGTTGCTTGATATATTGGGTGATTCGAGAGTTCTGTTTTTTATATTGTCAAAGCGTGATTGTAGAAGTTTAACTGTTATAGTATTTTCTAAATAAATAATTTCTTGGTGAAAAAATGCAGTTAAACCGTTCGTTGCTATTGATGGCACCAATGAACGGCGATGTCTCTGTATGCCATGCACTTAGCTCGACAGTTAGTGGTGTGGGCGGGAAGCGAACCTAGGTGGCTTGGCTCACGGGATCGGTGGTACAGTAGGTCCTTAGCAAAACTCCTCATATTCTTTTTTTGAAAGCTAAATTTCTTGATATTGCCAAATAGTTGTACTTATAACTCTTTGGCTGTTGACTTTCAGAAAATGTCATTTTTGGCTGCAAAGCCTAAGTACAGCTCGCTCTGGTAGCAGCCGAACTTGTGCTTCTTGTAGCCCAGGGCATCGGCGTGGCGGGCGCTCCAGGGGTACTTGAGGTAGGTGCCCAGGGTGGCGTAGGTGAGGCGCGTGCCGCCATCGAACTGGTGATACTCCAGTTGGGTCAACACGCGAAAGCCCTGGGCATTGCCTTCGAAATTGAGGAAGTCGCCCCGTTCGGCATCGCTCATCGCATCCAGCCAGCCGCGTCCGGCGGCCTGCTGGAACCAGTGCCGGATCGCGTCCTCGCCGGAGTGGCCGAACGGCGGGTTGCCTATATCGTGGGCCAGGCAGGCAGACTGCACCACCATGCCCAGGTCGCTGGGCGCGCACCAGTCCGGCAGGCTGTCGCGCAGTGTCTCGCCCACCCGCATGCCCAGCGAGCGGCCCACGCAACTGACCTCCAGCGAGTGGGTCAGACGCGTGTGGATGTGATCGTTGCTGGTGACCGGGTGTACCTGGGTCTTGCGCCCCAGGCGGCGAAAGGCACCCGAGAAGATGATCCGGTCATGGTCCTTGTGGAAGGGGCTGCGCCCGAGTTCTTCGGGGCTGTGCAGGGCTTTGCCGAGGCGTTCGCGGGTAAGCAGTGTGTGCCAGTCCAAGGCCGGTTCTCCAGTGCGGGGCAGGCCCCTAGCTTCCCGTGTCCCGGACGTGGCCGCAACCCTCAGAGGCCATCGGCATCCAGGTCGATCAGCAGCAGGCGGCGCCCGTCGTCGAAGAACTGGCCGGCGGTCATGCAGTACTGGTTGGTGGTGGCGTCGCGGTAGGTGCTGGACAGAATCAACCGGCGCTCATCCCAGCCCTCGGCCAGCAGGTGATAAAAGTAGGGCCGCCATGACCAGTTGTGGCCCTGGTAGCCGTTGTTCACGTGCCAGTGCTGGCCGTGCCATTCCAGATTGGGGGTGAGCTGGGTGCCGTGCCGGTCACACAGAAAAAACCGCAGCACCCAAGGGTAGGCGTGCAGGTTCGGCAACTGTTCGACCGAGGCCTGGGCCTGCGCCCAGGCCTGCAGCCGGGGCATCAGTTCGGCCAGTTGCTGGCGGCGCTGCATCAGCCGTGCGCGCTCGTCCAGCTTGCCCTGCACGTAGCGCTCGCGCAGGTGGCCGAAGCGGGTGACGAATGCATCGCTGGCGAAAAAACCGGCCTGGGCCTGTGCGAACAGGTGGCCCTGCAGATAACGCGCGCCACATTCCAGGGCGAAGTCAAGCTCGGCCTCGTTCTCGACGCCTTCGGCAATGATCCAGCACCCGGTCTTCTCGGCCATCTGGGCCAGGGCCTTGACCACTTCGCTGCTGGGCCCGCCGCGGGCGGCGGCCTGGAACAGGCGCATGTCGAGCTTGAGAATGTCTGGCTGCAGCGCCAGCACCCGGTCCAGCTGCGAGTAGCCGGCGCCGAAATCATCGATGGCGATGCGCGCGCCGGCCTGGCGATAGCGCGTGACCACATCGGCCAGGCGCTGCAGGTCGCCGCCCTGTTCGGTGATCTCGAAGACCACCCGGCGTGGATCGATGCCGTGCTGACGTACCTGCATCAGGCTGGGCAAGGGTTCGTCGGCAGTCAGCTCGCTGATCCAGCGGGGCGAGATGTTCAGGCTCAGAAACCAGTCGCCCGGTGCCTGGCTGAAGGTTGCCAGGGCCTGGCCACGCAGCGTGCGATCGAGGGTGCGCAGGGCTGCGGTGGGCATTTGCGGGTCAATGAACAGCGGGCCGACCGAGCGCAGCTGGCCGTCGGCCTGAACCAGTCGGCCAAGGGCTTCGATACCGGCGATGCGGCCCTGTCTCTTATACACATCTGACGCTGCCGACGATCTACTCTGTGTAGATC
>OLII01000057.1_pt1 | contig 38104 bp, 27 predicted proteins | sample 1609481 | NCBI WGS metagenome assembly OLII01 (sample SAMN05416859, study PRJEB24817) | seawater metagenome | isolation source: Sea water | place: Canada:Atlantic | collected 2013-11 | reverse complement strand
TTAAACATCAACGGAATATCAAAGGTTTTGCCGCAGTACAAGTGAGTAATTCCACCATGGAAAACCTCATTTGTCATGTTTCTATTGATGGCTATAAAATTTTATTCAAATTAAAAGCCATTGAAACATCAAAATGGTATACCGCGACGGACAAACGCTTTAACCATACTAACTTCAGTGTTTGGTGTGATTATTTAAAGCTACATCCTCAATATCAAAACCAATAAAAACCTGCGATGCTTATATTGCCTGCAGTAATAGGGCTAGATTCAGCTTTCTCCTGTAATAGACAAAATGTATGGTATTCATGACAAATTTTGCGGTTTACTGTTAATGCATACTATCTACTTCTGATTTTGTTAGCTGTCTTGGCATATTTGGAAAGCCAGCTTCGCAAGGCTTACCTACCATTTTAAAATCGGCAATAGTGTTACTGACATACAATTTCAAATATACATTTACACCATTAAAACTAAAGTTCACAACTTCATCGCGATTGTAGCTAACAAATTGCTTATAGGTGGTTTGTTCTAGATTATTTTTAACCATCCTTACCCTTAGCTCAGTACCTGCATCTTTAGGCGTAACGGTTAAACAAGCCTTATATTTTTTTGGGTTACTACAAACCTCTTGACCATCCAGAGCCCATAAACGACCAAAGGTAGCATAAGTATTACCAAGGGTTTCTCTTGCTTGGTAATCATAGTCAATCAGTTGTGCTGAATTACAGGCAAACGCTGCTTTGTGGAATAAAAATCCGAGAATGAATAAGCCAGTTATACGCAATTTCATGACTATCCCTTATGGTGCAATAATTTCAATGACCTACAAGGTCAACACTTAACCATCAATAAATAAATAAATCAATAAATCAATAGAATAACTACACTATCAATGTTAATTTTTATACTATTTAAGGTCTTTAACTTACGATGAAATACCATTGTTAACTATATGAATCTTTATTACGGTAAGTTAGGTAATATAAATGCCAAACAAGTGATGGTGTTACCGCCTATAAAAATTAACTGAATGTATAAATATATAGAGAGCTATGAACATAGAAACTAAGTGGCTAAAAGATTTTATCGCACTAGCTCAAACCAGAAATTTCTCTAAGGCTGCAGGTTTAAGACATGTAAGTCAGCCAGCCTTTAGTCGCAGAATTAAGTCACTTGAAAGTAAGTTAAACTGCAAACTAGTCAATCGCTTGCATCAATCTATACAGTTAACCGCGTCAGGGGAGATATTCTTAAACCGTGCTGAGAATATACTACAACAGCTCGAGCTACTTAGTGAAGAGTTACAACAACAAACAACACGTACCCCGTTAGTTTTTTCAGCAACCCATACGCTTTCTGTTGGTGTTTTTCCGTCTATTGTTGAACACATAAATAAACTTCCCTTTAATGTTGATACCCAACTTAAAATTGCCGATGCAGACGATTGCACCAATTTATTAAAACAGAAACATTGCGATTACTTACTCGCTTTTAGTGACCCATTACTCGATGCTTTTCATGATGATTCAATTTTACTAACGAAAGTGAAAATGCTGCCCGTTTGTCAGGCGAATGAACAAGGGGATCCTATTTATCCACTTTCGCAATCGAAAAGTAATGTGCCCTACTTGGCTTATCAAGAAAATATCTACTTAGATCGCGTGGTCAGTAAACTACTTAAAGAAAAAGCCAATCAGCTTAATTTCAATAAAATGTTGATGTCACCTATGGCTGATAGTCTAAAAATGATGGCGCTTAAAGGCTTAGGTGTTGCTTGGATCCCAGAGTTTAGTTTAGCTGCAGAATTAGCCAGCCAGCAATTAGTGATCGCGGGTGATAAGCAATGGCAGCCTGAGTTATCCTTGCATTTATACCGCGCTAAAAAAATGCATAACAGCGATTCTTTTCAAGAAAAAATTTGGCAACACTTCAAAGTTATCAATATATAAGCCAATCAATTAATGCCACACAAAGAAGTTATGCAACTATTGCATAACTCGACAATAAAATAGGCATTGGTAATCCCTACTGACAATTATTACCTTAGCGCCATCACTCATCGACCTGTAAAAACAATGTCAGTTAGCATCAAATCACCAAACGAAAAAATCACTTACCGTGTAGAAAAAGATCTACTCGGCTCTATGGAAATCAATCAAGATTTTTATCACGGTATTCAAACACAACGTGCGGTGAGTAACTTTAAACTATCGGCAAAAAAATTAACTGACTACCCTGAGTTAATTAATGCCTTAGCCTATGTTAAGTCAGCTTGTGCAACTGCAAATTTAAAACAAGCAACCTTAGATAATATTAAAGCTAGCGCTATTATCAAAGCAGCTGAATATGTGCACACCGGGCAATTTAACAAAAGCTTTGCCATTGATATGATTCAAGGTGGTGCTGGTACTTCAAGTAACATGAATATTAATGAAGTATTAGCCAATATTGGCTTAGAGTTGTTAGGCCATGAAAAAGGTGAATACCAGTATTTACATCCAAATACTGATGTAAATATGTCGCAATCTACCAATGATGTTTACCCGAGCGCTGTTCGTTTATCGGTACTATTAAATCAAGAGTCATTACTTACTGCCGTTGAGCAATTAGTGGCTAGCTTCACCCATAAATCTAATGAGTTCTCGGGTATTTTAAAACTTGCAAGAACGCAACTTCAAGACGCAGTACCTATGACTTTAGGCCAGGAATTTAACAGTTTTGCATCAACCTTAAAAGAAGATATCAAGTTAATTAAAAATACAGGAAAATTACTAACCGAAATTAACTTGGGTGGCACCGCTGTTGGTACCGGAATTAACACACAAAAAGGTTATGGCACCATTGCCATTGAAAAGCTATCTGAACTTACCGGCATTCAATTTAGTGAAGCAGAAGATTTAATCGAAGCTAGCTCAGATATGGGCGCCTTTGTTATCTATTCAGCCACCTTAAAACGTTTAGCGTTAAAGTTATCAAAAATTGCTAACGATCTTAGATTACTCAGCATGGGACCAAGAGCGGGTTTGAGTGAAATTAGCCTACCCGCCCGTCAACCGGGTAGCTCAATAATGCCGGGTAAAATCAACCCAGTGATCCCAGAAGCGGTAAGCCAATGTGCTTATCAAGTTGTTGGTAATGACATGGCGATTACCATGTCGGCTGAGGCAGGACAATTACAACTAAATGCTATGGAGCCATTAATTGCTGTTAACTTGCTAGATTCACAAAACTTACTGACTAATGCGGTGAATATGTTTAACTTTTTATGTATTGGCGGTATTGAAGCCAATGAAGTTCGCTGTAAAGAGTTGCTCGATAACAGCTTAGGGCTCGTTACCGCATTAAACCCTTACTTAGGTTATGAAACATCAACCAAAATAGCCAAAGAAGCGCTGAATAGTGGCGAGTCGATCATCACATTAATCAAGCAGCAAAAGTTATTAACCGATGATCAACTTTTGCAAATTCTTCAAGCAGAAAAAATGACCCAGCCTAGCTTATAGGAATAAGTTGGCTTAAAGATCCCCGACACTAAAGCATTAAACTAAAGCTACTAATTTAGTAATTTAATGCTTTAGTGTTAGTACGGTCGTAAAAATCACTTTATCTAGCCACTTAATTTGCATCTCAATGTACTCATTTTGCTATGACTAATTTCTAGCTATCGTTAGCCGATATTAATTTCATTTCCCTCCCTAATTAGTAAGATATGAATAAAAATTCAAAATTACGGAATAATTAGAATAAAACACCGCTCAACATATAACAAATAAGAATATGTTATAACCAAGATTATTATCGGTCAGGTTTAATCTCCTCAGCCCAATCAAACAAAGCCTCGCAAATTTAACAAAAAATTTACACATGTGTTTTTTTGTCTAGACAGAGGTGAAAAGTAGCTAAAAGAAATAAAATAAACAAAAGAGGCATAGCATTGAAAAACAAAGAGAAAAACCGATCGTTTATTAACCTGGCATTACGGCGTCTTAATTTGACGACAGATTGACCTTTAAATATTTTGTGTTAGCTTTAAATGACATGATAAAAACAATGTTAACAAAATGTAAAAATGGAAGTGTCATGAATAAAATAATAACAATGAATAACGCTTTAAAATTAGGGGCAATATCTGTCGCCTTATTGGGTAACTCCGCTTTTGCTGCAAGTTATGATTGTAGTAATTTAATTGAATGGCAAAAAGGTCAGACGAATGTCGGTGGTGAGCAAGTAAAATCACAAAACCAAGCTTTTGAAGCCAAATGGTGGACACAAGCAGATCCAGTGTTGAACTCCACTGAATACGGCGAATGGAAAAACCTCGGTACTTGTGATGGCGGCCCTGTAGTCAACATCCCACCCACGGTGTCAATTATCTCACCGGCCCAAAATTCTTCTTTTACCGAAAATGACAGCGTTGTCTTTTCGTTAAATGCCAATGATGAAGACGGCTCTGTTGCAATGGTTGAGTTATATTTAGCTGACATTAAACTCGCCAGCCTGACTAGCTCGCCTTATCAATATTCTTGGCCAGCCACGTTAGGTAGTCATGTTATCAAAGCCATTGCCTTTGATGATAAAGGTGAGCAAACCAGTACTGAAAATTTGAATATTACGGTGACAGCTAAAGATACTCCGCCACCAAACCAAGCGCCTACAGCAACCTTAATGGCAACCGTGCCAAGCAAAGTTTTAGTAGGTGACAATATTACTTTTGAATATTCCGCTACCGACAGTGACGGACAAGTAACGCAGTTAGTATTACGAGAAAATGGTGTAGCCATTGATACTGTCAACGCCGCTACCGCAATTTTTACTTGGGCAGCTCCCGCTTTAGGGCAACACAAATTTACGGTTGAAGCGACCGATGATAAAGGTGCAACCTCAATCAGCAATATTATCAATGTTGCCGTGGTTACCGATGGACAAACAGGCACTGACGCAGATGCTTGTCGACCAGAAGGCTTATACCAAACCCCAGGCGTAAACACGCCTTACTGTACCATTTACGATCAAGATGGTCGTGAGTTAATGGGTGCAGATCATCCTCGACGTGTAATCGGTTACTTCACTAGCTGGCGCAATGGTGCTAATGAGCAACCTAGCTACCTAGTTAGTGATATTCCGTGGGATAAAATTACTCATATCAATTACGCATTTGCGCATGTTGATGCCAATCATAAAGTGTCTATTGGTGATCCCAACTCACCGAACAACCCTGCGACAAATATGGAATGGCCAGGGATTGCTGGCGCTGAGCTTGATCCTAACCTACCGTACAAAGGGCATTTCAACCTATTAAACAAATACAAAAAGCTTCATCCAGGAGTGAAAACGTTAGTTTCTGTTGGCGGCTGGGCTGAAACTGGCGGTCATTTTGGCGAAAACGGACGTGTTGCCGATGGTGGTTTTTATACCTTAACAACCAACGCAGACGGCAGTGTTAACCATGCTGGCATTTCAGCTTTCACTGCCAGTGCTGTTGAGTTCATTGAGAAATATGGTTTTGATGGTGTAGATATTGATTATGAATATCCATCATCAATGGCGGACTCTGGCCATCCTGATGACTTCGTTTTTTCAAATGCTCGCCGTGCGCACTTAAATGCTTCTTACCAAGTGTTAATGAAATCATTGCGTGAAGGTCTTGATAGAGCGGGTGAAGCTGCAGGTAAACATTATCTACTGACAATTGCTTCGCCTTCATCAGGTTATTTATTACGTGGTATGGAAACCTTCCAAGCCACACAATACCTAGATTACGTAAATATTATGTCTTATGACTTACACGGAGCATGGAATTCACACGTTGGTCATAACGCATCATTATTTGATACTGGTTTAGATTCTGAATTAGCTGCGTGGGATGTTTACGGTACTAAAGAGTTTGAAGGTATCGGTTATTTAAATACTGATTGGGCTGTGAAGTATTTCCGCGGCGGGTTATCTGCCGGTCGAATCAACATAGGTATTCCTTACTACACGCGTGGCTTTAAAGATGTTTCTGGTGGCACCAATGGTTTGTGGGGTCAAGCAGCTTTCCCAGATCAAGCAAATTGTCCAAAAGGTACTGGTAAAGGCGATAAAAACAGCTGTGGTAATGGTGCTATAGGTATCGACAACCTTTGGCATGACACTGAAAATGATCGCGAAGTGCCTGCTGGCTCAAACCCACTCTGGCATGTTAAAAACCTTGAACAAGGCATAGTTGGTAGCTATTCAGCTGCTTACGGCCTAGATCCGGTAAATGATGCTAGCGATAAGTTTATTGGCAATTATACCCGTCATTATGACAGTGTCGCCGTCGCTCCTTGGTTATGGAACGATGCCAAAAAAGTTTTCATCTCAACGGAAGATGAAGAATCGATGGCAACTAAAGTTGATTACGTGATTAATAATAATTTAGGTGGCGTAATGTTCTGGGAATTAGCAGGTGATTTTGATTATGACGCTGCTAAAGGTGAGTACTTTATGGGCTCAACCATGACAACGATTGCTTATGATAAATTTAATCAAAGTGGCACGCCATACGGGATAGACAAGGGCAATAAAGCATTTGTTAAACCAACTGAAATGGTTGATGTGAGTTTTGTTGCTAAAGACTTCCCGGTTGGTGATGACAACTATCCAATCAGTCCAACGTTTGCCTTTACCAACAACTCTACAATTGATTTGAGCGGTGCCAAAATCTCATTTGATGTGCCAGTTTCAACATCAGCTATCTTCAAATCTAACTGGAATGCTACTAAGAAATTGAAAATGGCTATCGATGTTAATGCATCAAACACAGCAGGTGACAATATTGGCGGTTTTGAAAATGACTTCCATCGTTTCTCTATCACGTTAACCAATGAATGGGGCGGCGAAGCTGAACCGTTTGCGCCGGGTGAAACTGTCAATGCGCAAGTGATGTATTACATGCCAATCAGTGGCCCGGTGAACTTTACCATCGAAAAAGACGGTAAAACCTTTGCCTTCAAAGCTGAATATCCACACTTAACAGAAGCAACTTCAGGCGGTGGAACGGGTGGCGGTGATGGCGGCGGAACAGGCGCAACCTGTGAAGGAGTTGATGTCGCAAGCTTGTCTGTTTACCCAGAATTTCCACAAAAAGATTGGGCTGGGAATTCTAGTCATGCCAATCAAGGCGATATGGTTGTCCACGACAATGCAGTTTACCAAGCTAAATGGTGGGCTAGCTCTGAGCCGGGCGGCTCCGACTGGGATAAAGTTTGTAGTTTATAAACGCATCCTTTACTTCAAATAACTTAATCATTTTTACAAATAACCAGCGATAAATACTTCGGCATTTATCGCTAGGGGAACACTATGTCTAAATTTCACTTAAACCTTAAAACAGCAGCGATAACACTGGCGCTCTCATCGACATTATTTGGTGCTAATCAACAAGTTTCTGCCCATGGTTATATGTTCAGTCCAATGGCTCGCCAAGCCTTTTGTGAATTACAACAAGGTTATTGGTGGCCCGAAGATGGCTCAAGTATTCCTAATGCTGCTTGTCGTGCTGCTTACTTAGACTCTGGTCACTTTCAATTCATTCAGCAACATGAGTTTGCCGTCAACACTGCCGATTTCACCAATTTAGTCGAGGTGAAAGCTAATATTCCGGATGGTACTTTATGTGCGGGTGGCGATGTGAAGAAAAAAGGCATGAATTTACCTTCCGCTCATTGGCAACGCAGTGAAGTAGTACCTAATGCCAATGGGGATATTCAAATTAAATTTTTGGCCACCACACCACATAATCCAAGCTTTTGGCAGTTCTATTTAAGTGATGCTAACTATGATGGTAGCACTATGCCATTAACTTGGGCCGATATTAGCCTAGTGCAATCACATGGCAATGTTGACTTTATTAAAGCCACTGATGGTAACCGCTTTTACGAGATGAGCGTGAACATTCCAGCAGAACGTGTTGGTGATGCAATTCTATATAGCCGCTGGCAACGTGATGATGTCGTTGGTGAAGGATTTTATAACTGTAGTGATATCACCATTATTCGTGATAACACGGCTGTAGATAACTGGTTTAATGCGGGGTTTTACCTCAAACAAGGACAGTCAGCCGCCATAGGTGAAACGGTTAACTTCCGCGCTTTTAATGCTAACGGTCAAGAAATTGTCAATCAACAACTCGCTATCACTTCAGCCAATCAAGCCTCTTGGGGTAGCGACTTTGCCAACAGCTTAAACCAAAATTATCCGCATTTACTTAATATTGGTGTCAAAGACTCACAAGGTAACATAGCTTTTGATAGCAATAATTTACTTAGTAATGTCACTTACCTATCTGATACAGAGCATACTTTTGTTGTAAGTATTCAAGCTGCACCTGTTAATACTGCGCCCATTGTCCATGATATTGCCAATATTGTAATGGAAGAATCGTCAACTGAAGCGATTCATGTTCACGCATTTGACGATGAGCAAAGTGAGCTAACGTTTACTTGGCAAATACCCAGTGAACTAAATTACAGCGGCGCCGATGCCAATGTCACCATTTCTGCGCCAGCAGTTGAACAAAACACTGACTTTACTCTAAGTGTTGCCGTTTCAGATGGCATGTTAACTACATCAAAAAGCTTCACGGTCACAGTGACTAACAGCGTAGTAGAGCCAACGATTCCACCATGGGATAGCAATGCTGCCTATTCATCTGGCGACAAAGTCAGTTATCAAAATAAAGTCTATTCAGCCAAATGGTGGAATAAGAATCAAACACCCAATAACAGCAACGCTTGGCAATTAGAGTCATCAACCGATGGCGGTACCGCCATTTGGAATGCGCAACATGAATATTCTCAAGGTGCCGTAGTCAGTTATCAAGGGATTAACTATCAAGCTAAATGGTGGACGAAAGGTGAGCAGCCTGATGTCAGTGATGTTTGGCAAAAACGATAACAACGAAAGTAAACGCGAAAAAATTGTTTAACAATAACAACACGCTAGGAAACTAGCATTATTATAATAAGAGGCAGATATGTATAAAAAACTACTCACTGTGTGTGCGATAAGCGCAGCACTGTCATCACAACATGCTCAAGCAGCACCAGCTGCACCAAGCATTGATTGGACACCACAAAATTACTCTTTTGTTGAGGTCGATCTTGAAAACAACGGTTCTTATAAAGACCTAGTTACTGCTAAAGACGTGGTGGATATTGCTATTAAATGGAATTCATGGAGTGGTACCGGCGGCGATAGCTACAAAGTCTATTTTGATGACATGCTTGTCAACGAAGGTACATTGGCAGCAGGGACTAAGGGCGGCGTTATCAACTTCCCTTATGATAAATCAGGTCGTCACCAATTAACCATTGCATTATGTGAAGGTGCTGACTGTGCGACCAGTGCACAAAAAGAAATTATTATTGCTGATACTGATGGTGGTCATTTAGCACCTTTGGCTATGAACATTGATCCAAACAATAAAAGTTATCCAACGCAAATAGATAATGTCGTTGGTGCTTATTTTGTTGAATGGGGAATTTATGGTCGTGGTTATGATGTCACCCAAATACCAGCTGATAACTTAACGCATTTATTATACGGTTTCATTCCAATTTGTGGCGCTAACGAATCATTAAAAGAAATAGAAAATGGTAATAGCTGGCGTGCATTAGAAACTGCTTGTGCTGGCTCAGCCGATTACGAAGTTGTAATTCATGATCCTTGGGCTGCTATCCAAAAAGCCCTTCCGGGTATTGATGCAAAAGATCCAATTCGTGGTACTTATGCGCAATTAATGGCATTAAAACAACGTAACCCTGATCTGAAAATATTACCTTCAGTGGGTGGTTGGACGTTATCTGACCCATTTTATGGTTTTACTAGCAAAGCTAATCGTGACGTTTTTGTCGCCTCAATGAAAAAATTCCTGAAAACATGGAAATTTTACGACGGTGTAGACATTGATTGGGAATTCCCAGGTGGTGATGGTGCAGCAGGTTCAAAACTTGGCGATACCGTTAACGATGGTCCAGCGTATGTTGCATTAATGCAAGAACTTCGCATCATGTTAGATGAACTTGAAGCTGAAACGGGTCGTCAGTATGAACTAACTTCCGCTATTGGTTCAGGTTACGACAAAATTGAAGACGTTGATTACGCAGCTGCTGCGCAATTTATGGATTACATCTTTGCCATGACTTATGACTTCTTTGGCGGCTGGAACAATGTAACCGGTCATCAAACAGGCTTAAACTGTGGTAGCCATATCAGTGTTGATGAATGTAATGGCACTGGCTTAGATGATAAAGGCGAGCCACGTAAAGGCCCAGCTTACACTATCACTAATGCCGTAGATTTATTATTAGCGCAAGGTGTTGCCGCTAAACAAATCGTGGTTGGTACCGCAATGTACGGCCGTGGTTGGGAAGGTGTAATGCCAGCAAATACTACTATTGCTGATAACCCAATGACTGCTGACGGTACAGGAAAGCTTAAAGGCTCTACTGCTCAAGGCGTTTGGGAAGATGGCATTATCGACTATAAAGGTCTTGCACAACATATGGTAGGTAGCGCAGGTACTGGCGTAAACGGCTTTGAAGTTGGTTATGACGAACTTGCCGATGCGGCTTATGTTTGGAACAGACAATCGGGCACCTTAGTGACTTACGATAGTCCGCGTTCTGTCTTAGCTAAAGGCCAGTATGTTACAGCTAATGGTCTAGGTGGTTTATTTGCTTGGGAAATTGATGCTGATAATGGCGATATCCTTAATGCTATGCATGAAGGTTTAGGTGGTGTTGTTGGTCCAATCAATAAAAAGCCAGTAATTAGTTTAGCTAATAGCTTCTCTGTGAACTCAGGTGAAAATATTACTATCACGGCAAGCGCAACCGATGCTGACAATGACCCACTGACATACAGCTGGTCAATCGATAATGCATTAACGGCAACCGGCACTGATAGTGCAAGTGTTGCGGTTACAGCCAGTACCGTGACACAAAATACTAACTACGTATTAACATTAACGGTATCAGACGGTACAGCAAACGTAAGTAAGTCAACGACCTTAACCGTTGTAGCACCAACAACAGGTAATAATGCTCCAGTGGTTGAGATGATTGCTGATGTAACTATTGAAGAAAACATGCAAACCAATGTGGCTGTTAGCGCGACTGATGCAGATAACGATCCGCTAACATTCTCATGGAACGTACCAGCAGGTTTAACACTCTCTGGTGCTGATGCCAATGTTACATTAACTGCAACCGAAGTTGATGCTGATACTAATTACACTGTTAGTGTTGACGTTAGCGATGGCACAGTAGTGACCACACAAAGCTTCACCGTAACCGTAACCAATAAAACCACAGGTGGTGGTACAACTTGGGATAGCGGTAAAATTTATAATACCGGCGATACAGTCATGTTCAACGGCGTTGAATATAAAGCAAACTGGTGGACTACAGGTGAACAACCTGATCAAAGCGGCGCATGGTCAGAAGTCATTCCTGATGACGGCACTGTTCGTGCTTGGCGTGCTGATTTAGTTTATAACACTGGTGATACAGCATCACACAACGGCGTAACCTATACCGCTGCTTGGTGGACAAAAGGTGAAGAGCCTGGCACTGCCGATGTTTGGAAAAAGTAAGGATACATGTGGTAACTAATTAGCCGCCTTTCTCACACGGAAGTGGAAACCTTTTTTGGTATGAGGTAACTAATTAACTCCCTACACTTTTCACCTAGTTTCAGCGATGAGGCTAGGTGTTTTTTTGATAACTCCCCCTCATGATTACAAATAATATGTGCACATTTTCAATTGAGCTATACTTTTTTTAACATAAAAATACAGTTTAATTATCTATGTTATATATTGTTGAAGATGATCCCGATTTTGCGGCACTTTTAAAAGAAATTTCAAAAGAAGCCTTCTCCGATGTTGAAATTTTTTTAAATTCGCCTGACTTTATTAAAAAACAACTGACTTGTAACGATGTCGTTATTTTAGATATTAAAATGCCAAAAATGGACGGCGTTGAGATATTACGTGCCCTAGCAGAAAAAAACTGTTTATCTAAATTAATATTAATCAGTGGCTTTGATTCAAGTGTTTTGCATTCTACCGCAATGTTAGCCCAGCAATTAGGGTTACAAGTTATTGCTCAAATAACTAAGCCTGTTGATCCCGATAAAGTTCAGGCTATTCTTGCTAGCCTTATCAAGCAGCCCAGTACTAATATAACCAATATTGCCAATCCTAGTACTAAGAGCACTGTCGTTAAGAGTACTCACTTCTCTAAAGAAGAAATTAGCAAAGCGATAAAGGATAATCAGTTAGTACTTTATTACCAACCTCAAGTGGACTTAAAAACCAATAAGCTCATTGGCGTAGAGGCACTGGTACGCTGGATACATCCTGAAAAATCTATGATATTTCCAGATGATTTCCTACCGTTTGTCGAAAAATATAATTTATTAGAACCCCTGACAGACAGCATTATTAAAATTGCTATAGAGCAAGAGAGTGAATGGGAAAAACTGGGTTATAACGTCAATGTTTCTATTAATATCTGTGCCAGTAACGTTACCTCATTAAGTTTGCCAGAAAAACTTGAAGAATTAATCAAAAAAGCTTCAATCAAGCCATCAAAAATATGTTTTGAAGTAACTGAATCTGAATTAATGGGCGAATTAATTCCTTCTATGGACACCTTAACCAGGATGAGACTGAAAGGGTTTCATTTATCTATTGACGATTTCGGTACTGGTTACTCCTCTTTATTACAGCTTTATCGTATACCTTTTAATGAGTTAAAAATTGATAGGTCTTTTATCAGTAAATTACTTTCAAGTTCTGAATCTAAAGTCATTGTAGATACCTGCATAACCCTATCGCATAAACTCGGGATGAAGGTTGTCGCAGAAGGCATCGAAGATAAAGAAACCTTCAAGCTACTACTTTCAATGGGCTGTGATATAGGGCAAGGCTATTACATCAGTAAACCTCTTTCAAAACTAGATACCACCTATTGGTTACATGAATATAAAAAAGTAAAACAATCTTAACTTTAAAAGGGCAATTTAATACAATGAAAATAAGAAAATTTTTCATCCTAGTTCTAATTGTGTTCTCAAGTTTTCCACTGTTACTAAGCCAATCATTGGTATTCATTCAACAAGAAGAAGAAACTCATAAAGCCATTATTGAAAAACTTAACGCGATTGCGACAATTCAGCATCAGCGCATTGTTCAATTTATATCAAGTAAGCAAGAATCTTCAAATTTAATCTCTAGCAGAACTCAATTAAGGCGCTTACTCGCCTTAAATACAGATAACGAAAACACTCAACTAGCCATAAAAAACATTATCAATGATATTTTAACTTCTGTTAAACAAGTAGAAGACATTACAATTTACTCGCTCAGCAAGGAAGTGATTTTTTCAACCGCATCAAAGGAAAACTTATCCCACCACCAGTTTTCTTCTAGTTACCAGTTCAGCCAAGATTTGTTGAATATTGGCGTACATAGTAATAGTGATAACTCAATGACTCTAGAGATTATCAATGAACTCAAAACAAATAATACGCTTATTGGTTATATCTCGGTTGAGTATTACGCGGATGAATTTATTGAAATTATCAGTGACTATTCAGGTCTAGGGAAATCAGGAGAAATGGTACTCGCAGAGCATGATATGCATGGAGACATTCAATTTTTAACGCCTACAAGACACGATAAAAACTTAGCTTTTAGTATGACTATTGATAAAGACAACCAAAACATCCCTATCACACATGCAATGAATGGTAAGTCTGCGGTATTAACAAATTATAATGACTACCGTGATATGCCTGTGCTTGCTATCTCAAGACATATACCTGAAACCGGTTGGGGCATGATAGTAAAGATTGATTATGAGGAAGTCTTTTCTGAACTAAACAATTTAAAAATACTGGTTATACAGCTTACCGTCGCTTGTATTCTCTTAATTATTATCTCAGCTATCTATCTAGCTAATAAACTCTCTGAACCAATCTGTTTACTTGAAAACATTGCCGATAAAATTAAACAAGGTGAAACGCAAACTGTGCCCAGATCTTATTTATATGAAATAGACAAACTTGGCCAAGCCTTTAATTCCATGGTCGCCTCATTATTGAATTCTGAAACTTTTTTACATAATTCGATAAGTGATTTAACCAAAGCTAACATTAAGCTTTCATCTGAAGCCGAACGATTCAAACGCTGGAAAGAGTCTAATTTTATCGGCATCATCCACTCAGATGAAGAAGGAAAAATAATTGATGCTAATAATGCCTTGTTAAACATGATTGGTTACTCAAAATCGGAGTTAGATGCTGGCAAAATTGATTGGATTAATCTCACGCCAGAAAAGTTTCACCACCTTGACATGGCAGCAATCAAAGAGGCTGATGAAAAAGGCTACTGGACACCTTTTGAAAAAGAATACCTTCACAAAGATGGTCATGCTGTGCCCATTTTAATGGGTGGTTCTATATTTAAAGAGGGCACGAAAGAATACATCGTTTTTATCATTGATTTAAGCGAAAGAAATACTCAAATGAAAAGGCTAGCACGATATAGAGGGATTATTGAAAATTCTGGTGATTTGTTTGCCTTTGTTGATAAAGACTATAAATATAAAACCGTTAATTCCGCCTACTTAAATGCCCATGGAATTACCACAGAAGATGCAATAAATCGTTCAATTTCAGATATTCTGGGCAAAGAATTCTTTAATAATAAAATAAAGGCACTCGTTGATCAGGCAATTGCTGGAGAGACGGTTAAATTTCAAGAAAAATTTAACTTTAAAGTCGCTGGAGAGCGTTTACTCAGTGTGACTTACACCCCTTACATAGATGAAAATAACAATATTTTAGGTTTCATTTTTAAAGGCGAAGATATCACTGAGTTAGAAAAACAACGTCAATTAGTTGAGCGAAAAAGTGCTGAACATGAACAAGTTATTTCTTCCATGCAGGAAGGCATTATTACCACAGACGATAACGGTACTATTCTTTCATTTAACCCTGAAGCGTCAAATATTTTTGGTCATACCAAGGATGAAGCTATTGGGCGTAACATTACTTTGTTAATGCCAAAGCAACTCGCAGATGGCCATGATAAAAAGATGAGTAACTATTTACTGTCACACCAGTCAACCTTTATTGGTAATCGATTGGGAAGAAATGTCACCGCTTTACATAAAGACAAGCATACGTTTCCGCTACGTATCGCAATAGCCAAACTCCCCAAAACACTGGATGGAAAAATTCATTATATTGCTAACTGTCAAGACCTCACTGAAATAGAAAAACAAAAAGAACTACTTAATAGAAGCTTAAAAATGGATGCCCTTGGTAAAGTATCCGGTGGTATTGCCCATGATTTCAATAATATTTTAGGTATCATTGTTGGTTATAGCGGATTATTAAAAAGAAAGCTTAATAATGAGGAAGAAAAACGTTATTTAGAGACCATTTCTCATGCATGTGACAGAGGAGCAAAGTTAACCAAAAGCCTATTAACTTTTTCAAAAGATCAACCAAGCGAAGCTAAAGAGCATTGCATAAATAATATTATTATTAACAATAAAACGATGCTCCAGAGCATGCTAACAAACAAGGTTACTGTAAACTTACAACTCGCTGAAAACCTTTCGAATACTTTAATTGACAGTTCATTTTTTGAAGACATGCTATTAAATATGTCAATTAATGCTTCTCATGCTATGCCCAATGGCGGAGAGATATTAATAAAAACCCAAAATGTTTCGTTAAATGATAGAAACGCAGAACTACTAAATATACCTGAAGGCAATTATATAAAATTAATCATTGAAGATTCTGGTATAGGGATGACCAAAGAAACGCTAGCTAAAATTTTTGACCCATTTTTTACCACTAAAGATGCTATGGGCAGTGGCCTTGGTCTTTATCAATGTTATAGCTTTATCAAGTTATGTCACGGCACAATTGATGTACAATCAACTATTAACGAAGGTACTACTTTCTCTATATACTTCCCTGAAAATACCCAACAAACTGAAGGCTCTATAGAAAATAACAGCTCGTTATCACCCGCTAAAACTTTTTCCGCCGAGCGCTTTTGCATTTTAGTGGTTGATGATGAGGAAGACATTAGGGAGCTAAATTGTGAATATTTGCGCAGTGAAGGTTTTAAAGTACTCAGCTGCAGTAATGCTCATGACGCCTTAAATACGCTAACAACAGAAAAAATAGACCTTATTATCACCGATGTTGTTATGCCTAAAATGGGGGGCGTTGAGTTTATTTCACAAGTTAAACAGCTTTACCCTGAAATAAAATATCTTTATGTCAGTGGCTATCTAGATTTAAAAAACTCTGATGATATTAACCACATAAAACCCATTCTATTTAAACCTTATAAAGGTGAAGATCTGGTTACAACAGCTTTATCTTTATTAACTGAAAGTACAGGTATATAAATGTAGTAATTAGCCAAAGAGGCAGTAGCTGTGACATTCATTAAAGCATAATCACAGTTTTTCCAGTACACTAGCGCCGATTTTTACTTCTTTAATGGATATTTCATTTTGCAAACCCTTGCTCAACTGCGCTCTGGCGAACTTATTGGTTCAACACAATTAAAACTTTCTGAAGGTCTGACTGAATTTCCACTAGAAATTTTAACGCTAGCTGATAGTTTAGAAATATTAGATCTTTCCAATAACGCCTTAACGTCTTTACCTAATGAGATAACCCAGCTGAGCAAATTAAAAATAATTTTTGCTTCGCAAAATAAATTTGAGCACTTACCAGACGTCTTAGGGAAAATGCTATCACTAGACATGGTCGGTTTTAAGTCTAATCAAATAAAACAGGTCAGTGAACACTCTCTACCTGCTCAGTTACGTTGGTTAATCTTAACCGACAACCAAATTGAAAAACTGCCCAATAGTTTAGGTCAGCGCCCTAGGCTACAAAAGCTTGCACTGGCAGGTAACCGCTTAACAAGCTTGCCTGAAACGCTAGCGAATGCCGATAATCTTGAGCTAATCCGAATCTCAGCGAATCAGTTAACCGAATGTCCTGAACAACTATTAAGTCTGCCAAAATTAGCTTGGATTGCGTTTTCCGGTAACCCTTTCTCGCAAATAACGATTAACGATAAGCGCGAAGAAAAATCAGTGCCTCTCGTTGCTTCAACAAGTTACACCCTTGAGCATGTTCTTGGCCAAGGCGCGTCAGGCATAATCTCCAAAGCGTATTGGAATAATAAGCAAGCCCAGTTCCCTGATGATATCGCGGTCAAAGTATTTAAAGGTGAAGTCACCAGTGACGGTTATCCTGAAGATGAATTACAAGCATGCTTACAAGTAGGAAAACACCCTAATTTAGTACAATCTTTAGCGCAAGTTAGTGAAGAAGGTTACCTTGCCCTGATCATGAATTTAATACCAGAGCACTACAAAAACTTAGGTTTACCGCCTTGTTTTAATAGCTGTACCCGCGACACCTTCTCACAAGGGTTTAGTTTATCAATTCAACAAATTACGCATATCGTTGCACAGATGGAAGATGTGTTTTTGCATTTGCATAATCATAAGGTTTGTCATGGTGATCTTTATGCCCATAACACGCTCTTTGATCAGCAAGGCAATATTATTTTCGGTGATTTTGGCGCAGCTACTAGCTATCAAATGCTAACCACTGATCAACAAGAAAAAGTGCAACAAATAGAACAACGAGCGTTGAATCATTTTATTGAAGATTTATTAAGTATTTGTGCTGAACAAGACAAGCACAGTGCAGGGTTTACATCATTAATCAATAAAATCACTTATTCATCCTAAAAAATCTACTACTCAAACAGGCCTAGTTACGCTACTCTTTTAATGGGTATATAATTTCTGGATGTCTTATGAAGTACAAGGTAGTGATTCTTTTCTGCATTCTTTTTTGCTGTAAAATACCAGCAAAAGAATTAACTATTGGTGTGCCTGAGTGGCAAGGCTATACCAATGCTGATGGCTCGGGTGTTTATTTTGATTTAATGCGAAGTGTTTATGCAGAAGATACCTTAAATATTCAAATTGATAGCTATAATAGAACGCTAGCAAAATTTCATGATAATAAACTAGACATCGTTATTGGAGTTTTTAGAGAAGATATTAAACAAGGCATTTTTCCTCACTGGTTTTTAGATACTGAAGCACCTATTACCGCCTTTTATGATCCTAAAAAAACACAGTTAACACATTTATCTGACCTTGAAGAATTAACGGTTTCTTGGCTTCGTGGCTACAAGTTTAATCACTTTATTCCCTATGTATCTACACCCTATTTAGTCAATACACTTGCCACTGGATTTGAGCTTTTAACCAAAAATAGAATAAATGTTTTTATTGATTACCCCTACAATGTTCCTGTAATACATCAAAAAAAGTTAGCTTCGTTAGAAGTTATGCCTTCGCGCCATATCTATATAGCAATGCAAAATAATGCCTCAGGTAAAAGACTTGCTGAGCAATATGATTTGAAGATGCCTGAGTTACGAGAATCGGGCATTTTAGCCAATATATTTGCCCTAGATTATGAACATTCAAAACTACAAAGCTTTGATGAAAATAAAAAAAAGTTCATTATCAAAACCGACGTTACTAAACAACAAGTCTACTCAAAAGTAGAGCCAATTGAAGGCAAAGTACTTGATTTGTTGATAGACAAAAATGAGCATTTTAATATTGAATTACAAGTTGAATCACAACAATCAATCAACAAACAAGTTGCCAATAATATTTGTTTTAGCAATAAAATAAAAACTAAAGAACGTGAAAAAGATTATATATTTAGCAAACCAATGTCTATCTATATGGGATTGCGTTTATTTAGTAGAATGCCTTTAACCGTTTCAGGCCCAGTAGATATTACTCAACTATTAAAAGAAAACGCGAATAAGAAACTCACCGTTACCCAAGGAAGAAGTTACACAGAACTGTTAGATAATCAGCTACTTAGCTTGCACCCTAGCAAGGTAGATTACCAGTTAGGAGGTGCCGACTCCTATTTAGATGCATTTAGTAGCAATCAAAATAGTTTGGCTATTGAGTTCCCTTCAACTATCTCCTATTCAGCTAAATTGCCTAAGAACAGCGCCTTGTTTAGTTACCCACTGAAGGGGGCTAACAGCTACACCTTAGGTCACATAATGTGCAAGAATACCGAAGAAAACAAACAATTCATTGAAAGTATCAATAGTACACTGACATCACTTTACAATAGCGAATATTTCATCGATATATTCTACTCTGAAGCGGATGAGAACAGTAAAAAAGACTTTTATAAACATTACGAAGCTTCATTCAAAACAAACTAATTAAGCTTGATTTTAGTGCTTACTAGTTAACATCATTATGGCGTCTTATGGATTTTCATACGATTGCCTATAGAAAACATAACGTTATATAGTAGTAATATTGAACAACTCAAGGATAGCCTTATTTTTCTGTGCCAAAGGGCCTGAAGAAACGCTAGGTATTCTCATTTGATCTATTTCATAGTTAGTTTTAGTAAACACATTAGCAAACTGGCCGGCAAGCTCCTGCTTGCGGCTTTGTTGAGATAAATCTGCTATATGGGAAATCTCTATAGCAGGATCGAATCGATGAAATCCACGGTATGAAAAGTGTTTATCAACGTGCTCATCACTTATTCGAATTAACTCGTCCATCAAAGCACGGCATAGTGTATTCGATGAAAGATCGGCTACTTGCAAATAAACAGTTGTCTCACTTTCAGGAAAAATACTGTGAGTAAACCGGTGCAACTCAATATCAACCAGCCATAAGCCATTTCGACGTTGTTCAAGGTGCTTTAAACTCAATTTACAACCATCATACTCAATGCTGTCCAAGATGGCGGCTAGTGACTCACCTTTCCCCTGTTCAGGAAAAAATTGACCTTTTGTAGAAGAGTAATCAGAAAATTCAGCCATCAAGGGTAGATCTACATGTGAGTTAAACGGTGTCGTTGTACTATGGTTGGTACTTAATTTAAATAGCTCTCGTACTTCATGTTCTCGTGACTTTTTAAGTGCTAAAAATACAGTTTGAATAACCTCAGAGGTCGGCAACTCAGGTTCTACACGCCACTTTCTGCCAAATAATAGCTTTAATTCACTGCGTGATGAGTTCGTTTGATAATTATCATGGCCAACAACACCAACTTGGATATATATCCCACCCGCATCTTGAGAAGCAAACACCACATATTTTTCATCGTAATCTATGTCACAAATCAGCTCTTCTACACTCTGTAAAGTATGCTGGTAAGTTAAATAATGTTGAGGTACACAATAAGCTCCATTACTTAATTTCACCACAGGTGCCTTGGGCATTATTTTCTCACCTAAACGCAATGGGACTTCCTTTGACATATCGATACTCTTAAACCGCTAAACGTTAAAAAATTATGTATAACTGACTAATACGTTTAACAATAAAAATGAGTTCACTCTTACTTTAATAATTTAATAACCAGCTAACCGATAAATTTATTATCTGAACAATCCCATTAATGATTCTTTCATTTTTGGGTCATAAACCTGTCATATAGCCTCCCTATTGTAGCGTCACTAAAATAACAACTTCAAATAGAGAGTGAATAATGTTTAAACATAACGGAAAGCATGGCTTATTAACCATAGCCTTAGCGATGGCAATAACCGGTTGTACACTAGATGGTGATGATGGCGATCAAGGCACAGCTGGTATTGAAGGTGTGCAAGGGCTCGTTGGCCAAGATGGAATTGATGGCAAAAGTTTACCAAGAGAGCTCAATGTAGAGGTTGTTGGGCGTTTTTCAACAGGGCTTTATGGGAAAAGTGCTGCTGAAATAGTGCAATTTCATCAACAATCAAACTCTGCCTTTGCTATTAATGGTGCTGCAAACCAAATTGAAGTGATTAGTTTAACCAACTTGCCAACAACAGAAGTGAGCCAACCAACTTCAGATGAAAGCTTAAACTCAACAGCCTTTACCTTTCCAACAACCGTAATGGTTAAGACAAGTGCTGATGCAGAGAAAAGCCTGCCACTAGGCGCGGTAAACTCTATCGCTATACACGATGATTTACTGGCTATCGCCGTTGAGGGTGAAGTAAAACAAGCAAATGGTGCTGTATTATTTTATCGCTTAAATGAACTAGGTGAAGGAACTTTCATTCATGCGGTAGAAGCTGGGGCGTTACCTGATATGGTTACCTTTACCACCGATGGTAAAAAAGCCCTAGTTGCCAATGAAGGTGAACCTAACTCTGATTACAGCAATGATCCTGAAGGCTCTATATCTGTTATTGCCATCGATGATGCCATGCCTGCAGAAACCGCAGCCACCATTAACCTAAGCACAGATATTGTGTTTAGCGATGATAACCTAGCCGCTGAAGACTATGATACTGATGAAAAGCGTATGTCATTGCTATCTTCCGCTGGCGTTAAGTTTGCCGGCCCTACAGGCAATACTGTCGCGAAAGATTTAGAGCCTGAATATATAACCACCGCTCAAGACAGTGATATCGCCTATGTTTCCCTGCAAGAAAATAACGCCATTGGTATTATTAATCTTGAAGATATGACGATTGAAGTAAAAGCCTTAGGGTATAAAGATTGGGGTAAGTACCAACTCGATTTTTCCAATAAAGACGAAATGCCTTCATTTAAAAGCATTCAAGGTCTATATGGAATGTACCAACCAGACACAATAGCGTCTTATAGTTGGAACGGCAGCACGTTTATTCTTTCTGCCAATGAAGGCGATGCTAGAGAATATGACGCATATTCTGAAGAAGTTCGCGTTAAAGACATTATCGACCCTGATGAATTAAATAAAACCTTATCAACTGAATTGCAAAGTCAGTACGACGCTTCAGGCGGCAAGAACTATTTGGGAAGACTAAAAGTAACCACAGCGCTAGGAGATGCAGACGACAACGGTGAATTTGAAAAGTTATTTGCCTATGGCGCTCGTTCATTCTCTATTTGGGATAAGAATGCCAATTTAGTGTTTGATTCTGGTGATGATTTTGGCAAGATTTCTTCGGCTATTTTAGGCGATAACTTTAACGCTGCCCATACAAAAAATAAGGGTGATAATCGCTCTGATGATAAAGGCGGCGAACCAGAAGCGATTGAAGTAGGTGAAATCTCAGGAAGAACTTATGCTTTCATTGCACAGGAACGTGCAGGTGATTTATTTGTTTACGATGTTACTAACCCCTTTAACGCTACTTTTGTCAGCCATTACAATAATCGTAACTTTGATATCGATTTTGAGCTCGATGATGATTTAGCTGATCCATGTGATAGCAATCAAGGTATGAATTGCGACAATGTTGATATGGCGGGTGATTTAGGCCCTGAAAGTATCAAATTCATTCCTGCAAGCGACAGCCCAAATGGTAATGCATTATTAATTATTGGTAACGAAGTTTCTGGCACAGTGACGGTTTATCAAGTAACTGAGCAATAGCACTGCCTTAACACTCCCTAGGCGCTACTTAAAAATCGCAATAAAAAAGCCTGCAACAAATGCAGGCTTTTTACTTTTCTAAGGAGATAGATTGATAATCTCAACTGAGGTTATCTTTGTATTATCCTAGTGGTTTACTCACTTTCATTACTGACAAAGCGGACTATCAAATTCAACAACAATAGTCGCATCACTGGCACCACCGGTCACTTTTAAATATGACCAGTAATCTGCGCCTGCAGCTAAAGACATACACGTTGTAGTTGTGCCATTACCCTGTGATTTAGCATCATAGTTACTATCACTTGGCCAGCCACCGTTTTTATACAAAATGTCTAGGTTACCTTGACCGTAGCCTGTAGTTACCGCAACAGTTTGATGTGAAGATACATCCCCTAAACTAAACCAAATAGTACTGTTGTTGCCTAAACACTCAGCTTGACCCGCTGTTAACCTTCCACCAGTAATTGCTGCTTTAGTTAAACAAGCATTTTCAATATCAATATCAATAGGTTCAATGGTTACATTGGCAGTATCTGTATGTGTTGCTCCATCGTTATCAGTAACCGTCAATGAAGCGGTATAACTACCAGCTGTTAAGTAAGTATATGTTGGGTTAGCAGCAGCGCTTTGAGAACCGTCACCAAAATCCCAAAGGTAGTTAACAATATCACCATCAGTATCTTTAGAGCCTAAGCTATCAAACGAAATAGCATTACCAATTTTAGTAACATATGCGCCATTTGCTTGGGCAACAGGAGCTACGTTACCGCTATCAACAATAGTTACGGTGTAATCTTCAGCTTCACCATCACCAATGCTGCCACATGCAGTTGTAGGAGCACTACCGTACTTCATTACCACACGCATACGCGTTGTTAAACCAATTAAACTATTATCAATTGGTAATTGACCAACAACGGTACCTGCGCCAGATAAACCCGAAAGTAATTGTTCTGAAGTTTCAAACTGACCATTACTATTGGTGTCTAACCAAATAGCCCAATGCTCTGAATAATTACCGCCAGCAGTTAAACTCACGGTATTATTGCCAGCAGTTAACGGCATATTAATCTGAGTAAAATCAGCATAGCCTTCTTTAGCGCTAGTATTTGAAGTACCACCAATATCAACACCTGCAATCCACTCGTAACCTGTGTTACCTGTTATCGCACAATAATCAATGATTATTGGCTTAACAACAGCAGTAGTTGACATTGAACTTGCAGCATTATTGTTATCTGTAACAGTTAACTCTACCGTGTAAGTACTCGCTGTTTGATAAGTATGCGTTGGGTTAGCTTGGGTACTGCTATTGCCGTCACCAAAGTCCCAAAAGTAGCTTGTTATTGTGCCGTCATTATCGATAGAACCAACACTTGAAAAGGCAATACTTGTATTAACATACTCTTCAAATGGACCATTAACTTGCGCAATTGGCGCTTCGTTTCCAGCACTCACATTAACCACACTAGAGTCTGAAGCTTGATTATTATCATTGTCAGTTACCGTTAGTGTCGCATTATATGTACCGCTGGTTGTGTAGGTGTAATCAGGGTTAGCAAGATCACTTGAACCACCATCACCAAAGTCCCATTGATAAGCGACAATATTACCGTCAACATCAACCGAACCTGCACTACTAAAGCTGATTACTTCATTAATAATACCGTTATAGCCACCATTAGCTTCAGCCGTAGGTATACCATCAGAAACTGCGGTATCGCGTTCATAATACACTCTAAAAGTAGCGCCGCTGTAATCTAAAAATGGGTCGATGATCACATTAACAGTACCGCCACCAGCACCTAAATCACAAAACTCACTTAAACGTGGTGCGCTAAAAGGCTTACAATCTGCAACAGCCGTTGTTGGGATTGAGTTTTTGCTGACATACATATCAGGGTCGCCTTGATAGCCACCAGCTAATACTGCGACAACACGATTAGCATCTGCTGGTACTTCAAATTGGTAGCTCTTAAGCGCATCGCCTTTAGTTGCTGTTAGGTTGGTTTCTTCAGCTAAAAATATTCGCTCACAACCTACGCATAAACTTGGATCATCTACCGATAACACTTCTAAAGTCGCATTAGAATAATCAGTAAATGCATCCACGGTAACAAAATAAGGCTGGGTTGAAGAAGGTGAAGAGATAGTAACTAACTCAGGAGTACCCGCTGATTTAAATGAAATATAATCTGCGATCCAGGTATCACCATTTTTTGATGGCGCAACACCTTTACTGACATACATATCGGGATCTTGGTTATATCCCTTCAAATAAATTGCAGCAGCTTCAGTACCTTGAGGTAAGTTAACTTCAAAGGTAGTTGTTTCGCCTTTAATGCCAGAAAGGTTAGTATACTCATTCAGTATTTGTCCCGTAGGCGCTACATCTAAACCAGAGCCATCCCAATGACGAACACTGTTACTAGTATATTCTTCTAAACCAACAGCGATAAGGTTGCTATTACTCCATAATGTAGAACGCGCATCACCATGAAGTGCAGCAGTCATGCGACTTACTTGACCTTGGGTATACATCGCATAATTATCAGAATAATGCATAAAGTTTTCAGTATTAGTACTTTCACCAACACAATTTAGCGCGTTGTCTTGTAAAATACTGCTACTCATCTGTGGCGTATCACAGTTATTATCACCGGTTGATTCACAGAATGCTTCTTGATGAACCGAACACACATCACCATCAAAAGTGTGAGGTAAGTTTAACCAGTGACCAAATTCATGGGTTAATACAGAACGAAAGTTCTCACCGGTGTTACTGCCTAAGTAATTACCGTTATATACCACACGAGATAAACCCGCTTCAGACATGCTCATTTGTGGATACCAAGCTACACCTGAACTGCCCGTATCACCATCAGCATACAGATCACTCATCAAATAAATGTTCATGTATTTGAAGTTATCCCAAGCATCGGCGGCTATTTCTACGTCATGGCCAGAGCCATTACCATAACCGGTTTTATTGGCGTAGCGCACAATACCGTTAGTTGAGTTACCTTGCGGGTCTTTTTTGGCTAATACAAATTCAATATTTAAATTATCGCGAATTGCCGCAAACTCAGCCGCAATTGGGCCGTCTTGGGTATTAGTGCCTAGGAAATCTTCATTTGATTTATTTAACGCATCAATAATTTTGTTTTCTGTTAAACAGTAGGCTGCTTCATCAGTACAGTTATATTGATCACCGTATACATGAACAACTACCGGAATATAGTAACGACCATCAACGCCATTGCCGTTTACGGCTAGCATTTCTGGTTGTGCTGACATCTTCATCATAGATTGCGTCAGCTTTTGCTTAAGTTGTAATTGATTATCTTTTTGTATTGCATGCCAATCTTGTTTGTTTTTATCTGTACCACAAACATGAGTGTCACTAATTTGCGCACTCAATGACACTTTATTTTCTACCACTGAGCTTGGTAATTGGCCGGCTAATGCAGCAGTGCTGGACACTGTAAACATTAAAGCCGTCAACGAAGGGACTTTATATTGCAAGAACATGAACTTCTCCTGTATATGCTTAGTCGCATATTTTATTGGCGACTAATTAGCCTTTGCTGCATTTACAACAAGAACTCTAGCCACACTATTTATTATTTTTAGTATTTGGTAACTCATGACAAGGTTAACAACTCGTTAACTAAAGGTTGCTACATCATCAACAGGCGGTCAAAAAACCACCTTCGTGAAATATACTATAAATAATACATATTGTATACAGTATTAAATATATTGTTTTTTAAGGAGAAGCTTTTTTAATAGACAAGGAGATAAAGACTAATTAATCAATATCTTGAAGAGGATAATTAGATAAACGATTGATTGTTTAAAGGTCAATTACTTGGAAGATAAAAGCTATGAAAATCATTCACTTTATAGCTTTGCTTAAATTTAACTTGTGTAGTGAAAATACTTATGTGTAGTGACAATAAAGTCTGAACGTAAAGCTCATTATTTCCCTTAAAGTTTGCACGTATGAGTTGTGACTAAAAAGGAGTGAGGTAAAGTCCTCATTCCTTTTTAGATGTTTCACTAAATTTGTTCGTTTATAACTTCTCTTATTTGCCCTAAAGTGGTTTCTTTTGTAAGGTTTCCATCTTCAAAAACAACCTCTAATAACCCTTGATTTTCTTCTTCATCAGTCACGTTATCAAACAAGGTTAACTCACCATCAACTCGCTCAATTTTTAATAAACCTTTAGCTGATTTCTTCTTCGTATCAGTCTTTGGATCTTTGAAAATAGCAACACGTTCACCGTTTTTAACAACACTGGTAGCTTTTACTGCTGAGCCGTGAGTATCGCGCGTCACATATTGATAGCTGTAAGAGCCAATGCCTAACACTACTTTTGAAGCGAACCCTTTATCCATTAAGCGTTGTAATATCTGACGTTGGCGTTTTAGGGTAATAGCATCACCATAGATAGCACCAATATGGTCATCAAGTAATTTGAACCCTTTACTGGTAGTAGTTCCACCAAAAGTATCCCATAAACATTCAATAAGTCCTTTCACTTCACAAGCCATTAATTGAATAGTTTGATCACCATCAAAGCCATAGTACTCACCATTCCAGCGATATGCTTCATATGCATTTTCTTTCACATCTTTTTCAGCTTCATCTTGAGTTTGGAATAGCTCACTGTACTCAGAAACAGGAGAGATTTTATACCCCGTTAATATTTTTACCGGATCTCCAGAGTCTGGGCGAATCACTAATGTGCCATCGCGAGCCATTATTTCGTCTTTAAGCTGTGGTAGATAATCAGTTACTAATGTCCAAAAATCCCAAGTATCAGATACAACACTTAATATCCCAGTTGGAGATTGTTCCTTCATTAAATATTTAAAGAACTCAATTTCACCTTCCATGATCCAAGAACAAGTAACAGAGTGTTCAGTAGCATCTACAGAGCAACCTACAAGCTCATTCTCCACGTTTGCGCCATAGTATTTTTCAGCAAATAATACTGCTGGTATGGTATCCGTACCTACTAATCCTGAAGCTAAGTGACCAAAACCACTCATAGCAGCAGCGTGCTTACCAAACATACCTCTAAAGCTAAAATCATGTCCTTGAAAAGGAACAAAATCTAGAGGAAGTCCCGTTTTATTAGCAAACTCCTTGAATACTTTTAAATAAGCAACTGAAGTAGTAGCGCTTGTTTGAATTGGCCAGTTTTCACAACTTAAAACTGTCTCAATCATATTTGTTAACCACTGAAAGCCTTCTTTGGTATTCACAATAGTGATTGGCGGCACTAAGTAAGGTACAAGTGTTCCCTCAGGTAGTGCTTTTATTCTTAATGGTAAATAACCTAAATCGTGTAAGTCTTCTAAATACTTGACGTTTACAGGGTAGCCCAACATTGAACTCATAATACGTTTATGGTTTGCAACAGCTACAGCTTTATCACTGTTAAAGAATTCAGCCCACTCTTCTTGTAAGTAGCTTTTAATAAAATACTGAAGACCAACAAATGCTACTTTGTCACTATTTTCAACATTACTTAATTTGCCACTTCTTGATGTGAAGTTAGCATAAACTTCGGTCACATCAGGGTGGTAAGCACGGCTGTGGAATTCTTTATAAACATCTTTTTGCATACTAGCAGCGGTAATAGTCATGATAGTCTCCTTACATCTCAATAATTTGTAATTTAATTTTATTGTTTGTGCTGAATTCTTCAGCGGCTCTAAATGAATCAGTTGTATAGATAGCGTCAATTAGCCCTTCAAATACTTCTAATCCTTTTGAGAAAATACCGTGTGTGATAAACAGAGATACTTCCACAGCGCCTTTGTCTTTTAATACTTTAGCTAACTCGATAAATGTTCTGCCTCCATCACAAATATCATCAGCGATAAGTACTTTCTTTCCGTTAACATCGCCAAGAATCTCAGTTTTAATGATTTCACCTGTTTTCAAATTTCTCATTTTTTGAGCTTGAATAACTTCAGGCTCCCCATGAAATGTCTCAGCAATTTTAATTGTTTTTTTGCTAGCGCCAGCGTCAGGTGAAATCAAGGTAAGTTCGCCTGTAGATAGACGTTGGCTTAATTCATCGCATCGCTCAAGCAAGTTAATTTGTGGTACGTTTACGACTCTATTTAATAATGCTGGTGATACTTCACTGTGCGCATCCCAAATAGTTACTTTGGCAAAGCCTAAATTGTTTATGAAATTTGCCATAACTGCTGCACCTAGCGCTTCGCCTTCAACACATACTCTGTCTTGACGTGCATAAGGAAAATAAGGAATAACCAATTCAATAGGAGTCGCTTCATTTGAAAGTCTTTTAAGCGCATCAACGGCAACCATTAATTGAATTAGCTTTGAAGAATCAGTAAGGCGTTCAAAGATTTCTATTTTTACCGTAGTTTCAAAGTCCATTGTATTAAAACGAATATGCTCTTCTCCGCCAGCAAAAGTAAAACTGTCAAAGTCGATAGGTGTTTTATTTCCTGTTGAGTCATGGCTAAATATTTTCATTATTACTTCCTTTTTATTTTTTGTGTCGCTAGGACACAATCTAATTTAGCAAAGAGTTAAATATTGATCAAGCTTTATTTGTGTCACAAAGACATAAAGGTTGTTTTTTATTGTCAGTGAGTGTGACAGCTAAAATAACCTACTGATATAGCGAGGAAAGCTAGTGAGGAGTGATTAAATTTCCAACGCGACTACTTATAGATATATTGGCAATAGTTCCGGCATTGAACTCAAGGCAGTCTTGCTCAATGCCATCAGAAAAGATGACACCGTTTTCAGCCATTTTTGAAGACATGCTGAATTTTGAATGATTGGTTATTTTGCCAAAAACCTTACTACACTTTGTATTTACTGACGGAAATGGCTCCCGAACTGAATAATAAAGAAACTTACTATCCCACGAGAATCCGTTTTGTAGGTGATGGTTAATCGGTTTATCCATAATACCACTCGCACCTGTAATTATGCTTCTAAACCAACCAGTAGAGCCTAAGCCTGTGCTAATAATAACGCCACTAGAACTTTGTTCTTCTTGGTGATTATCAACAGACATCATGTACCTTGCAGAAGTGTGTGTCTTGGGGCCAATGAATAGATCATTTACCGCTAACAATGTTTGGCCAATGTTGGTATTTACCTCAGCCATAGCAATTGCTTTTGAATTAATAGATTGGTTTAGCACTTGTAGAATTACTTCACCAAGTTCAGCTTCTAAAAAGGGCAAAAGCTGGCCATCATAAAACTTAGGAATAGGATTAACTGCCACTACAGGTTGTCCATTTAGATACTTAAGCGTATTAGCCACTAAACCGTCTTGACCAATAACTACGACTAAATCATCGGGAGAAAACAGGTAAGTTGAAAGCACACTTCTTTCTAGCTGTTGAACCCTACCAACTGTTTTTAACAGGCTAATAGATTGGGCGACAGAGTTGGAGTAAAGAGTACTTTCTTCTTCATAGTCACTAAATGACTCACCTAAATGTTCAAGATAAAACTTAGCCTGCCCAAGCGTGCAGTATTTTTCCTTTAATTCCTGCAATCTAGTCTTTCTTGTGACAACTACTATTTTTCTATCTGTGAGCATAACAAGCTCCTTTAGGTATTGGTCAACGTTGTTAATAGATCAGGTGAAATATTCAAATTACCTATTTGGTTATCACCTTGCGTTAAGTTTTCTATTGCTTGGGCAATAAGCTGCTCTGGTGCCATACCGCTCATGCTCATTACTCTTAATTTATCAGTATCAATATTTTGATAAGCCTGCATTTGCACTTGTATTTTATAAGCTTGTGCATCACCACGAGCTTTCTCGTTAGCTGAATTAATAGAGACCAATTCTTCGAGTTGTTTCTCATCTTCAATCTGGGCTGTAATTTCCTCTTGGTTAATCTTAAATTGCTGAATTTTTCTTAATCTCTGTGCTTCTAATCGTGACTCTTCAAGGTCTTGTTCTTTCTTCTGTATTGCTTTTTCAGTTTCTAATTCAGATTCTTTAACGCTTTTTTCTTGTTCAATGCTTGATAAGCGTCTTGCATAAATTGCATTATCTGCCTCTTTTAATAAGCTTTCCCTAATTTCAGCTTCAAGTGCTTTTCCTGTTTCAGGAGTTGGTTTAATTGATGTTAATGCAACATCAGTGATCTCTATACCAAGACTCGCTATAGCTTCAGCGCCATCTAGATCTTTTTTCAAATCAATGGTTAGCTCACGAGCACAAACTAAAGAATCTCTAAGTGATTTAGATTCAATATGATTTCGCAATAACACTTGAACAGCACGCTGAACACGTTCATCCATTTTCTTAGGATCTTCTGATGTGTACTTACCTTTTGTATCAATAGTGAAGTTCAGCATTTTTGCCGCTTCATGTGGTTGTTCAATTCGATAAGTAACTTGTCCTTGCACTGTCAGCTCTTGAAAGTCAGACGTTTGTAACCTGAAAACAAAAGGCAACTCTTTACTATTACTTGGTATAGCGACAAGTGAAGAGCTAGGCGCATAATAGAAAAAGTTTACACCGACTCCTTCTAACTTAATTTTTCCTTCTCTGAATAACATGAGGTGTGTTGAAGGATCTGCTTTTATATATTTAAAACCAAACATAATAATCTCCTTTTACAAATGTGTCACAGCGACACAATATTAAATATGTCTCAAGGACATTAAGTTGTCAAATATTATTTCTTATTTAATTTGATGAACTGTTCTTGTTGATATAAAAGAGAAATTGATTTAATGTGTCATTAAGACATAAAGTTTACTTTGAATGAGCACGATGACGAACACTTACGATATTAATGAATTTAAGAATCCCCTATTTACAGTTGATAGTGTTCTATTTACCGTAAAAGATGATGCTTTAAAAGTTCTGATGGTTAAGCGAGCAAATGAGCCGTTTATCGGTAGCTGGGGCCTTCCTGGTGGCTTTGTCGATATTGATTCAGATACCACAACAGATGTAACAGCTTTAAGAAAACTGGAAGAGAAAACGAGTGTTGCACCTCAATACCTCGAACAGCTACAAGCCTTTTCTGGTATTGACCGTGATCCTAGAGGGTTTAGTGTAACCTTGGTTTACTTTGCCTTAATAGCAGCACAAGAAGTCTCATCACACATAGAAACCATTGATGACGTTCAATGGATAGATATTGATAAAATAGACAGTTTATCAATCGCCTTTGATCATAAGATTATTATTGAACAAGCCAAAGAGCGCCTTCAACAAAAAGCACTTTATTCAATGGTGCCTGTGTATTGTTTACCAGAGTACTTTACCGTAGGGCAGCTAAAGTCTGTTATTGAAACGATCATCGGAAAAACGATACAACGTAAAAGCTTAATTAGACGTATTGAATCGGCAGACATGTTTGAAACAATCGATGAAAAAGTAAAATCAGGTGGTCGTTTAGCTCAGCAGTACAAAGTTAAATCTGGCGTTGATATCGTTAATTTTGAGCGTAATTTGAGTAGTTAAGTTTTGTTAACCCTAAGGATAGGATAAGGTTTATTTTGAAACTAGTATTATTACCAGGAATGGATGGAACAGGAGAACTATTTGAAGAGTTTTTGTCATACCATGATGGTGATTATTTAGTTATTGCCTTGCCACAACAGGGACCTCAAGATCATTCTTATTTAGCTAAATCATTAGAGAAGCAACTGCCAAAAGAAGACTATATCTTACTAGCAGAGTCGTTTTCGGGGGGCATAGTTCCAGAGTTACTAAAGCAAGATCTCACTAATATGAAAGGGATTATATTTGTAGCTAGCTTTCTAAGTTGTCCTAATAGATACCTGCTACCGATAGCTAAGGTTTTGCCAATAAAAAAACTAGCTTCAGCCCCATTATCCAAAATTGGTCATAAGTTATTATTACTTGGCAAAGATGCATCAAAAGAACTTCTGTCTAAATTTATAAAAGTAACTGAATCAATCCCCGACCATATTTTAAAAAGTAGATTAGCTGTAATGAGCCAGCAAATACTTCCCTCAGCTACCTTTGATGTCCCCACCGTTTATATTCAAGCGCTTTCAGATAGGCTTATATCACCTGGAAAAAGCCGAGAGCTTAGCAATGTATTTAGAAATATTGAGTACATTGAAATTGATGGGCCTCACTTTATATTACAAGCAAAACCGAAAGAGTCCTCACAAGCAGTTGCTAAAGCCGCTGTATTAATTATGAATAATCAAGGGAGTTCATAATGCCATTCACGCCAATACATATGGGACCAGGAATCCTTATTAAATCATTACTGCAAGGCAGTTTTAGTTTAATGGTATTTGGCTGGACTCAAATTGTTATGGATATTCAGCCGCTCATTGTTTTGATTTCTGGCGAAGGTCACTTACATGGTTTTACCCACACCTATGTTGGCGCAATATTAATTGCCATTTTTGCAGGGTTTACTGGGAAGTACTTATCAGAGTTCGGCTTGAAAATACTGAGGATTTCTAAGAGTGACAATCCCATCTCAATTGTGTGGTGGGTGGTGTTCTTAAGTGCTTTTATTGGCAGTTTTAGTCATGTTTTACTTGATAGCATTATGCATTCAGATGTTGAACCATTCTTCCCCTTTACCTTAGACAATCAGTTTTTAGGATTGATTTCAGTATCGATGTTACACAAGGTGTGTCTATATAGCGGTTTAGTTGGAGCAGCTATTTACTACGGAATTAATTGGCGATTGAAGGGAGAAGCTAAGTGAAAAATGTTGTAGTCCTTGGTGGTTATGGAAATTTTGGTAAAAGGATTGTTGAGAACCTTGCCAGACTTCAAGATATCACCATACTCATTGCTGGTCGAAACTTAAGTAAGTCTTCAGCGTTAGTAGCAAATCTAGAAAATACTTCTGTCGCTAAGTTAGAGCCATTAGTCATTGATATTTTCGCGGATGATTTTAAAGATCAGTTAGCTACCCTATCACCTTATCTTGTTATTCATACCAGTGGACCTTTTCAAGGACAAGACTATCGTGTGCCAAAAGCCTGCATTGAATGTGGCACTCATTATATTGATTTAGCTGATGACAGAAGGTTTGTTTGTGATATTTCTGAGTTAGACAACGAAGCAAGAGATAAAGGTGTGTTAATCGTAAGTGGCGCTAGTTCAGTGCCAGGCTTGTCGTCAGCCGTGATTGAGCGCTATCAAAATCAATTTAGTACCATTGACTCTATTAACTTAGCTATTGCTCCGGGGAATAAAGCAGAACGTGGATTAGCAACAGTTGAAGCAATTCTATCTTACACAGGGCACCCTCTGAATGTATTTAAAGATGGACGTTGGCAAGATGTTTATGGCTGGATGGATTCTAAAGTAAATGACTTTGGTGGCTTTGTTGGCAAGCGACACTTAGCGAATGTAGATGTACCTGATTTAGAGCTGTTTCCTAGCCGATATGGTGTAACGGAGCAAGTTAGCTTTCAAGCTGGGTTAGAGTTACCAATATTACATAAAACAATGGTTGGCATGGCCTACCTTTCTAAAGTCGGATTAATAAAGAATTGGGCACCATTATCCAAAGCTATCGTAAGCACCAGTAATATATTCCTTCCTTTTGGTAGCGATAAGGGCGCGATGGAAGTGCTTATAAAAGGTCAAGGCAATGATGGTAACGCAAACGAAGTAAAGTGGACCTTGTATGCACCAAAGGGCAATGGCCCTTATATCCCAACGCTTTCAACTATTATTTTAGCAAGAAAGCTTTTGAGTAGTGATAGCCAAAGCGGACAACAAGAAACAGGCGCTAAACCCTGTGCAGGTATGTTTGAATTAAGTGAATTCGATACTTATTTTGATGCGTTAGGTATTCATTATGAAGAACAATTTTTTTCAAAAGAAATAAATGAGAAAGAATGATGGAATATTATTTAATCCTTAAATTGATTCACATTCTAGCTGCTGTTGTTGTAACAGGCACTGGCGCTGGTATTGCCTTTTTTATGTTTATGGCTAATCGTTCTAATAATCCTCAAGCGATTTATATAACGGCCAAGCATGTAATTTTAGGCGATTGGATTTTCACTACACCTGCTGTTATTACCCAAATAATAACAGGGATACTTTTGATGAACATGCAAGGATATTCATTTTCAGCACCATGGTTTTATTGGGTTGTGGTACTGTTTGCATTCATCGGACTCTGTTGGTTACCAGTACTTGGTATTCAATACAAATTACGTGAATTAGCCAAAGTATCTGTAGACTCCAATCAAGTTACGCCTGAATTTAAGTCACTGATGAAAACATGGACGCTGCTGGGCATTCCTGCTTTTACAGCAATCATAGGTATTTTCTGGCTAATGGTTTTCAAGCCATTCCCTGTTGCTTAGGCCATAACTATGAAACAAAATAACCAAGAAAAATTATATAAATCTGCAATATATGCATTGGCCTTTTTATGGATTTTTACAGGGCTAACCTCCATTTATTTCTCCCCTGAAATTGGTTATGAAATCCTAGCAAGCGCCAATATCACAGGTTCAATGGCAGACTTTTCCGTTTATGCTGGAGGTGCTTTAGATATTGTACTTGGGCTTTGGCTTCTAACCTCAGTCAAAACAAAGTTATGCTGCATTGTACAAGTAGTAGTAGTGATAGCAACCTACACGATAATTTTAACCGTTATTGATGCAAGTTTTTGGTTGCATCCGTTCGGACCAATAACCAAGAACTTTCCGATTATCGTTTTAATTCTTTTAATTATGTTCAGTAAGGTAGAGCAGCATGACTAAGCCTGTTTTTAATAAGGTCAGAAACAAAAACATCCTAATACTAGTCATTATTGGTGTTGTTTCGCTATTAATTAGATTCCTTATGGAGTACAACTTTGACCGTTCAGCATTGTTGTATGTGGGAATCCCATTCTTAATTGCTGTCACTCTTCTTTTCATTGAAAGACCAGAACCACCTCATAATTGGAAAAGGCGATACGTAAATATAATCATACTTTCATTGGTCATTATGCTTGGTAGCTCAATCATACTTTTTGAGGGGTTTGTATGTGTTTTAATGTTTATGCCCATCTACTTCTTTATCATCCTACTGATGTTTTTACTTGAAGCCTTTAAAAGATATAGAAACAATAAAAACCAAGGGACAAGTTATTCACATGTACTGCCAGTATTCATATTATTAAGTGCATTTGAAGGCGTGATCCCCGAATTTAGTTTTGAGCGTGAATACGAGGTTGTAAGTAAAAAAATCATCTCTGCAAATATTGATGATATTAAAAATCAATTAAAGCAGCCTATTGAGCTGGATAAATCCAGACATTGGCTGCTTACTCTTTTTCCTATGCCTTACGATATTGATGCAGAAACGCTAGTTGCAGGAGATGTACATACTATCAACTTTCGCTACCACCGCTGGTTTGTCACTAATACACATGAAGGTAGTATGAAATTGGAAATCAGTGAGGTGGAGGACAATTACATTCGAACGCGCTTTGTCGAGGATAGCAGTTATATATCAAATTACCTGAAACTTTATGGTACTGAGATTAACCTAGAGCCCATAGATAACAACAAAACTAAAGTCACTCTGCGAATAAAATATCACCGCTTTCTTGATCCCGTGTGGTATTTCGGTCCATTGCAAGAATATGCTGTAGGAAAGTCGGCTGAATTTCTGTTGGATGAAGTGATAACGCCTAAACATTCAAGCAGTAGCACATGAGTGACGTTAAGCATATTTCCAAGTATCACAACGAACGAATAGATGATTCAGTAAGTAGCAATGCTAATGACGGCATAGTTGTACTGTCAAAAACCAAATTATTTTGGCTCGGCAGTATGTTGCTACTATCGGTAATTGGTGGCGTATTAACATTTTCTCTCGAAGCACTGTCTGTATTTGTTATTTCAACGGGAGCATCACTTTGTCTTGGGCATTCTTTAGGAATGCACCGCAAGTTAATTCATCAAAGTTATCAATGTCCATTATGGCTAGAATATTTTTTCGTACATCTAGGTGTTATTGTTGGTTTAGCAGGTCCAATAGGGATGATAAAAACCCATGACATGCGCGACTGGGCACAACGTCAACTTAAATGTCACGACTATTTTGGTCATAAACAATCAATGCTTATTGATGCATATTGGCAGTTATTTTGTGATATCCAGTTAGATGAACCACCCAAATTCTTGCTAGAAGATAGAGTAAAAAAAGACAGTTTTTTTAACTTTATGGAAAGAACTTGGATGTTGCAACAATTGCCTTGGGCGTTGTTGTTTTTCTCAATAGGTGGTTTATCTTGGGTTATTTGGGGTATCTGCATGAGGGTAAGTGTTTCGATACTAGGGCATTGGTTCATAGGCTATTTTGCTCACAATCAAGGTGAACGTCACTGGCATGTTAAAGATGCACATGTTCAAGGCCATAATGTGCGCTTTGCGGCCATATTAACAATGGGTGAAAGCTGGCATAACAACCATCATGCTTATCCGGGATCAGCAAAATTAGGAATTAAGTCAGGTCAATCTGATTTAGGTTGGTCTGTTTTGATACTACTAAAGAAACTAGGCTTAGTATGGGCATTAGTTTTACCCAAAGATTTGCCAAATAGACCAGAACTAGTAAACATAGAACAATCATGAATTTATTTATACACTACCTATGTTTGTGCCACCAAAGTTAATAGTAATTCAACCATAATTTTAAATATTACGAGGCCAACCTTGTCATCATTACAAATTGCAAGATTCATTATTTCCTTTAGTTGGTTATATCATGGGATTTTTCCAAAACTTGTTCATATTGCACCATTAGAAAAAGCCATGACTGCCAGCATTGGTTTATCGAACGAGCTTTCATATTTAGTTACTAAGTCAGCGGGTGTTGGAGAGGTTATTTTTGGAGTTTTATTCTTCATTTTTTATCGCAATAAAACGATAATTTACTTAAACATTATCGGGCTTGCTGGCTTGTTATGTTTTGTCGCAATATTGCAGCCCCAACTTCTTATTGAAGCCTTTAACCCAGTTACCACTAATATTGCTCTAATTGGCTTTAGTTTGATTTTACTTGTCGAATTAAATAAAAAAGTAAAAAGTGAGCAAGAAAAGGAGAAGGTATGACCGTCGAAAAGTATCCTCCTAACGTAGATGAGAATGATTGTGTAATTCTCTTTGATGGTGTCTGCAAGCTTTGTAATGTATGGAGCAAATTCATCATTAAATATGATAACCAACGGCACTTTAAACTATGTAGCGTTCAATCTCCTGAAGGTCAGAGCATACTGGCGCATTTCAGTATGCCAACGGATCATTTCGATACCATGCTGTATGTAGAAGGTAAGCAGTATTTTGATAAAAGTGATGCATTTTTAAATGTTGTAAATAAGCTTGGATTCCCATGGCGCATATTATTTGTATTCAAAATAATCCCAACGGCAATAAGAAACTGGCTTTATGATCGTATAGCTCTAAATCGGTATTCATTATTTGGTAAATACGATAGCTGTATGTTACCAAGTAAAGAAAATGAAAATAGATTTCTTAAACCGGAAGCTGAAAAGTATAAATAATCTCAACGGTATTGGTAACTCATACCATATTAACG
>OLII01000056.1_pt1 | contig 38228 bp, 31 predicted proteins | sample 1609481 | NCBI WGS metagenome assembly OLII01 (sample SAMN05416859, study PRJEB24817) | seawater metagenome | isolation source: Sea water | place: Canada:Atlantic | collected 2013-11 | reverse complement strand
ACAGAGTAGATCGTCGGCAGCGTCAGATGTGTATAAGAGACAGTGCTATATTCAAATAAAAAATACGATATTAGCGAACTCGTTTTAGCAAGCATTGTTAAAGACAGAAAAATTTCAACCTCTCAAAAGAAGATCTCAGCGAAAGCAGCAGAAACTCAATCGAAACGAGATGCTCTGAGAATTGCAAAAATCAAAAAAAGAGAAGAGCAAAAGAAACTGATTCAAGAGAAAAGGGAAGCGAAATTAAAAGAGCGCGATGAAAAAAGGAAACTATTGCTTGAAAACAAGAAGAAAAAAAGTTAAACATAAAAATCAATTAAATTAAAACAAAAAAAAATGAAACAATTCAAGAAGCTACTATTAATTGCTGTATTTACGTTGGGTGTTGTTGGTGCTGCGAATGCACAAAAAATAGGACATATTGATACTAATAAGCTTGTGCAAGAAATGCCTGAAACCGCAAAAATGATCGAGGAACTTAGCAAAACAGAGAAAACTCTTAAGGACGATATTGAAGCTGCACAAAAGGCATTTCAAGACAAACTTAAAAGGTTTGAAGCAGAATACGAGGCTCAAACGCCAGAAACAAACCAAAAAAGAGCGCAAGAAGCACAACAAGATGAGGCAAGAATAAAACAAGCATTCCAAGCAGGTCAGGGAAAATTAGCAGAAAAAAGTAGGGAATTAATGGAGCCAATAAGGGAGAAAGCTCTAAAAGCAATTAAAGATGTAGCTGACGCAAAAGGAATTACCTATGTATTTGACACGGCTGGATTAATTGTTTTTGACAAAGGTATTGATCTCTATGATGCTGTAAAAGCAAAATTAGGATTCTAAATAGAAGTTCTACATATTATCATAAAAAACCTACTTATTCAAGTAGGTTTTTTATTTTTGTCTTAGTATGGAATCCAACACATCAAATTCAATTGGTATTTTTGACTCAGGAATTGGAGGCACTTCAATTTGGAAAGAAATACAGCAACTACTGCCGCATGAAAGTAGCATCTATTTGGCAGATAGCAAACATGCGCCCTATGGTCAAAAAACGAAAGATGAAATCTTACACCTCACCATAAAAAACACAGAGTATCTGCTGAACAAAAACTGTAAAATCATTGTAGTTGCGTGCAATACAGCCACCACGAATGCCATTTCTTATTTAAGACAAACCTACCCGGTTCCCTTCATTGGCATTGAACCCGCTATTAAACCGGCCTCCCTAAACACCCAAACACAACACATTGGTATTTTAGCAACAAGAGGCACTTTAAATAGTGCGTTGTTTGCAAATACTTCCAGAAGCTTACATCATGCCATTAAAATAACCGAGCAAGTCGGTGATGGATTGGTTGAATTGATTGAAAATGGGCAACTTCACTCAAAAGAAATGACTTCACTGCTACAAAAACACCTATCTGTATTTCAACAATGTAATATTGACCATTTGGTGCTTGGTTGCACCCACTACCCCTATCTAATTCCGCAAATTCAAGAGATGATTGGCCCCAATATCACCATCATAGATTCTGGTAATGCCGTTGCCAAACAAACCAAACGAGTTTTAACAAAGCTAAAGTTGTTGCAAACTTCTTCAAAAAGTGCTTGTCATCAATTTTATACGAATCAAAATTCAAGGGTATTAGCACACTTATTAAATAACAGCGCCAAACATAGTATTCAGTACCTTGACTTCTAAATTAAAGAGAGAAATTTATATTTGGACACGCTGCCGCTCTTGGTTTTCTGCAAAATAGATTCATACCCAAGGTGATCTGATGATATGATGCATCTGAAAAAACAATGCTTCCCAACTGTTTTGTATAGGTATACGAAAGCATGAATTGTTTCACATTAAGTCCCACAACAGGTGTCACATATTGCATGTTTTCTATCACAGCTTTCTCAAAACTCCTCCGGTAAGAGAGTGCAGCCCATAGTGTTGCCTTTTTAAATTTTTTATAAGCCTTTATATTAAAATCAGCAATCGTTTCTCCTGTTCCTTCCCGCAACTGAAGCATAAAACCCGGCTCAAATTGAATCTTATTATTGTAATCAAAAAAGTAAGATGCGCTCAAAATAAAATTTCTTAAATCCAAAGGCTCGAGGTTAGTATTTAAGCTGCTCCGTGTTGAAAGCAAATTTTTCACTGTTAGATACGACGAAAGTCCTCCCAGATGGTATGCCAGACCAAAGTCTGTATTGAAATAATTCGAACTTTGTATGAGTTGTGAAACTTGAGGGTCTCCAAAAAATGCTCGCTGATCTGTCTGATTCTGTACTAGCGTAGCAGACAACGCAAAACTCAATTGCTCAAAAACCCGTTTACCTCCGAGTTCTATATGATAGGCATAAGCCCCTTGAAATCCTTTTTGAGAATGAAAACCATTCTTATCATTGAAAGCGACAAAACCGAGTGCAGTGCGTTCTCCAACTTTGTTATGAAAACTCAAGGTCTGTAACTCAGGTGGATTTTTTACTCCTTGCCATTGCTTTCTTCCGGTAAGCCTAATTTTTGCACAATTCCCTACTCCTGCTGCCGCTGGATGAATCAAAAAAATATTATCAGACAAATAATCAGAATAAATGGGCAAGGTTTCTTGGCTAAAGGCAGAAAATCCACCAACAGCAAATAAGATGATCAGTATATGTTTAAACAAGATAAATTATTTTTAAGGTGCTAGTTACTCTTCAAATATAATTATTAAAACACAACAAGCCATAATCACAGGGTACTTTTAATGCTAAAATACCCTTTTAAAATATTTGGCAACGATACACGCTATCATCGTTGGAAACCATATCACTCAGAAGACAATAAAATCGATGTTTATAATCAAAAATATATGGGTTTGAACCCCCTCGTAGGGTATCATATCAGCGAACGCTCAAATGTAACCATGCCAGAAAGAATATCATTGTGAATATCTACTGCTACGAATTTACCAGAAACAGTGCGTTCTTTATTTTCTAACAAATCATAAGACTTCACATAGATGGCCACTTTTTGTATGTAAAACACCCCATTGATTGAAAAACTAAGCCCAATGATTTGTCCATTATTAAGCAAATCAATGTAATCATTATCAATCACGATTGCGGCATTCATACTTCTCACATTTAAATGATTTCTCTCAATATACACATTAATTTTATACGTAGTCTTGTCATCGTAAAATACAATAGTGTACCCCCCTGAAATGTCAAATAATATTTGTGCGTATGGACTTTTCTCAGAAAATAACAAGGCGCTTTTTCGAATGACGCTCTCTACAATGATTCTTTTTTTATTCAATTCTTGAGAAATGATTGGATCAAAATCTTTCGCCATTGCTTCTTGCTCCATTTCAATGGTTGAATTGACTTTTTTCAAAATCATTTTACCAGCAATAGCATTGTCATACTTATCAAAACCCGAATAGGTGCCAATCAAAAAATTACGCTCATGCGGAGCAGACTTTCCTATAAAAAATATAAATTTAGCTCCTTCATTTTTCTTTCTACCTACGTAAAAATTTGTATCAAAAAAAACAAAACCCTCACTGTGCTTTATCAATCCAAAGAATGAATACACACCTGTTTTGCCTTTATCATCTTCATAGATGTATTTCATTTCTATGTTCTTCCACTGCCTGTAAATAATTACTTGCCCTTTGTTCATTTTTTTATCTTCCCCAAAATAATAACTCACATAATACGCGTCTTCTATTGTATTCTCATGATGCAATAATTCTAGTTGTTCAGCCTTATCACTTGTATTTATAAAATCCTGATTGACAAATTGATATACATCTTCAAAGCCTAGGTAATTAAAAAAAACATATTTATACTCTCTACTGATCTTCACAAAAGGCATCCCTGTGGCCGCTTCTCTTTTTTTGTTGTAAAGGTATTTGCCATTGATATATCCCTTCAGCACATCTTCAAAGGATTTCTTCAAATTTGGTTTGACCGCATTGTAATTTCCAAAACCATACAGTTGACCTTCTCTGTAGGTTGGAATGTGTACTTTGTTTTCTGTAGTAAACTTGCGAATGATTCGTTCCAAAAGGATGGTGAAAACTACTTTAGTTAGCACTAAAGTCTCTTTACTTTTAGTCTTTTCTGACATTTCCCGTTAATTCCAAAGTTATAAAGAGGAATTACTAAGTTACAAAAAAACATTAGGAAAAACTAACACCTCCTTTCTTACTCCTTAATTTAGTGGCAGTTAACCCGCTTAAACCATACAAAATGATACGAAAAATAGTAATACTTGTTTTAATGATTCCCTTTGCAATGGCTTCTCAAGAAACCAAAGTAGAAGGAATCGTAAATTCCTTGGACGGACTTTTACCTGGAGTTAATATTTTAATAAAAGGGACAAAGATTGGCACCACAACAGACATCAACGGGAGGTTCAGCATAAAAGTAGCTAAAGGAGGAACCTTAATCTTTTCTTACGTAGGATATCTCAGTAAGGAAGTTCTTGTCTCGGGAAGAACAACCATTAATGTACTCCTTGAAGAAGATGCTTCTCAATTGGATGAAGTCGTTGTAAGAGGTTTTACCGATGTAAAGGGTAGGGCTCGAAAGCGTCTCGAATCCATTCAAAGCGTTCCTGAAAGTGTAACAGCTGTCACCGCTCAACAAATAGCCGTTACAGGTATTGAAGATGTAGGAAGTTTCCTAACTCAGATACCGGGAATTTCCTACAGTGAATCTCAAGATCCAGGAACCGTTATGGTTAGTGTGAGAGGTATTCCTCAAATTCGTTATGGGCCATCACCTATTGCAACTGTGATAGATGGTGTTTACATGGCCTCTGCCGATCTAAATACACAATCCTTATTTGATATCGACCAAATAGAGGTTATCAAAGGAGCACAAGGACTCTTTTATGGTAAAAACGCCATTGGAGGTGCTGTTATCATCACAACCAAACAGCCCAAAAACGCGGATGAAGGGGAGATTAAAATAGGGTATGGAAATGGGAATGCCTTCAAGGTAGCCTCAAATGTTTCTGGCGCTATAAAAGATGATTCGTCCTACTATCGTTTGGGCATCAACTTTTCAGACTTTAAAGGACTTATTAACAATACAACACTGAATGAAAAAGTAGATTTTCGAAAAGATCTCAATGTGCGTGCACAATTAAAATTTAGACTAGGACAAAGCAGTAGCTTATCTTTCTCAGGCCAACATAGTGATAGTAAAAGTGGCGCTATTACCTTTATTGCGAGTAATAACAACCCAGACTTTGAAGATTCAAACCCCAACAGCTTTGGAGGAAATCCCGATGCCGACTTTTTAGGGGAAGGAACACTAAAGTCAACCCTACTTACTGCTTCTTTTGAAACAGCTTTTAAAAATTTCAAATTGCTATCGCATACCTCTTATGCTGATGTTGATTTATTCTATGATGGAGATTACCTCTCATTTGCACCTATTGATGTATATGGGCCAATTGCCTCGGCAACACAAGACATGACCAGAGCATCTCGCACCTTTAATGAGGAATTGCGTTTGGTTTCATCAAATAGCACTTCAAAATTCAAGTGGAATTTAGGTTTGTTCTATCAAAATATTGATTCAGATTGGGACACCAACGCGTATCAAAATTTAGATACAACAGATCCAAACTATACAGATACTGCACAAACCATCATTACAAATGATGATAACAAATTGAATTCTATTGGATTGTTTGGTTTTTTTGAATTTGACATTACTGATAAATTTAACATCTCTGCAGGACTGCGAAATGAATGGGAAACCTTAGAAAACGTTGAGGGCGTCACTGGAGAAAAAAATGAAAGAACCTACAATGCTTTTCAACCAAAACTATCTGCTTCTTACAAATTGGCAAAGGACAACATGCTGTATTCTAGTTATAGTAGAGGTTTTAGAAGTGGTGGATACAATCCTATTGCGCTAGAAGCAAGCGGTATTGAAAAGGAAATCAAACCAGAATTCACCAACAGTTTTGAAGTTGGTCTCAAGAATAGTTTTTGGAACAATCGCTTCATTATCAATGTGGCTTATTTCAACACCGTATTTGAAAACCAACAAGTATATCGTTTTGGATCTGATGGTGTTAGAACTTTTCTCGGAACCATCAATTTTGAAGAATCCACATCATCAGGTTTTGAAATAGACACAAAAGTACGTCTGTCTAAAAACTTTGACATCCTTGGAGGAGCATCCTTTATTGACACTGAAATCACCAAAGCATTTGAGGAGTCGGCCATCGGAAATAAGATTCCTTTTGCACCGCAAAGCAGCTACTATATTGGACTATTTGGAAATTTCAAAACGAGTGACACTTCGAATGTATCGGCCAATATAAATATCGAAAATAAAGGAAAAAAATATTGGTTTGCAGATGATTTGTACGGTGTTGATCAAGAAACTGTTTTTCAAAATCCTTACACCTTAGTCAATACAAAGTTGATTTACACCGTGAACAACTTTTCTATAGGCCTTTGGGGTAAGAACATATTCAACACCCAATACAACCAAGAATGGTGGCCATTTAGTGTGTTTGACGGAGATCCGAGCGGTGGTCCTATTGGAGACATACGGACACCTAATCGCCCGGCGACCTTTGGAATGGAAGTTTCTTATAAATTTTAAACACCAACACCCCTTTTACTATATTAAAACGATTATTTGAATTATTTGTTCTGATGTGCAAGCTGTTACGAGACACTTCCTTTTAACAGCTTTTCATCAACTACCAAACATCAACCATATTATATGAGAGTCGCAACAGACATAGGAGGAACTTTTACAGATTTGGTTTGCCTCGAATTTGACAAAATATCTGGTCAACCTACCGGAGTACAAGTCGCCAAATCCGATACCACGCCTGCAAACTTTGAGCAAGGGATCTTAGATACAATAGCCAAGGGACGTGTAGATTTAAATACCATTGATTTTTTTGCTCATGGCACCACAGTGGTCATCAATGCCCTTACAGAAAGAAAAGGGGCGAAAACAGCATTGATTACGACCAAAGGATTTAGAGATGTTTTAGAGATCGCAAGGTGTAACCGACCGGATTTATTCAATTTTAATTTTGTAAAGCAGCCTCCATTTGTTCCGAGGTATTTGCGGTTCGAAATTGAAGAAAGAATGAACTATAAAGGAGAGGTGTTACAGGAGCTTAACTTAAACAACTTAACATCCATTATTGAAGCGTGTAAAAAAGAAGAAGTAGAAGCCATCGCCATTTGTCTATTACACGCCTATAAGAATCCCATGCATGAAATTCAATTAGTTTTGGCGCTAGCCGAGAGATTTCCCAGTATAGAAATCATTGCATCCTATCAAATAACACGTGAATGGCGAGAATATGAACGAAGTAGTTCTACTGTTTTGTCTGGCTATGTATTGCCACTTGCAAAAAGATACCTCAATAATCTCGAGGAGAAATTAAAGCAAAGAGGACTGAAAAATTCACCCTATATCATGCAATCCAATGGGGGTATTACCTCCATTAATGATGTCAAAACAAACCCAATAACAATGGTAGAGTCTGGCCCAGCCAGCGGCGTATTTGGAGCGATTGCTTTGGGAAAAGTAATTGACAAAAAAAATCTTATCGTTTTAGACATTGGGGGTACAACAGCAAAATGTGCCTTGGTAGAAAATGGTCAAGTGCAAATTACTACCAATTATAAAATAGAACACTCAAGAACGCAGGCGGGATATCCAATTCAAACTCCGGTGATCGACATCGTTGAAATAGGAAATGGGGGCGGAAGTATCGCGTGGATTGACACCGGTGGAAAAATGCATGTGGGACCTAAAAGTGCTGGCGCAATGCCAGGACCTGCTGCCTATGGAAGGGGTGGAAAACAACTAACAACCACGGATGCAAATATACTCACAGGTAAAATTCATCCCAATTATTTCTTAGGAGGTGAATTACAACCTGACTTTGAAAGCATACATCAAGCAGCAATGCCTCTTTGTGAAGCATTGAATGGTTCAAAAGAAGACATTGCGAAAGGAATTTTGAGGATAGCCAATGCCAATATGATCAATGCACTGAAACTCATCTCTGTCAATAAAGGATATGATCCCAGAGATTTCGCGATGCTGGTGATTGGCGGTGGAGGTGCTATGCACGGAGCAGACCTTGCGCGCGAATTACAAATTAGTGAAATGATTGTACCACCTCATGCTGGTGTATTTTCGGCTTTTGGAATGCTCATGTCAGACATTCGAAGAGACTATATCAGAACCAATGTTGTTGCCCTTCAAGAAAAACAAAAATCACTTATTCAAGAAACTTTTAAAGAGATAGAGCAAGAAGCAATTCATAATTTCAAGCAAGATGGCTATGGTTTAGAAGAAATCAAATTTACCTATTATACAGATTTGCGGTACGCAGGTCAAGAACATTATGTAAAAGTATTGCTTTCAGGATTCAACGAGCAGACTTCCCTACAAACCATTATTGACTTCTTTCATAAAGAACATAAAAAACAGTATTCTTTTGAACTCGATGCAATCGTTGAATTGGTGAATTTCCATTTGGTTGCAGAAGTTGAAGTTGACAAGCCAGATTTCCCAAAAATGCCGATTACAGGAAAAAAAGTCATTGATGCCATATTCGATCGAAGAGCAGTTGATTTTGATGACTTAGGAGTTCACAATACCCCATTTTACCATCGAGATTTATTAGAACCGGCGATGCATATTGTGGGTCCAGCAATCATTGCAGAAAAAGGCACAACTACTGTTGTTAGCCCTATGCACACCCTAACTATTGACAGCTATGGGAATTTAATTCTAACCTTACAAAACGCATCGTCATGGAAAAGTTCAAATTAGAAATCATACAAGACGCATTGATTGCCGCAGGAGATGAAATGTTTAAAACGCTTGAGCGCACAAGTATGAGTCCAATTATATACGAATCGTTAGACTATGCCGTAGGAATTACCGATACAAAAGGAGAATTGTTGGCTCAAGGAAACGGAGTCACTGCATTTCTTGCAGCTTTAGACTCGGTTGTTCGTGCAACGTTGGAAAAATTTCATGACTCAAACCCTTTGAAAAAAGGAGACATCGTGATTGCCAATACTCCATATGCTGGTGGAGGAACACATCTATCAGATGTCTCTATCATTTATCCTGTTTTCTACAAAGATGAATTGGTTGCTTTTACAGTGAACAAAGCACATTGGACCGAATTGGGCGGAACATTTCCGGGCTCGGTTTCAACGATTGCAACAGAAATATACCAAGAGGGCCTGCATTTTCCGTTCATAAAAATAAGCTCAGAAGGTGTTCTCAATGATGCGATTATCGATATGATTCAAGTAAATGTTCGTTTGCCAGACAGTACACTAGGAGATTTGTATGCTGGTATTGCAGCGGCCAAAGTTGGCGCCAAACGGATTGTCTCTATCATTGAGAAATACGGGTTGGAAACCTACAAAAAAGCAAAAGACAATTTTTTAGACTATGGTGAACGCATGTGCATTGAAGCGCTAAAAGCAATTCCTAATGGTGTTTATGAGGGAACATCACATATTGAAGATAATGGATTTGGAGAAGGTCCTTTTCCAATCAAAGCAAAAATAACAATTACTGACCATGAATTTATAGCAGATTTTAATGGATCTCATCCACAAGTAAAAGGGGCTACAAACTTGGCTTTTAGTGGTCTTGTTACAGGATGTCGTAGTTTATTCAAGGCAATAACAACTCCGCAAATGGCAGCTAATGGTGGTGCCTTTCGTCCTATGAAAGTGCTGTGTGCACCAGGAACCATTGTGAGCGCGAAAAGTCCATCAGCCGTATCTGTCTATTACGAAGTATTGATTACCTCAATTGATTTAATTTGGAAAATCCTAGCGCCTTTAATACCCGACAAACTCCCTGCGGGGCACATGCGGTCTGTTTGTGCAACTTTTATTTCAGGCATACATCCAGAGACGAATCAATTTTACATACAAGCAGAACCATTAGCAGGTGGATGGGGAGCCTCTATTCATCACGATGGCAACAGAGGGCAATTATCTTGTGGGAGTGGCGAATCGTATAACATTCCTATCGAAATTCGAGAGATGCGCTATGGAATTCAAGTAGAGCAATATGCTTTTCATAATGAAGGTGGCGGATTTGGTGAGTTTCAAGGCGGAAATGGACAGTATATTGATTACAAAATTACTTCTGATGGAGCCCATGTCACTGCCGCTTTTTTAGGAGCCAAAACAAAAACATGGGGCATGAATGGAGGCCATGATGGATCGTATAATTACTTTATGATTCTGAGAAAAGATGGTTCTAAAGAAAGGCACAGTTTAGGAACCAACATTTATCTTGAAAAAGGAGACATTGTACGCTGTGTAACTGCCACAGGAGGTGGTTATGGAAACCCTTTAAAGAGATCTGGAAACAGCGTATTGTTGGATTTGAAAAATGGGTACATCACCCAAGAGCAGGCAACGCAATATTTCAACCTTTCCAATGAACCAATAAGTGCACAACCATGAATCAATAAAAAACACAAAGCAAATAAGAGATTAAATAAATTGCTAAGAAAAAAACAGTGCACCAAGACACTTAGGGAATGAATGAAAAAATAGGAGATTAAAGTATGATGGTGTAGTGCGCTATTTATAAAGAACAAGAATGTTAAAAATATAAAGAATAAACTACCAAAAAGAAGCTATGTAAAAAGAAACTATTAAAGATAAACGGTAATTCTTCGAAAACCGAAGCGCGCAATGTATATACAAACCACACAAATTAATTATAAACCATAAACCCTCCGAAATATGAAAAAAACTACAATTGATTGACAAAATTACTTCGAAAAGAGAACGCAATAGCTTTCAAAGTTATAGCTACAGCAAAGCAGAATTTTTTTTGTTTTATGACCAACACGATTGTTTCTGTTGCTTACAAATCGGATACAACCCTAATCAAAATATCGATAAAAAAAGCAAGAAAAATCCTTCATCGATAATATACTTAGCTCCTGTTTTAGAAAAAAAATTACAACATCTAGACACGCATGAAAACTAAGAATCAATTGCGGTCATGAATGGAATTATAAACCTTTAAAAACCTTCATCTATGAAAAAAACACCTTTACAATCTCAAAGGAAAAAATTACTATGAAAAAGAAACGAGATGAAACCAACTAAAATCATGGTTTGAACACCCCATACCTTTAAAAATAAAAAGAAAATGAGGTGCACTATGTAATTGCTATTGGTGGTAGAGATACACAGAACCACTAGAAAAGAGAGAGAAAACGTTTTATTAGATTTAAAATTAGCTAGCAGAAAAAGAGCTATACAAAATGCAATCCTTCACGTTGATTACGATTTGGATTGATTAGAACTAATTTATAAACCAATTAACACTCTCAACAATGAAAATTATAAAACAACTTTCGTTTCTGTTGTTAATTACACTGTTTGTAGTTAACCCTGCGTTCTCACAAGAGAACCCAGCACCTTTAAAAAACAAAAAGGTAGACAGCAAAATAATAAAAAAAGTACCCAAAGAAGAAACAAAACCACCGAGCAAACTAATGAAAGCAACGGAACAAGTCGACCTCTCAGGATGTTGGCAAAATTCTTTTGGTTCAATTGTACTGCTCTCACATGATCTGAATACTGGTGAGATTACCGGTAAATATTCTTCTACAACAGGCTCTTCAGGTGTCTACTACGTTCGTGGTTATACCAATCCGGACGCTAGCGAAAACAACTTCCCTGTAGGACTCACAATTCCATGGAGAACTATTGTCAGAGATACAGACGCAACAAAACTTGACAATTCCCAATACTGGACTTCAATCATGTCTGGAAACTATGTAACAAGCAGAAATTCTTTGGCACTAATGAATGTCATAAGTTCTGCAATAGCATTTAAAGAAGTAGGGATAACGGAATCGGGAAACTACCCAGAATCTCTAGAATTTAAAAAACTTAGTAGCGATAATAATCCATGCAAAAAAAACATCAAACCTGACTCAGCATATTACAATGGTTTTGCTGATGAAAATACTCGCAAAGCTCTATCCGATGCATTGACATTAGGTAATTCTTATTGGGTTGCACCACATAGCCTTTTAAAAGAATCAAGTTTTGAGATAGGGTTTGACGCCATTATAGACAAAGAGGGATTGAAAGAATTTGCTCATATTACAGGGCAGATAATAGCATTAAACAATGGGAAACCATTGCAATATGAATTTATCGGAGAAGCTTCTTACCTCACAAAAGAAAAAAAGGCAACACTATCTATTACTTATCAGGATATAGATGGGAATGTAGTTAGCTTGTCTGGTGTTTTAAATGTTTCAAATGCACAGAAACCAACCCTAGAACTCTTAGAGGTAAACTCACAAGGGATTACAGATATTGGAGCTATTTATATGGCAAATCGGATGACTAATCACACGTTTCTTCCAAATACATCTATTCACAAATAACACACAAGATCATGAAAAAATATATAATTACAATCGTAATGGCTGTATTGACTTGTACCATATCATTTGGACAAGAGGTACGAATACAAGCCAATTGGAAAAACTCCTATGGCTCTGAATTAAACATCAAAGAGTATAACATAGCATCAGGGTATTTTACAGGAAGCTATGGATCTACTACTGGTTCTTCTGGACTATTTAGAGTGATTGGATTTGTAGGCAAACCAGATATTGAAAAGCAGAGTGTTCCAATTTCACTTAGTGTTAGTTGGAGAAATACGCCAACTCCATCTGGCACAAAAGATGAAAAAATGACCTCAACAATGACAGGACAAATTTATGTGGACGAGAATGGTCATAGTATTATGGAGCTCTATCACAACCTACAAGACCCTTTAGAGAATATCTTAGATAACAAGCGTGATTTTAAGCATGCTGGAAACTATGGACAAACCTTGACATTTACTATTGAAGGGGAACCTGTTGACAATCCTAAATGGGATCCCTCACCAATTATAGATACCTCATATACAGGCATATGGAATACCAAAAATGATGATGAAGGTAGAAAAGTAAACATTGTTGCCATTAGCCAAGACCATGTTGTACAAGCTACCTATACGGATACTGATGGAACACATTTGTTGAAAGGATTTATTGGAGACTATCAACCTAGTTCTGAGCCTAAATCTATTGCATTGGCAGGATACAATCACGCAAACAATAAAGTAATGGGAATAACTGGTATGATTGGAGAAATACCAGCTATTGAGGATAGCTCTTTCGATATAGATGAAATATCGATTTCCGTAGCGCCTAAATTGGCACCTATAAAGATCGTTATAACTGACGAAAAAGGGGAAGTCATATATGAAGAAAATCATCAAGAAGATCAGCCTTCAAAGACCATCAAAGTTGATGTAAAGCCAAATGTAACACATACTATTAGTGTAAAACATACAGCGTCATGGGGTCTCTGGGACATAATATTTTCTTGGTTTCGGGGTCATAAAGATACGTTTAGCGTTAACGCAGGAGATGAAACACTGCTCAGTGGCATCATAGGACCAAAACCTAATGTTCAAACATTTACCACAGAAAGCAGAACGAACTCCATTTCTACAACTAGTGGTTTGTTATTCGATGCGCTATTGGTTACGGGACAATCAACATATGTACCAGGAACCTCAGACGCAGCCTCCACACCTGCTTATAAAACCCATTATTCCGCAGCAAAAATAGAGGGTCTTTACATGACTGGACCAACAGAAAATAAAGCGAGCATTGCATCTTTCGAATTGGATCAGTACAAAAACCCATTAGCCAATTATGGTGCAACACAATGGACCTCTAACATTGCCGTGGGAACCAAAAAAGGAGGTGGAGACATCCTCAAATTTGGTATAGACACTGGAGGAAACTTCAACTGGGCTAATTCTACGCAGTGCCAAACAGCAAGTTGTACCGACGACATTCATAACCAATTCAATCCTGCAACAAGTCCAACCTTTGAGTGGATCAATCAAGAAAGAGATTCTGTTTCTTGGGGTCCTTGGGGAAAAGGAGTTGCCAATACGGGTAGAGATGTATTGAAATTTTTGGATAATGAGCAAAACCCTAAAACTGATTTTAAATTAATTACATCCTTTCCGAACAATAATCAGTTCACAGATTTTTGGGATGGCGCACTCGCCATGCCGTCAAGCAATGAAAAGATGGACGGTAAACTAACGATGTTCTTGGCTCGAATAATGAGCACAGGGGTACTCAAAATACAAAAAGAATTTCCTGTGAGCTTTATTATAAATGACGAAAATGGAGATCTCCCATTTGGAGAAAAAGGTGGTAAAATTCAATTTGGAATTGAAGATGAAACGCTATACAACCCAGATAGTAAGGTCGTTATGCCATTTACAAAATATCTTATCGGTGGATCAAGTGACGCGGTTGAATATTTATGGACAACAGACCTAACAAGATTCGATATGGGAGGAACATCTTTTGGTCAAAGATTAACCCGATTTTGCTTTGATAGTGGTTCATCTGCTATCAAAGGAGATGCTACAACTATGGCCAAAGCGCTTGATTATGCATACTATGCAAAACATACATACAATGAATACCCTGAAATGAATATTCAAATGGGAACCTTCTCAAAAACAGGAGAATACGCAACCTTTAAACTTACCCATAAAGAGTATGTAAAAAAAATTGAAAGAGGAGATAGTATCGGAAAGTATGTTCCTCAAATTCAAACATTAGACGGGGTAGATGAATTGCTCGTACAAGGAAGTACACTTATGGATCATATTTACACTGTGTTTGTCTATATAACACGTATCAATCCAAACATTCTAGATATTGAGATGCACGCAAAAGAGATACGCGCCTACAATAAAAAAGGAGGACCTGAAATTATTCAAATGCCACAGGCACCTAAAAGTAAAGTAGCAGCAGCAATAGAAAGTGATGGGGTTACCACGTATCCTAACCCTGTGGGACAAATTTTGACCATTAGCATAACAAGTAAAACTGAAGAAAAGATAGAAATTACATTCAGTGATTTTGTTGGAAATGAAATTTACAAGACCTCTAGAAAAGCAACCATAGGCAAAAATCTATTTCTAATTAAAACTGAATTTAACAATAAAAGAGACGCAAGACATCAAATGGTGATTCTTTCAATTGAAAATGAAAGCAAAACTATCAATGCAAAACAAAAACTTCTTCTCGAATAATCTGAAGTAGTTCTTTTAAAAGTGTCATATGTAGTGCTCTATGTATGGCACTTTACTCATTACAACCTCGTACATCAACCATCATAAATCATATGAAATTAACAACCATCGCTTATCCAGAAAAAGATGCACATTACAACAAAGTATTGCTTTCAGAAACCAATGCAAAAACAACCACTACACTGGGCACGGTATTTCTTAAAAAAGGAACTAGAATACCGAGCAAAGGGTTTTCTAGACATCCCTTTAACGAAGTATCCATCATTATTGAAGGCTGTATTGAAATGCTACATGAAGACAATACGGTTGCGGGCTATTTAAAAAAAGGAACCGCTGTTTACATCAATGCTCTAGAACCACAGGCAGGAAATGTTCTTGAAGACACGAAGCTTATTTATGTTCTTAATGCATTAGAATAACTCATTATAAACACTAAAAAAAGGATTATGAAAAAAACAGAAAACAAAGAAAATTGGCTAAGTATTGCCAGCATTTGGTTTGGCTGCATTGCCAGTTTACCAGCACTTCTAATAGGGAGCACTCTCATCGCGACCTTAACCTTGTACGAAGCAATTTTAGTAGCCATTCTCGGGTACTCCTTCGTTCTCATATTTCTCTCTTTATTGAGTGTAAAATCAGTGATACACAGACGGAACGCGGTTGGACTAGCAGTGCGATCATTTGGACAAACAGGCTCTAAGGTACTTGTCGGATTCATTATAGGCATTGCCTCCATGGTTTGGTTTGGTGTGCAAACAAATATTGCGGGCGTGGCCTTCTCTAACATGATACAAGAACTCTTTCACATTTCTTTCTCTGTACCTGTATCCTCGCTTATTTGGGGTTTTATTATGGTATTGACAGCTGTGTTTGGTTTCAATTATATCAAATGGCTCAACTACATTGCTGTGCCTAGTATCATTCTGCTTGTGATCGTAAGTCTTATCATAACCTTAGACGGCGTAAGCTTTACAGATCTGATGAATTACACCCCTCAAGAAAAAATGCCCTTACTAAAAGCCATTGGCATTGTGGTTGGACTCATAGCAGTAGGTGGCGTTATTGCTCCCGATTACAATCGATTTGCAGCAACACCTAAAGCTGCTGTTGTTGGCTCTGTTATAGGAATGTTACCAGCTGCTGTGGCATTTTTAACCATTGGTGCAATGCTTGCTATTGTAAAAGATACAGCAGATATTGTGGCTATATTTTCAGAAATAGGATTCCCTGTCGCAGCCATGTCTGTACTTATATTAATTACATGGACCTCAAATGTAATGAGCGCATACTCCGGAGGTCTCGGCTTAAACAGCACCTTTCATTTGTCGGAAAAGAACAGACCTTATACCACACTTGTGTTCGGGCTCATTGGTACTCTTCTTGGCGTCGTGGGTATTTTAGACAAATTTACGGATGTTGCTATTATTTTATCGGCTATGATTCCACCTATCGCTGGAGTCATTATTGCTGACTATTATCTGCGAAACAACACCCTGAAAAAAAATGACCGCTCCTTCAATTGGGTAGGTATTATTTCCTGGCTTGCGGGCGTTGGTAGTGTCTTTGTCTTGACATCAGATGCTAAAAACATTTTAGGAATTGTTGTTTCAGGATGCTGCTACAGTCTTTTACGTTGGTTGCTAATAAAAGAACCGAAATCTCATTCTAAATAATCAAAAGAACCCGATATCAAGAGTACATTGCTCTCATTGATTCGTGAAAATTCAAAAGAACCAATTCCATGTGAAAAACTTTCGTCTGAAATACAGAAGTACTCACGGTTAAAAATAATACCTCATTATTTTTAAAACGAAGAAAATACTTGAGTTGTCACGGAGCTTTTTTATGGTGAAACTCAATCTACCGATAGGTAATATGATATCTATTTTTTACTTGACAAAAGTCCATAGAAGTTCTGCAAAAAAAGCACACAAACATGGAGCATCATGATAAATCCATCACATGGGAAGTTGCTCTATGGCTGTGATTGCTACTCCGACTCGTGTCACAAATTAAAAGGGTGTCAAAAAGAGGCTGAACGAAATTCAGATTTCTTTTTCAGAATCTCAATGCAACACATAAAACATCGCTAACCAACACGATGCATACTTTTACAATAACAAAGACCTCTTTCAATTGAGCTTGTTGCTTATCGATACTTTACATTTATAAAATGCCAACCTCTTCTTCCATGTTCAAAATAACGAGACCATTTTATTTCCTTTCAATATGCTTTATTTGCTTTGAATGTCTGCAATTTGCGCGAAATATCTCCTATTGTTCTGAATTCATTTCAGCACATCGTGATATAGAAAGCTAGCAATGTCGTACAAAAACTTTTAGGGGTTTTATTCCTGCATTAAAACGATGTCTGACGTTTTATATCTCTCGAATCTCTTTAAAATTGATGTTTAAAGATTTAAATGACTCTAAAATAGTTGCCTCATATACATCGCTTTTTGTACATTCGATGCAATAACCTTCCTATTTTGGAAGAGATCAAAAAATGGGGCCGTTTCGTTTTTTACTCTAAAAAAAGTTATGACAACACTTTCAATAGACAAAAACAGGAAACAGTCGGCACAAAGTTAAAGATACTTATGCTCTTAAAACGTATTCAATATCGACTATGCATGTTGTATCGGTCTATTTTGTTAAAATTAGGCTTTCACAAGTTTGTATTAAAAGACCGCTATGGAGAACGTATTCTATTGTTTCATGGCATCGATAGTATTGGCGAGACACGCTACAATAGTCGTTTTTTTTCAAAAGATTATTTTGAAAAATTTATTCGATATATCACTACGCATTATCATTTAATTTCTTTAGATGACTATTATCAGAAGAAATTTAAGCCCCATACTCTCAACATTGCCCTAACTTTTGATGATGGTTATTTAAACAATTATGCATATGCTATTCCGATACTAGAAAAGTACAACGTACCTGCTTCTTTTTACATTACCACTATTCATGAAAAAGCGCACTATTTATGGACAGATTTTTTAGATATCGTCTCTTTCCATACACCTAAACAGGAGGTTCTTTTCGAGCAGCATCTCTACAAAAAAAAACAAAATGTCTTTTATAGGAAAAACGGGGCTTCAATCAAAAACACTGCTAAAAATTTGTCCTATCACCAACTAAAAGGTCTCTATAACGTATTTGAAAGAGATTGGAAAAACTTACTTCCAGAGACTTATAAAGAATATTGGCAATTAATGAGTCTTGAACAAATTAAAGAAATTGCAGACCACCCATTATTTACAATTGGATCTCATGCTGAAACTCACGCAAATTTGACTATGATTCCATTTGATGCCGCTAAAAAAGAAATTCTATCAAGTAAAAGACAGTTAGAAATGATTTGTCAAAAACCCATAGAGGAGTTTGCTTTTCCGTTTGGTTATTACACCAAAGAACTCGCTGCTTATTGTCTTGAAATTGGCTATAAAAAGATACTACTTATTGATTATAACACATGTGATGACAAAAATAATTTTGCGTATCAAAATCGTTTTGTAATGAATCCATATATTTCATTGGACTTACAAATCGTCTGTCTGCTAAAAAACTCTTATTTTTAAAGACCTGTATGATCTACAAAGGTAAATATCATTTAAAACGACTCGAAACGCAAGATTTTCCTGCGGTCAAACAAATTTTTTGGGAGGTTTTCAACAAAAAGGTGTCTGTATCCTATCTGAGAAACAAATACAATACTTCCTATTTGGGAGTAGGATATATTGCTAGTATTGCATACGAAAATGAAACTCCTGTTGCTTTTTATGGAGCCATCCCTCAAAAGTTCTCCAATGATAGAGAAGGGGTTTTTGTAGCACAGGCCTGTGATTCATTCACGCTTAAACAATGCCAAGGACAAGGAATACACTACCAGTTGGCTAAACTTTCCTATGAATTTATGAAAGAAATTGGCATTCAATGTGTCTATGCCTTTCATAGTGAAAATACTTACTATGCTACCATAAAATTGGGATGGAAAAAACACATGCACCTCGAACGATGCAGCATAAAAGTACCTACACTTCCCCTAGCAAAAATTCTGAATAAAGTCGGTTTAAATGCAACCTATGACTTATTTTTCAAGAAAGAGACTCCAAAAGAAGCCCTGAAAAAATTACGTATTGATCATAAAGAGAGGTTCCAACAAGGTCTTACACCACATTTTATTGACTATAAAAACAGTTTTAATAACCATTATTTTTTCGAGGCAAACGGTTGTATTCTTTGGGTAAAAGTCGTTGCAATTATGATGGTCGGATTTTTTTATGCCCCATCTGAAATCGCCTTACAAAAAGCGCTCTCAAAACTAAAGCGAAAAGCTCTTATGCTGGGAATTAACCAAATTTTATTCCAAATCCATCCGGAGTCTACAATGGCTTCACAAATAAAAAATATTGTTACACATAAAGAGTCCTGGTTGATTGGTTATTTAGATTTTGACGCAAGGATAAATATATCTGATTTTTTATTCACCTATGCTGATTTAGACACCTATTAAAAGATGAAAATTACACTGAAAAATTATACCTATCATATAAATCCAAGCCAAAATGAACACCTCTGGAGGGGTATACAAAATGAAAATTGGGAGCCTCAAACTTTTAAAATATTTCAAACATTTGTTCGAGCAGATGATACAGTACTAGACATTGGTGCTTGGAGTGGTGTTTTAAGCCTGTTCTTGGCAAAAAAAGCAAAAAAAGTACATGCTCTTGATCCTGACCCTGTTTGTTATCAAGAATTACTTGCAAATAGAGCTTTAAACCCAGATATAAAAGACAAAATTTCCATATATCAGACCGCTATTTCAGATAAAGAGGAAGAAATATTCTTATCTGCAAGGGACCGATATGGCGCTTCTTCAACAAGTATTTTATCGCGAAAAAGAGACTCGAAAAAAACATTTAAAATTAAAACCAAAACATTAGCTACATTTTTAGAAGAAGCTGAAATATCACAAGTAGATTTCATAAAAATGGATGTTGAGGGTGCTGAGTTTCAAATTTTACCAAACCTTGCATCCACAATAAGAAATCTGAATTTTCCAACTTTCTATGTTTCCTTTCATTACAGTTATTTAAATGAACATATGTATGATCAATACGTCCCTTCAAAATTTTTAAATAAGGTGTTTTTAAAAATTGAAAACATCTTTCATTTTTTAGTATTCAAAAAGAAAATAAACAAAACAATAAATTATTTATTTGATGGGCTTTTAGATTACAAATATATCTATACAGCAGCGGGAAATCTCGTAGATAAAGACTTTCTACAACAACATCCTGAATTCATTAAAGATCATGATTTAGTATTTTCGAATAAGAAATGGGACACAGCATAACCTCTTGAAAAACACATCTCGACATATCGTTTTTTTATCGCCTGGATTTTCTCCAACAGAGGAAACTTCTACCGTCATACCCGCATTACAAGAATTTTTAAAAAGCATACGCAATGCATTACCTCATTGCAAAATGACGCTTCTTAGTTTTCAATATCCACACACAAAGAGTGCCTATACATGGCACGGCATTGATGTCATCCCGTTGAATGGACAATCCTTACGCTATAAAAAACTATTGGTTTGGAAAAGGGCCTTACAGCAACTCTCCAAAATTCATAAAGAGCATCCCATTTCAAACATTCATAGTTTTTGGATTGGCGAGTGTTCCTTAATTGGTGAACATTTTTCAAAAAAACACAAGATCAATCATATGGTTACTGTAATGGGACAGGACGCAAAAACAAAAAATCGCTACACAAAACAATTGATAAATTCCAGGGCAAAAATCATAACGCTTTCTCCAAATCATTCCACAACATTGTCAAAAAATTGTCAGTTAACCTCTCATATTATTCCGTGGTTTGTAGACATTGATTGTTTCCCTAAACTACAAGCATCAACTATTGACATCATCGGGGTTGGCTCCTTAAACCAGGTAAAAAATTACCCCAATTTTATTGACATCATTGCTGTTTTGGTGAAAACAAACCCAAATTTGACCGTAGAAATTATTGGCGAAGGTGATCAAACTCAATTAGCAAAGCTCATTAAAGGAAAGATGTTGGAAAATACGATTACGCTGATTGGTGGCCTTTCAAGAAATCACGTATTAAAAAAAATGGCAAAAGCTAAGCTACTATTGCACACAAGCATGTATGAGTCTTTTGGCCTGGTATTCTCTGAAGCCTTATATTCAGGAATGTACATTGCTTCCTATAATGTAGGAATCGCCAAACCACTAGAACAGTGGAAAATTTGTGAAAATACATTGGCACTCATAAGAGCTTGTAAAGAGGTCATTTCATCACCTATGCCACCCAAAAAAAGGATTCTTTTGCATGCTGAACAAAAAGCTATCAATGCATATATCGAACTCTACAACAGTTCTTTTGAATCTGAAAACAACAAACGTACCGAACGATGAAAATAAGGTTTTGGTGACATCTTAAAAAATAACACATCAATATCTTTTGTCTGAAAATAAAATTTGATTATTTCAAATGTACCAAAGATATTTTTTTTTACTTTACCACATAACACATCGTCTGTAGCATACGCATTGCAACTACAAAGAAGAGAAGTTTGAACGATTGAAACCATCTTATGAAAAAATTAAAACCTATTTTATTCAATATCATTAGAGGGTATGCAACTTCCGTTTTCAACTTTTTAATTGCGTTGTACGGGATCAAAACTTATGGGAAAGAAAATTGGGGAGAGATCGTAGCTCTTCTATTATGGGTATTCTTTGTTGTTTTTTTTTCTAATTGGGGAAATCAAGAATACTTATTGCGAAAATACAGTAGAAACCCAAGCAACATATTTGAATTGTATACTAAAAACCTTTTTTCTAGGAGTTCTCTTCTCATTTTTTCCTTTCTTATTTTTTTGTTTTTCCCATTTCACATTGCCCTGTTAGCCTGGGGTCTTATTGTTCTTATGTTTTTTTACAATTCCTTAAATAGTTTGATCATTTATCATCAAAAATTTGGAGAACAATTGTTTGCAGAATGTGCAGGAGCTTTTATGATATTGTATACCATCTTTTCTTTTCCATTCGATATAAGCACCTTATTAACAACCTATTGTATTGCATTTACCTTCAAACTGATATACCTCACAATTGATTTGAAATTATGGAGAAACAAATGTACGTTCAATTTTTCCTTTCAAGAATTCACTAATGCGAACTCATTCTTTTTAATTGGATTCATGGGATGGTTAGTCTCTAAAACAGACCTTTATATTGTCAGTTATTTCTTCACAAAAACAACCTTATCATCTTATCAACTTTTTTCTACTTCTTTTCTAATGCTGCAAGCACTAAGTGCACTTATGCTGCTACCATACAACAAACATTTCTATCGATTGAATCAAGTAACAATAGATGCGATACAACGAAAAATCGCCATAATTTCAATCCCCATTGCACTCATTGGCACAGTGGCCATATGGCTACTTTTATCCTTTTTAGTAGGTATTAATTTCCCTATTTACTATTATTTATTCGGCTTTTTTACAGTCATACCTCATTACTTGACAGCAATAGACTACCTAAAACTCAAAAGAGAAAACCAGGAAAAAAGAATAGCTGCTTTAAATATTATTGGTTTTTTATCCACACTCCTAACATCACTGCTCCTGATCAACACTCTTGGATTAGAAGGACTGTTGTACAGTATGATGTTCACACAATGGCTGCTCTTCCTCTTATTAAAATATTCGCATAGATAAACACTCAACATTTGTGAACTTTTAGCATGTCTCCATGTGGGTGCCCTTTTGCCCAAAATCTAAAAACGCATCAAGACCAAGTATCTAATAGTTGATTGAGCTGCCTTTCTTTTTCTATGAAATCACCTTGACTCTCTCGGCAGAAACATTTAAATAATTTTCAATAAATTAGATCGATACAACTTTAAAAAAAATGTATATTGAATTTTTTTAAAACCACATGAAAAATTTCACAATACGAAATCAATCCCAATACATCTATTTTTTAAAGTGAGTAGCATTTAAACCTAGAGGCATCTATGCAAAAAGAAATCATTAAAAAACTGAATAAAAGGCTGTTGCCAAGCACCTATTTTTTTTCACCAGAATGGATCATCTTGGGTGTAAATAATGTGTGCAATCTACATTGTAAGATGTGCGATGTTGGCACAAAGAACATGGATACGAACTTTGCTCAAAATTTAGTAGGTACACATCCTATAAACATGCCATTAGCATTACTGCAGCAAATCATAGATCAAATGGCGATGTATTATCCAAAATCTAAACTAGGATATGCATTTACCGAACCTCTGGTGTATCCACACTTGGAAGCCTCTTTACAATATGCTCAGCAGAAAAACATCCAAACTGCCATCACCACCAATGCATTAACCTTAAAACATAAAGCAAGAATAGTCACTCAAGACAAATCTACTGAAATTTATATCTCTTTAGATGGCCCGCAAGACATACACAATGAAATTAGAGGTCATAAAAAATCATTTCAAAAAGCCATTGAAGGAATCGAAGCGGTATTCTCTATACATCCTGAAGCAAAGGTTTCTGTCTTTTGCGTAATTACAGAATGGAATATTGGACATTTGAAAGCATTTTTAGATTTTTTTAAAAAATATCCACTGACGCAAATAGGTTTTATGCATACAAATTTCACAAAACAAGAGATTGCAGACCAACACAATCTAATTTGGAGTGCATCCTACCCTGCTACTGCCTCGAATATGGACGAAGTAAATATTTCTAATTTCGACATAGAATTGCTTTGGGAAGAAATCAAAAGCATACAAAATGATGATTGTCTTTTTCCTGTTCGTTTTTCTCCAGAAATAAGAACCAAAGAAAAGCTTTACGAATTTTATCAGCAACCAGAGAAAATTATTGGTAAAGGGTGTAATGACATTTTCTCGAATATCATGATTAAATCTGATGGCAGTGCGATTCCTGCTCATGGAAGATGTTATAATCTGACACTTGGAAATATTCATAATGAAACATTAAAACAAATTTGGCAAGGAGGTCAACTAAAAAAATTACGAACAGATTTAAACAAAGCAGGAGGATTATTTCCTGCTTGCAGCCGCTGTTGCAGTGCCTTTTAAAAAAAATGAAAAATAAACTCATCATATTCAATCCAAGAAGTGCCAATGGGAAACATAGAGTTCCTAACTCGATATTACAGGTAGGAGCTTCGATACACAACAAGTATGACTATGTTTTTGTGGATGGAAATTTAGAAACAGATCCTTGGAAAAGGATTTTAGCCTATTTTGAAACAGGAGAATTCAAATATTTTTGTTCTACTGTGATGCCCGGACCTCAATTAAAACAGGCCATTCCATTTGCAAAAAAGATCAAGAAGATATTTCCTGATGCTATCTGTATCTGGGGCGGTTACTTTGCGTCAAATCAGTACAAGGTATCCATAGATTCAGGCTATGTAGACTATATTATAAATGGTCCTGGTGATGTTACCTTCCCAAAATTACTTGATGTGCTGGAAGGGAAGAGTACAGAAAACATGCTCTTCATAAATAATCTTATTTATAAAAATGAAGATGGACAAATTATTCAAACCGGAAAAGAAGCACTACTCAACCAAGATACATTGCCCCCACTTCCCTATGAACACTTAGGGAAATTTTATCCCTTAGAAAACTATTTGGCAAAAACCTTTATGGGACAAAAAACACTTGCCTACCACTCGAGTATGGGCTGCCCTTTTAGCTGTTCTTTTTGTGCAGTTGTCCCCATTTATAATGCTCGCTGGAAAGGAAAATCGGCCTCATTAATTTACAAAGACATGATGTATTTTAAAGAAAAATACAATGCCGATGCGATTGAATTCCACGATAATAATTTTTTTACATCAAGAAAAAGGGTCATCGAATTCTCGAAACTCATCATGAACGACAATATACAATGGTGGGGAGAAGGACGGATTGACACCATTAATAAATATTCAGACGAGGATTTAATCATCATGCGAAAAGCAGGTTGTAGAATGATTTTTCTTGGAGCAGAAACTGGTAATGACGAGGTGTTAAAACAGATGAATAAGGGAGGCACACAATCTGGCCAAATGATCAAAGATTTCGCGCTTCGAATGAAAAAAGTAGGCATCATTCCTGAAATGTCTTTTGTTTTAGGAATGCCTGCAGACACCGAAGAACAAGTATACAAACAAATAATGTGGGATATTAACTTTATAAAAGAAATCAAAGAGATCAATCCAGATACTGAAATTATTATTTATCTCTACAGCCCTGTTCCTACTGAAGGGTCTGAATTATACCAACAAATACTAGATGCCGGCTTCTCATTTCCTTCGCGTTTAGAAGAATGGATCGCTCCTAGCTGGGAAAAGTTTGATTTGCGTAAAAACCCGTTAACACCTTGGTTAAAACCTTACATGATAGACAGCATTAAAAATTTCGAGGTGGTATTAAATGGGTACTATCCAACCATTTCCGATTTTAGAATTAAAGGCTTCAAAAAGAAAGTATTAAAACTCCTTTCAGGGTATCGTTACAAACGAGGTTTCTTTCAATTTCCTTATGAAATCAGAATCCTCCACAAACTATGGAAATATCGTCAACCAGAAACAGAAGGGTTTTATTCAGAATAAATGAGAAAACTACTTAAGAAAATATTAGATCCGATATTGCAAAAGCTTTTCATCGCCTATTATGCTTCATCAAAGACGTATACCTACAAAAGCATTAGTGTCAATGTGCACCCCGAAGTATTTCCTCCTCATTTTACAATTAGCACTAAAATTTTATTAGACTTTTTAGCTAGTAAGAATTTAAAAAATCAAACACTTTTGGAATTAGGGTGTGGATCAGGCATCATCTCTCTCTACAGTGCTTCTAAAGGAGCTAAAGTCACAGCATCTGACATTAATCAAATAGCCTTAGAAAATTTAGAAGAATCGAGTAAGAAAAATGGATTACCGATTGAAATTTTGTTTTCAGACTTATTTCAAAACATTCCTCAAACTTCTTTTGACTGCATCATCATCAACCCTCCTTACTACCCCAAAGCTCCCAAAAACACCAAAGAAAAAGCTTGGTATTGTGGAGAGAATTTCGAGTACTTTGAGCAATTATTTCGACAATTAGGCACCGAAATATCCTTTAAAAACACCTACATGATTTTATCCGAGGATTGCCATGTATTACGCATCCAAAAAATAGCCTCAAAACATGCATTAGAGCTTACTTGTATTTTAAAAAAACAAGTGTGTTTTGAAAAGAACTATATTTTCAAGATTACGAAGACTCCTGCAATCCAATAGCATTTGTTTTAGTTTCTTGACTGCACCTCTCTCGAAAAAGAGAACCTATGCTGCTTCAAGGGATTCATACAAATCAATAGGAGAGGCCATAATTTGGCTCAAAAGAATTACACTCATAATGAGGCAATATGGTTATGTTGACATAAAAAGAGCCTCTACTTAGTGGTATCTTACTAAGGAACCGACTATTAGAGACACCAACAAAACAACCCTATTTTTAGTGCATTAACCATGGTTCTTTCAACGACAATAAATGTCTTTTCATGATTCCAAGTATAAACACCTCACTTTTAAATTCAAACACAGTCTGTACTTAGACAAATTAAATTGGTACTAATTTTCAGTAAATTGAAATTGAAAATAGTGTCGTATGACATATAATTTACCAAACATACTTTACCTGCTTTAAGTTTGCTTTACAATCAAATATAACAGCAATCATAAACTCTTTTTAACATGAAACTACTGAAACCCATTGTGATCATTCTAATCACGCTATTTAGCTTTTTTACGACTACTGCACAAGAAAAAATAGCACAAGAGCATCGTATTGATGCCATTTTTTCCCGATGGAACGCTGAAGATGCACCAGGTGGCACCGTTGGAATCATCAAAGACGGAAACTTAATTTTTGCCAAAGGCTATGGAATGGCAAACTTAGACCACAGGGTACCTAATACCTCTGCAACTACTTTTAGAATCGCTTCTACCTCAAAGCAATTTACAGCAGCTTGTATCATTCTATTAACACAAGAAGGCAAACTTTCTTTGAGTGATAAGCTAAGTGCATTCTTTCCTAATTTCCCGGACTATGCAAATGAGATTAGCATTCAACACCTCCTGAATCATACAAGTGGAATTAGAGATTACCTCATCCTCTCGAGGCTTGCGGGTTTATCTCGTTTGGATTATTATACCGATGAAATGATCGAAAAGTGGTTGACAAATCAACAAGCGCTGAATAATAAACCGGGAGATGCCTATGTATATAGTAATTCAGGCTACTGGCTCTTGGGTCAAATTGTGGAGAAGATAAGTGGTAAAACCTTAGCACAATATGCTACAGAAAAAATATTTACACCTTTGACAATGACCCACACACATTTCCATGACAACCATGAGCAAATTGTTAAAAATAAAGCGACTGCCTATAGACCAAATGGAAATGGTGGATATCTTGAATACATGACCACACTCAACGTTGTTGGCCCCGGAGGCATCTACACAACGGTAGATGATCTATTAAAATGGGATCATTCCTTTTACTCATCAGCTGTTTTCAATCAGGATTTTTGGACACAAATGACAACGCTTGGACGCTTAAACAATGGAGATGAATTAGTCTACGCATCTGGACTCGGCATTAAGAAGTATAAAGGCCTCAAAATGATACATCATAGTGGTTCATATGTCGGATACAAATCTGAAATGATACGATTTCCGGAAGCACAATTTACCGTCATTGTTTTGGCCAATAGAATGGATGTAGACCCAGCAAAGATGGCGAAAAAAGTGGCAGATTTATTTCTTGATAACAATTACAAGGCAGCAAATAAAAAAGAGCATTCTGCATCAAAGACCTCCTCAAAACCGATCTCTTTAACTACAAAAGAGCTTGGTGCTTTTAAAGGGTATTACTGGAGTTCAATTAACAAATCTGCCGTAAAATTAGAAGTTCAAAACAACACACTAACCTATGTTAAAAACAATCGCAGAGCGACTAAACTGCTCCCTGTAGCAAAGCACAAATTACAATTAATAGGACCAAGTGAACCAATTATTTTAGAGATGCACCCCAAAGGAGAAACAAAAAGTTTCTCTGTAAAAAGACAGGGCAGACAGCCTGTTACATTTGAGGAATACACACCGCTGACATCGCAAGATACAAATCAATTAAAAACCTATTTAGGTGATTATTACAGTAAAGAATTGGATGTGACCTATACACTAAAAATGATGAAAAATCGTTTTGTCCTTTATGTGAAAGACAACCCTGTTGGCCAACTAAAACCAATAATGAAGGATGTATTTAGCATCAATTATCAGTATATTTTTGAGTTTGACACATTGAGCAATACCTTTAAGCTGTCCATGTTTGACCGCGTTAAAAATGTAACATTCGTAAAAAGCCAATCTCGCAATTCTATTGCTAAAAATTAATTTGTATTCACTCATTGATCGAGCACTATTTGATTCAATATTCAAAAGCATGTAGCTTATCAATCTTGTGTTTTTTTTTTACAGAAAACAACAACATCAAAAAAGGTCCCACTAGCACAGTGTGACCTTTTTATTTTGTTCGTAACAGAAACTAAAAGCAAGTTTTTAATGCTGTGATGAATAGTTTTTTTCTATATTAGGACCTTGAAAGGGTTAAATTTTTTTTCAAAGATACACTTCTCATCAGCTAACTGAATAAAATATTTTTTTTTAAGAATAATGTTTCAGAATGACAATGATTTAATCAAGAGAAGTCCTTTTAAGTGTTCAGTGCGAAATGATTCGCCTCTGGGATGTATGCTTCCTAAATAAGGTGCAATTGAAAGAAAAAATATTTTTTAGCAAAACTAAGTTTCGCCATTTTTTTCTCTTGGAAGGATCTAGTATCTGCCTTACTGAAAAAGAATCATGAAGAATAGTAAAACGATTTAATTGATGAATATTTTAAAGACCATTATTTACTTTTCTATTTTCAAATATCCAATTACAAAAGAAGAAATCATAGCATTTTCTGCGATAAACAAGAGAAACATTGATGAAGAAATTGGATTTTTGGAAAACAAGGGAATCATTTTTAATCATAATGGATATTACTCCTGTTGCGAAGATCATACGCTTGTCAAGCGAAGATTAGATGGGAATGCACAAGCAAAAAAAGTAATGCCCACTGCCATAAGAAGAGGTCGATTTATAGCAAAATTCCCTTTCGTTGAAAGCGTATGCATTTCAGGTGCGCTCTCTAAAAATTATTATGATAAAGAGGGAGATGTTGATTTTTTCATCATCACAAGAAAAAATAGATTGTGGGTGGCTAGAATGATTCTTACCCTGTTTAGAAAAGTGTTTCTGTTGAACTCTACAAAGTATTTTTGTACCAATTATTATTTAAGTGCGAACAACTTAGAGTTAGAGGAGAAAAATAGATTTACTGCCACGGAAATAGCAACATTAATTCCAATAGCTGGAGAGAAAAATATTAGGGAACTTAGAGAAAAAAACAACTGGATTTATGATTTTTTCCCCAATGTAAAACTACCCGAAATCAACCAAGATAGCAGAAATTATACGAAACGAATATCTCGATTGATAGAAGGGATTTTTTCAACAAAATTCGGAGATAATTTAGAAGAAAAGATCATGAAAATTCACCAAGAAAAATGGAGAAAAAAGTATTCTAAATTAAGCAAACAAGAATTTCAATTAGCGTTTAAATCTTCCAAAAAAGTATCGAAAAGTCATCCGAATAATTTCCAATCTAAAGTATTAAACCACTTGGACGAAAAATACAAAGAAATAGAAGAAAGACACCATATAAAACTTACTTTAGATCATGCTTAAAGTTGCGTTTACTCATTCGTATTTCTATCCTCTTGACGAGAAACAATGGAAAAATAAAACCCCATTTCCTCCGCTGGGGACTTTATATGCTGCATCATTTCTGAGAGAAAACAACTACTTTGTTAGTCTATACGACACCTGTTTACTTCATACTACCGATGGTTTGAAGCCTTTTTTGGATAAAGAATCACCGGATGTATTTGTAATCTATGATGACGGGTTCAACTACCTTACAAAAATGTGTCTCACCACTATGCGAGAGGCTGCATTTCAAATGATTAAAATGGCAAAACTTAAAGATTGTGTTGTTATCGTTTGTAGTTCAGATGCCACAGATCATTATGAAAAGTATCTGCATGAAGGAGCAGATTATGTAATACAAGGCGAAGGAGAGGTCACCTTGAAAGAATTAGTCGATGCAATACCTCATAAACAAAAAGCAAAAGACCTGAGCGGGATCGTCTATAAGACGGCACAGCATAAAATTGTCAAGAATCCTAAAAGGCCCGTATATAAAAACTTGGACGATTTTCCCTTGCCGGCATGGGATTTAGTAGATATTCAGTCCTATAAAAATATCTGGAAGCAGGGAGGAAACGAATTTACTTTAAATTTAGCAACCACAAGAGGTTGTCCATTCAAATGCAACTGGTGTGCAAAACCTATTTATGGGAATCGCTATAATTCACATTCTCCGGAGTATATTGTAAAGCATGTTGCGTTTTTAAAAGATCGTTTTGGAGTGCGTAAGTTTTGGATGTGCGATGACATCTTTGGTTTAAAACCCAATTGGGTTCAAGAGTTCAATGTTTTACTAAAAAACAGAAAATTAAACATTCAGTATTACATACAGAGTAGAGCAGATTTACTGCTCAAAGAAGATACCATCGAAGCTTTGGCAGAGAGTGGATTGACAGAAGTTTGGATAGGAGCAGAAAGCGGTTCACAGAAAATTTTGGATGCTATGGACAAGGGAACCTCCATATCTCAAATTGAAACCGCTACAAAGTTATTAAAAGAGAAAGGGGTAAAAGTAGCTTTCTTTATACAATATGGTTATTTGAATGAAACGAAAGAAGACATCCATTTAACCATTCAAATGATCAAAGATTTATTACCAGATAATATTGGAGTTTCTGTATCGTACCCTCTTCCTGAAACTAAATTTTACGACAAAGTAAAGGACGATTTAAAAATAAAAGCAAACTGGACAGATTCTGATGATTTAGCAATGATGTTTGAAGGTACTTTCAATGCTAGTTTTTATAGAAAACTCCAACGCTATACACATCAAATATTTCGAAAAAGTCAAGGGATTAGTTTTGTTAAGAAAATAGTTAAACATCCATTTTTATTGAAAAAAAATGAGTTGCGATTGATTGCTCTCTTGCCCTATTATATGATTACATCAGGCATTCAGGGATGGCAATTAAAAAAGTTAGAAAATATACATGAGTAAAGCGTTTGACATAGCAGCAAGTTCTTATGACACTACATTTACCCACACAAAAATTGGCATTTCGCAGCGTAAAAAAGTGTATCAAAATCTTGATTTCTTAATCAATCACGATAAAAAAATAGATATTTTAGAGTTGAACTGTGGCACAGGTGAAGATGCCATTGCCTTTACCCAAAAGGGACATCGAGTTATTGCAACAGATATCTCCGAAAAGATGATTGAAGTGGCAACTACGAAACATAATTTAGACACACTAAATTTCCAAGTGTTAGACAGTAGATTTTTACAGGAAAATTTCATTGACAAACAATTTGATGTAATTTTTTCCAATTTCGGAGGTTTGAATTGTGTCAACCCAACGGAATTAGAAAATCTTTTTCAGTCAGCCACCAAAATATTGAAACCGAATGGTAGGCTTATTATGGTATTTATGCCAAAGCATTGCATTTGGGAACAATTGTATTTTTTTATCAAGGGTGATTTTCAAAAAAGCAGCAGACGTAATACAAAAGAGGAGTTATTGGTAAATGTAGAAGGTTTGGATGTGCCAACTTGGTATTACAATCCAAAGAACATTAAAGACCGTATGAAGGGATCTTATGAAGTAACAAATCTCGTACCTGTGGGCATCACGATACCTCCCTCCTATTTGGAGCATTCTATACTTACAAAATTTCCGATATGGCCGCTGTTAAAAAAAATTGAAAATCTCTTGTCTTACAGATTTTTGGCAAAATATGCCGACCATTTTTTAATTGAATTAACAAAAAAATGAGTATTCTCTTAACCCATGCATATTATCTCTTTGAAGACGATAAGGAACAAAAAATTATGCGTCCGTATCCACCACTTGGTTTGTTGTATATCTCGAGTTATTTAAAGCAACAAGGATTGGACAATTATTTGTACGATACTACCTATTATTCCTTTGAGGAACAATTGCATTATATAGCACATAAAAAACCAAAGGTGCTTGCCATTTACACCAATTTAATGACTAAAATCAATGTTATTAAATTAATCAAGGAGTTGCGAAATAACCCCAAATACAACCAACCAAAAATTGTTCTGGGTGGTCCAGATGTTACTTATAATTGTGCTAATTATTTAAAATCAGGTGCAGATTTTTTAATTATTGGAGAGGGAGAACAGACCACCACGGAGTTGTGTACTGCTATTTTGAATGAAAAAACATACGACAGCATTCCGGGAATTGCTTATCTACATGAGGGGGAAGTAGAAAAAACAGCCCCTAGAATCAAGATGAAAGAATTGGTAGATTTACCGCTACCTAATAGAGCGGAAATTCCAATAGAAAAATACTTAGATACTTGGAAAACCTTTCATGGTAAAAGCTCCATGACAGTGAGTACACAGCGTGGTTGCCCGTATACTTGTAAATGGTGCAGTACAGCAGTTTACGGAAAGAGTTATAGAAGAAGACCTGCAAAGCTGGTCGCGGAAGAGTTAAAGATGTTAAAAGAAACCTATAACCCCGACACCATATGGTTTGTAGATGATGTATTTACAGTAAGTCATAAATGGTTGAAAAGTTTTCATACCGAAGTTTTAGCGCAGGATGCCATCATTCCTTTCGAATGCATTACCCGGGCAGAGCGTTTGAATGACGAAGTATTGCAATTATTAAAAGAAGCGGGGTGCTATCGTATTTGGATTGGTGCAGAGAGTGGATCGCAAAAAATTATCGACGCGATGGATAGAAGAGTCGATGTAGGGACGGTGAAAACAGCAATTCAAAAAACCAATGCATTGGGATTGGAAACAGGAACATTTATCATGATAGGTTATCCTGGGGAAGACATGTATGATATCGAAAATACAGTAGCGTATCTGAAAGCGGCAAATCCTACGCATTTCACCATCACAGTTGCTTACCCCATAAAAGGAACGTCGTTGTATCAAGAAATTGAGGGTAAAATAACGAAAAAACCCCATTGGGAAACATCCACCGATAGGGATATTGATTTTAAAAGAACCTACAGTAGAAAATTTTATGACTACGGCGTGCGTTATGTAATGAATGAAGTGAATTATCATCGGGCGAAAAAGAAGAGTTTTAAGGCAATGGTTACATTCAAATTGAAATCATTACTTTCCAATTTTATCATGCGATTATACCGATACAACCTGCTGCAATGATGTCGATTTTGGTCTGTATTTGATATGAAAGCAGAAAACAAACTCGGCTATTTCCAAAAGAGACAGGAAGGCTACAAGGAAAAATCGTTTGATGAAAAACTAATTCCCAACAACGATGTACGCATTGATAGTTGCCGAACAACCAAAAAGAAAAGTACAGTATGTTTACACATCAAGGCCAAAATCTCAGCCTTTGAAATACAAGCTCATTGTAATCATTAAAAACCACATGACGCACTTGGCATAATATCACCTATAAAATAAAACTCCGTTAATTCTCTTTGAACTATTGGTATCAATAAGCTTCTTGAAGTTTTAGAACACCAAACAGCGCTATGTAAGGAAAGCATAACGTTCATTCGAAGATGATCGTATTCACTAGAATGAAGTGTTTTTAAGTAGCATGGAATTTACGACTTAACAAACAACATTTTTTTGTTAAAAAAAAGGACATTCATGTATTGAATATCCTTTTTTTATCATCTGTACAAGTTTTGGTTTTAATCAAATCCAGTTCCTGGATCCGCTGGATTCGCGGGGCTAGCTGCCTGAGCTGTTTTAGGATTCAAAAGCATATAAGTTCCCAAAGCAGTTAAAGCTGCATATTTTCCGTAATTCCCTATTTTTTTAATAGCGTCTTTACGTGTCATCTCATCTTTTTTAGTATCTCTATTTTTAGTATTCATCATGTTCATTTTAGTAAGGTTAAGGATTATTCAATAACAATTTTCTTAGTAAATTGAGCTGCTTCACTAGCTCCTCTCACAATATAGATTCCTGATGCTAAACCGGGTAAAGTGAGTTCTTGAACTCCATTAGATTGAAAAGAGGTTGAATACACCTTTTTACCTAGTATGTTATACAAGCTAACATCTGACTTCCCTTGTGGTAATCCAACCAATCTCAAAGTTGATTTATTTACTGCATATACATTAATGTTGCTTAAACTAGCCTCTTGTACATTTAAAGTGCTACTTGATGATGCATGTAGGTAAAAGCGCCCTATTCCATTTGAAGAGGATGTTAAAGTAAGCTTATACGCCCCATTTTCATCCAGTCTTGTAAATGTATTATGAACTCTATCTTCTAGATATACGTTTACATCACTTGGTAAGTTTAGTGCTTCTGCTCTAAATGTAATTTCTTTCCCTGAAGAGGCTTTTAATCCTAACGGAATTACCATGGTTTCTATATCTGAAGTTGGTAAAGATTGTATGGCCAACCTTTTTCCTGTATTATTTGAAACTAGCTCTGTTGATAACTCAAAAGCATTCGTTACTCCTCCAAAAACCGAACTGTCATAACCATTGTCAAAACCGGTGGATACATGATCTAAATAATAAATTTTCGTTTTTCTTGTTGCATCACCATCATTTACAAACAATCTAATTTCCCCTTTTCCCTTTGATTTTTGGAAAGTGCTTGTTGTCTGATGCGATAACATTGCTTGCGTAATTGTAAAGCTAGAAGAGTTCCCATCTGCACTTACAAAAAATGCTTGATTTGGAGCTATTTGAAAGCTGTCTCCCGCATTATACGTGTCATATTCATTAGCTGCTTGATCCCAAATCCAAATAGTTGACTCCGTTAATAGGTCATTCACTCCAGAGTCATTCGCTGTTAATAGAGAAGATAAATTCACATAGGCAGCAAAAGGATTTCCCATTAAATTAAAAGCATCTCCACTTGCTCCACTGTTATCAGTTAAGCTAAGACTGGTAAAATCTGAGGTATTTAAACTACCTGTAAATGAGAGATCTCCTGCAGCTGTTAATTTTGTAGAATATCCTGTTCCATCAAGCAAAGCATCTGTTGCAGTATTTGAAAAATAAGACCATCTATTGTTTGGGTCTGCTTGTGAGTTATCATAAGGAGCAAAACTTACTTTGGTCCCATTATCTGCAAAACTATTAGTTGCTCTCATGTCTGTCATTGTTTCACCACTTACAGGACTGGCAACTAAATACCATTTATCTGCAACACCTAAGTTTCTTTTACTCGTTACATCTCCAGTTACAGAAGACGATGTCATGAAAGACGAACCAGATTCTAGTGTCAAACTAGTTACCGTTAAAGCGGTTGTAGCTGTTGGATAGTTTGTCAAACCTCCAGGGATTACTAAGTTGTTGGTTGCACTTACTGGTGCTGCTTTGGTATTCCAGTTTGCAGGTTCCGCTAAGTCTGAATCTGAATTACCATTCCAAACATTTTTTACAGGTGCTTCTTGGGCTATAAATTGCAAGTCAGAGATGTAAAAAGTACCATTTCTGTTTGATCCGGAATATACACTTGAACTTCCAAGATATCTAATTGCTAATGTAACTGTTGAACTCCCATTGTAGGCACTTAAATCTACCATCGCTTTTACATATTTTCTACCATCTGAAGAATCTCCAAATTTTCCTGAATGCAAAGGCAAGGTTGTCCATGCAGTGGTGCTAGGATCTCCTGTATAATTAGTTGTTACTCTTACTGTAACAGTTGCGATATCTCCATCTCCATATCTTCTTTGAGTCCAAAAACTCGCATATACATAATCATCACTTGGATTTATCAGTGTATTTGCATCCGTTAAATCTAAGGTTGTAAACACTGCGTAGGCATCCACAGCATAATTGGCAGTATTGTCACTACCCGCTGTGGAAATTATTCTCTGATCTCTTGCTGCTCCGTTTGGTATTCTATTCGCTTCTCTATCTAAAGAAATGTCAAAAAGACTATTGCTGTCTGCTGAGTCAGGAATATCAGATAACCTTTCAAGTATTTTACCAGAATTAGAATGACCTCCATCACTCACTATTTTTGCTTCAAAGCCTCTTCCTGTATTTGCATATCTAAAATCTTCTGAATATATAATGGTTCTGCCTCCTAGCGTATTTCCATTCAAAATAGCGTTATCCACATTAAAGTTACGCGCAGTATTTCCATCGTCATTTCTGGTGTAACGCAACTCTAATACATCGCCTGCATCAGATGCAATAGCTGTATAAGAGAAATCAATATTATGTACTTCTCCATTTTGCATGATTGTTCCACCATCTACATCTACTGCTAATTCAGTGTCATCTGTTTTGTTATGAAGTGAAACTCTTACTTTAACATAAGAGCCATTAGAATTAAACATGTGCGAATTGATCGCATAGGTATTCCCTTCTTGCATGGTCCCATCAAAAGTAAATAAGATCCCTTGACCAACTGTAGCTGTTGTACCATCTACATATAGTGCACCGTCTGCTGCTCCATCTCCATTGTCAGCATCCGTTGTTACTTTGGAAATGGTAACATCTCCCATAGCAGACCAAGTTCCTGCTGGCTGAATTTGAGCAAATGTTGTACTCCCTATAAAAATAAAAGCAAGCAGTATCAATGCCTTTTTAATTGTAATTTTTTTCATCCTGTACATTTTTGAGTGTTCTCAAAGATACAGATAGTTCCTGTTTTTTTTAGGTGGCTAGCAATTCAAACAGGGAGGGTTATTGTACTTTCAGGTGATTTTTCATTGATTTTCAAGGATTAACAAACCAAACGAGGTTGGTGTATGAAAATTTGGTGTTTCTGTATTTGGATCTACCCACGGAATCCAAGTTGGCTCGAAAGAGCCGTTGTTTTGTTGGTTGTACTTTGCTCTATAAATCCCTGTTTCTATTTTCCCATTTTTAATAAGATCTAACTCTTTTAAAGATTGAATCGTAATTGAAATTTCTACGATAAAAAAGCTATGTGCTATCCTAGATTTCACTTCAATATCTTGTGTTGGCCAATTCCAATTAAAATCAAATTCTTTGTTGGGTTTTGCTTTAAAATCCATAATTCTTCCTAGTGCATCTATCTCTAAACAATAATAGGGGTTTAAGGAGCTATCACTTCTAAAAAATAATTCTACCCTATCTGAATTATCAATGCTATTCTTTCTATGCTCTGAGGAATTAATGTGAACCTGATCGTCGTAAACTTTAAATTGAAAAAAGATTTTTTCTGCATTATGCAGCGCCTTAAATTCTATTTTTTTCACGGGTTGTGTATCCCAAGGAGAAGAAAAATCTGTTAAACTATTTGCTTCATTCCAAACTGGATGCTGACCATCTCCCAAAAGCACTTGGTCTTTTCTTGGAGTAAAATTTACTTTGTATGTTTTCAAATCTAACATTATTTAAGAATTGTGTGCAACCATTTTTCTGCTAATACAGGCCATTTTTCTGCTGCGGCATTTCCTTTTCTCAGCCCATAACCATGGCCCCCATATTTCAAAGTATGCAATTTAAAATTCGCATTGATCTCTTTTAAGTATTTGGTAAAAATAGGGATACTATTGAAGTATGTATCATCTTCAGTTCCAAAAATAAATATGGGAGGCAGCTTTTTATCTTGTATTAAGTTTGTTGAAATTGAATTATTTTCACCTTCATCTAAAAAAGCAGGATAAATTAAGAGGGTAAAATCTAACTTACAATTTTCGTAAATCATATCAGCAACTGCCTGATGCGATAATGCAGAAACTGTCTCTTATACACATCTGACGCTGCCGA
>OLII01000054.1_pt1 | contig 38281 bp, 27 predicted proteins | sample 1609481 | NCBI WGS metagenome assembly OLII01 (sample SAMN05416859, study PRJEB24817) | seawater metagenome | isolation source: Sea water | place: Canada:Atlantic | collected 2013-11 | reverse complement strand
ATCCTTCGGACAGCGTTTGTTGGTCATTTTTACGGCGTAATCGCCTTTTTATGTGGAATAACCACATTACAAAAGCTCTGCCTTGTATAAATACCCAACAATTCGCCGCAAAAAAATTTTGAAAGAACAACAGCTCCTATTTTTAATTGAATAAAGTATGCAGTTCTATGCAAATTTTACTATAAATAATGAATAAATAGCAATTTTTAGAGTAAAAATTCAAATTGAGCATGATATACTCATGCTACTGTCTTGTTTATAATGATTAAAAAATTACTCTTTATGCTTCCTCATATTAGTCACCAGAATCACCTTCCTCCGTTATATGAAACGTTTGTAGCGTCGCTAAAAAACGGCCATTTTACCGGTGATATTAACGCTAGTTACAGCGCAAGGTTGGCTGTGGCGACTGATAACAGTATTTATCAGCAACTACCACAGTTAGTGATTCAGCCGCGAAGCCAAGCGGATATTGTTTTATTAACTAAAACAGCCAGCGAAGAGCAGTTCTTATCGATAAAATTTAGTGCCCGTGGTGGTGGTACGGGCACCAACGGTCAAAGTTTAACGCCTGGTATTATCGTTGATTTATCTAAATACATGAATAAAGTATTAGAAATTAACGTTGAGGAAAAATGGGTGCGTGTTGAAGCTGGTGTTATTAAAGATCAGCTAAATGACTATTTGCGCCCCCATGGTTTCTTCTTTGCGCCAGATTGTTCAACATCGAATCGTGCCACCATTGGCGGCATGATAAATACCGATGCCTCAGGACAAGGATCGTTAGTTTATGGCAAAACTTCAAATCATGTTCTAGCACTTGATTCGGTATTAGCCAATGGTGAGGTTTTATCAACTAAGCCAATAAAGTTAACGGATGCGCAAGCGTTAGCTGCTGAAAGTAGTAGTCATGGCCACATTATGCAGCAGGTATTGACTAGTTGTTTAGAAAACCGTGATTTAGTGTTAGAGAAGTTCCCGCGCTTAAACCGATTTTTAACGGGGTACGACCTAGAGAATGTCCTAAAAACAGATAGAAATGGTGATGTTACAGGCGTTGACTTATCTCGCTTGATCACAGGCTCTGAAGGCTCTCTTGCTTTTGTTTGTCAAGCAAAGCTGAACATCAACCCCATCCGCGTTGCTAAAACACTGATCAATATTAAATATGATAGTTTTGATTCTGCACTGCGTCATTCTCCAGCCTTAGTTGAAGCCAAAGCAACCTCTGTAGAAACCATTGACTCAAGGGTTTTAAATCTAGCTAAGCAAGACATTGTTTGGCACAGCGTCAGTGATTTGATTACTGATGTACCAGATCAGGTGATGGATGGCATTAATGTTGTTGAATACAACGGCGATAGCGTTGAAGGCCTAGCAGAGCAAGTGGCTGAATTAACCCGCGAGCTTGATGAATTAACCGCTAAAGATAAAGAAAGTGGCAGTTGTGGTGTCATTGGCTATCAGGTTACCTCCGATCTTGCCAGTATCAATAAAATTTATGCCATGCGTAAAAAAGCCGTTGGCTTGTTGGGTAAAACTAAAGGTAGCCAAAAGCCTTTGGCCTTTGCTGAAGATACTGCTGTACCACCTGAAAACTTGGCTGACTTTATTGGTGAGTTTAGAGCACTATTAGATAGTTATGACTTAAATTACGGCATGTTCGGCCATGTTGATGCAGGTGTGCTTCATGTACGACCAGCACTGGATATGTGCGACCCTGAACAAGAGAAATTGCTGCGTACTTTATCCGATGAAGTAGTGAAATTAACGGCTAAATATGGCGGTTTAATGTGGGGTGAACATGGTAAAGGTTATCGCAGTGAATATGGCCCAGAATTTTTTGGTGAGCAGCTATTTACCGAGTTAAGAAAGATTAAAGCGGTTTTTGACCCGAGCAATAAAATGAATCCTGGTAAGATTTGTACGCCAATTGATTCTCAAGAACAATTGGTCAGTGTTGATGATACCAAGCGAGGCTATTTCGACAGGCAGATCCCGGTGACGGTAAAAGAAAGCTTTACCGCAGCAATGGATTGTAACGGTAACGGTTTGTGCTTTAACTATGATGCGAACAGTCCTATGTGCCCATCAAGTAAAATTACTCGGGATAGAAGACATTCACCTAAAGGTCGTGCAGGCTTGATGCGTGAATGGCTGCGTTTATTAGAAAAGCAGGGCATAGATATCCTTAAGCTCGAAGATAAAATTAATCGCGATAAAAGTATTTGGTCAGTTAAAGAAATACTCAGTAGCGCGGCAGAAAAAATTCGCATTAATTTTATTAGCAAACCTGAAGAAGATCCCAATGGTAATGGTGATTTCTCTCATGAGGTGATGGAAGCCATGCAAGGATGTTTAGCGTGTAAGGCGTGTGCTAGTCAATGTCCTATTAAAGTTGACGTGCCAGATTTTAGAGCGCGTTTTATCAATATTTATTATTCGCGCTATGCAAGGCCGTTAAAAGATCATTTAGTTGCTAACGTTGAGATACTTGCGCCATTGATGGCAAAAGCACCTAAAATTATAAACGCTGTGCTCAATAATAAAATTTATGACAAGTTATCAGCAAAAACCATTGGTTATGTAAACACACCGCTATTGTCTGTACCAACGTTGAAAAAACAAGTTAAACAGTCTGGCTATTCAGGCTTTGATTTACAGAAGTTACAAGGGTTAACATCAGAGCAGCGAAAAGGGTATGTACTGATAGTTCAGGATCCGTTTACTTCTTTTTATGATGCTAATACTGTTCACAGTATGATGGCATTAATTAAAAAACTTGGTTTAGAACCAATCTTATTGCCGTTTAAGCCTAATGGTAAAGCACAACATGTGAAAGGTTTCTTAAGCCGATTTGCTAAGACAGCAAAAAGCAGTAGCGAGTTTTTAAATCAATTAGCGGCGCTTGATATTCCTATGCTAGGCATGGATGCTTCTATGGTGCTTTGTTATAGAGATGAGTACGCTAAAACTTTACAAGAAAAGCGTGGTGATTTTAACGTAATGCTAGCCCATGAATGGCTTACGGAATTTGTTAAACAAAATGTTGATGTTAAATTTGACGTGAATGCATCGGAAAAACCATTTAAGTTGTTTGCTCACTGTACTGAGAAAACTGCCCTAGTAAATAGTGAAAATGACTGGCAAGCTATTTTTAATTACTTTGGTTTGACACTTGAAAAGGTTGCAGTTGGTTGTTGTGGCATGGCAGGAACCTATGGTCATGAAAAAGCAAACTTAACCAACTCTCAAGGGTTATTTGAATTGAGTTGGCAACCTAAGTTAGCGAGTTTAGATACTGAGCAAATATTAGCGACAGGTTTTTCATGTCGCTCACAAGTAAAACGTTTTAGTGATGCAAAAGCGCGTCATCCGGTAGAAGCCTTATTACAGTCGTTAACCTAGTGATTAAAGGCCAACAGCTTTGATAGCAATATTAGGCTGTTGGTTCGCTAAGTAAATAATAGCCGGTATTCATCTTGAATTATCATCGGAGATTTATGTCAGAGCAGCGCTTAATCCTGTTATTAAAAAGCTCAATTATTCTTGGACTGTGCTTGATCTCACTGGGCATTTATTTTCATATGTTTAGTGATTATATGCATTCTCTTGGGGTGAGAGGTATTATCATCAGTGCCTTGTGTATCGCGCTAGGGTTAATTTTTTCATTACCAACCAAAATGTATCTGACATTTCTTTTGATGAAGCGAGAAGCAGAGCTAGCTAGCAAAACTCCGAAGAGTTAATAACACTTTTATCGTTTTTAACTAATCTCAGCAGTATTTTGTATAATTTATCGTTTATTCCACCTTGGCTTTCGCCAAACAAAGCAAATTTTAGCTTTTCTCGTAAAAAAGCGACTATTTCTGCTAGCTAAAGCTACCTAAACATTAGTTTTCGTGTAAAATCAGTGCCATTTTTATTATTCGAATTAGTCTTATTGATAAATGCCTTTGCTGGCGAACTTTTAACTTAAGTTTACTGGTAATTCATTTATTTACCCCGTTTTAGAGGAAATCATGAGCTTAGACACCACTACAATAGATGCGATTGTCGCGCAGGCTGAAGAAGCCATCGCTGCAGCATCAGATCCATCAGCACTAGATCAAGTGCGCGTTAACTTTTTAGGGAAAAAAGGTTTATTCACTGAGCAGATGAAAGGCTTAGGTAAATTACCGAAAGAAGAAAAGCCTAAAATGGGCCAGGTAATTAATATTGCTAAACAAGCAGTACAGAAATTACTTAACGAACGTGGTGAGCTGTTACGAGCAGAAGAAATTAAGCAAAAACTTGCTGCAGAATCAATTGATGTCACTTTACCTGGTCGTGGTACTGAAATTGGTGGTTTGCACCCAGTTACCCGTACGATTGAGCGTATTGAAAGCTTTTTCGGAAACTTAGGTTTTGAAACTAAAGCGGGTCCTGAAGTTGAAGATGATTATCACAACTTTGATGCGTTAAATATTCCAGAGCATCATCCAGCACGTCAAGATCATGATACTTTCTACTTTAATCCTAAATTAGTATTACGTACACAAACATCAGGCGTGCAAATTCGTACTATGGAAGTTGAAAAGCCGCCTTTGCGTATTATTTCTCCGGGTAAAGTATACCGTAACGATTATGATCAAACACATACGCCAATGTTCCATCAAGTAGAAGGCTTGATGGTAGATAAAGATGTTAGCTTTACTCACCTGAAGGGTATTTTGCATGACTTCTTACATCATTTCTTTGAAGAAGAAGTAGAAATTCGTTTCCGTCCTTCTTATTTCCCATTTACTGAACCTTCTGCTGAAGTCGATATTATGGGTAAAAATGGCAAATGGTTAGAGGTACTTGGTTGTGGCATGGTTCACCCTAACGTACTTAAAAGTGTTGGTATTGACCCAGAAGTATACACTGGCTTTGCCTTTGGTATGGGCGTTGAACGCTTAACTATGCTTCGTTATGGCGTAAACGATTTACGTGCATTCTTTGAAAACGATCTTCGCTTCTTAAAACAGTTCAAGTAGGAATAACTCATAATGAAATTTAGTGAATCTTGGTTACGTGAGTGGGTAAATCCTGCACTTTCTTCAGATGAGTTAGCTCATCAAATTACTATGGCTGGTCTTGAAGTAGACGGCGTTGATCCTGTTGCCGGTGAATTTACTGGTGTGGTTATTGGTGAAGTGGTTGAATGTGGACCACATCCTGATGCGGATAAATTACAAGTCACAAAAATTAGCTTAGGCGATTACAGCTCTGCCACCGTTGAAAAAGGTGAGTTAGTTGATATCGTGTGTGGCGCTAAAAACTGTCGTTTAGGTTTAAAAGTTGCCGTTGCTACAGTTGGCGCGGTACTGCCAGGCGATTTTAAAATTAAAAAGGCTAAATTACGCGGCGTGCCTTCATTTGGTATGCTGTGTAGCGAGTCGGAAATTGGCTTAGCAGAAGACTCTGCTGGTATTATGGAACTAGCTTCTGATGCGCCATTAGGTACTTGTGTACGTGAATACTTAGACTTAAATGATGTAACCATTGATGTTGATTTAACCGCTAACCGTGGTGACTGTCTAGGTATCAAAGGTTTAGCACGTGAAGTAGGCGTGCTTAACTCTTTATCAGTAACTGAGCCTGAAATTAACAATACAACACCGACTATAGATGATGTACTAGCCATCAATATTGAAGCGGGTGAAGCATGTCCGCGTTATTTAGGCCGTGTGATTAAAGGCATTAACCCAAATGCACAAACGCCACTTTGGATGGTAGAAAAGCTACGTCGTTGTGGTACTCGCTCAATTGATCCTGTTGTTGATGTCACTAACTACATCTTGCTTGAATTGGGCCATCCAATGCATGCATTTGACTTAGCTAAGTTAGACGGCGGCATTAACGTTCGTTTTGCGAATAAAGATGAAAAGCTTACTTTATTAGATGAAAATGAAGTAACGCTAAAAGAAAGCACTTTAGTGATTGCTGATGACAGCAAAGCCTTAGCAATGGCTGGTATTTTTGGCGGTCTTGAATCTGGTGTTACAAATGAAAGCACAGATATCTTCCTAGAGAGTGCTTTCTTTGCACCATTAGCTATTTTAGGTAAAGCACGTCAATACGGTTTACATACCGATTCTTCACATCGCTACGAGCGTGGTATTGACCCAACGTTACAATTTGACGCGATTGAACGAGCAACTCAGTTATTACTTGAGATTGTAGGTGGTCAAGCAGGACCTGTTGTTGAAGCTAAATCTGATGACAATATCCCGCAAGTAAAAGATGTTAGCTTACGTCGTGAAAAATTAGATAGCCGCATTGGTCATCATATTGAAGATGATAAAGTTACTGAAATCCTAACACGCCTTGGCTTTGTTGTGAGTGTAAACGGTGATGCACAAGATAAAGTCTGGTCTGTTGTAGTACCTGCTTATCGTTTTGATATCAAAATCGAAGTGGATTTAATTGAAGAAGTAGCGCGTATTTTTGGTTATAACAATATTCCTAACATTGCCCCTAAAGCAACGTTGAAAATGGTTGATAACAAAGAAGCGAAACTTTCTTTAGCAAGCTTAAAACAAACCTTAGTTAATCGTGATTATCAAGAAGCGATTACTTACAGCTTTGTTGACCCGAAAGTACAAAGTTTATTACATCCAGACGAAGCTGTGATGACATTACCTCATCCTATTTCATCTGAAATGTCAGTAATGCGTCTAAGTTTATGGACGGGCTTATTGCAATCAATGGCCTATAACCAAAACCGTCAACAAGGTCGTGTTCGCTTGTTTGAAACAGGTTTACGTTTTGTTCCTGATGAAAGTGCAGAAAACGGTGTACGTCAGCAAAATATGATGGCAGGTGTTGTAAGTGGCCTTCGTGTTGATGAACATTGGAGCATGGAAAAAGCAGCAACTGATTTTTATGATGCTAAAGGTGATGTTGAAGCATTACTCGCACTGACGGCAAATGCCAGTGAATATGAATTTTCAAAAGCTGAAGTTGCCGCATTACATCCGGGTCAAACTGCGCAAATTACCAAAAATGGAGTTTATGTAGGTTGCGTTGGAACCTTACACCCTGAATTAGAAAGGAAATTAGGGCTAAATGGTCGTACTTTAGTTTTCGAACTTTTATTGTCTGAAGTACTAGTGCAAAAAATCCCTGAAGCCACTGATATCTCTCGCTTCCCTGCTAATCGCCGTGACTTGGCAATCGTGGTTAAAGAAGATGTTGATGCAAAAAAAGTGATACAACTTATTGAAAAGGTTGGCGGAAATTATTTAATTGATCTAAACTTATTCGATGTATACCAAGGTCAAGGCGTAGATGACGGTTTTAAGAGTCTAGCAATAGCCTTGGTTTTACAAGATACCAATAAGACTCTTGAAGAAAAAGACATCACTGATGTTATCGATAGAGTTGTTGAAACCTTAAAATCAGAGTTAAATGCATCACTGAGGGACTAAGCAATGGCGCTTACCAAAGCAGAAGTAGCAGAACATTTATTTGAAAAAGTTGGGCTGAGCAAGCGTGACGCAAAAGATATGGTTGAGATCTTTTTTGAAGAAATTCGCGAAACGTTAGAAAGTGGCGAGCAAGTAAAGCTTTCTGGTTTTGGTAATTTCGACTTACGTCAAAAAAGCGAGCGTCCAGGTCGAAACCCTAAAACCGGTGAAGACATTCCAATTTCAGCCCGAAAGGTCGTGACCTTTAGACCCGGTCAGAAATTGAAAAGTCGAGTTGAAGACGGTAATAGCGATTAGTTATTTACCAAACTACAATAGCAAGTTTTTGTTGATGTAGTTCAAGGGTACTTTGCAGATAAAAATAAACCCGCATAAGCGATAAGCTTATGCGGGTTTTTATTTGTTAAATTATCAAGACAAGACAGAGGTTTTTATCTAATAACTAGCGCTTATTGCTGTTATGAACTTTTGTTCAGCGCTATTGGCTTGTCAGAGCTAAAATAAGCTTGGTTAACTTTTGTTTCGCTCATGGTGTCTATTTGTTTAATTAATGCCTTAGCATCGCTTATATCAATACTTAATGAGCTTTCCTTTTGACTGACAGACTCTTTAGCAAAGGCTACTTTGTTCAATGCGATTGCATAGGGCATATGTTGTAGCTGCTTGGCTTTTTTTGTTGATAAGGCATATTGAAATAGGTACTGATTTGCAGCAAGGTACTCTTTTTGAATAATAGCTTTGAAAAAGCGTTTTTTTATTTGCCTTTGTTGGTAGTGAGTAACTTTAATATAAAAAGCTTTAATCAATTTAAAGTACTTAACGAATAACCAAACCATTAGCACAATAACAAGCAAGGCAACAATAACGAGTACCACACTGGTATTAAGCGTTAAATTAGTTAGTGCAGACCTTGTGCTTGCTGCTGAAGCGAAGCTACCAGAAGAGACTGTCCAAGTTGACGCTGGGATCACTAACGCTTCTAAGCTATTACTTTGAGTATTCCACCAGTAAATAGTGCGTTCAGTAATTTCGTACTTGCCTGCTTTTTCAAAAATGTAAGTGAACTCTTCTATTCGGGTTCCTAATAAAGTGCCGCGGTTAGATTCATCAAAAACCTGTGCAGGTTTGCGGTAAATACTTATTCCATCAAGTATCGCATCGTCATGCTCTGCACCTTTACCGTGATTGATATTAAGCTCTGGTATCATCATTGCTGGCGTATTACTGGCGGTAATGACGATGGTTTGAGTGATGGCTTCACCTATAGCGTAGTCTTTTTTATCATCAAACTGACCATCAATGTTAAGCGTAACGTCAGGAGAGACGATAAAATTTTCTATGCCAACAAGTGCTTTAGGCAAGTCAACGGCGAATTCGATAAGCTGCGTGCTTAGCTTCCCATTAATAATACCGTTTTGTTCGCTGTTTATTGAAACATCAAGCGTAATAGGTGCAACTTGGAAAATACCTGCACTTGTTGGATATAAAGTGATTTCATGGGTTTGTGTTGCCCATGTTTGACCATTAATGCGTTTACTGCCGTTGATGGTTTGAACATTATTAGCCTGCATGACCGTGTTTGCGAGATTAAAGCTTTCTATGCTGCTGCCTTTAGCGAACCATCGGTCGGTTGCAACTTCGATACTTAATACTAATGCTTGACCGACTATTTGTTGGGACTTTTGATTTACTTTGAGGCTGACGGAAAGCTTATCCTGACTGAGCAGATCATCAATGGTGACAGTGTCTTCATTTGATAATAGCGTGTCAGTTTGATTTGCCAAGACAGTTAATGGTGATATGCCAAAACAAAAGAAGCATAAAATTATGCAACATAAAGGTTTAGTTAACATTGCCATCTCCTTGAGCTTCTTTGTTGGTTTGCTCTTGTGTTTCTTCTTGTGTTTCTTCTTGTTTTTGTTCAGTTGCTTGCTGTTTCTTTAGCGCTTGTTGCATATAAAACTTTTGTGACAAGAAGTTGGCTGGATTTTTTTGTACTTGTCTTAACCACATCTCATTTAAACTCGGGTCAAGCAGTAACTGCTCTGCACTGAGTTGTTCAATTTCTTGTTCTTTTGGCGCTTCTTTACGTTCAGCACCATCACCCGTTTGCGGCTCATCGCCAAGCTCTTTTATTGATTCGCCTTCTTCTGCACGTTGGCTCTCGGATAAACGGTTAACTTCATCGATAATTGCTTGCACTATGGCAATATTGGTTTTAGCCGCAGTGTTGTTGGGGGCAGCAGCTAACACTTGTTGATATAAATCTCGTGCTGTCACGTATTCTCTGCCATGGGCGAGGGCATTTGCTTTGGCAATTTGACTATCAATATCATTGAACTGAGCATATAAGGTGGCGGCGTTCTTATATTGCTCTGCACCATAGTTACTATATGCTTGCCATTGCGTGCTTTTGAAGGTGTTACTTGCTTGTTGGTAATGGCCAAAATTAAAAAGAATTTGGCCTTGTTGGTCTCGGGTCAACCATAAATCAGTAAACTGTTGAGGCTTAAAATAAGCAAAGAGACTAAAGCCGATTATGCTGGTAATCACTAGCTGTTTTTTCGTAAGAGACGAAATAATTTTTACCATTGCAATGTCCAGCCTTTTCTAAACCAGAACAAAAATATTGCCGCAACGACGAACACCATGGGATAGCCTGAATCATGCCAAGGTCTACTGTTGTCATCGACGATAACAAGATTGTATTTAATATAAGTATTCACTCGGTAAACATCACTTTTATCGTCAGTCATCAATATTAATCGACCATTACTTTGATTGGCTAATGCCTCAAGTTGCGCTAATTGTATTGGTATTATATCGGTATTTAGCTCTGCGGTATCTTCATTGCTAGCTTCTCTACCTATTCCCCAAACAACAAGTTGAGCAGATTGTTGAGAAAAATTCTGTTTAAATGCATCAACCGTATTACTGGTTGCGCCATCGCCAACTAATAACACCGTACCTGGGACTGTCGAAGGTTTAAGTAAGGCTTCAGTTAATGGCAATATTGATTCAGGTAATTTGCCTGGTATTGGCATGATTTTTTCGCTTAATGCGTCGAGGAAGTGACGGATCATTTCTCTATCATTGGTCATGGGCATAACCACATGAGCGCTACCAGAAAAAGCAATTAATGCGGTTTTACTGTCACCTCTAAGTGCTAGAAGCTCAATGATTTTTTGTTTAGCACGCAATAGCCTTGATGGTTGGATATCACTTTGCTCCATGGTTTTAGAAACATCTAAGGCAATTATTAGTGGCGCGTTATTTTCGCTAAATGGTGAGGGTTGTTGCTGCCAAGTAGGCCCCATCAACACTATACAAAGTGGTAAAGCGAGAATCAGTGACATTTTCTGTGGTGACAACCAATGGCTGTTATTGCCGCTAACGGTTAAGTGTTGCAACACTTGTGTTGACATTAATTTTCGCCACTGGACTAAGCTATCATCTCGCATGGAGAATGCCTTGATGATATAAAAAATTATTACAAAGGCGAGTAGCCAATAGGGACGCAAAAAATGAAAGTGCTGCAAACTATTAAAAAATAGAGATATTTCATTAATCATGGTTTGCCACCTTTTCGCTACTATCGGCATTATTACCCGTTGCCGATTGTGAGTGACCTTGCTTTGCCAGTGTCATACGAATACGGACATTAACGATAAAGAGAGCAAAAAGATAAAGGCTGACAAAAAGCACAATAGGGTAGTGATGTATGCTTACTCTGGGTCTAAAAGAGAGTGAATCAAACTGCTGTGGCTCTAGGGCGTTAATTTCTGCGTATACTTGTGATAATTCATCACTGTCTAAGGCTTGAAAGGTTTTACCGCCGGTAATTTCAGCCATTGACTTTAATACCTCAATATCTACCTTTTCTTCTCCAACCGCAGTGGGGTCGCCGATGGCGATAGTATATATTTTGATATCATGGGCCGCGGCAACTTTAGCGGCTTCTACTGGGGGAACTTTTGAGGCGGTATCATTACCATCGGTTAATACAATTAATACTCTATTTTGGGTCTCTGATTGCTCAAAAACAGATATTGCGAGACCTATTGCATCACCAAAAGCGGTACTTTGCCCAGCCATGCCTATATCACTTTCATTGAGTAAGGTTTGCCATGTCGAAATATCGTCAGTGAAGGGGGCTTGTAGATACGGGGCATCACCAAATAAAATTAAACCTAATCTGTCGTGTTCGCGATCTTTAACAAAGTTATTTAGTACCTTTTTTACAGCAACTAAACGATTCACCTTTCCATCCGGTTCAGCAGCAATGTCGGTGTTAGGTAAAGTAAAATCTTCAACGGACATTGAGCCTGATAAATCCACCGCTATCATTAAGTCTCTGGCGGACTTTTCTTGATTAATAGGGGCGCCAATCATTTCAGGCTTAGCAATGGCGGTGACAATACACAGCCAAGAAAAAGCAATCAGTAAACGCTGCAAGTTATTGCGGTTTAGCAGTACTGCGCCAGTTTGCGGTTTCTCACCCGTAACATCGACAAGGCGCGCGAAATAGGGCACTTTAATTGAAGATTTACGTTCTTTATAGGCTGGGGCAAATAGTACCACCAGAATAGGCAATGGAATTAAGATAAATGCCCAAGGGTAAACAAATTCAATCATGTATTTTCCCTCTTACTTCCTGCTGAGCTTACCTTGCCAATATCATGATATTTAATCCATAATTCAATTTGTTGATAAAGTGCAGTTAACGCTGAAGAAACGCTGTTGTCGGACAAGTTCAGCGTTGGAATATAAGGGAGTTGTGCTAATAACATTGCGAAGTTTGCGTTATTGTTAGCATGAGAAAAGCGCGTTTTCACGCATTGCTTATCTAACCAGTTTGTCCAATCATTGCCGGATAGGTAATTGATATTTTCTCTTGCAACGATTTCGTTATCATAGTCGCCATTTTTTATCGTTAATTCCTTGGCTAACATCGCGGTTTTTCTCACTAATGTAGGCAGTTGTCTGACATCGTTTTCATTAGTTAATGAGCACTGTGCTAACCACGCTAAGGCTTCACGGCGATAGGCATTATCTTGGTAATTTCTCCAAAGCGTGTAGAGCTTCTTTAGTGTGAACAAAACCAATATGATGAAGAGTACTTGCCAAGCGATAGTTTGCGGCCAAAAGCTAATCGCTTCAGGGGCAATTGTTTCTTTAATGCCGTCAAGTAGGTAGTTTCCCCAAGGTTTTGCAAAACTCATTAGCTTTTTCCTACCTTCACGCCAAGTGCTTTTCGCAATTGAAGTTCCACTGCCGTGATAGTGTCAATTTCGATAAGCGGGATCCGATATTTTTTAGCGGCTTTAACATAACTCTCTAGTTGTCGAGTAATCTCTACTTGGTAGTTTTCTTGGACCTTTTTATTGTCTGATGAAAACTGAATTTGTTGCTTGCCGTCACTGACCACCATTTGTGACATTTTGGGTAGCTCTATTTCAAGCGGATCTGAGATATGACAGGCGATTACTTCATTGTGTTGTCTAAGTTGTTTAATATAATCAATGCTTTTATCATTGAAACCATGGCCGTCGCCAATGAGAATTATCAGTGCATTGTGATTAGATACTTTATTAAGTGTTGCTAGCATCTGGTTATATGAATCACTGTCATTGTTGTGTTGCGAGAGAGAATTTTCGATAGACAATTGATGGTTTTTCTTAATGACTTCGCTGAGCAAATTAACTACGTGCTGTCTACCACGTTTAGCGGGTATAACCTTGGTTTTGTCATCATTGTAAATAACCGCGCCGATACGATCACCACTATCACTGATTTGCCACGCAATAAGCGCAGCTAGTTCAGCGGCAATAACCGACTTCATTTTATTTGAACTACCAAAGAACATCGTCATACGCTGGTCAATGGCTAAAAATACATTGCGTTCACGCTCTTCAGTAAACACTTTAATATGGGGCTTGCCGGTTCGTTGCGTGACTTTCCAGTCCATCGAACGAATATCATCGCCTGGGCGATAATGGCGTAGCTCTTCAAAGTTCAGCCCGCGACCGCGAAGTTTTGATACATTTTTACCACTGAGGGCACTATTTGCCGGCTGCTGTGCATTAAAAGAGAAGCCTTTAGCTTTATATTTTAAGCGGCGTAATGCATTTAAATCAACATAGATAGCTGAGTCTGTTTTAGCACTGGCATTGTTAGCTGAGGTGTCGTTAGATGAGGTATTTACGCTCATAATTTGGCCTTAGGCAACGGCGACAAGTTTTAGGATTTCATCAATCACTGCATCAGCAGTAATGCCGTCAGCTAATGCGTCATAACTTAATACTAGGCGGTGACGTAATACCGCATGGGTTACAGCGCGTACATCGTCAGGGTCGACAAAATCTTTACCGTTAAGCCAAGCATGGGCACGGGCACATTTATCAATAGCAATACTTGCCCTTGGACTTGAACCAACCGTTAACCACTGACTCAATGGTGAGTCTGCATAGCGCTCTGGTTTTCTAGTTGTCATAACAATGGCAACAATATAATCAATAATCGCTTGGCTACAGTGAATGTTATGAATTTCATCACGGGCAGTAAATATATGTTCAGGGCTGATACTTTCGACTTGTTGTATCGTTTTTTCTTCGCTGCGCACAAGGGCAATAATACCGGCTTCTGCTTCATCATCAGGATAATCTAAATTGATTTTCATGATAAACCTGTCCATTTGCGCTTCGGGTAAAGGGTAAGTGCCTTCTTGTTCAATAGGGTTTTGTGTTGCTAAGACCATAAACAATTCAGGCAGCTTATAGGTTTTGCCTGCTACGGTAATCTGCCTTTCCTCCATTGCTTCTAGAAGCGCCGCTTGCACTTTCGCGGGAGAGCGATTTATCTCATCAGCAAGTAATAAGTTATTAAAAACAGGTCCTTGCTGGAAGGTAAGTACCGGTTTGCCATTCACTTCTTGGTAAACTTCGGTGCCAGTAACATCAGAAGGCAATAAATCAGGGGTGAATTGTACACGACCTAAATCAACATTAAGTGATCGTGCTAAGGTTTTAATAGAACGGGTTTTAGCAGTGCCGGGTAAGCCTTCTAATAAGATGTTACCGTTAGTTAATAAAGCAATGAGGAGTGAATCAACTACATGGGATTGCCCAATAACAGATTGTTCAATTTGGTTTTTTAACAGTTTTATTTGGCTTAAGGCGCTATCTTGCTCACTCATCTTATATCCCTTTCGTGGTGTTTCTTGTAACTTATCGTAAAACGATGCGTTCTATAGTTATTGCTTATTCTCTACTAAATTATGTGTTATTTAGTCATCACTAATCGGTAGCCGATGTCTGCCATGCGTACATTATTTGTCGCGCCATCACGCATAAATACTAAGCTCTCGATTGCTGAAAACTCGTAACCGCCACCGCGAATTACTTTCATAGCTTTCTTTGTGAGATTTGCTTTATCGCCAATAAACGGGTTATGACCTCTTTCTCTTTTATAAGCGTTTCGGCTCATGTCATCAAGACAAAACTCCCATAAGTTTCCTGTCATGTCATACAGACCGAGCTCATTAGGTTTTTTTAAACCGACAGGGTGGCTTTTTCTTTGTGCGTTTTCACTGTACCAAGCAACATCGGCAATGTTATTAGAACCGCTAAATTTATATGCCATTGATTTATTGCCACCTTTAGCGGCATAAGCCCATTGGGCTTCTGTGGGCAAACTAAAGTTCTTTCCGGTTGCTAGATTTAGCCGTTTGATAAATAGCTGCATATTAAACCAACTGACATTATTTACCGGGCAGTTAGCACATTGAAAATAGCTATTGTTCCAGCCCATTATTTGCTGAAAAATATCTTGAGTGAGTTCAAATTTACTGATGTAAAAATCATCAAGGCTGACTTGATGGGCAGGGCGCTCACGATTTCTTGCTTGGGCAGCATCAGAGCCCATTTCAAAATCCCCCCCTTCAATCCAGACCATATTCGCTAATAGCTTTTTATGAAGATTATCGGACAAACTATATTGTTGCTCTGCTGGGGCTGTTGAACTTTGCTGTGAAACGACTAATGATCTATCAGCGCTGGTGCTACAGCCAAGTAATAATAAAGAGAGTAATGGAATTAGCTTAAGTCTTGGCTTTATTGAACGGAAAGTAACTTTCTTGATTAAGTGCATATTATTATATTTAAATGGCTTGGTAATGTGTGATAAGTAAATTAGCTAAGATATTGGTATTGTTGTTTATGCGTTAATAACTTAGCTAATTTACCTTGTAAGGTGATTAATATATTAAAATTAATAGTAGAAACGACTAGTCGAAATAAATGATAAATTTAAATGCCACTAAAGCATTTTAGTGGCATTTATCAATATGTTTCAGCTAACTTTATGGTACGAAGCTACCTGGTTTTTGACGTTGTGGGAACTCTTTAAATGTTGCTTTAAATTGTCCAACTTTCATCATAGCAGGAGCTATTAAAAACATATGTTCAGCAAACCATCGAGCGTAGTCGTCAGAGTCATGCTCCATGCGCTCTAGCGGATCCATTCTTAGGTTAAATATCTTTGGTGCGCGCAGTTCAGTCCAAGGGTTTTGCCAAACGTTTAAACCATGACTTTTCTGCTCACGGAATACATATTTGTAATCCCCGTCACGAAGCGCAACAATATCACCAGTATCTGAAGAATAAATAAACTCTTTACGAGGACCTTTTTTCGACGTATCTAAGAAATGCGGTAGGAAATTATAGCCATCAAGATGTACCTTGTATTGAGTACCGTCAAAGGTTCTGCCTTTTTTCAATTTAGCTTTTACCTTATCGTCACCAACAGCCGCCATTAATGTTGGCATCCAATCCATCATGGCGATAATTTCGTTAGATACTTGATTGGGCTTAATTTTATTAGGCCAGCGAACCATCATAGGAACGCGGTAGCCGCCTTCCCAGTTAGTGTTTTTTTCGCCTCGAAATTGAGTGTAACCGCCGTCAGGCCATAACATCAATTCAGCACCATTATCAGTGGTGTACATAACAATGGTATTGTCAGTAATTTTAAGTGTGTCTAATTTATCAAGTAATTGACCTACGTGACCATCATGCTCAGTCATACCATCAGCATATAATCCTTGGCCGGTAACTCCTTCAGATTCTGGCTTTAAGCGTGTCCAAATGTGCATACGGGTTGAGTTAAACCAAACAAAGAAAGGCTTGTTAGCAGCATGGGCTTTATCAATAAATTTAAGTGCAGAACCTAAAAACTCTTCATCAATGGTTTCCATACGTTTTTTGGTTACAGGACCTGTATCCGTTATCTTGCCATCGGCAAAAGAATTAATTGCGCCACGAGGACCAAATTTTTTCTTAAATTCAGGATCTTTTGGGTAATCTGGATGCTCAGGCTCATCTTCAGCATTTAAGTGATAAAGGTTACCGAAAAACTCGTCGAAGCCATGATTTGTCGGTAAATGCTCATCCTGGTCACCCAAGTGGTTTTTACCAAATTGACCCGTCATATAACCGTGGGCTTTTAATAATTTAGCAATGGTAGGATCTTTTTTATTAAGACCTTCTTTAGCGCCAGGTAAACCAACTTTGGTTAGGCCTGTTCGAATAGGGTGTTGTCCTGTAATAAAACCCGCACGACCGGCGGTACAGCTTTGGTCGCCATATGAATCAGTGAATAAAATACCTTCGTTAGCTATTCGATCAATATTGGGAGTTTTATAACCCATCATGCCGCGGTTATAAGCACTGATATTGAAGGTGCCAATATCGTCGCCCCAAATAGCGAGGATGTTTGGTTTAGCAGTATCGGTTGTTGCCATTGCCGCAGTTGATGCAGCAATTAAACCTAAACCTAAAACTAGCTTTTTCAACTTGTTTTGAGTGACCATGGTTGTTCCTTATCACGGGTGAATTCTATATTGTTAGCTAAGAAGAAATAACAATATGATAATTATTCTCATTATTGATATTACACCATTACCTTGATAAATCTAGTAATAATAGGTTTTATTAAGTTAAGTAATGGTGAATTTTTTCATGGACATTGAGATAAAAAAAAGCTCAACATAGTGTTGAGCTTATTCAGTGTAAACGGCATTAATTTTCTATCGCAACTATCTATTAGGACTTAATTGTTGTAATTGCTTCAAGGCTTTCTGCGTTCGTATACTTTTATAACCTATGTCGCTAGCACTTAAGCTACTACCTGCTTGGAAAGGATAGCCATCAATGGTTGACATAAATGCTGCCACTTGTTGTTGAATTGGCACAAATAGCCACATGTTATCGCCGTACCAACGAGTATACATGCCTGACTCTTTTGCTGCAGACTCAAACGGGTCAGCGTGTAAGTTTGTTATGATAGGCCATGCTGGTGTTTTACGATAGGCAGTATTGATTGCACCTTCTTGCTCGGCAAAGGTTACTTTCCACTCATTCCAACGAACAGCATTTAAGTCACCTTCGGCACTAAAATAAAGTTTGCTTAAACGAGGTGATTTAGGCTCTTTTCCTTGGAAAAATGGTTTAAAGTTATGACCATCAGCATGGATTTTCCATGTTTTCCCGTTGGCTTTATAACCTTTCTTAAGCTTGTTGACTAAGTTAGGCTCACCAGCGGCTGCCAGTAATGTAGGCATCCAATCTTCGTGAGACATCATGCCATGATATTTGCTGCCGGCTTTGATCGTTCCTGGCCAGCGTACAAGTTGTGGTACACGCATCCCGCCTTCATTAGTCGTGCCTTTTTCGCCAGCAAACGGTGAAGTACCACCGTCAGGCCAAGTAAATTTTTCAGCACCGTTATCGGTTGAGTAAATAACGATGGTGTTATCAGCAATTTTTAAATCATCTAACTTATCAAGTAAGATACCTACATGATCATCATGCTCTAACATGCCGTCCGCATAAATACCGACCCCCGATTTACCTTGGTACTTTTCTTGTAAACGCGTCCATACATGCATACGTGTTGAGCTATGCCAAATAAAGAAAGGCTTTTTAGCACTATGGGCTTTATCAATGAACTTTAACGTTGACGCTAAAAACTCTTCATCAGCAGTTTCCATACGCTTACGGGTCATCGGGCCGGTATTTTCAACTTTACCGTCAGCAAAGGAGTGGATGACACCACGAGGACCATACTTTTTATGGAAGGCTTTATCTTTAGGGTAGTAATAGGTTTCTGGCTCTTCTTCTGCATTTAAGTGATAAAGGTTACCAAAGAACTCATCAAATCCGTGATTAGTTGGAAGGTGCTTGTCTTGATCGCCCAAATGGTTTTTACCAAACTGCGCGGTCATATAACCTTTTTCTTTTAACAAGTCAGCAATGGTTGGTGTCCAATCTGGAATACCATGATCTGAGCCTGGCATCCCTATGGTTAATAGCCCTGTTCTAAAGGGCTCTTGTCCTAAAATAAACGATGCACGACCCGCAGTACAACTTTGTTGTGCATAGTGGTGAGTAAAAAGCGCACCTTCATCGGCAATGCGATCAATATTTGGTGTTTGATAGCCCATCATGCCTTGGTTATAAGCACTGATATTGTAATAACCAATATCATCACCCCATATAGCCAAAACATTAGGTTTGCTTTTATTCGTGGTGGCGGCAGCATTACTAGCGATGGCAAGTAAGCCAATACCTAATGCTAATTTCTTCATAGTATATTTTAATTTCATGTTTTTTCCTTAAACGACATATTAATGAAACTATTGGTAAATCAGATGAGTAAAAACTCTTAACTATTAAATAACTTAAATTAATATACCGATAAATACTAGCAATGTTTGTATGATTAATGAAAAATAGAAGTGTTTATTTGATATGAATTTCACCGAAAAGGATTGTGATATGGCCAAATATTTTAAGAGCAGTGTATGGTTTATAGGGATGGCATCTTTGCTACCAATGGCATGTTTGCAGGCGGTAGAAAAACCAAAACTAGTTTTGCAGATCACGGTAGATCAACTGCGTGGAGATATGCCAACCGCTTACCTCGATAGAATGGGTAAGGGCGGCTTTAACTATTTATTAAACGAAGGCGTGGTATTTAAAGATGCTCACCACAAACATGCCAATACTGAAACTATTGTTGGTCATGCAACGCTTGCAACCGGTGCATTACCTTCTGTACATGGCATGATAGGGAATGTCTGGTTTGATGATAAATTGCAACGTCTTGTCTACAACGTTGAAGATGCTAATTATCCGTTATTGTCTGCTGATGCAGGCGTTAATCAGAAGACTGAAATAGATCCGACTCAGCGCACAGCAAAATCTTCTGGACGCTCACCACGTAATATCCAGGTGTCCACTTTCAGTGACGAATTAAAAATAGCGACCAATGGGCAAGCGAAAGTGTTTGGTGTTTCTGTTAAAGACCGAGGTGCTATTTCGATGGCTGGGCACATGGGCAAGGCCTTTTGGTTTTCTAAAAAGTCAGGGGAATTTGTTACCAGTAAATATTATTATGAAAAATACCCGCAATGGGTAACTCAGTGGAATGGGGCAAAACCCACTAAAAAATACGATAATCAAAGCTGGACATTAAGCCAAAACAAAGCAAGTTATCAATTTGCTAAACAAGATGATCAACCATGGGAGACTAAATTCCCAGGTTTTGGTCGAACCTTCCCGCATCAATATGGTGATATGGAAAACCCATATTTCAATACCTTTTTAACCCTAAGTCCTGCAGGCGATGAGTTAACCTTAGATTTCGCTAAAGCGGTGGTGAATAACGAGCAGTTGGGACAAGATGGTATTACTGATTACTTATCGGTAAGCTTTTCGTCAACAGATTATGTTGGCCATATATTTGGTCCCTCAAGTTTAGAAGCCGAAGATAATTTACTTAGGCTCGATAGTACAATTACTAATTTATTAAGCTTTATTGATAAAAAAGTAGGGTTAGACAATACCTTAATTGTGTTATCTGCCGATCATGGCGCCGCAGAAGTTCCCGCTTATTTATCAAGCTTAGGCATGAAAACAGAGCCAGTTGCCCCTAAAACTTGGGATAAGAAACCGAGTATGCAAGCGCTTAAAAAGCAATTTGGACTTGATGAAGCCTTGATTCAAAGTTACTTCCATCCTTATATCTATTTAAATAGAGAGTTAATTACTCGACGTAAGCTGTCTTTAGCGCAAGTTCAAAAAGTGGTCGCCAATGAAGTAGAAAAATTTGATGGTGTCGCGTTAGCTGTAACAAGTAATGACATTGAGCAAGGCAAGACTCCGCAAGATTATTTACATACGTTAGTGGTCAATAATCACAGTAAAAATCGCTCAGGTGATATTTATGTGGTACTTGAAGCGCATCGTTTTGTTGCTGATATGGAAGGATTAACGGTGGCGGCAACACATGGCTCTCCGTGGCGCTATGATACGTTTGTGCCACTTATCTTTGCAGGCTTTAACCTTGATGATGAAGTTGTTTATGACGATGTCAGTACAACTGATTTAGCCGTCACGTTATCGGCAATTTTAGGCATAAAATCACCATCTGGTGCACACGGTAAGCCTTTGGTTGAGGTACTAGACGCTATTGATGATTAACTTTTATCTTCTTTAGCAAACTTATTACTCATGCTCACGGCAGTTATCCCGTGAGCAAATATGCTGAGCAAAACGGTTAACACAATAATACTTAACACATACTCATGGCCATCAGCGCCAATTTGCTCGATGGCAATAAGTAAGTATAAAATTGATGCTATACCGCGTGGACCAAACCACGCGATAAAAAATTTGCTGTAAGTGGACAACCCTGTGCCTATTAAACAAATAAATACTGGCAGGATCCTGATCACGGTTAAAGACAACAATGCATAAATCAGTGCTTGATAATCCCAGTAAGGTGCGAATGCGGGGATAATAATTAGTCCTAATATCACGAACACAAACAGCGTTAACATTTGACCTTCAGTTTCGCCAAATTCTTGAATTCTTTCACGTACCTTAGGGTTTTTTACCCCCAAAAATAGTCCGGCACAAAAAGCAGCAATAAAGCCATTACCTTCAAGTGATTCAGCAGATGTGTAAGCCAAAATGGCTAAAGATAAACACATTAAGCGTTGAAATACCGTGTCCATCCAGTCCCTTTGATGCGCAAGTTCAACAAGTTTACCGCCTAAAAAGCCAATTAAACCACCTATGATGGGGCCAAATGTTAGTTGCATTGCCATAAAGCTAGTCCAATGGTCTTCAGGTGACACATATCCTAAACCACTTGATATTACAGCTAAGCAAACAAAGATGGGGGGCAATGATATACCATCATTTAAACCACTTTCAGCGCTGATAGAGTCTCTGATATTACTTGGGACTTTTTCACTTTTAACGACTGCTTGGCCAAGTGCTGCATCTGTAGGAGATAAAATTAACGCTAGCACCACCAACAGCCACATATTGAACTGAGGAAATAATAACACAGCAATGCCAGCGCCTAATATCATGGTAAGCGGTAAGCCAATCAGTAATAAACGGGCGGGTAGACCATGCAGGCGATTTTTAATGTTATGCAGCTGAATAAATGAAGCATCAACAAAGAGAATAATGATTAACGTTATCTCTGCTAATAATTGAGTGACCTCTGCTTCCATATCGACATGTAGCCATGATAAACCAAGTGGGCCAAGTAATAACCCGACGGACACAAAAACCATCGGCGCAGTTATCATGGTACGTTCAGCCGCTTTTGAAAACAGGCCAAATAATAAGATGATAATGGCAGCTAGGATGATAAGTTGGTGGTCTGGCATTAAGGTAAGTCCCTTTAAGAAAAGTCGCACTAATGGACGATTAATCACTTATATTAAGGTAACATAGCGGTAACAAACAATAGTTATTACTTATTTTATGCGCCGCTCTAGCTATCCTGAACAAGAAGTCAACACCATTAACTGGCAAGCCTTTAAATTAATACTGCCGTATTTATTTGAATATAAAAAGCGTATTGCTTTGGCAATGTCATGTCTAGTATTTACTAAGATAGCGAGTGTTTATTTGCCTTTTATTCTCAAGGATATTGTCGATACCCTAGATAGTAAACAAGATAACCCGCTATTGATTGTGCCGTTAGGTTTAGTTGCCGCGTATGGTTTAGTTAGACTCTCTATTGTTATTTTTGCCGAAGTTCGAGATACCTTATTTGGCCGGGTAACTGAACGCGCAATCAGGCGTATTAGCTTGAATGTTTTTAAACACTTGCATCAACTTGATTTAGACTTTCACTTAAATCGTCAGACAGGTGGCCTTTCAAGAGATATTGACAGGGGAACGTCGGGCATCAGCTTTTTGATGCGCTTTATGGTGTTTAACATCATTCCCACCTTACTTGAAATAGTGATGGTTGTTGGCATCTTATTTGTGAATTATGGCATTTGGTTTGCTTTAATTACTTTAGCGTCAATTGCTAGTTATATTGCTTACTCTGTCTATGCTACTGAGCTTAGAACGCGCTATGTCAGGGCAGCTAATCAAGCAGACTCTTCAAGTAATACTAGGGCCATAGATAGTTTACTTAATTATGAAACCGTTAAATACTTCACCAATGAGCAATATGAGGCAGAAGCTTACGATAAGCAGTTGTCGGTATGGGAGCAGGCAAAAATTAAAAATCGTTTATCGTTATTTGCTTTAAATGGCGGGCAAGCGTTTATTATCGCTGCAGCGATGACAGCCATGTTAGCTTTAGCTGCAACAGAGGTTGCAAAGGGTAATATGACCTTAGGTGATTTTGTCCTAATTAATGCCTTTATGATGCAATTATTTATGCCATTAAACTTTTTAGGTTTTGTTTATCGTGAAATTAAAGGCTCTTTAGCCAATATAGAAAATATGTTTGGTTTACTCGATAGAAAGCCAAAGGTTGAAGATATCGAACAAGCAGGCGAGCTAAAAATATCTGCCGGTGAAATTGCACTTAATAAGGTTTGTTTTTCCTACCAAAAAGAACGCAGCATACTAAAAAACATTTCGTTTACCGTTAACTCTGGGCAAAAGGTAGCCGTTGTCGGTCAAAGTGGTTCGGGTAAATCAACCTTAGTAAAATTACTTTTTCGCTTTTACGATACCGTTCAAGGTAACATCACCATTGATAACCAAGATATTAAACAGGTAAGTCAAAAATCTTTGAGAAAACATATTGGTATCGTGCCACAAGATACCGTGTTATTTAATGATACCTTATTTGCCAATGTGCAGTATGGCAATCCAAATGCTAGCGATGCACAAGTAAGAAAAGCGATAGAAATGGCGCATTTAACTGAATTTATTGCCAGCTTACCTAAAGGGGAGCAAACCATGGTTGGTGAGCGAGGCTTAAAACTCTCTGGTGGTGAGAAGCAAAGGGTTGCCATAGCCCGAACTATTTTAAAAGATCCTGCCATTTTAATTTTTGATGAAGCAACGTCTTCACTTGATAGTCAATCAGAGCAAGCCATTTTGAAGGCCATCAATGAAGTGGCAAAAAATCGTACTAGCGTTGTCATTGCCCACCGACTATCAACCATCGTTGATAGTGATAATATTATCGTTATGAATCAAGGCGAAATTGTTGAGCAAGGTAGCCACCAAGAGTTACTGGCACTGTCAGGACAATATAGTAAAATGTGGCAACTTCAACAGTCTAACCCATAAACCTAAAGCAGCATAAACATGAATCAGCATTCAGACGCACCTTACATTGAGGCTACTAAACAGTGGCTTGATGAAATTATTATTGAATTAAACTTTTGTCCATTCGCTAAAAAAGAGTTTGTTAATAACACCATTCATTATCATGTATCCCAGCAGACGCAAGTTAAGAAAGCCTTAGAAGAGTTGATAGCGCAATGCCATTTTTTAAAAGAAAACGCGCAATTAGAAACCAGTTTGCTTATTTATTCCGATGGTTTTCGTGCTTTTGAGCGATATTTAGACTTAGTTGATTATGGCAACGACTTACTCATTAAATCTGGCTTTGAAGGGATATTTCAACTCGCCACTATGCACCCAGAGTACTGCTTTGCTGATGAGGATTTTGATGATGCCAGCAACTTTACTAACCGTTCACCTTATCCGATGCTCCATATTATTCGAGAAGCCAGCATGGAGAAAGTGTTAAAAGTCTATAAAAATCCAGAGCAGATCCCAGAAAACAATATTGCTTTAGCGCATCAAAAAGGCAGTAGCTTTTTCCAAACGGTATTACAAAATATTCAGCTAAATCACCCGCTAAAATAAATATGCTTTGATAGCAGCGCCACAACGCTTTTAAACGTTAAATTACACTCTGTTAACTCTTTAGGTTGAACAAAACTTATACACTGGTTGTTCAAAAATGAATAAAGAGAGGCTAGGGTATGAAGACAAGTTACCACGGTAAAGAATATCGATTTAACGGCTTTGAAGAGCTTTGGGCATTTTATCGCAGTATCTTGGTCCAGCAATCAGCAAACTGAGCAGGTAATAATGAGGTTTAGTAGTTATATCCGTTACCATTCCTTCATCAATGCGCCTTGAATTGAAATCGCTCAACCGCTCTGAAACATGCATATTGAATGGTAATGGGTATAGCTAACAAATACCTTAGTGGCTGGGATCATTGCTGAAAAATAAAAAAGCCAACATTAGATTGTTGGCTTTTTAACTTGAATCTTGCTTCTACACTTTATTTATAGAGGCTCAGGATAACTAGCTTCTAATGTTAAGGTAACATCGCGGTAGCGCCATTTTCCTTTAATCCAAACATACCAAGTACCTGCTTGTGGGTTTTCAAACTCACAAGTTTCTTCATTACCTGATAATTTAGGTGCACAGTCATTTCTCCAAGGTAGAGGCCATCTACCTTGACGGACATACATGTCTGCATTACCTGTACCGCCAGAGATGCTTGCTTTAAAGTTAACTGAGCCTTGTGGTACGGTAAACTTGTAAAGCTTCCAACGAGGTTTATTGCCAACGCCCTCATAAATATCAACTTTAGAGATAAGTGGTGTTACTCCATTGATGTCAATGATTACTGGGTCGTGATCTGACGCTCTAAACGGTTCGCTGCTGTATAAAGTCGTTAATTTATCTGCAGATTTATATTCAGTGTTGTAATCAAGTATTGACGGTTCATCGGCATTAATGTGCCACTCTTGTACGCCAACAACTTTGTCATTTAACGACGGTGAGGCGAGGGCATGGTCAAGGGCGCCAATTTCACCACCATATGAGTAGGAGTATGCTTCAACACCAAGCCTATCAACGGCTAAATTAACATAGCCAGCAGACTCTAGTGTGGTCAGTGGATCTTCTTTGTTATAAGCATTCAAATCACCAATAACTAAGATGTCATCGTCAATCACACCCGTTGGGTTTGTCGCTAACCAAGCCGATAACGCTTGAGCTGCTTGCACACGACGTAAGTTATAACAACCTTGGCCATCTAACTTGTCTTCATTTTCAGCGCCGCCACTTGAAGAACAACCTTTAGAGCGGAAGTGGTTAACGGAAACTGTTAGTTTCTCGCCAGTTTCACTCGCTCTAAAACTCTGTGTCATTGGTGGTCTGTTATGATACTCAAAAGGGAACTCAAGTAAGTAGGCAGCAGTACCAATCTCAGTAACGGCTTTGTCGTTGTATATCATTGCCACTTTGATTTGATCGCCGCCAAGAGCCTCAACGCCTGGGGTAACAAAGCTATAATGTACATCAGCAGGTGCTTGTTGGTTTAGCCCGTTAACTAAATCTTGGATAGCGCTATTTTCACCAAAACCATCATTTTCCATCTCAAGTAAGCCAATAATGTCAGCGTTTAAGTGAGTGATAGCGGTTAAAATCTTATCGCGCTGGCGAGTGAACTCTGCTGAGTTATCAGCACCACGAGACGTTGGAAAACCCTCACCTAAACCGTCGCCATTAAAGTAATTTAATAAGTTAAAGCTTGCGATTCGCAAATTGCCTGTGGCTGATTGTGGAAATTCATTACGTTCATTTTCAGGTATAAAACTTGGTTGCGAAGTTGGAATAACACGATATTTACCGTAGCTATAGTCTAAAACACCGGTTAACTCATTCACTTTATCGCCTAAACGTAAACTGTTAAATGCGCTTAAGCCACCCGTTGGAAAGATAATTTCGTCAGGGTTTTGACCACTAACACCATCATCTAAGGTTACTTTATTTAAACTATTTTGAGCTGCGAGCTCTGTTACTTCGATAGTGCCAGGCAGGTGTAAATTTGTTGGTACATAAAGACGACCGTTTGAAAGGGTTACTTCACCGTAGCGACCTAGATTGTAGTTATCAGTTACCGTTAAGCTATCATCAATTGAGACTAGCATGCCCTCAAGAGACTCTTGATGTGCGTTAGAGCTAAATGGCAGCGTTAATAAAGTAGCAGATACGGTATCTTGACCACAAATAATCCCTGCTTGGCTGGCGACTAGCTGAGTTTTACCATAACTTTCTTCTACGTTACCTTGAATACGAACTACATCGCCGATAACAGGGAAGTCAGCACCAGTAAAAGCAACAAAAATGGCTTCTGAAGTTAAGGTTTCAGCATCTTGGTCAACGTGCTCTTCTTGTAAGAAGAAACCTTCACCACTGGTTAAGGTAAAAGTGACCACACCTTCAACAATATGTGTTTCACCAACAACCTCAGAGCTAAATCCACTGCCTTGTAAGGCGCTTATTAAGCTAGCGTCATCAAAACATTGGCCAATATCAGCCGTTGGCTCTTGTCCGCCACTCGTGGTATGACTGCCTAAAGAGCTAGTGTTGTTATTACCTAATCCTTGCCACTCAAGTGAAGGGTCGAATTCGTCATCAGCTATATTATCTCCAATGGTAATACTGTCATTTCTGACTAAGGTATTATCTTTAGTTTTACTGTCACCGCTTCCCCATTGCGAGCCTGGATCTTCACCAACTCGACCAAAAGAGTCGATAACCTCGCCGTTTTTATACAAGATATAAGCATCATCACCATTGTGACTTAAGCTGCTACTGAGCATATCCGCTTGCGCAAGGATGTCACCATTGGCACGTGGCTCTGCAATAACAAAAACATCATTGGCTGATAATGTGCCGGATAAGTCAATCAAAGTACCTGCTATTGCGCCATTGCTAAAGCGCTCTAATTGATAACCTTCTGCAGCTAAATCAATATCGCTACTTGATGGATTAAACAGTTCAAGGGCTTTGTTATAACTGCTGCCTTCAATATATTCGGAAATAAACACTTGTGCAGGTACAAAGCTATGTGAGCCTAAATCATCAAAGATATCTTTACCTATGCCTTGCCATTCACTGGCAGGGTCAAATTCAACATCAATTGCCGTATTACCGCTTTGAATATTTGGTAGGCGACGTAAGGTGTTATCTTTTGTTGTCAATGAATCAGCTCCCCAAGCTGAGCCTGGATCTTCACCAACACGGCCAAAAGAGTCCACTACAACACCATCTTGATAAAGCACATAAGCATCATCACCATTATGACTTAATGAACTAGATAGCTGATCTGCAGCGTTTAAAATCTCACTTGCTGCTCTAGGCTCTGCGATAACAAAAGTTGATTGTGCACCGATAATGCCGGTTATCTCGATTGTTGTAGAAGTAATCGCGCCGTTACTAAAACGAGCAAGCTGATAGTTTTGTGCTGCTAAGTCTATCTCGGTAGAGCTTGGGTTAAATAATTCAATGGCTTTGTTGTAACTACTCCCTTCAACATACTCTGAAATGAATAGTGCGCCAGTATTTCCAGTGCCGGTATCACCGCCGCCGGTATCACCTCCACCATTGTCGCCGCCACCGTTGTCACCGCCGCCGTTGTCAGTGCTACAAGTGTCAGCACTGTAGATGGTATTTACCCACTCTGGGTGGTCAATATATGGATTACGGTTTCCTTGAAATTCATAAATTTTGTTGTTGCGATTAGCTTCTAGCGCATCTACTGGATCATTATTGTGCCATTCAATTAAGCGGCATAAACGACCAAGGGCAGGTTCGCCAACATTGGTTACCCGATCAACTAATTGTAAATCAGGTGTCGCGTCACTTCCTTCATAACGGGTATCCATGTAGAAAAGCATACGAGCAACATCGCCTTTAACAGCGTCTCTAGGCTCAAAAGAATTACTATCTACTCTGTTTTCAGGAGCTTCAGCTAGTGGACTATCACTGTTATCAAAATCTAAATTACCACGTGAGGAGTTCACGGATATATCAGTAGGTCTTAAATGATGGATATCCGTGTAGGCTTCAAGGCTTGAACTTGAAAAGCCATGACTTTTTGCCCAAACATGTTCACGGTTCCAGTTATCTGGGTTTGAGCTTTGAGAGCCACTGCCATTCGAGAACTTTGGTATTGATATGCCTTTGTAAAGGAGGTTTACATTAGACGGGTTGTTTGGATCTTGATCTGTTCTGGTTAGTGCTGTCCAAACCTCCGAATAAGTTAAATTTTTATGGTTTTGACTAATAGCTTGGCTAATTTCTTGTTTAATGCTCATTACATCTAGGTTGTTATTAACCGCTGAGATAACGCCAGAATAGTAACTGCCATCATCAAAGGTATCCGCACTTGCAATAGTACTTAAAGACGGACAGTTATAGCACGCATCTGTCACTGTATCTGCATAGCTGTAACTAGCAAATAAAGTTAACGAGAGTGATATTATGCTTAATTTCATTTCTCTTTCCTTACCGTGTGTTGTTGTTGTTATTAATTTTGCATTTTTAAATGACAGTACTATTACAACTCAAACAAAAAGCATCAAAAGATTAACTTTTTGTTAACATGCCATGGTTGGCTAAAATCTCACAATCTGACCGTGCGGTCAAATTATGTTCTATATTTTTATAGTAAATAGTGAAGTAATCCTTATGATTTATCGGTATTTGAAAACTTAATACCATAAACCATATTAAAGCTGACCTTTTGCTCAGCTTTGATGCTTGGCAGGAAAACTGATTTTATCTTTGAATTTTTTCAAAATGGTGTGCGATTATTTCAGGGGCATAGCACCTATTTCAACGGGGATTTAACGCTCAATTTTTACTGATTTATTACCTGCTTTTTGATGCTATTTATTGCGATATTTCAAAGTAAGGTTGATATTTTTAGCAGGCGAATAGGTAAGACAAGATCTTTTTGAACGCTATGGTTTAGATGAGCGAATAAGCTTGATAAAAAGGGAGAAAGGGCCTAGTAAACTAAACCCTCATTATTGGTTAATTAAAATATAAGCTGATAGATAAAACCTGCGCCAATTGCCATTGACAAAATTACCAGTAAAAATGCCGCAATCATGTTGTTTTTGAAAAGCGATTTAAGCAGAATAACTTCCGTTAAGCTTGCGCCCGCACTGCCAATGATCAATGCCATCACTGCTCCCAAACCCATGCCTTTTGCAGCTAAAGCCGCACTAAGTGGGATTACCGCTTCAGCCCTAATGTAAAGTGGGATGCCGATAACAGCTGCAAATGGTATGGCTAAAGGATTGTCTTCACTAGCGACACTTGCGACAAACTCTGTTGGCATGAAACCATAAATTAGTGAGCCTAATGCGATACCACCGATTAAATAAGGCAACACTTTTTTAAAGTCTTTCCATGTACTATGCCAAATCTTAAGCCACTTGCTGATCGTTTTTTGATTTGAATTACTCGATTGTCCGCAGCCATGCGGTTGTGGCTCAATATAAGCATCTGCCTTGACGTATTTTTCAAAGCCTAGTTTTTCCAAGACATAACCGGCTAAAATAGATACAGCCATGGCGATAGTAAAGTAAAATACTGTTACTTTCAGGCCAAAGGTTACTGCGAATAGACCAATAATAATTGGGTTTAACAGCGGACTTGCGAATAAAAATACCATCATGGTACCAAATCCGGCTTTTGCTCTAAGTAAACCTTTTAAAAAAGGGATTGTTGAGCAAGAACAAAACGGTGTAATTGCCCCTAGTAGCGCAGCTACGAGATAACCCTTACCATTTTTACTGCTCAAAATACTTTGAATTTTTGACGGTGGAATGTATTCCTGTAATACACCAACGAGGTAACTAATCAGCAAGAACAGCAGGGTTAGCTCAACAGCCAAGAAAACAAACATGTTTAATGTATCCATCATCATGTTTTGAGTAATATTCATAATTCACACCTTAATATCTATATTTCTAGAATATTCGAATTATCTATTTGTTTGGTAGCGATGTCAATATATTTCTGGTAATATCGAAATATAAGTAAAGGAGAGTATCAGATGACGACAGAAGAAATAGCAAAAGCGTTTAAAGAGTTAGGGCATGCAACGAGATTGTCAATATTCAAGCGACTAGTCAAATCCGGGGAAAGTGGCATCAGTGTTGGTGTCATTCAAGAAGATTTAGATATACCAAATTCTACCTTGTCCCACCATATATCAAGTTTAATGTCTGCGGGTCTTATTAAGCAAAGAAGAGAGGGAAGGACACTTTATTGTGTTGTTGAATACGAAAAGCTACTTGGGGTTATTTCTTTTTTACAGGACGAGTGTTGTAGTGACGACATGCAGGGGTAATGTTGGTACTAAACTAATCTGTTAAAAGTTAATCTGTTAAAAGTTAAGCTTAATTAAAGTTTTGAGGAAACAGGACGCTTTGCTCGCTTGATATTTCCTAGCTTGATGATTTCTTAACCATAAGATCAAGCAGCTTGGATTGACGATAAATTTTTCATGGTAGTTCATGATGGCTAGACGATTCTTACGATGTTGTATTTAATAAATTATATTTTTTAGGTTGAGCTGACTAGGTTGGGTTGATACTAGCGACATTTATCGGTTTTACTGTACTTCAATACGATTTCTCTTACTTAGCAAGGCATAAATACGTTAAAATAAAAGCTACTCCCTTTATTCAAGCGTCTTACTTTAATGACCTCAGCCACAACATCTACTAACCAAGCCGTAACTTTTACTGAGCTGGGGCTAATTCCTCCTTTATTAGCGCGCTTAACTGAGCTGGAATATCATCAGCCTACGCCTATTCAAGCACAGGCTTTGCCAAGTATATTAAAAGGACGGGATTTAATTGCTGGGGCAAATACAGGCTCGGGTAAAACCGCAACCTTTGCTTTACCACTTTTACAGGAAGTATTTAGCCAACAAAACGGTAAAAAACCAGCTCGTGCTGATAAAGGTAATTTTGTCTCAAAATTAATCTTAGTGCCTACTCGGGAGCTGGCGAAGCAAGTTGCTGATAGCATTAAATCATATGCGGTGCATTTTAACGGCGCGATTAAAACCGTGGCTGTTTTTGGTGGTGTGTCAGTCAATACCCAGATGCAAGCACTACGAGGTGGTACTGATATTTTAGTGGCAACCCCTGGTCGATTACTTGACTTAATTTCATCGAATGCCATCAAGCTTGATAAAGTACAAAGCTTAGTACTCGATGAAGCAGACCGAATGTTAAGTCTAGGTTTTACTGAAGAAATTTCTCAATTATTGGCGTTACTACCAAAACAAAAGCAAACCTTGTTATTTTCTGCAACTTTTCCAGAGCAAGTGCAAAGCTTAACTCAAAGCCTACTCAATGATCCCGTTGAAATACAATTACAAAGTAGTGATGCCAGTACCTTAGTTCAACGTGTTTTTACCGTTAATCAAGGCGAAAAAACAGCTGTTGTCGCCCATTTAATTATGAAAAATCAGTGGCGACAAGCGCTTATTTTTGTAAATGCTAAGCACCATTGTGAGCATTTAGCTGAAAAACTTGCTAAACGTGGTATTAGCGCTGCTGTATTTCATGGTGATAAAGGTCAGAGCGAGCGTACTCGTGTGCTTGATGGCTTTAAATCAGGTGATATTGACGTGTTAATTGCCACAGATATTGCAGCTCGTGGTTTAGATATTGAAAAATTACCTGTGGTTATTAACTTTAACCTACCAAGAAGCCCATCAGACTATATGCATCGTATTGGTCGAAGTGGCCGCGCAGGTGAAGTTGGTTTAGCAATATCACTTATCGATCATGAAGATTATCATCATTTCAAAATAATCGAAAAAAAGAACAAAATTCGACTTGAACGTGAGCAAATAGAAGGTTTTGAAGTAGATGAAGCCGCTATCGAAGAGCTTGTTAAAGCGAGTAAACCTATGGCGGCACCTGAAGGCACAGGCAAGAAAAAGCGTAAAAAGAAGGCAGCAAAAGCACATGATGGTGTAAATGCTGATATTTGGTTAGGTTGTTCGAAGCCAGACTAACTGAGTCGTTAAAGACTCCCTCGACTAATGACCTGGCTCTGATTACTATAGAGGGCCTGAACGTTAGTATATTTCTTAAGGTGATGCTACCTCTTAAAAAACTTATCGAGTTAGTCAGGCAAATAAAAGGCCGATAGCATATATCGGCCTTTTCCTTAAAAGTTAACGGTTATTGAAGCTATCAGTTAGCCAACGGCGATACATAACCATGAGGTTTTAAAGCAAGAACATCACAATTTAACTGGTCAATCACGTGCTCTGCAGTGTTGCCAATTAATGCTGCAGAAATGCCTGTTCTACCAACCGTTCCTAAAATAACCAATTCAGCATCTATCTTAAGAGCGACTTGCTCTATGATGCTTTCAGGTAAGCCTTCTTCAACATAGGTGTTTTCAACAGGGACACCAAATTTACTAGCATGCTGATTCATTGCTTCTTTATGATGCTTTTGCATGGCGCTGTTATATTCGCTGGCATCAAATTCAGGAATTTCTATGGCGATATTAACTGGCGTACCAGGGAAAGAGTTTACTAAATGGACATTCGCATCAATTAACTGTGCCACATTATTCGCTTGTTTGGTTATCGCATCATTTAATGATAAATGCTCCGCTTCATCACTACCGACGTTAAGTGCTGCTAGCACATTACCTTGTTGTGGCCACTCATGATCTTTTACCAATAGTACTGGGCATGGACATTTTCTCAGAATATGCCAGTCAGTTGGGGTGAATACTACAGATTTGAACTTATCATGTTGATGAGTTCCCTTGATCACTAAATCGAAATTATGCTCAATGACTTGATTAATTATGGCTTCAAAAGGGCGGTTGTGCCAAATGACTTTACTTTCAATGCTGACACCGGGTTTGAGTTCGGCAATAACATCATCTAACCATTGTTGCTTTTCTTTTATCACTATTTGGCGCATAGCATCACGTTCGCCACTAGATAAAATAGTGGTCATCTCGTAAGAAAAATCAAAAATACTAAAAAATGCCGTTAAGTTAATTGCTTGCTCTGGATTGCTAGACTTTATTTTGGAAGCGAGTTCAATCGCTCTTTTAAGTGCTTTTTGTTCATCTGTTGTTGGATCAATAACAACAAGGATATTTTGATACATGTCCATGGCAACCTCTTAAAACTAAAAAATAACGTTAGGTTATTTATAGCAAAGTTGCCAAATTAATGCTTGTTTTAAATCAAGTTTTTTTTGCTATTGGTTTATTTTTTATTAATAGGACCGATAGCAATCAGGGGAGGGGGGAGTAATTATAAAGCGGCGGTATCTATAAGATTGTCGATATCAATAATTGAAATTAATTTACCGTCAACTTTAATTAGACCACTTTTGTGAAAACGGTTAAGTAAGCGGCTGATAGTTTCAACCGTTAAACCAATATAGTTACCAATGTCACTACGTGTCATGGTTAGGCGAAATTCTGAGGCTGATAAACCACGCGCATGATAGCGTTCACTTAAGCTGACTAAGAAAGTGGCTACACGTTGCTCAGCATTTTTTCTGTTAAGTAGTGTCAGCATTTCTTGATCGGTTTTAATTTCGCTACTCATCAAGCGTAAAACTTGTTTTTTAAGCTTCGGCATAGTGTTAGAAAGTTCATCTAAGTTTGTGTAAGGGATTTCACAAACCATTGATGTTTCAAGTGCTTGAGCAAAACTTGGATGAGCACTCTCGGCAATAGCATCAAAACCTAAAAGATCACCCGCTAAATGAAAACCGGTTATTTGCTCTTCACCTTGTTCATTCACAGTAAAGGTTTTAAAAGTGCCAGAGCGGATAGCAAACAAAGAGTGTAATTCTTGACCATCATGAAATAACTTATCACCTTTGTGAATTGGACGCTTACGGTCAATAATTTCATCAAGGCTAGTTAGCTCTTTATCATTTAACGAAAAAGGTAAACAAAGCTCACTAATACTACAGTTTTGACAATTGATATGTTGAGTCGATGGACAACTTTTATTTGGCATGTTTTTACTCTGTGTTATAGCTATTTACGCTAATGATAAGACCAAGCTATGGTATTAGAACATTAGTTGATATGCAACAATACCACTGTAGATACCATAGCAAATTAATGAAATAGCGATGACTTTTCTAAAAAGAGCATTGATTAGCAGTTTTTTTATGCTAGTTATGCCAAAAGATAAGGTGACTAGTGCAGGGAGTGTACCTAAACCAAAGCAAAGCATAATTAAGGCGCCGGAAATGCTGCTACCGCTGGCCAAAGACCAGGTTAGTGTGGAATAAACTAAGCCGCAGGGTAACCAACCCCATAAAGTACCTAGCCCAAGTGCCTTAGTTGGGCTGTTAACCGGAATGACATGCTTTGCAAGAGGGGAAAGATAGCTCCACAAGCCTTTGCCAAGGGATTCTACTTGATTAAGCCATAAGAGCCATTGTCCAATATATAAGCCAAGTAACACCAGAAATGCCGCAGCAAAGAGCTGTAAACCAGCGATAGGTAAACCAATACTCCTGGCAGCAACTGAGCCGGTAAAACCCACGATAGCGCCAATGAGACAATAACTTCCTATGCGTCCTACATGGTAAAAAAGCACTAAAGTAAAACGGTTTACCGATTGATGTGCACAAGGGGTTATTGGTTTGTCAGTGATATCCTGAACATCGATATCACCTTGCTTGGAATACTTGCGAGCGGCCTTTGGTTTTTCAATAGCGCTGGTTAGCATGGTGGTAATGCCACCACACATGACTAAGCAATGACCTGAGCCGAGTAAACCGATAACAAAAGCAGAGAAGTAATCTAAAGTCATTTTTTATCGTATTGCTTTAAAGTATCTTCGGTTGATTCTTGAGTGGTGACAGGGCTTTCAATAGGTTGCTGCTTATCAGCTTGCCCTTTATCTGCTAGCCCTTTATCTGCTTTAGCGTCATCATCAAAAAGAATACTCATACCTTGCTTTTCTAGATCTTCAAATTGCTCTGTTTTAACGGCCCAGAAAAAAAGGTAAACACCCAAAGCGGTTAATAATATAGCAATAGGAATTAATATATAAATAATACTCATACTGTCCTCTTGATTATTGTGATTAAACTAAGCGCGTTGTTAATGGTTTACTCTTTAAGTAAACGCAATGAGTTTGTTATGACTAAAATAGAGCTCGCAGACATACCTATGACAGCCATATAAGGCGTAATATAACCCGCTACAGCAAGGGGTAATACGATAGCATTATAGCCAAAGGCCCATAAATAGTTCTGAAAAATAATACGGCGAGTACGATGTGAAACCTTAAGTAAGGTGTTAATACTGCTCAGTTTATTGTTCAGTAAAATCACATCAGCACCACTTTTGGTGATATCTGCACCACAACCCATAGCGATAGAGACATGAGCAGCACCAAATACTGGAGAGTCATTAACGCCGTCTCCTGTCATTGCCACTTTATCACCGTTTTGCTGCGCGGATTGTATTTGTTGCATTTTATCTTGTGCAGTTAAACCGCCATACGCTTTATCAATTGGCAACTGTTGAGTAATTTTATCACATGCAACTTGACTGTCACCCGAGAGTATCATGGTTTTGTGTTGCTGGTTAAGGCGAGATAAGACGCCTGCCGCTTCCTCTCTTACTTTATCAACCAAGTAAAATGCAGCAATAACGTTATCATTAGCCATTAATACGCAACTAGCGTGGCTAAGGCTGGCCTTAATTTGATGGTACTTAGGGTCTGCTAATAACCAACTCACTTTACCAATTGAATAATCTATACCTGAAACCGTGCCTTTAACACCCTGGCCAGAAGCTACTTTTACCTTAGTGGCCAAAATACGAAAATCTCGATGGGCTGAAAAAGGTTTAGCTATTGGGTGTTCAGAATGCGACTCAAGGGCAGCAGCTATGGCTAATACCGTTTGTTCATTACTGTCATTGCCAGTGTCAATGAGCTGAACTCGCTCGATGGCAAACTCACCTGTGGTTAAGGTGCCGGTTTTATCAAAGGCAAAACAGTTGAGTTGTGGGATGGCTTCCATAACATGCGCGCTCTTCACCATTATACCGTCTCGATTTAAACGGGTCGTTGCTGCAGTTAAGCCGGTAGGTGTTGCTAATGAAAGGGCGCAAGGGCAGGTAGCAACCAATACTGATAAAGTTATCCAAAAAGCTTCTTCTGGCATATGTTGATGCCAATAAAGTGCCGTGGCAATTGAAGTCAATAAAATTACCGCGACAAAATATTGCGCTATTTTGTCTGATAGCTGTGCAAGCTTTGGCTTATGCGCTTGAGATTGCTCGCTAAGTCGAATTAATTGACTTAAAAATGATTGATTTGAAGCTTGTTTAACTTCAACAGTTATATTGCCATCACCATTGATAGTACCGGCAAATACATTGTCATTGACTGTTTTGTTGATAGGCAGTTGTTCACCCGAGAGCATGGCTTCGTTTAATTGACTGTGTCCTGAAACGATAACACCATCAGCAGGGACTACTTCACCGGGCTTAATAATGACGGTATCGCCTTTAATTAACTGTTTTGCGGCAACTAGTTTTTCACTCGCTTCATTATCATTATCATTAGCAGCGTTGATGACTTTGGTTGCCGTCATCGGCATTAACTTTAATAAGTTTGCTGAGACTTGTGCAGCACGAGAGCGCGCACGAAACTCTAGAAATTTACCGATAAGCAGTAAAAAGGTAAACATTGAGATTGACTCAAAGTACACTTCTCCTTGCTCAGTAATGGTTGCCCAAGCACTGGCGCTAAATGCCAGTAAAATGGCGATAGAAACAGGTACGTCCATGGACAAGCGCTTTGCTTTAATGGCTCTAAAGGCACCGGTATAAAATGGTAAGGCTCCATAAAAAATAATTGGTATAGCAAGAATAAAGCTGACCCAACGTAAATACACTTTGTTATGCTCTGCCATATCCGCAAAAGCGCCAAAGTATAGTCCAACTGCTATCATCATGATTTGCATCATTAAAATACCGCTGATACCGAGACGTTTTATAAACGCTTTACTCTGCTTTTTATTTTGTATTTCAGCATCATTAGCCTTAAAAGGCATTGCTTGGTAACCAATGTTTTCAATGGCGAGTAAAATATCGCTGAGTTTTAACTGACTATCTTGCCATTTTACCGTGGCTCTTTGAGTGGTTGCGTTCACAGTAATACTGATTAAGCCAGCGAGTTTATCCAGTTGCATCTCTATTAACCAAGCACAAGCGGCACAGCTAATACCATCAACGGTTAAAATGGCTTCTTTACTGTCTTTGTCATGATTGTCACCTTGGAAGATAAACTCGTTTTGCAGCACCTCTTCATCAAGCAGTTTGTTTTTTTGTAACTGCTCAGGTACTAATGACTGACCTTTATTCGCCGGCTCGGTGCGTACGGCATAATATTGAGTTAACCCGTTATCAACAATGGTTTGAGCAACAGCTTGGCAACCTATACAACACATCGCCTGTTCTGCGTTACTAATAGTGACACTTAAGTTAATACCTGGAGGTATTAGTTCGTTACAGTGAAAGCAATGACTAGTCATATTTGAGATCTGATTGAGTTAACAGGTGATTTGGCTGGTAAAGCAAGTTATTGCTCATGCATGAAAACTGTCTCTTATACACATC
>OLII01000053.1_pt1 | contig 38363 bp, 37 predicted proteins | sample 1609481 | NCBI WGS metagenome assembly OLII01 (sample SAMN05416859, study PRJEB24817) | seawater metagenome | isolation source: Sea water | place: Canada:Atlantic | collected 2013-11 | reverse complement strand
ACACAGAGTAGATCGTCGGCAGCGTCAGATGTGTATAAGAGACAGGAATGATGGTGTATACCGCAGCGTCCAGGTCCTGCACCTGGTCGACCACCAGGGGGTTGTTGCCCCCCATCTCCAGGGCCAGGATCTTGTCGGGGCGCCCCGAAAACTGCTGGTGCAGCAGGTTGCCGGTGCGGCTGGAGCCGGTGAAGAACAGGCCGTCGATGCCGGGGTTGGCCGCCAGGGCCACCCCGGTTTCCCGCGCCCCCTGCACCAGGTTGAGCACGCCAGCCGGCAGCCCGGCCTCGATCCAGCACCTGAGCGTCAGCTCGGCCACTTTCGGCGTGAGCTCGCTGGGCTTGAACACCACGCTGTTACCGGCCAGCAGCGCCGGCACGATATGCCCGTTGGGCAGGTGGCCCGGGAAGTTGTACGGGCCGAACACCGCCACCACACCGTGGGGCTTGTGCCGCAGTACCGCCGTGGCGTCAGCCAGCGGGCCGCTCTTCTCGCCGGTACGTTCGCGGTAGCTCTGCACCGAAATGGCCACCTTGTTGACCATGCTGGTCACTTCGGTGGTGGCCTCCCACAGCGGCTTGCCGGTTTCTTCGCCGATGCAGCGGGCCAGTTCATCGGCGTGGGCATTGAGGCTCGCGGCAAAGGCTTCGAGCACACTGATACGCGCCTCCAGCGGCTGGCGAGCCCAGCCAGCAAAGGCTTGACGCGCAGCCTGTACCGCGGCCTCGACCTGCCCCGCGTCGGCGCCCTGGCCCTGCCAGATCACCTGTTGGCTGACCGGGTTCAGCGACTGCAGGGCCTCGCCCTGGCCGGCCTGCCATGTACCGGCAATGTAGTGCGTGGTCATTATTTGGCCTCCCGTGCTGCGGACAGTGGCACCGCACGTACCTGGTCACCGGCGCTCAGGCGCAGGCGCTTGGCCGTCAGCGGGTCGACCACCAGGGTGCCCGCAGCCAAGCGCGCGGGCGCTGCGGTGATACGGCAGTCCTCGCGCTTGCGGTTGTGGATGATGAAAGGGATGGCATCGTCGCCCGGCGTGCCGATCGCCAGCACCAGGGCCTGGCTGTCGTGCACCGCGCGAATCTTGCTGGTCTGGCACTCGACCGCCGGGCCCGCGTCGAAGATGTCGACGTAGCCCTGATAGCTGAAGCCTTCGCTCTGCAGCATGGCCAGCGCCGGTTCGGTATCGGTGTGCACGCGCCCGATCACATTGCGCGCCGCCTCGGACAGAAAGCAGGTGTACAGCGGGAACTTGGGCATCAGCTCGGCGATGAACGCCTTGTTGCCGACCCCGGTCAGGTAGTCGGCCTGGCTGAACTCCATCTTGAAGAAGTGTCGGCCCAGGCTCTCCCAGAAGGGGGAACGGCCCTGCTCGTCGGACATGCCGCGCATTTCGGCAATGATCTTGTTGCCGAACAGTTCGCTGAATTCGGCAATGAACAGCAGGCGAGCCTTGGCCAGCAGACGACCATTGAGGCCACTGCGGTAGTCGCTGCGCAGAAACAGGGAGCACAACTCGGAGTTGCCGGTCAGGTCGTTGGCCAGAAACAGCGTGGGGATCTCGCGGTAGATGTCCAGTTCCTGGGACGCGCTGACGGTCAGGCCCACCCGGTAGTTGTACCAGGGTTCACGCAGCCCAACGGCACCGGCGATGGCCGAAATGCCCACCACTTCGCCTTCGTCGTTCTCGAGCACGAACAGGTAGTCGGCATCGCCACGCTCGGCTTCGCCGCGGAAGGTCTTCTCGGCCCAGCCCACCCGGTGGGCCAGGCGCTCTTCGTTGGCCGGCAGAGTGGTCAGGCCGGTGGTGCCGGTGCTGCGCGCCAGCTCGATCAGCGCCGGTAGGTCGCTGCTGCGTACGGGACGAACAATCATGCTATCTCCTCGGGCAGGTGCCTGCTGGCCCCTGCGAAACTCGACCTGGGGTAGCCAGGCAATCAGACCGCGACCAGGCGCACGCTGGCGCCCTCACCCACTCCCAGCGCCTCGGCGGCGGCCAGGTCCAGCTGCACCGGCTTGCCAGGGGCCCAGTCCAGCTCCAGCATCACAGCGCGGTAATCCTGCAACTGGCCGTTGGATACCAGGTACGGGCGCCCACCCTTGACGGCCTGCTCCTGCAGCTTGACCGGCACCAGCCGGCTCTGGGCGATGGAGCGGATGCCGGACACTCGCGCATGCAGGGTCGGCCCACCGTCGAAGATGTCGATGTAGTGATCGGTCTCGAAGCCTTCGCGCATCAGGATGTCGAAGGTGATCTGCGCGCGCGGGTGCACCTGGCCCATGGCCTCCTGCGCGGCATCCGGCAGCAGGGGCACATAGATGGGGTAATGCGGCATCAGCTCGGCAAGGAATGTACGGCTCTTGAGCCCGCACAGGCGCTCGGCGGCAGCGTAGTTGAGGTCGAAGAAGTTGCGCCCGATGGCATCCCAGAACGGCGAGTCGCCGTGCTCGTCGCTGTAGCCGACGATCTCGGTCACCACCGAATCGGCAAACCGCTCCGGGTGCGCTGCCATGAACAGCAGCCGGCCGCGGGAGTTGAGCTCGGCCCAGCCAGTGCCCACCAGTTCGGGCAGCACGTAGAAGCTGGTCAGCAGGCTGTTGCCGGTCAGGTCGTGACACTGCGACAGCACATGGATCTTGTTGTGGATCTTCAGCTCGCGCGAGGCGTGCACGAAGGTCTCGTTGCGAAAACTGTAGAACGGCTCGGAATAGCCGGCCGAGGCCACGATGGCCGAACAGCCGACCAGCTTGCCGGTCTCGCTGTCTTCGAGCACGAAGAAGTAGCTCTCCTCGCCATTGAAGCTGACTTCGGCGGCAAAGGAGGTTTCGGACGCAGCGATCTTGTCGCCCAGGCGACCGGCATCATCCGGCAGGGACGTGACACCGATGGGACTGTCCGCGGCCAGACGCTGCACTTCACCCAGGTCAGCCATTTGCGCGGGGCGCATCACCAGCATGGTGTCACTCCTTTAGGGAAAATCGGGCCGACAGCTGCCGGCGCAGAAGAAGCGGCACGTGCCACGGGCACGGGCCACCAGAATCGGTTCGCTGGCCACCGGGGCCAGCGAAGGACCGCAGGCCGGTATCAGGCCTTGGTCAGTGCAGCGGCAGCGCGTTCGAAGCGGTCCAGGCCTTCATCGATGTCGGCATCTTCCACCACCAGGCTGGGGGCGAAACGCACCACGTCCGGGCCGGCCTGCAAAACCATCAGGCCTTCTTTCTCGGCAGCATTGAACACGTCCTTGGCCTTGCCCTTCCAGGCATCGGACAACACGCAACCGATCAGCAGGCCCAGGCCGCGGACCTGGGTGAACAGGCCGTACTGCTGGCCGATCTTCTCCAGGCGCGCCTTGAAGCGCTCGTGCTTGGCCTTGACGCCCGCCAGCACTTCAGGGGTATTGACCACATCCAGCACCGCAGAGGCCACGGCGCAGCCCAACGGGTTGCCGCCATAGGTGGTGCCGTGAGTGCCCACGGCCAGGTGCTTGGCCAGCGCTTCGGTGGTCAGCATCGCGGCAATCGGGAAACCGCCGCCCAGGCTCTTGGCGCTGGTCAGGATGTCGGGGGTCACGCCGTAGTGCATGTAGGCGAACAGCTCGCCGGTACGGCCGACGCCGGTCTGCACTTCGTCGAAGATCAGCAGCGCGTTGTGCTTGTCGCACAGCTCGCGCGCGCCTTGCAGATAGGCCTTGTCGGCCGGCACCACGCCGCTCTCGCCCTGGATCGGCTCGATCACCACCGCGCAGGTCTTGTCGCTGATCTGCGCCTTGAGCGCTTCGAGGTCGTTGTACGGCACATGGCTGATGCCGGTGATCTTAGGGCCGAAGCCGTCGGAGTACTTGGGCTGGCCACCGACGCTCACGGTGAACAGGGTGCGACCGTGGAAGCTGTTCACGGTAGCGATGATCTCGTGCTTTTCAGGGCCGAAGCGGTCGTGGGCGACACGACGGGCCAGCTTGAAGGCGGCCTCGTTGGCCTCGGCGCCGGAGTTGCAGAAGAACGCACGCTCGGCAAAGGTGGCGTCGACCAGCTTGTGGGCCAGACGCAGGGCTGGCTCGTTGGTGAACACGTTGGACACGTGCCACAGTTTGTTGGCCTGCTCGGTCAGCGCACCGACCAGCGCCGGGTGGGCGTGCCCCAGGACGTTTACGGCGATGCCGCCAGCGAAATCGATCAGCTCGCGCCCCGCCTGGTCCCATACACGGGAGCCCTGGCCACGCACGGGGATGAAAGCGGCCGGCGCATAGTTGGGGACCATTACCTGGTCGAAATCGGCGCGTTGCACCGGAGCTTGCTCAACGGACATCGGAGTCTCCTGAAGAGGAACGCCTGCCTGGAACTGGCGAGCGATGGGGGGATTGTAAGGACTGATGAACGCCCGGCCTTGCCGCCAAGCGACAACTTCTTATAGCGCCAAACCCTGTTTTGCCAAGGCTTTCGGCAATGCGACAAATAGGGTCGCAAAGGCGCAGTTTAAACGGTGCGCGGTGCTGGCGGGGAGATTGTGTCACGCACGGATTTGCGGGGGCTTCTTCGCTGGCAAGCCAGCGCCCTCGGGCCGGTGCAGCCCCCTTCGACGCTGCGGGCGCTGGTTTGCCGCCGAAGGTCGCGCTGCGCTACCGAATCAGCCGCGCTCGGCAGGCGCCGACGACAACTCGAACGGGCTGTTGCTGCGGCGCTGGTTGCGGTCTTCGCGTGGCGTTGCGCCAAAGAAGTTGCGGTACGCGCTAGAAAAATGCGGCCCCGACGAGAACCCGCACGACAGGCCGATCTGGATGATCGACTTGCTGGTCTGCATCAGCATCTGGCGCGCCTTGTTCAAGCGCAGCTCCAGGTAATACTGGCTGGGCACCCGATTGAGGTACTGCTTGAAGATCCGCTCCAGCTGCCGGCGCGATACGCACACATGCTGGGCAATCTCGTCGGTGGTCAACGGCTCTTCGATATTGGCCTCCATCAGCAGCACCGCCTGGGTCAGCTTCGGATGGCTGGAGCCCAGGCGATTCTGCAGCGGGATGCGCTGACGCTCGCCCCCCTCGCGAATGCGCTCGACCACCAGCTCTTCGGACACCGCACCGGCAAGCTCGGCGCCATGGTCACGGGCCAGCACGGCCAGCAGCAGGTCCAGTACCGACATGCCACCACACGCGGTCAGCCGATCGCGATCCCAGTCGAACAGGTGGCTGGTGGCGATGACCTTGGGGAAGCGTTCGGCGAAGTCATCCTGCCAGCGCCAGTGCACCGCGGCGCGATAACCATCCAGCAGGCCCAGCTGGGCCAGCGGATACACACCTGCCGAAAGACCACCCACCACGCACCCCGAGCGCACCAGTTGCTTGAGCGCGCTGCCCAGCGCCGCGCCTACCGCCTGCGGCGGCTCATCGGCCAGCAGAAACAGCTTCTGGCAACCTTCCAGCCGCCCCACCCAGGCTTCGCCAGGCAAGCGCCAGGCGCCCTCCGGCGCAGGTTCGGCCTGCAGGAACAGCAACTCGTAGACCACTTCGGGGTGCACCTTCTGGGCCACCCGCAAGACCTCTTCGGCCAGCGCCAGGGTCAAGGCCTTGGTGCTGGGCCAGAGGAGAAAACCGATTCGCTGGGTGGTCATTGGGTAAGGTCCGAAACCTGAGAGGAGTCTGGGAGAAAAGCCTCGATCGAGGCGCAGCATGCCCTATTCTGGTGCAAAGCGGCAGCCTCGAACTGTAGCACGGTCGATTATTTCAGGCTGCCGGACAGGAACTGCTGCAACCGCTCGGACTGCGGGTTGACCAGCACTTCACGCGGGTTGCCGCTCTCTTCGACCACACCCTTGTGCAGGAACACCAGCTGGTTGGACACCTCGCGGGCGAAGCCCATCTCGTGGGTCACCACCACCATGGTGCGGCCTTCCTGGGCCAGCGCCTGCATCACCTTGAGCACATCGCCCACCAGCTCCGGGTCCAGCGCCGAGGTCGGCTCGTCGAACAGCATCACTTCAGGCTCCATCGCCAGTGCACGGGCAATCGCCACACGCTGCTGCTCACCACCGGACATATGGCCCGGGTAGGCATCCTTGCGATGGGACACACCGACCTTGGCCAGGTAGTGCTCGGCCTTTTCCAGCGCGTCCTTGCGGCTCATGCCCAGCACGTGCACCGGTGCCTCGATGATGTTCTCCAGCGCAGTCATGTGCGACCACAGGTTGAAGTGCTGGAACACCATCGACAGACGCGAGCGCATGCGCTGCAACTGCTTGGGGTCGGCCGCCTTCAGCGCGCCGTCCTTGTTCGCCACCAGCTTCAACTCTTCGTTGTTGAGCAGGATCTTGCCGGCATGCGGCTGCTCGAGCAGGTTGATGCAGCGCAGGAAGGTGCTCTTGCCCGAGCCGCTGGAGCCGATGATGCTGATCACATCGCCCGCCTTGGCCGCCAGGGACACACCCTTGAGCACTTCGTGACTGCCATAGCGTTTGTGCAGGTCTTGGACTTCGAGTTTGTACATGCTGTCGGTTCTCACAAAGCGTCAGTCCCGGGCCTGCGCCCGGGGCGAAAAAGTTGCCGCCGGGCTCAGCCCTTGCGCGGCGCCAGGTAGCCGAGCCAGCGGCGTTCAGCCAGCTTGAACAGGCGCACCAGAATGAAGGTCAGGCACAGGTAGAACACACCGGCGGTGATGTACGCCTCGAACGGCAGGTAGTACTGGGCATTGACCGTGCGCGCCGCACCGGTGATGTCGATCAGGGTCACGATCGACGCCAGGCTGGTGGTCTGCAGCATCATGATCACTTCATTGCTGTATTGCGGCAGTGCCCGGCGCAGGGCCGAGGGCAGCAGGATGCGGCGGTACATCTTGACCCGCGACATGCCCATCGCCTTGGCCGCCTCGATCTCGCCGTGGGGCGTGGCCTTGAGGCTGCCGGCGATGATCTCGGCGGTGTAGGCACTGGTATTGATGGCAAAGGCCAGGCACGCACAGAAGGTCGCACTGGACAGCCACGGCCACAGGAAGCTCTCGCGCACCGCCTCGAACTGGGCCAGCCCGTAATAGATCAGAAACAGCTGTACCAGCATCGGCGTGCCACGAATCACGTAGGTGTAGAGCCAGGCGCTCATGTTCACCAGCGGCTGCTTGGACACCCGCATCAGGCCCAGCGGCACTGCCACCAGCAGGCCGAACAGCAACGACAGCGCCAGCAGCTTGAGCGTGGTCAGCATGCCGCTCAGGTACAGCGGCATGGCTTCCCAGATGACGTTGTAATCGAAAATCATAGATCAGCCGCCTTTACGCCAACCGAGTAGCGTTTCTCGAGGTAACGCAGGGCCAGCAACGAGACACTGGTGATCACCAGGTACAACGCCGCGACCGCCAGGAAGAACGTGAACGGCTCGCGGGTCGCGTCCGCCGCCTGCTTGGCCTTGAACATCATGTCTTGCAGGCCCACCACCGAAATCAGTGCGGTGGCCTTGGTCAGTACCAGCCAGTTGTTGGTGAAGCCAGGGATCGCCAGGCGAATCATCTGCGGCACCAGCACCCGGAAGAAGATCTGCAGGCCGCTCATGCCATAGGCCATGCCGGCTTCGGCCTGCCCCTTGGGGATGGCCATGAAAGCGCCGCGGAAGGTTTCGGACAGGTATGCACCAAAGATGAAGCCCAGGGTACCGATACCCGCCATCAGCGGATTGAGGTCGATGTAATCGTCGAAACCGAGCAAGGGTGCGACGCGGTTGAGCAGGTCCTGACCGCCGTAGAAGATCAGCAGGATCAGCACCAGGTCGGGGATCCCGCGGATCACCGTGGCGTACAGGTCGCCCAGCCAGGCCAGCCAGCGCACTGGCGACAGCCGCAGCGCCACGCCGATCAGGCCCAGTACGATGGCCAGGGCCATGGACGACAAGGCGAGCTGTAGCGTCAGCCATGCTCCATCGAGGATGACTGCCCCGTAGCCTTTCAACATGTTGAGGTCCTCGACCTTAGGGATGAAAAAATGGTGCAAACCTCAGCGCTTCTGCTGCTTGCACCATTGAACAGGTGAAACGTCGACGGATTACTGCGCGTCAGGGCCGTAGATGTCGAAGTTGAAGTACTTGTCCTGGATCTTCTTGTACTCGCCATTGGCACGGATGCCGTCGATGGCGGTGTTGATCTTGTCCTTCAGGGCGTCGCCCTTGCGCACGGCGATACCGATACCGTCACCGAAGTACTTGGCGTCGGTGAAGGACGGGCCTACGAATGCATAGCCCTTGCCGGCGTCGGTCTTGAGGAAGCCGTCTTCGAGCAGGGTCGCATCGGCCACGGTGCCATCCAGACGACCGGCGGCAACGTCCAGGTAGATTTCGTTCTGGGTGCCGTAGGGAACGATGGTGGCGCCTTTGGGGGCCAGCACTTCCTTGGCGAAACGGTCGTGGATCGAGCCACGCTGAACGCCGATCTTCTTGCCCTTGAGTTCGTCCAGGCTGTCGCTGACGGTGGTACCGTCCTTCATCACCAGGCGGGCCGGCGTGAGGTAGTAGCGCTTGGTGAAGTCCACGGACTTCTTGCGATCATCGGTGATCGACATGGACGACAGGATGGCGTCGATCTTGCGCACCTTGAGCGCCGGGATCAGGCCGTCGAACTCCTGCTCGACCCAAACGCACTTGACCTTCATCTCTGCACACAGCGCGTTGCCGATGTCGTAGTCGAAGCCCACGATGCTGCCGTCCGGCGCCTTGGAAGCGAACGGTGGGTAGGCGGCCTCGATGCCGATCTTCAGTGGTTTTTCATCAGCCAGCGATGCCAGGGAAAACACGGACAGCGCCAGGGCGCCAAGCAGTGCGAGTTTCTTCATCTGGGAACTCCATCGGTAAAGGGCAATACGTGACAGGCCGATTGGCCGTCGACGTTGCGAATGGGTACAACGCGAGCTGCGCAGGGCTCGACGAAACAGGGTCGAGGCATCACGAGCGAGTGATTGGCATTTTAGCGACAGCTCCGAACCCGATATTTCTTCAATGCGACAACTAGTTACAGAAGCGCCGGAAGTCAGGGCCGGAGATATTGACAGCTTTCGCGGAATATGCAAAAGCGAGAGACAAATAACCTATCAATCAAGCAATAACCGCGCCCATTATTGGCAAAGCCTTGTAATCCGGCAAGTGCAGCGTGGCAGCCATGCAAAATTGGCGTGGTGGATGCGCCCGGATCGGGCGGCGGCGTTTCCCAATGCCCCGTTTGTGTGCGAAACCGGTGACAGAAAAGGTTACCGATGAAAGTCGGCGTAACAGGCATGAAAAAGCCCCGCAGTGCGGGGCTTTGTGCTGACAGCCAACCGGCCCTATCGCCGGCAGGCCGACCCCTACAAGGGCCGGCCTGCCGGCGATGACTCAGGCCGACGCCAGGTTCATCGACTTGTGCGTGTCGATCAGGTGCTGCACCACACCCGGGTCGGCCAGCGTCGAGATGTCGCCCAGGCCGTCGTACTCGGCCGTGGCGATCTTGCGCAGGATACGGCGCATGATCTTGCCCGAGCGGGTTTTAGGCAGCCCTGGCGCCCACTGGATCACGTCTGGCGAGGCGATCGGCCCGATCTCCTTGCGCACCCAGTTCTTCAGCTCCAGACGCAATGCTTCGCTCGGCTCCTCGCCACCGTTGAGCGTGACGTAGACATAGATGCCCTGCCCCTTCAGATCATGCGGCACACCGACGACCGCCGCCTCGGCGACCTTCGGGTGCGCAACCATGGCGCTCTCGATCTCGGCGGTCCCCATGCGGTGGCCCGAGACGTTGAGTACGTCGTCGACCCGGCCGGTGATCCAGTAGTAGCCGTCTTCGTCGCGGCGCGCGCCGTCACCGGTGAAGTACATGCCGCGGAAGGTCTTGAAGTAGGTGTCGACGAAACGGTCGTGATCGCCGTACAGCGAACGCGACTGGCCCGGCCACGAATCGAGGATCACCAGGTTGCCCTCGGCGGCGCCGTCGATCAGGTTGCCCAGGTTGTCCACCAGCGCCGGCACCACGCCGAAGAACGGACGGGTGGCCGAGCCCGGCTTGAGCGCAGTGGCGCCCGGCAGCGGGCTGATCAGGATGCCGCCGGTCTCGGTCTGCCACCAGGTGTCGACGATCGGGCAACGCTCCTTGCCCACGGTGGTGTGGTACCAGTTCCAGGCTTCAGGGTTGATCGGCTCGCCCACCGAGCCCAGCAGGCGCAGGCTCGAACCGTCGGCATCCTTCATGGCCGCCTGACCTTCGGCCATCATCGCGCGAATGGCGGTGGGCGCGGTGTAGAGGATGTTGACCTTGTGCTTGTCGACGATCTTCGCCACACGGGTGATGTCCGGGTAGTTCGGCACGCCTTCGAACAGCAGGGTGGTGGCGCCGTTGGCCAGCGGGCCATAGACGATGTAGCTGTGACCGGTTACCCAGCCCACGTCGGCGGTGCACCAGTACACGTCACCAGGGCGATAGTCGAACACGCGCTCATGGGTCAGCGAGGCGTACACCAGGTAGCCGCCAGTGGTGTGCAGCACGCCCTTGGGCTTGCCGGTGGAGCCGGAGGTATAGAGGATGAACAGCGCTTCTTCGGCGCCCATCTCTTTCGGCGCGCAGTGGGCAGAAGCCACTTTCATCAGGTCTTCGTACCAGATGTCGCGGTGCTGGTGCCAGGCAATGTCGCCACCGGTGCGCTTGCACACGATGATCTTCTGCACGCTGGCGGTTTCCGGGTTGGTCAGCGCCAGGTCGACGTTGGCCTTGAGTGCGGTACGACGCCCGCCACGCAGCCCTTCGTCGGCGGTGATCACGACCTTGGACTTGCAGTCGATGATGCGCCCGGCCAGCGCCTCGGGCGAGAAGCCGCCGAACACCACCGAGTGGATCGCGCCGATACGCGCGCACGCCAGCATGGCGACCACGGCTTCGGGAATCATCGGCATGTAGATGGTCACCACGTCGCCGCGGTGCACGTCCTGGCCACGCAGGGCGTTGGCGAACTTGCAGACCTGCTCGTGCAGTTCGCGATAGGTGATGTTGCGGTGCTCGGAAGGGTCGTCGCCTTCCCAGATGATCGCCAGCTGATCGCCACGCTCGGCCAGGTGACGGTCCAGGCAGTTGTAGGAAACGTTCAGAGTGCCGTCGGCAAACCACTTGATGTCGACATGGTGGTCGTCGAACGAGGTCTGCTTGACCTTGGTGAAGGGCTTGATCCACTCGAGGCGCTGAGCTTGCTCGCGCCAGAAGCCGTCAGGGTTGATCACCGACTGCTGGTACATGGCCTTGTAGGTCGCCTCGTCGGTCAGCGTGTTGGCCGCAACTTCGGGACGCACGGGATACAGGGGAGCCGCACTCATCTTTGTTACCTCGGTGTAATAGTTGTTTTTGTATGACCTCGTTTTAACTGTACCAGAGCGCCAAGGGCCATTCGACGTTGGTAGTAACGGGACCTGCATTTGGTCCAACACTGCGCGCCGACCGCTCTGGCACGGGCGTTCCAGCGCGGCAACAGATAGAAAAATAAATCCCGAGGTGAAATTTCAACTGATTGTTACAGTTTCCGCCAACAGTGTTTATCAAAACGGGCTCTGTTTCGGGGCCCGCCACACTCCTAGAATTCACCTCGCCAGCAACGGCAACGCGAATTAACTGGTAACAGCCCCCACGAAGGCATGTTAATCCCGCGATAACCCTGAAAGTTTCAACTTGCTGCACACGCCGCGCCACAAGCGCAGCGTGACCCCTTACGACCTTAGACAGGTAACTTGAAGATGAAAGCTTTACTGGTATTGGCACTCGGTAGTTTTTGCGCATCGGCCATGGCGGCTGAAGTTGCAGATGTTTCCGCCGAGCAGATTCCGGTTGAACAATACAGTTACTCGCAACATCTGGACATCGCCAAAGTCATTTCCATGACCGAAGTCCCGAACGTCTGCGAAGTGGTTCCGGCCCGCATGACCTACGAGGACTCCCAAGGCCAGAAGCACATTCTCGAATACCGCGTCATGGGTAACGGGTGCTCCAACGGCTGATAGAGCACACTGACGGTAGTTGCGCCTCGGGCCTTGTGTCGACGAGGCGCACCCTCGCTGCAAACAGTAACTTCCCCGCCTTTAAAGTCACTCCACAACTTTGCCGATTGCGTAATCACGCAACTTGTTGGCAATGGTGGTATGCGAAACGCCCAGGCGTTTACCCAGTGCTCTGCTACTGGGGAATTCACCCTGCAAACTTTCAAGTACGGCTTTTTCGAAACGACCGACTATTTGCGACAAGTCACCTTCCAGGGAAAACTCGCCCAAAGGTTGGCGCGCGCCATAATCGGGCAGGCGAATATGCTCGGCCTTGACCACCCCGCCGTCGCACAATGAAACCGCCTGGAACAGTACGTTCTCCAGTTGCCGCACGTTGCCCGGCCAATGGTATTGGCTCAGGCGCTCCATCGCCGCCGGTGCCAGGCTCGGCAACGGGCAGCCGATCTGGCGGCTGGCCTGGTCGAGAAAATGCTCCACCAGCGGCGCCAGGCCGTCCAGGCATTCGCGCAGCGGTGGAATGTGCAGCGACAGCACGTTGAGGCGGTGATACAGGTCCTGGCGAAACTCGCCGCGGGCGCACAACTCCGACAAGTCCACCTGGGTCGCGCAGATCACCCGCACATCCAGGTACACCTCCTCGTCACTGCCCACCCGGCGAAAGCAACCGTCCTGCAGAAAGCGCAACAGCTTCACCTGCAGGCGCGGGCTCATCTCACCCACGCCGTCGAGAAACAGCGTGCCGCCCGCGGTCAGTTCCAGCAGGCCAAGCTTGCCCTCGGCGCGGGCGCCTTCGAACGCCCCCGGCCCGTAGCCGAACAGCTCGGTCTCGGCCATCGACTCGGGCAGCCCGGCACAGTTGAGCGCCATCAGCGGCGCCTGCCCACGCGGACTGGCCAGGTGGCAGGCACGGGCCAGCAACTCCTTGCCGGTACCGGTCTCGCCCTCGATCAGCAGTGGCGCATCCAGCGGCGCCATGCGACGTGCCTCGCGCACCACCGCCGCCATCACCCTGGAGCTCTGGAAAATGCTGTCGAACCCACGCAGCTCCTGCTTGCGCACGTTGTAGATGCGTTCGCCGATTCGGTCAGCCCGGTGCAGGGTCAGCACGGCCCCTGCCAGCGCCTCGCTGTCATCGTGCTCGGACTGCAGCGGTGCGATATCGGCCAGGAACACATCGCCTTTGATCTTCACCCGCAAGCCGTTGATGCGTGACTTGTTGGCCCGCACCAACTCCGGCAGGTCGAAATCCTCGGCATACCGCGACAATGCAATGCCCGGCACTTCGTCCACCCGCACCCCGAGCAACTGCGCCGCCGAACGGTTGGCCGCGACGATCGAGCCCCCCATGTCGATCGACAGCACGGGAAAATCCAGCGCACCCAGCAAGGCATTGAGCTCCATGTGCCGGCGCTCGCTGGGCATCAGGCCCACCCGCTTGACCCCGAACACGCCGGTAATGGCTTCGAACTTGGGGCGCAGCGCCTGGAACTGCAGGTTGATCAGGTTCGGGCAGTGCAGGTAGATGGCATTGCCATGCTCGCCCCCCACCTCGCCGCGGGCCACGTTGATCCCGTACTCGACCAGCAGGTTGAGCATGTCGCGCAAGATACCGATGCGGTTCTGGCAGTGCACTTTGATACGCATGAAAGGTCCTACAAACAAGAAGACGAGGCCAACTATCTGCACAACGGCATGAATTCTCGTAAAGAATACGTTACAAAAAGGCGGATTCACAGCTACCAGCACCTGCGTTTTCTCGGCACTTCGGCACCACCGTAAAATCTGCGTTACAAAAATACGGTTGAACGGCCCGCCGGGCACGAGGCAACGGGATGCAAACACCAGGGTGAGGGGGTATTCCTAGGGCATGGCGAAAGCCACCCTATAACAATAAAGGCCCTCATCAGGAGAGCAGCATGAAACAGACGCACTACGTGGCCCGCGAGCCCGATGCGCAGGGTTTTATCGATTACCCGCCGCAGGAACATGCGGTGTGGAATACCCTGATCACCCGCCAGCTGAAGGTGATCGAGGGGCGCGCGTGCCAGGAGTACCTGGACGGCATCGAACAACTGAACCTGCCTCATGACCGCATTCCGCAACTGAGCGAGATCAACCAGGTACTGGGCGCCACCACCGGCTGGCAAGTTGCCCGCGTGCCGGCCCTGATCCCCTTCCAGACCTTCTTCGAACTGCTGGCCAGCAAGCGCTTTCCGGTGGCCACCTTCATTCGCACCGAAGAAGAACTCGACTATCTGCAAGAGCCCGACATCTTTCACGAGATCTTCGGCCACTGCCCGCTGCTGACCAACCCCTGGTTTGCCGAATTCACCCACACCTACGGCAAGCTCGGCCTGGCCGCGACCAAGGAACAGCGCGTCTACCTGGCCCGCCTGTACTGGATGACCATCGAGTTCGGCCTGGTGGACACCCCGCAGGGCCGCAGGATCTACGGCGGCGGCATCCTCTCCTCGCCCAAGGAGACCGTCTACAGCCTGTCCGACGAACCGGAACACCAGGCCTTCGATCCGCTCGAGGCCATGCGCACGCCTTACCGCATCGATATCCTGCAGCCGGTGTACTTCGCCCTGCCGCAGCTCAAGCGCTTGTTCGACCTGGCCCACGAAGACATCATGGGCATGGTTCAACGCGCCATGCAGCTGGGCCTGCACGCCCCCAAATTCCCCCCCAAGGTGGCCGCTTGAGCCACCCTGTACACCTATAACAACCACTTGCGGAAGAATCACCTATGAACGCCTTGAACCAAGCCCATTGCGAAGCCTGCCGTGCCGACGCCCCACAGGTCAGCGACGAAGAACTGCCGGTACTGATCAAGCAGATCCCGGATTGGAACATCGAAGTGCGCGACGGCATCATGCAGCTGGAAAAAGTGTTCCTGTTCAAGAATTTCAAACATGCCCTGGCGTTCACCAACGCAGTGGGCGAGATCTCCGAAGCCGAAGGCCATCACCCTGGCCTGCTGACCGAGTGGGGCAAAGTCACCGTGACCTGGTGGAGCCACTCGATCAAGGGCCTGCACCGCAACGACTTCATCATGGCCGCGCGCACCGATGAGGTCGCCAGCACCGCAGAAGGTCGCAAGTAATGCACTTCGGCGCCATCGCGCGCGTGCCGGGCGACCCGATTCTGGGGCTGATGGAGGCGTACGCCAGGGACACCAACCCCGACAGGTTCGACCTGGGGGTTGGCGTGTTCAAGGACGCCCAGGGCCTTACCCCGGTGCCCAAGGCGGTCAAGCTGGCCGAACAGCGCCTGCTCGACGCCCAGACCAGCAAAAGCTACGTAGGCGGTCACGGGGATGCAGCCTTCGGACAACTGATCGCGCAACTGGTACTCGGTGACGACGCGCCACTGCTCGCAGCCCGGCGCGCAGGCGCCACGCAAACCCCGGGCGGCACCGGCGCACTGCGACTGGCGGCGGAGTTCATCCGCCAGTGCCTGCCAGGGCGTGGCATCTGGCTGAGCGACCCGACCTGGCCGATCCACGAAACGCTGTTCGCCAGTGCCGGCCTGAAGGTCAGCCACTACCCCTATGTGGGCGCAGACAACCGCCTGAACGTGACCGGCATGCTCGCGGCACTGGAATCGGTGCCCACGGGCGACGTGGTGCTGCTGCACGCCTGCTGCCACAACCCCACCGGCTTCGACCTGTCGCAGCAGGACTGGCAGGCGGTGCTGGAAGTGGTCAAGCGCCGCGAACTGCTGCCGCTGATCGACTTCGCCTACCAGGGCTTCGGCGACGGGCTGGAGCAGGATGCCTGGGCCGTGAGGCTGTTTGCCCAGGCCCTGCCGGAGCTGCTGGTGACCAGTTCGTGCTCGAAGAACTTCGGCCTGTACCGCGAGCGCACCGGTGCGCTGCTGGTATGCGCCGACAGCGCCGAAAAGCTGCAGGATGTGCGCAGTCAGCTGGCATCGATTGCACGCAACCTGTGGTCGACGCCGCCAGACCATGGCGCGGCGGTGGTGGCGACGATTCTTGGCGATCCGGCGCTCAAGCGCCTGTGGGCCGACGAAGTCGACGCCATGCGCCAGCGCATCGCCATGCTGCGGGTCGGCCTGGTCGAGGCGCTGCAGCCCCATGGGCTGAGCGAGCGGTTCGCGCATATCGCCGCGCAACGCGGAATGTTCTCCTACACCGGCCTCTCACCGCAGCAAGTGACGCAACTGCGCGAGAAGCACAGTGTGTACATGGTCGGTACCGGTCGGGCGAACATCGCCGGGGCGGATGCGGCCAGGCTGCAGGTGCTGGCGGCGGCCATCGCGGACGTCTGTCGCTGAACCCTTCGTAGGCAAGGCCGGCTCCTACAGGGACGACGTCGATCCGTGTAGGCGCTGGCCGTGCCGGCGAAGCCGCTGAAGGCCACCAATCAGCAGGAAAATTCATACTGTCATCCAGACTCCTGTATCCTGCCCAGGCTTTATCGAAGCCAAGCGCGCCTTGCGCAGCCTTTCCACCTTATAAACTTGCGAGGAACGACGAGATGCATGAAATCCCGAATCTTCCCTTCCCAAGCCTGAACCAAGCCGAGCAGCCTGCTGCTCCTCTCAGCGCCGAACCTGCCCACGTGGCAGATTCCGATGGCGACGAAACCCCGAGCGCCGAACAGGAATAAACCGCGCACTACCCGGCGTGTGAAAACCACTACGACAGGGGACGACCCCGGCAACGGGTTTTCACACCGCCAAGAACCCTCCCCGTGCTCCACAGGTCTATGATAGGCACTCCAGCCCGTCACCTCCCGGACCTTCCATGCCTGTCACACCGCGCCCCCTGGCGGTCACCCTGCAAGTCGTCTCCATCGTGCTGTTCACCTTCATCGGCTACCTCAACATCGGCATTCCCCTGGCCGTGCTGCCCGGCTTCGTGCACGACACCCTGGGGTTCGGCGCCGTGGTCGCCGGCCTGGTGATCAGCGTGCAATACCTCGCCACCCTGCTCAGCCGCCCCTATGCCAGCCGCCTCATCGACAATCAGGGCTGCAAGCGTGCGGTGATGTACGGCCTGGCCGGCTGCGGCCTGAGCGGCGTGTTCATGTTGCTGGCCGCCTGGCTGCAGGCCACGCCCTGGATGAGCCTGACCAGCCTGCTGGTGGGGCGCCTGGTGCTGGGCAGCGCCGAAAGCCTGGTGGGTTCGGGCGCCATCGGCTGGGGCATCGGGCGGGTGGGCGCGCAGCACACCGCCAAGGTGATCTCCTGGAACGGCATCGCCAGCTACGGCGCGCTGGCCATCGGCGCACCGCTGGGGGTGGTGCTGGTACAGCAGCTGGGGCTGTGGAGCATGGGCGCGAGCATCCTGCTGCTGTGCGCGGCAGGCCTGGCGCTGGCCTGGCCCAAGCAGGCGGCGCCGATCGTCAGTGGCGTGCGCATGCCGTTTCTGCATGTGCTGGGGCGGGTGTTCGGGCATGGCTCGGGGCTGGCGCTGGGCTCGATCGGCTTTGGCACCATCGCCACCTTCATTACCCTGTACTACGCCAGCCAGTCCTGGCACAACGCCGCCTTGTGCCTGAGCCTGTTCGGCGCCAGCTTCATCAGCGCACGCCTGCTGTTCGGCAACCTGATCAACCGTCTGGGCGGCTACCGTGTCGCCATTGCCTGCCTGAGCGTGGAGACGATCGGCCTGTTGCTGCTGTGGCTGGCCCCCAGCGCCGAACTGGCACTGGCCGGTGCGGCACTGAGCGGCTTCGGCTTTTCGCTGGTATTCCCGGCGCTGGGGGTAGAGGCGGTCAATCTGGTGCCGGCGGCCAACCGCGGTGCCGCGGTGGGGGCCTACTCACTGTTCATTGACCTGTCGCTGGGTATCACTGGACCACTGGCGGGGGCCGTGGCGGCAGGTTTCGGCTTTGCCTCGATCTTTCTGTTTGCGGCAATCGCCGCCTTGTGCGGCCTGCTGCTCAGCCTTTACCTGTACCACCAGGCACGACTGAACCCGGTACGCCACACGCTTCAGTAGTCGATCTTGCCGCGCCCGGCCTTGATCGCCCCGCGCTTGCTCTTTGACTCCAGGCGACGGGTCTTGGAGCCCAGGGTCGGGCGCGTAGGCCGCCGCGCCTTCTCGACCTTCACCGCCGCCAGAATCAGTTCGCGCAAGCGCTCCAGGGCGTCGGCCCGGTTCTGCTCCTGGGTACGGTATTGCTGGGCCTTGAGCACGATCACCCCGTCGCTGGTGATCCGGCTGTCACGCAGGCCCAGCAACCGCTCCTTGTGAAACGGCGGCAGTGACGAGGCATTGATGTCAAAGCGCAGGTGCACGGCGCTGGAGACCTTGTTGACGTTCTGCCCACCGGCGCCCTGGGCGCGAATGGCGTTCAATTCGATCTCGTCATCGGGAATGTGCACGGCGTTGGAAATGATCAGCATGGGCCTGGCTTTGCGCGAATTGGCCTTCAGGATACCCGCCCTGGTGCACAAAACCAAAAAGCCCGGCACAAGGCCGGGCTTTCATTGCAGCATCCTGCGCTTACTTGAGGGCGGCGCTCGGCACTGCAGGGGCGCCGTTGGCGCTGCGCTTGCTCTTGAGCCAGTAGAAGCCCCACATCACCACCAGCCATACCGGAATCGCGTACACCGATACACGGATGCCCGGCATCAGCAGCATGATGCCCAGGATGAACACCACGAACGCCAGGCAGAGGTAGTTGCCGTAGGGGTAGATCAGCGCGCGGAACAGCGACTTCTGACCGGTACGGTCCATGTGCTGGCGGAACTTGAGGTGCGAGTAGCTGATCATCGCCCAGTTGATCACTAGGGTCGCCACCACCAGCGACATCAGCAGCTCCAGGGCGCTGTGCGGCATCAGGTAGTTGAGCAGCACCGCCACCACGGTAACGGCTGCCGACGCCAGAATCGAGCGTACCGGCACGCCACGCTTGTCGATCTTGGCCAGGCTGGCCGGCGCATCACCCTGCTCGGCCATGCCGTAGAGCATGCGCGCGTTGCAGTAGGTACCACTGTTGTACACCGACAGCGCCGCGGTCAGCACCACGAAGTTGAGGATATGCGCTGCGGTGTTGCTGCCCAGCAGCGAGAACACCTGCACGAACGGGCTGGCGCTGTAGGCATCGCCCGAGCTGGTCAGGCTGCTGACCAGGCTGTCCCACGGGGTCAGCGACAGCAGTACCACCAGGGCACCGATGTAGAAGATCAGGATGCGGTAGATGACCTGGTTGATCGCCTTGGGGATCACGGTCTTCGGCTTGTCGGCCTCGGCTGCGGTGAACCCGAGCATTTCCAGGCCGCCGAAGGAGAACATGATGATCGCCATGGCCATCACCAGGCCGCCGACGCCGTGCGGGAAGAAACCGCCGTGGGCCCACAGGTTGGTGACCGAGGCTTCAGGGCCGCCGCTGCCACTGACCAGCAGGTAGCTGCCCAGGCCGATCATGCCGACGATGGCCAGCACCTTGATGATCGCGAACCAGAACTCCGCCTCGCCGAACACCTTCACGTTGGCCAGGTTGATCGCGTTGATGAGGATGAAGAATGCGGCTGCCGAGGCCCAGGTGGGGATCTCCGGCCACCAGTAGTGGACATACTTGCCGACCGCGGTCAGCTCCGACATCCCCACCAGGATGTACAGCACCCAGCAGTTCCAGCCCGACAGGAAGCCGGCGAAACCGCCCCAGTACTTGTGGGCGAAGTGGGCGAAGGAGCCGGCCACCGGCTCTTCGACGATCATCTCGCCCAGCTGGCGCATGATCAGGAAGGCAATGAAGCCGCAGATCGCATAGCCCAGGATCATCGACGGGCCGGCCGATTGCATCACCCCGGCCGAACCCAGGAACAGGCCGGTGCCGATGGCGCCACCGAGGGCGATCAGCTGGATGTGGCGGTTTTTCAGGCCACGCTTGAGCTCACCTGAATGCGAGTTTTGTCCACTCATGAACGGAGTCACCTGTTTGTTTTTATCTGTGACGGAATCGGACCCACCGCGCTCGTGGCGCAGCGGAATTAACAAGGTGGTATACCTTGAGGAGTCTTGGACCAGAGCCTTCGGTACGGGCGTCAGCCCGAGGCGAATCAGCCCGGAGTCAGCAAGGTTGCGCGGTACGCAGTTGGGTCACAGTTAAAACGCGGCGCATTGTATACCCTTGCTTTGGCGCAGGGGTCAACACGTTGCGTGACTGTCGGATGACAAGACGCAGCGGTCCGGCGGGGGTTCTGAAGCCTGGGGGAGTGTACGGCGTGCATGGCGCCTCCATTTCTTGTTATGGCTTGCCCAGCTCTGCGGCGGGGCTTTTGCACTTGGCAATGGCGGCTATCACACCGTGGTTGCGGGGGTTGGGCAAGAGGTTGACGTGGACGGAAGGTGAGCGTCGCCGACGTTTTCGGCAAGGTTTGTTTACAGCCTGAAGGATGGGCTGGCTTGCCCAATCAGTACGCCACAAGTCGTAACGAATTATTTACGACGTGGTTCAAAAAGTTTCCACTGGTTGCCTTGGAGTGTCTGCGCCGGCCCTGCGCCGGCAACGCGACTCCTACACTGCGAGTGCAATGCCTGTAGGAGCCGGCCTTGCCGGCGAAAGGCACGTGAAAACACCACAGGCACAAAAAAGCCAACCCGAAGGTTGGCTTGTGTGAGCGCTTACTCAGCCCGCGGCGGCTTGCCACGGCTGCTACCCGGCCGCTTGGGTGCGGAGCCGGCCGGCTTGCGCTTGTTCATGTCGCTCGGACGCTCGGCCACGGTGCTGCGGCCCTTGCGTGGCGAGTCGTCACGCGGCTGGCGCGCTGCGCGCTCGGTGGGCGCGCCACCTTCCTTGGCCGGGCGCAGGGTGCGCACGCGCTCGCCACGGCCCACCGGCTTGGACGACTTGCGCTGCATGCGCTCGAGCTTGTCCTTGACCTTGGCCTTCATCGCTGGCATCGCCACCGGCTTGAGCCCCACTTCGGCAGCCAGGATGTCCACTTCGCCCTGGCTCATTTCGCGCCAGCGGCCCATCGGCAGGTCGCTGTTGAGGAACACCGGGCCAAAGCGCACACGCTTCAGGCGGCTGACCACCAGGCCCTGGGATTCCCACAGGCGACGCACCTCACGGTTGCGGCCTTCCATCACCACGCAGTGGTACCAGTGGTTGAAACCTTCACCGCCCGGGGCTTCCTGGATGTCGGTGAAACGCGCCGGACCGTCTTCGAGCACCACGCCCGCCTTCAGGCGCGCGATCATGTCTTCGTCCACTTCGCCGCGTACACGCACTGCGTATTCACGGTCCATTTCGGACGACGGGTGCATCAGGCGGTTGGCCAGCTCACCATCGGTGGTGAACATCAGCAGGCCGGTGGTGTTGATGTCCAGGCGACCGACGTTGATCCAGCGGCCCTCTTTCGGGCGCGGCAGGCGATCGAACACGGTCGGACGACCTTCCGGGTCGTCACGGGTGCAGATCTCGCCGTCGGGCTTGTTGTACATGATGACGCGGCGCACGGTCTCGGCGGCTTCTTCACGCTTGATCAGGCGGCCGTCGACCGAAATCGCGTCGTGCATGTCGACGCGCTGGCCAAGGGTGGCGTCCACGCCATTGACCTTGATGCGACCCTGGCTGATCCAGGCCTCGACGTCGCGGCGCGAACCCACGCCGATGCGCGCGAGTACCTTTTGCAGTTTTTCGCCGGCTGGACGCGGCGGGCTATCGTGCAGATCCTGTTCACTCATCTGGGCACCTCCCGGTGTAGTGCTGCTGAAAATCATTGAATTGGCCAAACAAGCGCCAAAAAAGGTCGCGAATCATACGCCGAACCGACGACAAACGCACCACAGACTAGCCGATATTGCACCCCAGGACGCTGTTTTCCGCTCGAAGGCCGCTCAGCCCTGCGGCGAACCGGGCGCTGCCTGGCCCTCATCGGGTTCATCGGCTTGCTCGAGCAGGTCGTCGAAGTCGGTCTTGAGCCCCTGCTCCATCGAGTCCAGCTCCAGCAACAGGCTGTGAAAGCTGGTCTCCTCGACCGGTGCTTCGGGCTCGGCGCTCTCGTCGGCCAGGGCCTGCAGGTGGGCTGGCACCGGTGCGTCATCCACTTCCAGCAATGGCTCGGGCTCCATCTCGCGCAACTCGGCCAGCGAGGGCAGCTCGTCGAGGTTCTTCAGGTTGAAGTGGTCGAGAAAGGCCTTGGTGGTGGCGAACATCGCCGGTTTACCGGGCACTTCGCGGTAGCCCACGATGCGCACCCACTCGCGCTCGAGCAGGGTCTTGATGATATTGGTGTTCACCGCCACGCCCCGCACATCCTCGATCTCGCCACGGGTGATCGGCTGGCGATAGGCGATCAGCGCAATGGTTTCGAGCAACGCACGCGAATAGCGCTGCGGCCGTTCTTCCCACAGCCGCCCGACCCAGGGCGCGTAGTCCTCGCGGATCTGCAGGCGGTAGCCCGAGGCCACCTCCTTGAGCTCGAACGCGCGCCCGGCACAGGACTTGCGCAGCACCTCGAGGGCCTTCTTGAACACGCCGGGCTCAGGGCGCTCGGCCTCTTCGAACAGCTCGTACAGGCGCTCCAGCGATTGCGCCTTGCCAGAGGCGAGCAGGAAGGCTTCCAGCAGCGGCGCCAGGTCACGGGGGTCGGTCAGGTTCATTGGGGTGCTCGTGTACGGTTATTCGGCCCGGGCGCGGACATGGATGGGAGCGAAGGGCTCATTCTGCACCAGTTCGACGAGAGATTCCTTGACCAGTTCGAGGATGGCCATGAAGGTCACCACCACCCCCAGCTTGCCCTCCTCGGCCGTGAACAGCTCGACGAAGGGCACGAAGCCGCCGCCCTTGAGGCGCTCGAGCACATCGCTCATGCGCTCGCGGGTCGACAGCGCCTCGCGGCTGACCTGGTGGCTCTCGAACATGTCGCCGCGGCGCAGCACCTCGGCCATCGACATCAGCACCTCTTCCAGCGCAACGTCGGGCAACAGCTTGCGCGCCTTGGCCTGGGGTGCCTCCAGGCGCGGTACGATCACCTCGCGGCCAACCCGGCTCAGGCCGTCGATGCCTTCGGCGGCGGCCTTGAAACGTTCGTACTCCTGCAGCCGGCGAATCAGTTCGGCACGCGGATCGTCCTCTTCCTGCTCCACTTCGGCAGAGCGCGGCAGCAGCATGCGCGACTTGATCTCGGCCAGCATCGCGGCCATCACCAGGTACTCGGCGGCCAGTTCCAGGCGTACGGTCTTCATCAGCTCGACATAGCCCATGTACTGGCGCGTGATCTCCGCCACCGGGATGTCGAGAATATCCACGTTCTGCTTGCGAATCAGGTACAGCAGCAGGTCGAGCGGGCCCTCGAAGGCTTCGAGGAACACTTCCAGCGCATCGGGCGGGATGTACAGGTCCACCGGCATCTCGGTCATGGCTTCGCCATACACCATCACCAGTGGCAGCTCCTGCTGGGCGCCGGCCTGTGGGTCCAGGGCCGGCTCGACCGCAGCGACCTGGTTCACGCTTCGGCCATGAAGGGCGCCGGGTCGCCGCAGCCTTCACGCACCAGCACCGCCTCCTCCCCGGTCAGGTCGATGATGGTGGAGGCCTTGAGGTCGCCGTAACCGCCGTCGATGATCAGGTCGACCTGTTTTTCCAGGCGCTGGCGGATCTCGTACGGGTCGGTCATGGGTTCGTCGTCGCCTGGCAGGATCAGGCTAACGCTCATCAACGGCTCGCCCAGCTCTTCGAGCAAGCCCAGCAGAATGGGGTTTTGCGGCACGCGCAGGCCGATGGTGCGGCGCTTCTCGTGCAACAGCAGGCGCGGTACTTCGCGGGTGCCATTGAGGATGAAGGTATAGGGCCCCGGCACATGCGCCTTGAGCAGGCGGAACGTGGCGGTGTCGATCTTGGCGAACAGGCCCATCTGCGACAGGTCGCAGCAGATCAGCGTGAAGTTGTGGCTCTTGTCCAGCCCGCGCAAGCGGCGCACGCGCTCCACGGCAGACTTGTCGCCTATCTGGCAACCCATGGCGTAGGACGAATCGGTAGGGTAGACCACCACCCCACCCTTGCGGATGATCTCGACGGCCTGCTTGATCAGGCGCGGTTGCGGGTTTTCCGCATGAATCTGGAAAAATTGACTCACGTTTTCTACCTGTTCAGACGGGTGCAGTGGGCTGCTCATGTTTGAATCGACGCCACAGAGGTGGCAGGTCCTCCGGCAACGGCCGGTAGACACCGATCTCAGACCAGGCGCCCGGGCCATGGAAATCGCTGCCGGCGCTGGCCAGCAGACCGAACTCACGGGCCAGGATCGACATCGTGCCCACCTGTTCGGCGGGCATCATCCCGTTCACCACTTCCAGCGCCTGGCCACCTGCTTGAATATAGTCGGCAATCAGGCGTCGACGCTTGCTGCGGGTTAATTCGTAGTGCATCGGGTGGGCAAGGCTGACCCATGCGTGGGACTGGCGCAGGGTCTGCACGGTGTCTTCCAGGCTTGGCCAGTGCAGCTTCACATCCCCCAGCTTGCCGGCGCCCAGCCACTTGCGAAAGGCTTCGCCGCGGTCCTTGACGTGGCCGGCACGCACCAGGTACTCGGCAAAGTGCGGACGGGCCGGCGCATTGCCGCTGTCGCCCAGCTCCTGCTGGATGGCACGGGCGCCGTCCAGCGCGCCGGGCATGCCCTTGAGCGCCAGCCGCCGGTCGATTTCCTCGGAGCGCAGCCAGCGTCCACGGTGCAGCGACTCGACGGCGCGCTGCAGCGGTTCGGCATCGAGCGGGAAGTTGTAGCCCAGGATGTGAATCGTCGCCCCGCCCCAGGTGCAGGACAGCTCGACCCCGCTGACCCACTGCATGTCCAGCGCCTGGGTGGCAGCCTGGGCTTCGAGCTGGCCTTCGAGGGTGTCGTGGTCGGTCAGCGAAAGCATCCGCACGCCGTGTTCGTGGGCGCGAGCGACCAGCGCCGTGGGCGACAGGGCGCCATCGGAAGCGGTGCTGTGGCAGTGCAGATCAACATTCATAGGTGGCGCATACGCTCTCATTGATGTTTGTTATTATGCCGTCACATCCTGCTTCTGGCTGCCACTGTGAAACAATTCATCGATTTCATCCCGTTGTTCCTGTTTTTCATCGTCTACAAGCTCGACCCGCGCACGGTCGACGTTGCCGGCCAGTCGTTCGAGCTGGGCGGCATCTACAGCGCCACGGCGGTGCTGATCATCAGTTCGCTGGTGGTGTATGGCGCATTGCTGATCCGCCAGCGCAAGCTGGAGAAGGGCCAGTGGCTGACCCTGGTGGCATGCCTGGTATTTGGCGGCCTGACCCTGGCCTTCCACAGCGAGACCTTCCTCAAGTGGAAGGCCCCGGCGGTGAACTGGCTGTTCGCCACCGCTTTTGCGGGCAGTCACTTCATTGGTGACCGTGTATTGATCAAGCGCATCATGGGCCATGCGCTGACCTTGCCCGAGCCGGTGTGGACACGCCTGAACCTGGCGTGGATCGCGTTCTTCCTGTTCTGCGGCGCGGCCAACCTGTTCGTTGCCTTCACCTTCCAGGACATCTGGGTGGACTTCAAGGTATTCGGCAGCCTGGGCATGACCGTACTGTTCCTGGTGGGCCAGGGTGTCTACCTGTCCCGTCACCTGCACGACAGCGACCCTACTACCCCCAAGACCGAGGACTGACATGCTCTACGCCATCATCGCCACAGACGTTGCCGATTCGCTGCAAGCCCGCCTGGCTGCACGCCCGGCGCACCTTGAGCGCCTGCAGCAGCTCAAGGCCGAAGGCCGCATCGTACTGGCCGGCCCGCACCCGGCGATCGACAGCAACGACCCTGGCGCGGCCGGGTTCAGTGGCAGCCTGATCGTCGCCGAGTTCGACTCGCTCGAGGCTGCCAAGGCCTGGGCAGATGCGGATCCTTACATTGCGGCGGGTGTATATGCCGAAGTGCTGGTGAAGCCGTTCAAGCAGGTCCTGCCGTAACCTGATCGGCGCGACGAGCCCGTCGTCGCGCCGGTTCGCCTCACCTTCTGGGCACCTTCGCACACACTCGCTGCTCCCCTTCCTGGCTTTGCCCACTACAGCGGGCCTGTAGTGCTACGCCTTAAAATCCACTCGAATGTTCATCATTCTCGTCCACCTGCCGACAACCTACGCAACACCCGATTGGAATCAAGGAGTTCCGATGCGTCAAGGTCCGTTGTCCATGCTGCTGTGCCTGTTGCTGCTGACCCCGCTCGCCAAGGCCGCCGAAGCCTCCGCCAGCACCCCTTTGTCGTTGAGTGCGGGTAGCCAGATCACCGAGCTGCAGCAACGCCTCAAGGAAAGTGAGCGCCAGCACGAAGCGCTCAAGCAGCAGCTGAAGAATGTCGAGAACGAACGCGAAAGCGCCCAACTGACCCGCCTGCGCCAGGAGAACCAACGCCTGAAGCAGCAGCTCGAGCAACACCAGGCCAACCCGCTGCCCAAGCTGCTCACCGATCAGCAGCAATGGTTCGTGATTGGTGCCGGAGTTGCCCTGTTGGCCGTGCTCTGCGGTATCTTTGCCAGTGGCAGCCACAGACGGCGCCGGCAATGGTTGAATTGAGTGAGACATGAGCGAGCTGCTACTGATTGATGATGACCAGGAACTGTGCGAGCTGCTGAGCAGCTGGCTGACCCAGGAAGGCTTTCAGGTGCGTGCCTGCCATGATGGCCAGAGCGCCCGCAAGGCCCTGGCCGAGCACGCCCCGGCAGCGGTGGTGCTGGATGTGATGCTGCCCGACGGCAGCGGCCTGGAACTGCTCAAGCAATTGCGCAGCGACCACGCCGAACTGCCAGTGCTGATGCTGTCTGCTCGCGGCGAGCCGCTGGACCGTATCCTGGGCCTGGAACTGGGCGCCGACGACTACCTGGCCAAGCCCTGCGACCCCCGCGAGCTCACCGCGCGGCTGCGCGCCGTGCTGCGCCGCAGCCACCCGGCCGCCACACCCACCCAGATGGAAGTGGGCGACCTGCGCTTCAGCCCCGCCCGTGGCGTGGTCGACATCGACGAACGCGAGCTGACCCTGACCCTTTCCGAAAGCCGCATTCTCGAAGCCCTGCTGGGCCAGCCGGGTGAGCCGCTGGACAAACAGGAACTGGCGCAGCTCGCCCTGGGCCGCAAGCTGACCCTGTACGACCGTAGCCTGGACATGCACGTCAGCAACCTGCGCAAGAAGATCGGCCCGCATCCCGATGGCAGGCCGCGCATCGTCGCCCTGCGCAGCCGCGGCTATTACTACAGCCTGTAGGCGCCAGCCTTGCTGGCAAAGGGGCGCACGCCAACGCCCCACCGTGTAAACACCCTCGCCCACCGTCTTTACCCAAGCTTTACCCTTGCCTGACCGCCGCTGACCTTGATCTCCCTAGACTGGGCACATCCGGTAACGACCGGCCTCAACAAGGAGAGTCACCATGCGCAAGACCCTTATCGCCCTGATGTTCGCTGCCGCCCTGCCAACCGTAGCCATGGCCATGCCCGATGGCGGCCCCCGTCACGGCGCCGAGCACCAACGCGGTGGAGCGCCTTTCGCCCAGCTGGACCTGACCCGCGAGCAGCGCCAGCAGATCCGTCAACTGATGGGCGAGCAGATGAAGAGCCGCCACGAAATCACCCAGCGCTACCTGGCCAAGCTGCCGGCAGCCGACCAGAAGGCACTCAAGGACGAGCTCAAGGCAAGCCACGACAAGGTCGACACCCAGATCCGCGGCATGCTCAAGCCAGAGCAGCAGAAGCAGTTCGATGAAATGAAGAAGAAGCAGGCAGAGCGCAAGGCCGAGTGGGCCGAGTTCAAAGCCTGGAAAGCTGAAAAAGCCAGCAAGGCCCAGTAAGCTGTCCACACCCCGCCCGACCTGCCCCCGCAGGTCGGGCTTCTTTCGTTTGAGGTAATGCCCTTGCGTTCACTGTTCTGGCGCATCCTGGCCAGCTTCTGGCTGGCCATCACCCTGGTTGCCGGGCTATCGATCCTGCTCGGCCACATGCTCAATCAGGACGCCTGGATCCTCAGCCGCCACCCGGGGCTCAATACCCTGGCCATGAACTGGTCGGCGCGCTACGAACAGCAAGGGCCCGAGGCCGCGCAGCGTTATCTGGAGCTGCGCAAGCGGCGCTACAACATCGACGTGCAGGTGCTCAACGAAAGCGGCGAGGCCGTGGTGCCAGGCACGTTCCCGCGCCGCGCAGCAGCCTTCGAGGCGCGCCGGCACAACGGCGAGCCGCTGCCCTGGCGACGCCTCACCGAGGAGTACACCAGCCCCGGCACGGGCGACACCTACCTGCTGATCTACCGCATCCCTCACCCCGAACTCGACGCCTGGCACCGCGACAGCCTGCTGTGGCCGCTGAGTGCATTGGGCATTGCCCTGGTGGTACTGACCCTGTTCAGCCTGCTGGTGACCCTGTCGATCACCCGCCCCCTCAGTCGCCTGCGTGGCGCGGTACATGACCTGGGGCAGACCACCTACCAGCAGAACAGCCTGGCACGCCTGGCCAACCGGCGCGACGAGTTCGGTGTGCTGGCCAATGACTTCAACCGCATGGGCGCGCGCCTGCAGAGCCTGATTGCCAGCCAGCGCCAACTGCTGCGTGACGTGTCCCATGAACTGCGCTCCCCCCTGGCACGCCTGCGGATCGCCCTGGCCCTGGCCGAGCGGGCAGAGCCTGCACAGCAGCAGGCCTACTGGCCGCGCCTGACCCGCGAGTGCGACCGCCTCGAGGCGTTGATCAGCGAAATCCTGGTGTTGGCGCGGGTGGATGCCGAAAGCGCCAGCGCAGAACCGGTCGACCTCAATGCGCTGCTGGCCAGCGTGCGCAAGGATGCTCAGCTCGCAGCGCCGGAACAGGACATCCAGCTGCACGACACGCCTGGGCTGAGCCTGCAGGGCTGGCCGACACTGATCGAACGTGCGCTGGACAACCTGCTGCGCAATGCCGTGCGCTTCAATCCGCCGGGGCAACCGATCGAGATGAGTGCACAGCGTGAAGGCGAGCGTATCGTGCTGACGGTGCGCGACCACGGGCCGGGGGTGGCCGACGAGCACCTGGCGCAGTTGGGCGAGCCGTTTTTCCGCGCCCCGGGGCAGACCACGGCCGGGCATGGCCTGGGCCTTGCGATCGCGCGCAAGGCAGCGGAACGTCATGGTGGCAGCCTGGTGCTGGGCAACCATGCGCAGGGCGGGTTCGTGGCGACGCTGGAGTTGCCGGTGGCGGGGCCGGCTAGCGCCTGAATAAAGACGGGTGGTGGCTTCTTCGCTGGCAAGTCGGCCCCCACAGGCATGTCACCGTCCTCCAGGGCAAGTGCGCACCTGTGGGAGCTGGCTTTGCCAGCGAAAGGGCCATCTGATGCCTGTATAGCTTAGCGGGGCTGCTCCCAGGCGCTGACAAACGCCTCGACAGACACCACTGGCGCCGTACGCGGCGGGTTAAGCGGCGTGCCCACATACAGGAAGCCGATCAGCTCTTCGGTATCCGCCAACCCGAGGCCCTTGGCCACCTGCGGGCTGTAGGACAGCTCGCCGGTTCGCCACACCGCGCCGATCCCCTGGGCATATGCCGCCAGCAGAATGGCATGCGCCGCACACGCGGCCGCCAGCCGCTGCTCGGACTTGGGCACCTTGAAGTGATTCTGCACGTTCGCGATCACCACAATCAGCAACGGCGCCCGCAGCGGCATGGCATGGGCCTTTTCCAGCGCTGCCTCGGTGGTTTCGCCCTGCGCCTGCACCGCCTCGGCCAGCAGCGCCCCCAATTGTTCGCGGGCCGCGCCTTCGATGGTCAGGAACCGCCAGGGCCGCAATTGGCCATGGTCCGGCGCACGCGAGGCCGCCCGAAACAGCAACTCGCGCTGCGCAGCATCAGGTGCCGGCTCTACCAGGCGAGGAACGGAAACACGGTTGAGCAATGCGTCGAGAGCCTCCATCGGCTACCCCCTGTCGAGAAATGTGCGGCTATTCTACCGTTTACTTAAAGAGGCCCATAGGTAGAATGGCGCCCCTCCGTTTCAACCCAGAGCAGATCACATGGCGTTGCCGACCTTAAGGATCATCGGTTTCATTATCGGCATCTTCCTGATTACCCTGGCGATCAGCATGACCGTGCCCATGGCCACCCTGGTCATCTACGAGCGCACCGGCGACCTGCCGTCGTTTCTGTGGGCCAGCCTGATCACCTTCATTGCCGGCCTGGCCCTGGTCATACCCGGGCGCCCCGAGCACGTGCACCTGCGTCCGCGCGACATGTACCTGCTCACCGTGAGCAGCTGGCTGGTGGTGTGCATCTTCGCCGCCCTGCCGTTCCTGCTGACCCAGCACATCAGCTACACCGATGCCTTCTTCGAGAGCATGTCGGGCATCACCGCCACCGGCGCCACCGTGCTCAGTGGCCTGGACAGCATGTCGCCGGGCATCCTGATATGGCGCTCGCTGCTGCACTGGCTGGGCGGCATCGGCTTCATCGGCATGGCGGTTGCGATCCTGCCGCTGCTGCGCATTGGCGGCATGCGCCTGTTCCAGACCGAGTCCTCGGACCGCTCCGAAAAGGTCATGCCCCGCTCGCACATGGTCGCCAAGTCGATCGTGGCGGTGTACGTGGGCATCACCACCATCGGCGGGCTGGGGTTCTGGCTGGCCGGCATGAGCCCGTTCGATGCCATCAACCACGCCATGTCGGCGATTTCCACCGGCGGTTTCTCCACCTCCGACCAGTCGCTGGCCAAGTGGGACCAGCCGGCCGTGCACTGGGTGGCGGTGGTGGTGATGATCCTGGGCAGTGTGCCGTTCACCCTCTACGTGGCCACGATGCGTGGCAATCGCAAGGCACTGATCAAGGACCAGCAGGTACAGGGCCTGCTCGGCCTGCTGGTGGCCACCTGGGTGGTGCTGGGTACCTGGTACTGGGCCACCACCAGCCTGCCGTGGTTCGATGCCTTGCGCCACGTGGCGCTGAACGTGACCTCGGTGGTCACCACCACCGGCTTCGCCCTGGGCGACTACAGCCTGTGGGGCAACTTTTCGCTGATGCTGTTCTTCTACCTGGGTTTCATCGGCGGCTGTTCGGGCTCGACCGCGGGCGGGATCAAGATCTTCCGCTTCCAGGTGGCCTACATCCTGCTCAAGGCCAGCCTCAACCAGCTGATTCACCCGCGTGCGGTGATCAAGCAGAAATACAACGGTCACCGCCTCGACGAAGAGATCGTGCGGTCGATCCTGACCTTCTCGTTCTTCTTCGCCATCACCATCTGCATCATCGCGCTGCTGCTTTCGCTGCTGGGCGTGGACTGGATGACTGCCCTGACCGGCGCGGCCAGCACCGTATCCGGCGTGGGCCCGGGCCTGGGCGAAACCATCGGCCCGGCGGGCAACTTCGCCACCCTGCCCGATGCCGCCAAGTGGATCCTGGCCGGCGGCATGCTGCTGGGCCGCCTGGAGATCATTACGGTGCTGGTTCTGTGCATGCCGGCGTTCTGGCGACACTGACGCCCTGGGCCGACGCCTCGGGGCCGGCACTGCGCGCCAGCTCCATGCGTGTGCGGTATTCCCCGGGGGTGAGGTCGAACCAGCGCCGGAAGGCCCGGAAGAAGTTGCTCGGGTCGGCAAAACCCAGCAGGTAGGCAGCCTCCAGCAATGTCATGTTCGGCTGCGCAAGGTACTGCTCGGCAAGTTCGCGACGGGTATCGTCGAGCAGGGTCTGAAAGCTGGTGCCCTCCTCCTGCAGGCGCCGCTGCAGCGTGCGCTGCGACAGGTGCAGGGCCTGGGCGACCATTTCGCGCTTGGGTTCGCCCTGGGGCAGCATGCGGCACAGCACCTGACGTGCACGGTGGGTCACCCGGCTTTCGGAAAAACGCGCCAGGTACTCGCCGGCAAAACGGTCGTGCAGAATCGCCATGGCCTCGTTGGCCGTGGGCAACGGCGCCTCCATGTCGGCGCGCTCGAACACCAGCGCATCGTGGGGCGCGCCAAACACCAGCGGGGCACGAAACGCCTGCTTGTAGGGTTCTATATCCTGAGGCTGCGGGCCTTGTACCAGCACCCGGCGCAGCTGGATGGTGCGCCCGCTCAACCAGCAGCACAGCGCCAGGGCGCAGGCCAGCGAGGCCTCGGCGCTGTGCCGGGTGGGCGGCAGGTGATCGCCATGCACGGTCAGCACCAGCGAGTAGCCTTCCGGCCCCAGGCGAAAGCTCAGGTCGGAACTCTCCGCGATAATGCGCTGGTAACGCACCAGGCGCTCGAACCCCTCGGCCAGGGTGCGGCTGGACATCAAGGCATAGCCGACCACGTGAAACGATGCCGGGCGCACCACCCGCGCCATGTTCAGGCCGATGGCACGGTTGCCCGACAACTCTTCGGCCAGTTGCCACAAACGGGTCATGGAGTCCTGGGTGAAACGTGCGTCGGGGTCGTCCAGCGCGGCGAAGTCCAGGCCGAGCTGCTTGAACAGCGCAGGGCAATCGAGCCCTTCGAATTCAAGTGCCTTGACGATCCCCGAGGCCCAGCTTGCTGACGTGGTTCTTTCGCTCATGGCTGGCTTCTTTTGGGTAAGACCGCTCCTGCGGTGAACGCAAAGGATACTAAAGTGGCGCTTATTGTCACTGACTGATACTGCGACACAATTCTAGACTCGGTTCAGGCTCCACGCCGTGCATGTTTCGCCACCTTCGACCGATACGGGAGCGACGCAGTGAACAGCCCCCCACGCTTCAACAGCTTTGCCGAGTTCTATCCGTATTATCTGGGTGAGCATAGCAACCCTGTCTGCCGCCGCCTGCACTTCGTCGGCACCAGCCTGGTGATCGCCCTGCTGGCCTACGCCCTGGCCAGTGCCAACGGCTGGCTGCTGCTGGCGGTCCCGGTGGCCGGCTACGGCTTTGCCTGGGCAGGCCACTTCTTTTTCGAGAAGAACCGCCCCGCCACCTTCACCTACCCCTTCTACAGCCTGCTGGGCGATTTTGTCCTGTACCGCGACATGCTGCGCGGCAAGGTGCAGTTCTGACCATCGCCCGCCCCCTGCGCGTGGCCTAGAGGCTGGGCTCACCCACCGCCCGGGCCTGGCGCAGGGCCTCACGGGCCTGGGCGTCGGCCAGGCGGTACAGCTCGATCGTGCCGTCCCAGTGCTCGATCAAGGCAGTGCACGACTCCACCCAGTCGCCGCAATTGAGGTAGTCCACCTCCCCCACCTTGCGGATTTCGGCGTGGTGGATGTGCCCGCACACCACCCCGTGAAACCCTCGCTTGACGCATTCGCGTGCAATCGCCTCCTCGAAGTCGCTGATAAAGCTCACCGCCGTCTTGACCTTGTGCTTGAGGTAGGCCGACAGCGACCAGTAGCCATAGCCATACCGCGCGCGCCAGTGGTTGAGCCAGCGGTTGAGGGTGAGGGTCAGTTCATAGGCCCAGTCACCCAGGAAGGCCAGCCAGCGGTGATAACGGGTTATCACGTCGAACTGGTCGCCATGGATCACCAGTAGCCGCCTGCCGTCGACGGTGAGGTGCTCGGCCTGGTCCACCAGCTGGATATTGCCCAGCACCAGCTTGGAGTAGCGACGCAGGAACTCGTCGTGGTTGCCGGTCACATAGATTACCTCGGTGCCGCGCTTGCTCATGGTCAGCAGGCGCCGGATCACGTTGGTATGGGCCTGGGGCCAGTACATGCCACCCCGCAGCTTCCAGCCGTCGATGATGTCGCCCACCAGGTAGATGCGATCGGCCTGGTAGCCCTTGAGAAACTGCGACAGATGCTCGGCCTGGCAGTCGCGGGTGCCAAGGTGCACGTCCGAGATCCACAGCGTGCGCACGCGCTGCTTGCGCGAAGGTTTGCCAAGCTCGGCATGGGTCATGGGCAGGCTCCGGGAGAGTTTGTGCGAGCTTGCCTGTGGGCAGTGAATCGACCATGAACGTTGTGCGGCAGTCCTGTGACAGGCCGTCGGCGCATGTACACTGCGTGGCCTGTACCCCGATCCAAGGCAACCGCCCGCCATGACCCCTCGTACCGCCCTGGGCGCCCTGCATGCAGGCGCGCTGTTGTTCGGCCTGACCGGCGTGTTCGGCAAACTGGCCAGTGCCGGCCCGTCGGTCATCGTGTTCGGCCGTGCGGCCTTCGCCGTGCTGGCCCTGGCCATCTTCGTCGGCGTTGCCCGACAACACTGGCAACCCCTGAAGGCACGGGACTGGCGCGGGCTGGCATTGGCCGGGATGTTGCTGGCCGGCCATTGGGTCAGCTTTTTCGTCGCGGTCAAGGTGGCCGGCGTGGCCATCGCGACCCTGGGCTTTGCCAGCTTCCCGGCGTTCACGGTCATTCTGGAAGGGCTGTTGTTCCGTGAACGCATCCGTCGCAACGAAGCCTTGTTGGTAGTGCTGGTGAGCATCGGCCTGGTGCTGGTGACGCCCGACTTCGACCTCGCCAGCCAGGCCACCAGCGGGCTGCTGTGGGCGTTGTTCTCCGGGTTGCTGTTCGCCCTGCTGTCACTGCTCAACCGTGCAGGCTCCCGGCACATTCCGGCGGTACAGGCGGCGCTGTGCCAGAACGCCGTGGTGGCACTGTGTCTGCTGCCGGTGGCGGGCCCGCTGCTGCCTTCGGTGAGCGCGCTGGACTGGCTGTGGCTGGGGCTGCTGGGGGTGTTCTGCACCGGCGTGGCACACAGCCTGTTCGTGGCCAGCCTGGCGGTGATCAAGGCCCGCACCGCCGCCGTGGTGTTTGCCATGGAGCCGGTCTATGGCATCGCCATGGCCTGGGTGATCTTCGCCGAGCAGCCCACCTTGCGCATGCTGATGGGCGGGGTGCTGATCATTCTGGCCATCGTGATTTCAAGCCGTCTGGCCGCCGGCGCACCACGCACCGCACCCGCCACCTCCGGCGGCTGAGTCAGGCGCGGTCGTTGTGGCCCAGGTCGCGCTGCGGGTCGATCTGGTCGCGGACCCGCTGCTTGAGCACCTTGGCCTCGGGGAAACCGCCATCGGCCTTGCGTTCCCAGATCTGCACGCCATCGCAGGTGATGCGAAAGTTGCCGCCCGTTGCCGGTTCCAGGGCCACCCGGGCCAGGTCGTCACTGAAGGTGCTCAGCAGTTCCTGGGCCAGCCAGGCGGCGCGCAGCAGCCATTGGCACTGCGTGCAATAGGTGATGACAATTTCGGGTTTGGATACGGACATGGGGCAACGGTCTCCTGATAGGTGGTCGCGCTTATACTAGCCACCTTTAGCCTTTGCTCCGAGAGCCGCGATGCGTCGTCTGCTGTTGTGCCTGTTGCTGTCCCTTACCTCCCTTGCCCTCTGCGCCGCCGAGGCAGCCCGGCCCAAGGTCGGCCTGGTGCTGTCCGGCGGCGCGGCGCGCGGCCTGGCCCACATCGGTGTGCTCAAGGCGCTGGAAGAACAGGGGGTGAAGATCGACGCCATCGCCGGCACCAGCATGGGCGCGGTGATCGGCGGGTTGTACGCCTCGGGCTACAAGATCGACGAGCTGGAGAAGCTGGCCCTGGCCATCGACTGGCAGCAGGCGTTGTCCGATGCACCGCCGCGCAAGGACATCCCCTTCAGGCGTAAGCAGGACGACCGCGACTTCCTGGTCAAACAGCGCCTGAGCTTTCGCGACGACGGCAGCCTGGGCCTGCCGTTGGGGGTGATCCAGGGGCAGAACCTGGCGCTGCTGCTCGAAAGCCTGCTGGCCCACGCCAGTGACACCCGTGACTTCGACAAGCTGCCGATCCCGTTCCGCGCAGTGGCCACCGATATCGCCAGCGGCGAGAAAGTGGTGTTTCGCAAGGGCCACCTGCCCCAGGTGATCCGCGCCAGCATGTCGATCCCGGCGGTGTTCGCCCCGGTCGAGCTGGACGGCCGCCTACTGGTCGACGGCGGCATGGTCGATAACATCCCGCTGGATATCGTGCGTGAGATGGGTGTGGACATGGCGATCGTCGTCGATATCGGCACGCCGCTGCGCAATCGCAAGCAGTTGGCCACGGTGGTCGATGTGCTCAACCAGTCGATCACCCTGATGACCCGGCGCAACTCCGAAGAGCAACTGGCCTCGCTGCACCGCGACGACATCCTGGTACAGCCGCCGCTGTCGAGCTTTGGCGTCACCGACTTCGGCCGGGCCCAGGACATGATCGACGCCGGCTACCGCGCCACCCGCCTGCTCGACCCGCGCCTGGCCAGCCTGCGCCGGGTCAACGACACGGCGGTGCAACTGGCCGAGGCGCGCTCGGCCGGGCAACGCACCCCGGTGATCACCGCCATCAAGGTCGAGAACGACTCCAAGGTCAGTGACGACGTGATCCGCTACTACATTCGCCAGCCCATCGGCGAACCGCTGGAACTCGATCGCCTGCGCACCGACATGGGCACCCTGTACGGCCTGGACTACTTCGACCGGGTGCAGTACCGCGTGGTGCACAAGGGCGACGAGAACACCCTGGTGATCAACGCCCGGGGCCGACGTGGCGGCACCGACTATCTGCGGCTGGGGCTGAACCTGTCCGATGACCTGCGTGGCGACAGCGCCTTCAACCTGGGCGCCAGCTACCGCGTCAACGGCATCAACCGCCTGGGCGCCGAGTGGCTCACCCGAGCCCAGATCGGCGACAAGCAGGAGCTCTACAGCGAGTTCTACCAGCCGCTGGATACCGGGTCGCGCTACTTCGTGGCGCCCTACCTGGACATCGGCTCGCAGAACATCGAGGCCACCCTGGACAACGACCCCATCGCCGAGTACCGCCTCGAACGCTATGGCTTCGGGCTCAACCTGGGCCGCCAGATCGGCAACAACGGCGAAGTGCGCCTGGGGGTGGGCCAGGCCTGGGGGCAGGCCGAGGTACGCATCGGCGAACAGGGCCTGCCCAAGGTGAACTTCAACGAAGGCTTCTATGACCTCAAGTATTCGTTCGACACCCTGGACAACGTCTACTTCCCCCACAGCGGCGAAGACGTCAGCCTGACCCTGCGCCAGTTCGAGCCGGGCCTGGGCTCCGACCAGCGCTATCGACAATGGGACATGAAACTGGACAAGGCCCTGAGCAGCGGGCCGAACACCTGGGTATTCGGCGGTCGCTATGCGCGGACTCTGGATGATGCCGAGGTGGTCACCTCGAGCTTCGTGATGGGCGGCGCCCGGCAGCTGTCGGGCTTTCGCCAGGACTCGGTGTCAGGCCAGAACCTGAGCCTGATGCGCATGGTCTACTACCGGCGCCTGACCCCGCGCTCCTACCTGCCGCTGGACTTCCCGCTGTATCTGGGCGGCTCGCTGGAACGCGGCCGCGCCTGGAACAACGACAACGAGTTCGACAGCGGCTACATCAACGCCGCGAGCATCTTCCTGGGCTTCGAAACGCCGCTGGGGCCGCTGAACTTCAGCTACGGCATGAACACCGAGAACCAGAAGGCGTTCTACCTCAACCTGGGGCAGACCTTCTAGGACTTCTCCAGGTTGCCCAGGATGCGCGCGTGCACCCGCATGCACACGCGCAGCTCTTCTTCGTCGATGCCTTCGAACAGCTCGACGCGCAAGGCGTTGGCAATGGTCTCGATCTGGTCGATCAACGGCTTGGCGGGCGGGCACAACACGATCTTCTTCGCGCGCCGGTCCTCCAGTACGGCCTGGCGCTTGACCAGGCCCTGGGCCTCGAGGCTGTCGAGCAGACGGGCCAGGGTCGGCCCTTCAACCCCCACGCTCTGCGCCAGTTCGCGCTGGGTGGGGGCCTCGTCGAAGCGCGCCAGGTGCAGCAGCACCAGCCAGCGCGCCTGCGACAGGTTGAGCCCGGCCAGGCGGCGGTCCAGCTCGGCGCGCCAACCCCGGGACATATGGGCCAACTGCATCCCGAAACGGTGGTGATCGGTCAACGGCATAGGAAACTCATCATCAGAACTAATTAATAGGCAGCTAATCATGCCCTTGGGCCTTAGGCAAGGCTCATGCCGTCGGCAGGCGCTGCATAATCGTCATAAATGATGACAAACAACCTTTCTACATCTCGAACTCGGCCGCCAGTGCGGCGCGCACGCAATACAGCACGCCCTCAGGCACGCGTCCGCCAAACTGCTCGATGATCGCCGACACCGGCGGCAACTCGCCTTCGCCGTCGAGGAACGCATCCTGGATCTCGCCCATCAGGTCCTCGGGCAGGTCCAGCGCCTGTTCCAGTGACAGCTGTTGGCGACCGATGGCCTCGGCCAGCAGGCTGTAAACGTTCTTTTCACTGCATTGCAGCTGGCCGGCGATCTGCAGCGGAGTCATGCCCGCGCGGGCCAGGCTGATCAGCTCGTGGCGCAGGTCGGCGACCGGGGCCGGGGCCTCTGCAGCGCCGCCCAGCACCTCGAGGAAGGCCTGGCCGTAGCGCTCCAGCTTGCGTGCCCCCACGCCACTGACCTGGGCCATCTCGCTGAGGCTGCCGGGCTGACTGCGCAGCATCTCCAGCAGCTGTCTCTTATACACATCTCCGAGCCCACGAGACCGTACTAGATCTC